>Ga0126312_10000502_pt1 | contig 23437 bp, 28 predicted proteins | sample Plot104A_FD_92537 | JGI IMG/M metagenome (GOLD analysis project Ga0126312, IMG submission 92537) | Serpentine soil microbial communities from UC McLaughlin Reserve, CA, USA - Plot104A | ecosystem: Environmental > Terrestrial > Soil > Grasslands | place: USA: UC McLaughlin Reserve, Lake County...
GCCCAGCTCGTCGCCGGCGGCCTCGAGCGAGGCGGCCAGCTCGGCGGGGGAGCGAGTCACATCCACGAGCACGGTCTCCTCGCCGAGCAGCTCCGCCACCCGGCCCTCGGCGAAGCGCACTCCGCTGCCGCGGACGCGCGCCTCTGGGCCGGCGGCCAGCACCCCCGGCGCCAGCTCGCGCGCGCCCTCGATCTCGTCCGACGAGCGTGGCCCCGGCTCGGGGTCGATCACGCGTCGCTCCCAGGTCACCCCGCCGACCACCGGCTCGGCCCCGTGGTAGACGCGGCAGGCCTCTGCCGTGGCGAGCGCACCGACCACGTCGCCGCCGCCGCCGATGCCAATCGCGAGCGGCCGGCGCGCCTCCGACAGCATTCGCTCGGCGTCGCTCACGCCAAGGCCCGCTCGATCGCCTCGGCGTAGGGTGGCTCGAGGATTCCGGCCTCGGTGAAGATCGCGCCGACGAGCTCGGCGGGGGTGACGTCGAACGCCAGGTTCAGAGCGGGCGCGCCCGACACCACCTCCTCCGGCCCGCGCTCCTCGATGGGGATCCCGGCCCCGTCTGCGGTGCCCGGATCGAGCGTGGAGAGCGGGGCGGCCACGTAGAACGGCACCCCGTGGCGGCGGGCGAGCACCGCCAGCGGGTAGGTGCCGACCTTGTTGGCCACGTCGCCGTTCGCGGCGATGCGGTCCGCGCCGACGACCACGCGATCCACGAGGCCCCGGGCCATCAGCGCGCCGGCGCTGCCGTCGGTGACTACGCGAAAGGGGATCCCGCTGCGTTGGAGCTCCCAGGCGGTAAGCCGAGAGCCCTGGAGCAGCGGCCGCGTCTCGCTGACCCATACCTCGGCGAGCCGGCCGGCGTCCCAGGCGGCCCGGAGCACCCCGCCTGCGGTGCCATAGCCGCCCGTGGCCAAGGGACCCGTGTTGCAGTGCGTCAGCGCACGGTCACCCTCGCCGAAGCGCTCCGCCCCGAGCTCCGAGAGCCTGCGGTCGGCCGCCTCCTGGTCGGCCTGCAGCCGCCGCGCGAGGTCGAGCACGCCGACGGGCCCAGCGCAGGCATGCGCCACCCGCGCCCGCTCGATCGCCCAGCGGAGGTTGACGGCCGTGGGTCGAGTTGAGGAAAGCTGCGAGGCCGCCGCCTCGAAGCCGTCGCCGGCCAAGGCCAGGCCATAGGCGGCCGCAAGGCCGATCGCCGGGGCTCCGCGAACTGCGAGCGTCCGGATCGCGTCGGCCACCTGGTCGGGCCGCTCGCAGCGCAGCCAGCGCTCCTCGCTGGGCAGGGCGCGCTGATCCAGGATCAGCAGGACGCCGTCGTCGAAGCGAAGCGGGGCGGTGACGCTCACCGCCCCGCAACGCTAGCGTGGCTCGGTTTCGCAATCTCGAAGGAGGTCTCCCTTGAGTGCGGGGCGCGCTACTTGACGAGCCCAGTCTCCTTCAGGTACTGCGTGGCGACATCCTTGGGCTCCTGCTTGTCGATGTCGACGCGCGAGTTGAGCTCCTGCATGACCTGGACGGTCATGCCCTTCTGGACCTGCCGCACGACCCTGTTGACGTCCGGCCCGAGCTTCTTCAGCGTCTTGTCCCGGACCACGAACATGGCGTTGTAGGGCGGGAACAGGTGCTTGTCGTCCTGAAGCACCAGGTACTTGCCGGTGGCGAGCTGGCCGTCCGTCGTGAAAACAACGATCAGCTGCGCCTGGCCGCGGTCGGCCGTCTTGTAGCGCTGGGCCGGGTCGACCGGCGCGAACTTCTTGAACTTCAGCCCGTAGGTCCGCTGGAGGCCCAGCAGGCAGTCCACCCGCTGCTTACATTCGGGCGGGCCGGCAAACACGATGCTGCTCGCCTTGGGCTCGAGGTCGGAGATGGTCTTGACTCCTAGCGAGTCGGCCTCCTTCTTCGTCATGCCTACCGCCTGAGCGTCGGAGAAGGGCGTTGGCGGGAGGGCCGTCAGCCCCTGCTTGGCGTAATCGGTCCTCGCCTGGTCATACGCCTTCTGCGGGTCCTTGGGCACGTCCGCGATCTTCACGTCGAAGAACGACGTCAGCGCCGTACTCGTGTACTCGGGGTATGCGTCGACCTGGCCGCTCTTGAGGGCGCGGTTGGCGATCTGGTCCGAGCCGAGGTTGAACTGGGTCTTGACGGTGTAGCCGGCCGCCTTCAGCGCCTGGGCGTAGATATTCCCGAGGATGAACTCCTCGGTGAAGTTCTTCGACCCGACGGTGATCGACTTGCCGGAGTTGGCCGGGTTCTTCTGGATCGCCGTGAGCTTGGTGCCCCCGGCCGACTTCTCTTTTCCGCCGTTGTCGTTGTCGCTCCCGCAGGCGCTGACGGTCCCAATGCAGAGGACCGTCAGCACGGCGAGCAGGTTTCTCCTCATGCTGTCTGTACTCCTCTCTTTCTGAACCCGGCGAGCGGTCGGCCCTGCCGATCGCCCGCCTCCAGCTTGACCCCGCGTGGGGTCACCGCCCGCTGGAACAGGCCCAGCAGGACGTCGGCCGCCACGGCGAGCACCGCGACGACCATGGCCGCGCCGATCTGCCCCTCGGGGCCGTAGATCTGCGCGTTCAAGATCGGAAAGCCGAGCGAGGTCGCGCCGGCGAGCGGCGCGATCGTCGCGGTGGCGATCACGTTGACCGCGGAGGTGCGAACGCCGCCGGCGATCGTCGGCAGTGCCAGCGGAAGCTCGACGCGTCTCACGACATCGATCCCCCGCATGCCCATTCCGCGGGCGGCGTCCACGGTGTCCCTGTCGACCTGGTAGACGCCGACGTAGGTGTTGGTGAGGATCGGCGGGATCGCGAGCAGGGTGAGCGCGAACGCGACGTTGGTGAAGCCGAGCCCGAGGTAGGCCGCGAAGAAGGCCAGCAGCGCGAGCGTGGGCACCGCCCTGCCGATATTCGAGACGCTGATCGCGAAGAAGGAGAAGCGCCGGACGTGACCCAGCCAGAGGCCGATCGGCACAGCCACGGCGATGGCGATCCCCAGCGCCACCGCACTCAGCTTGATCTGCTGCCAGGCGAGGTCGAGCATCTCCGAGCCGCCTATCTGGACCCCGCCGGCGTAGGACTCGCGCTGGTGGAAGATGAAGTCGATCGCACCGCCGAACTGCCCGAGGAATGCGAGGGTGGTCTGCATCAGGCTGACCTCGCCCGGGTCCAGGGGGTGAGCACTCGCTGCGCGCCGAGGATCACGAGATCGAGCGCTATCGCGAGCAGCACGCAGAGCCCGCCCGCCACCACTACGTTCGACTTGAAGACGATCTGCGAGCCCACGAAGCGCTCGCCGAGGCCGCCCGCGCCGGCGAAGAACGCGAGCGTGGCCAGACCAACCGTGGTGGTGGAGGCGATTCGGAGGCCCGCCATGATCTCGGGGAGCGCGAGCGGCACCTCGACCCTCCACAGGAGCTGGTTGTCCGTGAACCCGAGGCCGCGGCCGGCGTCCTTGGCCTCCTCGGGCACGCCGCGCAGCCCGGTCGTGACGTTGCGGAAGATGATCAGGAGCGTGTAGCCGACCAGGGCGATAGTCGCCGTCAGCTTGCCCCGCCCGGTGATCGGCTGGAGAAGGAAGAAGGCGGCCAGGCTGGGGATCGTGTAGAGCACGCCGGTAACGCCGATGATCGGCCCGACCAGCCAGCGCCGGCGGTGGGCGAGCAGGGCGAGTGCGCCGGCGATCAGGAACCCGACCGCTACCGAGACCACCACCAGGAACACCTGCTGGAGGAAGGGGTCGACGTAGCGGTCGAGGTTGCTCGTTATCCAGTCGGGACAGAAGCCGTCGTTCTGGACGCAGCTCCCACCACCGGAGCGGCCGTGGATCTGCACCTGGGCGAGCTCGAGGATCACGAGGCCGGGACCTCCTCCTGCGGCACGTTCAGTGCGTGTCCGATGACCTCGATCGACAGGATCCCGGCCGCCCGGCCGCGGGCGTCCACCACCGGCGCGTAGCGGGTCTCGGCTTGAATCAGATCGGCGAGGGCGTCGCGCAGGACGTCGTCCATCTCGATGCGCGGGTCGGGCCGCGATCGCAGCTCCTCGCGCACCCGCTCGCCAGCAAGTCCCCGCTCGGAGAGCCACCCGACCGGGCGGCCCTCGGCGTCGACGAGCAGGGGGATCTGGACGTCGGCCTCCTCCAGCTTGGCCCGGACCTCCGCCACCGGCTCCCCGGTCCGCACGAGCGGGGCCGTCCACAGATCGATGTCGCGCACCCTTTGGAGAGCGAGCCGCTTCAGGGCCCGGTCGGCCCCGACGAAGTCCTCGACGAAGGGGTCGCCCGGGTGCATGAGGAGCTCCGCGGGCGGCGCGTACTGGGCGAGCTTGCCGCCTTCCTTCATGATCGCGATCTTGTCGCCCATCTTGATCGCCTCGTCGATGTCGTGGGTCACGAACACGACGGTCTTGCGGATCTCCGCCTGAAGGCGCAGGAACTCGTTCTGGAGCCGCTCGCGGTTGATCGGGTCGATCGCGCCGAAGGGCTCGTCCATCAGCATCAGGGGCGGGTCGGCCGCGAGCGCGCGCGCCACGCCGACGCGCTGGCGCTGCCCGCCGGAGAGCTGCGCGGGGTAGCGATCGCGGATGTCTGCGGGGTCGAGGCTCACGAGCGCCAGCAGCTGGTCGACACGGCCGCGTATCCGGTCCTTGTCCCATCCGAGCAGGCGCGGAACGGTCGCCACGTTTTCGCCGATCGTCAGGTGGGGGAAGAGCCCGATCTGCTGGATCACGTATCCGATCTCACGCCGCAGCTCGGCGGGGCTCCGCTCGCGGACGCTAGCGCCATCGAGCCGGATGTCGCCCTCGGTGATGTCGGTCATGCGGTTGACCATCCGCATCGCGGTCGTCTTCCCGCAGCCTGAGGGACCGACGAGTACGCAGATCTCGCCCGCCGGCACGGTGAGCGACAGCTCCTCCACCGCGGGCCGGGACTGCCCGGAGTAACGCTTTGTGGCGCGTCGGAACTCGAGCGTCGCGGCGGGGGTTGCGGCGGTCACGGGAAGGCGCCTCGCAGGCGCCGCAATCCTACCCGCCCGCGCCTACGCGCCTGCGTCGCGGGCGCGCGGGCCGCGAGAGGCTTGTATGTCGGCGGAGGACAGGCGTTCGAGCTCTAGCTTGAGGTCCTGGCGCAGACGGCTCACTTCCAGCTCGTCCACCTCTGGATCGGCCTCGGCCGACTCGACGAGCGCCGCGGCGAGGGCCTCGCTGGCGGCGTTGAGACCCACCTCGGCCGCCGCCCGGTCGCCGGCGCCGCGGGAGTCGAGGGCCCTGCGCCTGGCGTCCTCGGCAAGCGGCGCCAGGCGCTCCCGGGCGACCGGACCGAGCGCCCGCCAGCGCCCGTACAGGGACCGCGCCACACGTACGCCGAGCATCCTCGCGGCATCCATCCACGCGATGGTTGCGCGAGAGGTGGACGGAAGCGGCTACAGAACGGCCTCCGCCAGGAGGTCGTCCATGTCGCTTCCTTTCTACGCTCGCGGGGTGCGACTCGGAGAGCTACCCGGCTGGGCCATGGAGCTAATCGAAGGTGAGCGCATCGCTCGGCTTGCCTTCGTGGACGACCACGACCGGCCACGCGTGCTGCCCGTCACCTACGCGATCGCGGAGGGTGCCGTGTGGAGCGCTATCGACGACAAGCCTAAGGGCGCCGGCGAGCCTGCCCGCGTCCGCTACCTCCGCCGTCGCCCGGAGGCGGCCCTGTGCGTCGATCGCTATGACGACGACTGGAGCCGGCTCGCGTGGGTGCAGCTGCTCGGCACAGTCGAAGTGCTGTCGATCGAGCGCGGCGGACCAGGCCTCGAGGCGCTAGTGGAGAGGTACGCCCAGTATCGGGAGCGGCGCCCGCGCGGCCCGCTGCTGCGGCTGGACCCGCAGCGAGTCCTTCACTGGCGCTCCACCGGCAACGCCCGTCGCGACCACTCGCTCCAGGATCCGGGATAGAGCCGTGCGGGGCCCGCGTCCCCGAGCTCGGCGGCGAGCACGACGGTGCAAGAGGTGACCCCCGAACCGCAGTAGGCGACGAAGGGGCCCCCGGGCAGACGCTCCCGCAGCTCCTCGGGTGGGACGAAGCGCTCACCCGGCGCGATCTGGTCAAATGGCACGTTCACGGCACCCGGGATGTGGCCGGCCACCGGGTCGATCGGCTCCATGTCGCCGCGGTAGCGCTCGGGCGCCCGCGCGTCGACCAGCGTCACGTCATCGGCCTCGAGGATCTGCTCGGCGGTCACGGTGTCGTCCTCGCGTGGGCGCGCGCTGAAGTCGCCGCGGGGAATCTCCTCGGCCCCCGTGCGCAGCGGACCGTCCCAGGACTCAAGGCCGCCGTCCAGCACGGCCGGCGAGGGGTGGCCGAGGTGCCTCAAGAGCCACCAGAGCCGCGCTGCCCCCTCGCCGTAGGCGACCACCTTGCTGCCTCCGGAGATCCCGGCGCGGCGCGCGGCTGCCTCGAAGTCCCCCGCGGCGGGGAGTGGGTGGCGGCCGCGCTCGCCGGGCTTCCCGGAGAGGTCGGCGTCCACGTCGAGGAACGCCGCGCCGGGCACGTGGCCGGCCAGGTAGGCGCGCTTCCCCGCGCCCGGCTCGCCGAGCCGCCAGCGGCAGTCCACCACGGCCAGCGCCGGGTCACCAAGTCGTGGCCGTAGCCAGGCGGCGTCTACGAGCGGACTCGCCACGGCTGCGATCGTATGAGCCGTGCGCGCGATGGTGCTCGACGCCCCAAGGACCCCGCTGCATCCGGCGGCGCTGCCCGACCCCGAGCCCGGGGGCGGCGAGGTCCTACTCGAGGTCGCTGCCTGCGGTGTTTGCCGCACGGACCTCCACGTGGTGGACGGCGAGCTGACCGAGCCCAAGCTCCCGCTCGTGCCGGGCCATCAGATCGTGGGCCGGGTGGCCGCTGCCGGCGCGGGGGCAGAGCGCTTCGCAGAGGGCGAGCGGGTAGGCGTCCCCTGGCTCGGCTGGACCGACGGCACCTGCCGCTTCTGCCTCTCGGGGAGGGAGAACCTCTGCGACCGGGCCCGGTTCACGGGCTATCAGCGCGACGGCGGCTATGCCGGCCTCGCGGTGGCCGACGAGCGCTTCTGCTTCCCGATTCCGGAGGGGTACCCCGACCTCCAGGCCGCGCCGCTCCTCTGCGCGGGCCTGATCGGCTACCGCTCGCTGCGCCTGACCGGCGGCGCCGAACGGCTCGGCCTCTACGGCTTCGGCGCGTCCGCCCACATCGTCTGCCAGGTGGCCGTCCACCAGGGCAGGCGAGTCTTCGCCTTCACGCGCGCAGGCGACGAAGCGGCCCAGGCGTTCGCCCGCGAGCTCGGCGCGGAGTGGGCCGGCGACGCGCTGGGGCCGGCACCCGAGGAGCTGGACGCGGCGATCATCTTCGCTCCGGTGGGTGAGCTCGTGCCGGCGGTGCTGCGCGCGGTCGGCAAGGGTGCGCCCGTGGTTTGCGCTGGGATCCACATGAGCGATATCCCGTCCTTCCCCTACGACCTGCTCTGGGGCGAGCGGGTGCTGCGCTCGGTGGCGAACCTGACCCGTGCCGACGGCGAGGAGTTCCTGCCGCTCGCCCCCGAGGCCGGGGTGCACACCGAGATCGAGAGCTTCCCGCTCGAGTCCGCGAACGAGGCGCTCGACCGCCTGCGCGCGGGCGATGTCCGTGGCGCCGCGGTGCTTGTGACCTGACGCTGCGCTCCTCGCTACAGCGCGAGCCCGCGTGCGGGCACAGGCGACGACTGCACGATCGAGGTGGTCGTCTGGCCGTAGACCACGAAGCGATCGATGACCTCCTCGAGGTGCTCGACGTCGCGCAGGTGCAGCCTGAAGATGAAGCAGTCCTCGCCGGTGATCCGCTGGCACTCGACGACCTCGGGGGTCTTCTGCGCGAGGTCGGCCACCTTGCGTACCTCGCGCGGGGCCGGACGAATGCGGATCACGGCGCTCAGCGCATAGCCGAGCGCCTTCGGATCGATCTCCGCCCGGTAGCCCTGGATCACACCCTCCTCCTCCAGCCGCTGGAGCCGGTCTGCCACCGCCGGTGGCGAGAGGTCCACGCGGCGGCCGAGCTCCGCGAGCGTCAGGCGCGCGTTCCCCTGAAGCTCCCCGAGCAATCTGCGGTTGGTTTCGTCCAGAAGCTTTTGATTCGCAGGCATCCTCCCGATCATACCCTCGTTCTGCCCTATGCCGCTGCCGGTTTGCCGGGCAATCTTCTCCCGTGGCCACGAGTGCGAGGACGCCTCCCCAGCTCTACTTCGTGGTCAGCGCGGTGTTCCACTACCTCGGCCCCGCCTTCGCCGTGCTGCTGTTCGCGCGCCTCGACGTGCTCGGTGTCGCCTGGCTGCGGATCGCCTCGGCCGCCGCGATCTTCGCTCTCTGGCGCCGGCCCTGGCGCGCGGCGGGCCGGCTCGACCGGGACGGCCGCCGGCTGCTCGTGGAGTGGGGGGCGGTGCTCGCCTTCATGAATTGCTGCTTCTACGTCTCGATCGACCGCCTCCCCCTGGGCACGGTGGCGGCGATCGAGTTCCTGCCGGTCATCGCCCTGGCCGCGCTGGGCGCACGCACGCCACGCAACGCGGCGGCCCTGCTTCTGGCCGTCGCAGGCGTGTACCTCCTCACCGATGTCCGGCTCGAGGGCGAGCCGCTCGGGGTGGCGTTCGCCTTCGCCAACGCCGTGCTGTTCGCGCTCTACATCGTGCTCGCCCATCGGGTGGCGCAGCACGGCGGGCTGAGCGGGATCGACGGGCTGGGCGCCTCGATGCTGGTCGCCGCCGTCGTGGTCACTCCGCTCGCGGGCTGGGAGGCGGGGCCGGCGTTGCTCGATCCCGTCGCCCTGCTGGCGGGCGTCGGGGTCGGCGTGTCGTCGTCGGTGATCCCCTACGTGACCGACCAGCTGGCCATGGCCCGGCTGGCGCGGGCGAGCTACGCGCTGATGGTCTCTCTACTGCCCGCCACCGCGACGGTCATCGGCGTGATCGTGCTCTCCCAGCTGCCCTCGACGCCGGAGCTGCTGGGGGTGGCGCTGGTCGTCGCGGGCGTCGCGGTGCACCGCGAAGCGCCTACGCCGCGCGTCGCAGAGGCGTGACCGGGGCCGCCCGGCGGGCGCGCTCGTATCGCTTGAAGGAGCCCAGCGCGTCCGCGATGGCGCGATAGGCCGAGGCGCTGAACGCCATGCCGATGTGGCTGGAGCCGACCTTCACGTGCTCGGCTTCCGGTGCCAGGCAGGCGCGCCAGTCGACCACGCCGTCGCTCTCCGAGTAGATGGACACGAACCCCATGCCGCGCGGGAGCGGCCGCTCGAGCTGCTCCCAGAACTCGGCGCAGCAGTCCCCCGTGAGGCAGGCGCGGGAGAAGAGCCCGGGCGCGCCGATCGTGCCCAGCGCTCCGACCGCCACGATCTGGAGTCCCACCAACGGGTGCACCGCGAACGGCTCGACGTGGGGAGTGCCGAGCGTGACGAGCCCGGCCACGAGGTCGGGACGCCGCCGGGCCAGCACCCTGGCGAGCGTGCCGCCGCGGCTCTGCCCGATCAGGGCCGCCCGCCGTCCCTGATTCTTCACGAGCTCCTCGAGGCGGTCCTCGAGCCGCTCCAGCGCCGTGGCCGAGCAGCTCACATTGGCCCTCATCCCCGACTTGCGGGTGTGGTACCCGACGCGCCGCAGCCAGCGCGTCATCAACGCCAGCGAGTCGTCGCCCGCCAGGAAGCCCGGCACGAGCATCACCGGCCTGCCGCGTCCATCCCGGACGTCGGGGCCGCGATAGACGGGACTGCGGAGTAGCGCCGCGGCCTCGAGGCCGACGCGTGACTCCCGCCAGAACCGTGGCCGGGCCATGTGATCACGCTAACCGCGAAACCGGCCGGAATTACGCGCCCTCGGCGAATATTGTCCCGAGGATGCGCGCTGTTGTAATCGACGAGGGGGCGCTCCGCGTCGAGGAGCGGCGGGATCCTGAGCCCGGGAAGGGGGAGGTGCTCGTCCGGGTGCGAGCAGCCGGGCTGAACGGGGCGGACATGCTCCAGCGCAAGGGCGGCTACCCGGCCCCGCCCGGCTCGCCCCAGGACGTTCCGGGGCTCGAGCTGGCGGGCGAGGTGGCCGCCCGGGGGCCCGACGCGGAGCGCTTCGTCGAGGGCGACCGGGTGATGGCGGTGGTAGGGGGCGGCGCCCAGGCGGAGCTGGCGCTCGTGCACGAGCGCGCCGCGATGCCGGTCCCCGACAGCCTCGACTGGCCCCAGGCGGGGGGGTTGCCGGAGGTCTTCGTGACGGCCCACGACGCCCTGTTCAGCCAGGCCGGCCTCCGGCCCGGCGAGCACCTGCTGGTGCACGGCGGAGCGGGCGGCGTGGGCACGGCGGCCATCCAGCTCGGCCGTGCCGGCGGCGCGCGGGTGACGGCGACGGTGCGTCGCGAGGAGCTGCGCGGCGAGGTCGAGGCCCTCGGAGCCACGGCGATCGGCCCGCAGGGGTTTTCCGACCGCGGGCCCTTCGACGTGGTTCTCGAGCTCGTTGGCGCGCCCAACTTCCCGGACAACCTGCGGGCGCTCGGCAGTGGCGGTCGGATCGTCGTGATCGGCGTGGGGGCGGGGACGAAGACGGAACTGAACCTGCTCGCGGTGATGGGCAAGCGGGCGCGCGTGATGGGGGCGACGCTGCGCCCCCGCCCGCTGGAGCAGAAGGCGGAGGCTATGCGCCTCGTGGAGCACGAGGTGCTGCCCCTGTTCGAGTCCGGTGAGCTGCGAGTCCCGGTGGCCGCGACCTTCCCGCTCCACGACGTCGAGACCGGCTATGCCCGCTTCGAGGCGGGTGGCAAGCTGGGCAAGCTCGTCCTGCTGCCGTGACCGCCGACGCGCTGCGCCGTTGGTGCCTCGAGCGGCCCGGGGCCGCCGAGGAGTTCCCGTTCGGGCCGAACACCTCCGTGTTCAAGGTGGCGGGCAAGATGTTCGCGCTGAGCGCGCTGGAGTCGCGACCGCTGCGCGTCAGCCTCAAGTGCGAGCCGGAGCTGGCCGAGCAGCTGCGCGCCACCTACCCGGCCGTGGCTCCCGGCTATCACCTCAACAAGCGCCACTGGAACACGGTCACGCTGGACGGTTCCATCCCCGACCGGACCGTCTTGGACATGGTCGAGGACAGCTACGACCTCGTCGTGGCTGGCATGCCGCGCAGCACCCGGGAGCGGCTCGGCTGGAGCCCTGCGGCCTAGGTGGTCGGAAGCCTCTCGGGCAGCGCGAGCAGCGACCCTCCATGATGCTGGGCATGAGAAGACGAAAGGAGCCGAGATGACCACCGACAATAAGGCGACCTGGCGCGATCCCGCGCTCGGCACGCCTCGCGAGCTCGACCTGGCGCAGGGCAGGGTCCGCTGCTTCGAGGCGGGCTCCGGCCCGCCCATCGTCTTCGTTCACGGGCTGCTGGTGAACGCGAACCTGTGGCGCAAGGTCGTCGCGAAGCTGTCTCCGGACTTCCACTGCGTCGCGCTCGATCTTCCACTCGGTTCGCACACCCTGCCGATGCCCGCCGCGACCGAGCTAGACCCGCCGGCCGTGGCGAACCTGGTTGCCGATGCCATCGAGTCGCTCGGCCTCGAGGACGTGACCCTGGTTGGCAACGACACGGGCGGCGCCCTATGCCAGATGGTGGTCACGAGCAGGCCCGAGCGAGTCGGCCGGCTGGTGCTCACATCCTGTGACTACCGGGACCACTTCCCGCCGCCTCTTTTCTCCTACTTCGGACCCGCAGCGCGTATCCCAGGTGCCTTTAGGTTCTTGCTCGCGCCCATGCGGTTCCGGGCTCCGCGGCGCCTTCCGATCGCCTTCGGCTGGCTCACTAAGGAGCCGATCGACCGCGAGGCCGAGGACTCCTACATCTATCCGCCGATGCGCGATCCGGGAGCGCGGGCGGACCTCCGGAAGGTGCTGCTCGGAGCCGACAAGAGCCAGACGAACGAGGCCGCCGACAACCTCGGCCGCTTCTCCCGGCCGGCACTGGTCGCCTGGTCGGCCGACGACAAGGTGTTTCCGCGCCACGACGGCGAGCGGCTCGCCGCCGACCTGCCCGCCGGTCGGCTCGAGCTGATCGACGGCGCTCGAACCTTCTCGGCCGAGGATCAGCCAGAGCGTCTGTCGGAGTTGATCGCCTCGTTCGCCCGGGAGCCGGCTCCCACGGGCTAGGAGGCGAGGCTGGCCGCCGGCTCGGGCACGCGGCGGAGCATCGCGTGGGCGCCCAACGCGGGCAGCGCCAGCAGCCCGAACCCGATCGCCCATGAGGTGCCGGAGACGAGCCAGCCGAAGGTCGCCAACGTGGTTCCGCTGACCACGGACATCACGCTGTTCTGAAGGCCGAGGGCCGTGCCGCTGTTCGCGCCGCCGGCCAGCTCGGCGGCGGCGGTGAAGGCGAGGCCGTTCCAGCTCGCGGCCGCGAGCGCGCCGGCCAGGACCAGGGGCAGCAGAACGTCCAGGCCGGTGGCCTCGGCCGCGCCGGCCAGCGCCGTTCCGGCTGCCAACACGAGGCTGAGGCGACGCAGCGGCGCGATGCGCCGCCCCTGCCGATCGGAGAGCCGGCCGAGGGCGACTCGCGTGGCGGCGCCGACCAGCTGGACCCCGGCGAGCGTCGCCGCTGCGGCGGCCGCCGAGAAGCCGCGCTCGTCGTGGAGGTAGAGGGTGAGGAAGCCGAGGTACCCGAACTGCACGGACACGAGGAGCGCGCTGGCCTCGGACAGGCGCCAGATCCGCCGATCGCGTAGCGGTCGTTCGGCCGGAGCCCGCTCGAGTGGCGTCGGCGGCGGGCGCAGGAGCAGCGCTGCGACGAGCGCCGCCCCCAGCAGGATGGCCGCCAGGCCCATCAGCGCCGGGAGCGTGCCGCCCGCCGCCAGGGCCGGAAGCGTGAGGCCGGCCAGGGCCGCCCCGACGGGCATCGAGGCCTGGCGAATCCCGAGCGCGAGCCCCCGCTCGCGGGCGGTGAACCAGCCCATCGTCGCCCGGCCGCTCGCCGCGTTGGCGCTGGCCACGAACAGGCCGGCGGCGAAGAGGCACAGGAACAGCCCGCTGAAGGCGGTGGTGAGGGCGGCTCCGGACAGGGCCGCCGCGGCGCCCACCAGCCCGATCGAGATGACGGCGCGCTCGCCTCGCCGATCCGACAGCGTGCCCCACGCAAGCAGAGTCAGCGTCATGCCTACGACCACGGCGGACAGGGCGATCCCGGTCTCGCCCACGGTGAGCCCGTAGCCGTCGCGCAGCTGCGGCCCGATTGCGGGCAGGCCCTGGAACAGCATCGCGGCCGCCGTCTGGGCGGCGGTCGCCGTGGCGAGGATGGTCCAGCGGTAGCCGGTCACCTCCGCTCCCTGCTCCGGTGGCGGCGAGCCTTTGCCACGTTGCCGCAGCGCTCCATCGAGCACCACCTGCGCCGCCCCCCGGGCGAGTGGTCGTAGAAGCGCACCCCGCAGGACTCGGATGCGCAGACCCTGACCCGCTCGCGCTCGTCCGTTCCCAGCATGCGCGCCGCGTCGAGGGCGACGACGGCAAGGGCCTGCTCGACGGAGGCCTGGCCCTGCTGGAGCTCTGGCCGCCCCGACCGGAGCACCAGCCGCCGGCGCACCCGCGCCCGATCGAGCCAGCCATCGATCTCGGCGATTGCCGGTCGTGGGGCGGGCCTCGCGGCGAGGAGGGCGTCCACCGACGCGTCGATCGCCTCGCGCAGCCGCCGCCCGGCGGCCAGCTGCTGCTCGTCGGACTCGGCGCCGGGCGGGGCCAGCCGGGCTTCGACCAGCCAGGCGCCGATGTCGGTTGGCGCGATCAAGGTCTCGATGTCGCGCCGCCAGCGCTCGCGACGAGTGTTCACGAGGTCGAGCGCGGGACGACCGCCGAACCAGGTCCAGTGGCCCGCGCCGCTCGAGAGAGGAAGCTCGACTTCCATAACTGTATTAACTGGTTACCCACTAGCTGAGGGCTCTCAAACCGCCGGCCGCCAGAGCGGCGGACGCGATCGCCACCGTGGGCGACCCCGTGGCGGCATACGACCCCCCCGCCGCCGCCACTCCCGCCGCGCGGGCGTCGATCGTCAGATCCGACTCGCTCGCGAAGGTCTCGACGACGACCAGCGCGGCGAGCAGCGCCGGCGCCAGCAGACCGATGACGGCAACTGCCCGCGACGAGAGCTCCCGCCCGCCGAGCACGAGCGGCCCGCTCGCCTTGATCGCCACCGTGGCCAGGGTGAGCACCGCGATGACCGCCCAGGTCTCTGTCATCGGGCGCGCAGCCCGAGCAGAGCCACGAGGCCCGCCGCCAGCACCGGCACGCCTGGAGGAGCGATCGGAGTCAGCAGCAGCGCCACGGTGGCCGCGAGCGCCGCGGCGGTGGCCGCTTTCCGCGCGCGGAGCTCATCGACGAGCAGGATGAAGAAGAAGGCAGGGAAGATCGCGTCGAGTCCCAACGCTCGTGGGTCGCCGAGCTCGTCGCCCGCCAGCACCCCCACCAGCGTGCCCAGCGCCCACGCCGGATATTGGGCCAGGGTGGCGCCGAGCAGGAGGTCACGGTCGAAGCGACCCCCGCCGCGGTTGGCGATGGCGAACGAGGCGTCCACCACGGCCTGGCCCTCGAGCGCACGGAGCTTCCCTCCCGGCAGGAAGGACGCAACGGCTATCCCCATGGGCACGAAGCGGGCGTTGAGGAGGATGCCGGCGGCGATCGCGGCCAGCGCGCTTCCGCCGTCTGCGAGAACCGCGACCGCCGCGAACTGCGCGGAGCCTGCGAACACGACCATCGACATCACGATCGGCGCGACCTGGCCCATCAGCGGGCGGGCCACGACCCCGAAGGAGACGCCGACGAAGAACACCGCGACCGCGACGGGCGCGGCAACGCGAACGCCCCTGCGCACTACGGCGCTCTCAGTTCAGGCGCTCTACCAGCATGGCCTCGCCCTGGCCGCCGGCGACGCACATCGTCTCGAGCCCGATCATGCCGTCCTCGGTCTCGAGCACGTTCAGCAGCGTCGTCATGATCCGGGCGCCGGTCATTCCGAAGGGGTGGCCGAGCGCGATCGCCCCGCCGTGGGTGTTGAGCTTCTCGAGCGGGATGTCGCAGGCGTCCATGATCGGGATCACCTGTGCGGCGAAGGCCTCGTTCAGCTCCACTCGGTCCACGTCGGCCATCGACATGGCGGCGCGCTCGAGCACCTTCTTGATGGCGCCGATCGGCGCCACGCCCATGTACTCCGGCTCGTTGCCCCAGGTGGAGGCGGTAATGATCCGCGCTCGCGGCCGGAGTCCGAGCTGCTTGGCCTTCTCGTCGGACATGATCAGGGCCGCGGCCGCACCGTCGTTCAGCGGACAGGAGTTGCCGGCGGTGACCTTGCCGCCCTCCCGGAAGGCCGGTTCCAGCGAGGCGAGCTTCTCGAGCGTCGAGCTCGCCCGCGGCCCGTCGTCCTTCACGGCCTCGCCGCCGTCGGGCAGCGGCAGTGGCACGATCTCCCGGTCGAAGAAGCCGTCCTCCTGCGACTTCACCGCCAGCTCCTGCGAGCGCTGGGCGTACTTGTCCATGTCGGACCGGCTGACCTCGTACTTCTCGGCCACGTTCTCGGCCGTCACGCCCATCTGGATGTAGGCGTTCGGCTGACCGTTGTTCCCCTGGAGCTTCTCGTTCTGGTCGTCGGCGCTCGCGGGCTCCGTGCGCTCGTTGTAGCGCGAGACCCACTCCACTCCCGCGGCGACGTAGGTGTCGCCCTGGCCGACGCGCACCGAGTTGGCCGTCTGCTTGATCGCCTCGAGGCTCGATGCGCAGTAGCGGGAGACGGTCGAGCCCGTGGTCTCCTGGCCGAGCTTCTCCGACAGGAGCACCATGATCCGCCCGATGTTGAATGCCTGCAGGCCCTGGGGCATGCCGCAGCCGCAGATCAGGTCCTCGACGGAGGAGGGGTCGACCTCGGGGTTGCGCTCGAGGAGCCGGTCCACGACGTAGGCGCCCGCCTCGTCCGGCCGGAGCGGGGCGAGCTGCCCCTTGAAGGCCCGTCCGATAGGCGAGCGGACTGCGTCGACGATCACTGCTTCAGGCATGGGTTTCGGCGTCTCCTGGTCGTCTCGGGTGAGCGCGGAAGGCTATAGGGAGTGCGGTGCTCGCCCAATCGGCGATCGGGCTCCGCTCCTACTTGGGCGCCATCCGCAGCGCCCCGTCCAGCCGGATCAGCTCGCCGTTCAACATCCTGTTCTCGGCGATCGCGCAGGCCAGGTGGGCGTACTCCTGCGGGCGGCCGAGCCGCTGCGGAAAGGGCATCGTCTTCCCGAGCGCCTCGCGTGCGTCCTCAGGCAGCGCGGCGAGCAGCGGGGTGTCGAACAAGCCTGGCGCGATCGTGCAGACGCGGATGCCGCGACCGGCGAGGTCCCTGGCCGCCGGCAGCGTCAGCCCGACGACGCCGCCCTTCGACGCCGCGTATGCCGTTTGCCCGATCTGACCCTCGAAGGCGGCGATCGAGGCTGTCATTACCACGACGCCGCGCTCGCCCTCTCCGTCCGGCTCGTTCTCGGCCATCGCCGCCGCCGCCAGGCGAAGGACGTTGAAGGTTCCGATCAGGTTCACGCGGACCACGGTCTCGAAGGGCTGCAGCGCGGCCGGTCCGTCCTTCTTCACGGTCCGCTCGGCCCAGCCGATGCCCGCGCAGGAGACGGCGAGGCGGACCTCGTCGGCCGCCTCGACGGCAGAGCGGACCTGCTCCTCCTGCGTTACGTCGGTCTGGGCGAAGCTGCCACCGAGCTCCTCAGCCAGCGGCCGGCCGCGCTCCTCGTTGAGGTCCGCGATCGTCACGCGGGCTCCGCGGGACGCCAGCTCGCGAGCGGTCGCCTCGCCGAGCCCGGAGGCACCGCCCGCCAGGAGAGCGCCGATGCCGTTCAGCTCCATGGCCGGGGCAGCGTACTCACGCAGGCGACGCGAATGCCATCCCGAACAGCCCACCCTCGTCCGTGAGGAAGTCGTCAAGGCGCATGCCGGCGGCGGCGAGCTCGCCCCCGATCGACTCGCGTGTGAACTTGGCGCTGATCTCAGTGCGGATCTCCTCGCCGTCGGCGAAGACGAGCTCGAGGTCGGCTCCGTCGATCCTCACCCGCTGGGCTCCGTTCGCGCGCAGGCGCATCTCGATCCACGAGTTTGCCTCGTCGAAGAACGCCACGTGCTCGAAGGCTGCGGGGTCGAAGTCCGCGTCGAGCCCCTCATTGACCACCCGCAGGATGTTGCGGTTGAACTCGGCCGTGACGCCCTGCGAGTCGTTGTAGGCGGCCTCAAGCAGCTCGCGGTCCTTGACGAGGTCGGTGCCGATCAGCATGTGGTCACCGGCCCTCATCATCCGCCGGACGCGGGCGAGAAAGGCGGCTCGCTCGTCCGGGTAGAGGTTGCCGATCGTGCCTCCGAGGAAGGCGAACAGCCGCCGCTGTCCGGCGGGCACTCGCTCCAGGTCGCGCCCGAAGTCGCCGACTACCCCGTGGACCCGTAGCCCGGGGTAGAGCTCGATGAGCTCGACGGCGCAGGCCTGGACGACGGACTCGTCGACGTCGAAGGGCACATAGCGCTCGAGCGTCCCGGCGCCGGCCATCGCGTAGAGCAGCGCCCGCGTCTTCGACGCCGTGCCGGAACCGAGCTCGATCAGCTCCTGCGCGCCGCAGCTCTCGACGATGTCGGGCGCGTAGCGGTTGAGGATCGCGCGCTCGCAGCGCGTCGGGTAGTACTCGGGCAGCGTCGTGATCCGGTCGAAGAGCTCGGAGCCGCGCGCGTCGTAGAAGTACTTGGGCGGCAGCTCCTTCAGCGAGCGGCTGAGCCCGTCGCGGACGTCGTCCGCGATCGTGTCCGGCACACCGTCGTCGATGTAGCGGTCGATCCGAACGCCTGCCTCGGCCAGGGCGTCCACTACCCCTCCTGTACGCAGCGGAGGCCGGCGAAGATCTGTCGTCGCTGCGGGTAGTCCCAGTTCCTGAAGGTCTCGCGCACCAGGTGCGGCCGCGTGGCCCAGGAGGCGCCGCGTAGCACCTTGTAGCTCGAGCCGAAGAAGACCTCCGAGTACTCCTTGTACGGGTGGGCGCGGAAGCCCGGGTAGCCGTCGAACTCGCTGGCGGTCCACTCCCAGCAGTCGCCGAGGAAGGGGCCGGCGGGCCCGGGCTCGAAATCGAGCTGGTCGAGGTTGCCGCGGCGCGCGCCGTGCAGGCAGGCTGCGCGCTCCCACTCGAACTCCGTGGGGAGCCGGGCTCCCCGCCAGCGCGCATACGCATCCGCCTCGTACCAGGAGACATGCATGACCGGCCTGTCCGGATCGAGGGGCTCGGTGCGCTCGAAGCTGCGCACCTGGCCGTCGGCGGTCCAGAAGAGCGGCCGCACCCAGCTCTCGCGCCGGCGCAGCTCCCAGCCCTCCGCTGACCAGAGCTCCTTGCGCTGGTAGCCACCGTCCTCGATGAACTCCAGGAAGGCCCCGGCGGTCACCGGTGTGGCGTCGATCTCAAAGGCCCGCAGCTCGACCTCGTGACAGGGCCGCTCGTTGTCGTAGGCGAAGCCGTCTCCGCGATCGCCGACCCAGCAGGTCCCTGCCTCCACCCGCAGGGTGGCGGGGCCGCCCGTCGCAACCGTCCCATTCGAGCGGCGCGGCGGCGCGAAGACCCCCGGCTCGGCGAGCTGGAGGGTCTGCAGCATCGTCTCGTTGTGCTGCGCCTCGTGCTGGACGACCAGCTCCCAGAGGAACGGGTCGGGGTGGACCCGCTCGAGCACGGACAGCGCCCGCCGCCGGACCCCGTCGAGGTACTCGAGTGCCTCCTCGGGCCCCAGATAGGGCAGGCCGCCCCGACTCGCGCGCGGGGTCTCGGCGGCGTCGTAGACCTCCCAGAGGCCCTCCCGCAACGGGCCGAGCCCGCCGACGTTCTGGCAGAGCCACAGGTCCTCGAAGGCGGCGATGTGTCCGAGGTCCCACACGAGAGGGCTCATCAGCGGACTGTGGACCCGGTTCAGATCCTCGTCGGAGACCGGCTCGACGAGTGCGAGCGTGCGCTCGCGAGCGTCGCCGAGCCGGGCCGCAAACCTCTCTTGCAGCGACTCGGCCCCTCCGAGGGGCAGTGTGTGCGAAATATGAGAGCGCACGGGCGGGGCACAGAACAGACTACCCGGCCCGCGCGCCGCATCACATGACACTCCGCTCGGCGTCCCTGCCTTACGAATTTCGTAATTACTCGCTGACGCGCTCGATCAGGAAGGAGATCCGCACCAGCGCGCGCCACTCGCTGAGGTCGTCGCCCCGCAGGCCGGTGGAGACGACGTCGACGGCCTTGATGTTGCGCAGGGTCTGCCGGGCGTCGCTGAGCGCCGCCTGCACTGCGGCGTCCGAGCTGTCCGGCGAGCTTCCGACGACTTCGATGATCTTTGTGACGGCCACATCTCCTCCTTTGTCGACGACGTTGAGCCAGCGGTCGGAACCCTACCCCGGGAGGCGCGCGTCTGGTGTAGCGTTCGGAAGCGATGGAAGCGTCCAGGGTGGAGGAGAGGCGCGGCTATCTCGACCTGTCGCGACTGACGCCGGCGGAGCTGATGGGGATGGCCGCTGCGCTGCTTCTGCTCGGGTCGCTGTGGCTCCCGTGGTTCACGACGAGCAGCAATCCCAACTCGAAGATCACGTCGGCCCACATCGGTAGCAACAGCAGCGCCACCGCCTTCGAGACCTTCCCAATCCTTCGCTGGTTCCTGATCGCGGCGTGCGCCGCTCCGTTCATCCTGGCTTGGATCGTCGCCCGCGCGCACAAGCTCACCTGGCGGCCGGGCGAGGTGACGATGATCGTCGGCATCACCACGTTCGTGCTGATCCTGTGCAACGGGATCATCCTCGGCAAGCCGGAGCCCGGCATCGAGATCGGCCTCGACATCGGCTACCTCGTGGCGCTCCTCGCGTCGGCGGGGATGCTGGTGGCCGGGTACCTCCGCCAAGCGCTCTACACGGAGGCCCGCAAGCCGCCCGGCGTCCTGTAGCTTGCTGCGCATGGAGGCGCGCACGGCGAGCGACACCGCCGCGGGCCGCCCGGACGGGCGCCGGCCTGATCGCAACCTGGCGCTGGAGCTCGTCCGGACCACCGAGTACGCGGCGCTCGCCTGCGCGCGCTGGATCGGCCGCGGCGACAAGGAAGCGGCAGACCAGGCCGCGGTCGACGCGATGCGAATGATGCTCGACACGGTCTCGATGGACGGCGTCGTCGTGATCGGCGAGGGCGAGAAGGACGAGGCGCCGATGCTCTACAACGGCGAGCGGATCGGCGACGGCTCGCCGCCCGAGGTCGACATCGCCGTCGACCCGCTCGAGGGCACCGAGCTGTGCGCCAAGGGGATGCCAAACGCGATCGCCACGATCGCCCTGGCCGACAGGGGGAGCATGTTCGACCCGGGGCCGTGCGTCTACATGCTGAAGATGGCCACCTCGCGCGACCTCGCCCACCTGCTCGACATCGAGCGGCCTCTGACCGAGACGCTGAAGCTGCTCGCCAAGGAGAAGGGCACCGACGTCACCGACATCGTGGTCATCATGCTCGACCGTCCCCGCCACGAGGACGCGATGAAGGAGATCCGCGAGGTGGGCGCCCGCATCCGGCTGATCCCCCACGGCGACGTGTCGGCCGCGCTCTCCGCCGTTACCGAGGGGTCGGCCGTCGACCTGCTGTGGGGGATAGGAGGAACGCCGGAGGGCGTGCTCGCCGCCTCGGCGATCCAATGCACCGGCGGTCAGATCCTCGGGCGGCTATGGCCCCGCAGCGACGAGGAGAGGCAGGCCGCGCTCGACGGCGGCTATGACCTCGACGAGGTTCTCGGCAAGGACCGCCTGGTCTCCGGCGAGAACGTGTTCTTCGCCGCGACCGGCGTCACCGACGGCGAGATGCTCCAGGGGGTGCACTACCACGCGGGAGACGCGTTCACGGAGTCCGTGAGCATGCGCTCCCGATCGGGCACCGTGCGTACCGTCACGGCAAGGCACGACCGTTCGAAGCTGCGCGAGATCATCGAGAGCTGAGAGCGTCGGAGCGCTTCTCCGGAGACCGTAGGGCTCCCACCACGGAGGGCTCCAGGTCCAGGCGCCGCAGCGAGCGCAGGAAGGCGTGGGTCACGAGCACGTGCAGGCGCGCCTGGGTGATGCGATAGAAGATCCGCCCGATCCGGGCGAACCAGCCCGAGCCGGCGATCCGGGGATAGAAGTTCGCCACCTCGGAGGTGATCGTGACCGTCTCCTCGGACCCCGAGCCGTCCGGGTGCCGCTCGACGCTGAGCCGGAGGTAGCCACGCCCCTGGCCCCGGCTGGCCACGAGCAGTCCCTTCTCGATCTCCCAGGTCACGCTGCCACCCTGCGGACGGAGGTCGTATTCGGGGGCGCAGAAGCGGAGCAGCACGAACGGCCGGGTTGCCACGGCGATCTCGCGCGAGGTCGGCGTGTACAGCACGCGCAGGACTCCCAGCGAGACCCGGGTCAGGAAGCTCCAATAGGTACGCGCGAGCCGCTCGAGGTACTCGGGGGCCCACATGCGCTCCAGCTCGCTGCGGGGGAGCGTGACCTCAGCCGTCTCGCGGCTCGTGACGCTGCCGTCCGGGGCGTTACCGGACTCCGGGCGGCAGATCCGCACCTGGGCGAGCTCGCGGTCGCGCCGGGCCAGGAGTCGGCGGGGATCGCGCGGCCTCATAGCAGCTCCACCTGCACCCGCTCGCCCGCCCCGAGCTCGCCGTGGCCGGCGGGGATCAGCGCCAGGCCGCCGGCGCCGAGCATCGAGGTGAGGACGTGCGATCCCTGGGCGCCGGTGGTGACCGCATGCCACCCGTCGCTGTCGGGGCGCAGCCTGACGCGCAGCGCCTGCTCGCGCCGCTCGTTGCGGCGGACGGGCTCGTCCAGGATGGCGGTGGCGCGCTCGGCGTCCGGCGGGGCGCCCTGCATGGCGCGCAGAGCCGGGCGGGCGAACAGCTGGAAGGTGACCATGGCGGACACGGGGTTGCCGGGCAGGCCGAACGCGAGCTTCTGGCCGCGTGCGCCGAACCAGGTCGGCTTGCCCGGCTTGAGGCGTACGCCCCAGAAGCGCTCCTCCAGCCCGAGCTCCCGGAGCGCCCCCTTCACGTGGTCGTGGGGGCCTACCGACACGCCGCCCGACACGCAGATGACGTCGGCGTCTTCAAGGGCCCCCTCGATGGCAGCGCGGGTGTCCTCCGCGGTGTCGCGCACCGTCTCGCGGCGGAGCAGCCGCGCGCCGGCCCCGGCGACCAGGGCCGCCAGCGCATAGCCGTTCGAGCTGAAGATCCCGCCCGGAGGCAGCGGCTCGCCGGGCTCTGTCAGCTCGTCGCCCGTGACCAGCAGCACCACGCGCGGTCGCGCAGCGCAGCTCACGGCGGGCCTTCCGAGCGAGGCCAGCACCCCGACCTCGGCCGGCCCGAGCGGCTCGCCGGACCTGAGCACCACGTCGCCCTCCCGGACGTCCTCGCCCGCGCGTCGCACGTTGTCCCCCGGCGCCGTCCCGGGGACCCGCACCGCGGCGTCGGTCGGCTCGGTGCGCTCGACGGGCACCACCGAGTCGGCGCCGGCGGGCAGGGCGGCGCCGGTCGAGATTCTCACCGCCGCACCCGGCTCGACCCGCTCGGGCGAGGGGCTGCCGGCGCGCGCCTCGCCGATCACGCGCAGCTGCCCGGCCGGTCCCGCCACAAGCGCATAGCCGTCCATGGCCGAGGAGTCGAACGGGGGTACGTCGAGCGGGCTGCGTACGTCCTCGGCGAGCACGCGTCCGAGCGCCTCGCCTAGCGGAACTTCCTCGGCCGCCAGCGGGCGCACGGCCGAGAGGACGAGCTCTCGCGCCTCGTCGATGGGGAGCAGATCGTCCACGAGTGGCAATTCTCGCCGTTCGGCCCGGTAACCGCCTCGAGCGGCGTTTATGGCGCAATCGCGCAAATAGTTCGGAAGACCGGCCGCGTCTCGGGGTAGGATCGCCTCGGCCCGACGGAGACCCGTGTCGACTGAAAACGATCGCCGCCGAAGTCCCGACGTGAGGGGCCCCCTCGCGCGACTCGACCGCTCCCGCGAGGAGCTGGCGAAGGCATGGCTGGTTCGCCTCATCGAGCGGGCCTCGTTGGAGGAGATCAGGGACCTTCCGACCGAGCGCCTGGCGCGCGAGCTGCCGGAGCTGATCAGCGACCTGGTGCTGGCCTGCGCCGAGGGAAACGGCGAACCCTACGAGCTGACCGAGGAGCAGACCGAGCGCGCCACCGCGCTGGCCGCGCTGCGCGCCGGCCGCGAGGCCGGCACCGCCGCGGAACTGACCCGTGACGTGGCGGCGCTCCAGAGCGTCCTGCTCCATGCGCTCCGCGACGAGCTCGCGGAAGCCGACCCGGCACGCTTCGCCCAGGCGGCCGAGCGGCTCGTGGAGGCGACGGCCGCAGTGCAGGCGGCTGCGATGGAGGAGCTCGTGCGCAGCCGCTCGCGCGAGCTCGAGTCGCAGGCCAACACCGACCC
>Ga0126312_10000503_pt1 | contig 23436 bp, 30 predicted proteins | sample Plot104A_FD_92537 | JGI IMG/M metagenome (GOLD analysis project Ga0126312, IMG submission 92537) | Serpentine soil microbial communities from UC McLaughlin Reserve, CA, USA - Plot104A | ecosystem: Environmental > Terrestrial > Soil > Grasslands | place: USA: UC McLaughlin Reserve, Lake County...
CCTGTCAGTCGTGGACTTGATCAAGACCGCGGAGGACGTCCGTCTGCTCACCTATGAGGTCGCGACGGATATGGCGCGACAGAACATCCGGTACGTCGAGCTGACGGTCACGCCATACATCTCGGTCAGCGAAGAGCTGCCAGCCGAAGCGTTCCTCGAGGCCATCGAGGATGCCCGGCAGGCAGCCTCTCGTGATCATGGGATCGAGTTGCGCTGGATCTTCGACATCCCGGCCGACTTCGGCATACCGGCCGCTGAGGCCACGGCGGCAATTGCTTGTGATCATGATGTGCCGGCCTTGGTGGGCTTCGGCATCGGCGGCGCCGAGCGCGGCTTCCCACGGCCGATGTTCAAACCGTACGTCGATCGCGCCCGGGCCGTAGGTCTGCACAGCGTGCCGCATGCCGGGGAAACCACCGGTCCGGAAACCGTCTGGGACGCTATCCGTGACCTTGGTGCCGAGCGGATCGAGCATGGCATCAGCGCTGTCCACGACCGATCGCTTCTTGATCATCTCGTTGAGCATGGCATTACGCTGGACGTCTGCCCGACATCGAACGTGGCCCTCAAGCTCGTGCCCGATCTTGGGTCTCACCCCATCAAGGAGCTGGTCGCCGCCGGTGTACGAGTCACCGTAAATTCCGACGACCCGCCGATGTTCGCAACCACGCTCAACAACGAGTACGCGATTGCCGCGCGACTGTTGGGCCTGAACGAAGCTTCGGTAGCTGATCTTGCCCGGACTGCGGTCCAGGCATCATTCCTGGATGATGCTGGCAAGCGGCGGCTGGTCTCCGAGATCGATGCCTACGTAGCCGCACGAAGTCCTTAGCCAGCCACTTCGCAGTATCGTCCGCCATGTCAGGAGGAGGATGACCGGGTCCCGGCGGCTAGCGTCCGACCAGGATCGGGAAGACCAGTTACGCCTCGACGACCACGGGTCCCACCGCCAGTCGCTAGCGGCCATAAACAGAGACGTGGCGCCAGCTGTCAGCGGTGAAAGGCTCGCGTTGCCAGCCACCCCCATCGGGCATGCAACCGCAGCCCGGCCAGCCGGGCCATCAGGTCAATCTCGCTAGGCCAGGCGAACCGGGTGACGATCGGGAACAAGCGGATCCCCTCCGGACCGAGGGTGACATGGCACTCGTCCAGTAGCTGGGTTGTAGGGTCGTAGTGGCCGACGTCGAGGACTACCTTGTCAAGCTAAACGGCCTCGGCGCCCACATACTGCTGGTCAAGGCGATACTTGGGGCCGGGCATAGCGGCCTCGATCAGGAAGACGCCGTCCTCCTCCAGGTGCCCGGCCACGTTTTGGAAGCAGCGCACCTGGTCGTCCTGAGTGAGCAGGTTGTAAAAGGTGTTGAAGACGAGATACACCAGCCGGTAGCTCCCGCTTACCGGAACGTCTGCCATGTCACCGCGGACTACGGTGATCGCCTCGCCGCCAGGCTTTGCCTGCAGCCGCGAAATCATTGCCGCTGACTGCTCGATCGCGTCTACCCGCAGTCCGGTTGCAGCCAGCGGCAGCGCAATCCGCCCGGTGCCGAACGCGAGCTCGAGTACCGGGCCGCTGCCAGCGAGCTGCTGCAGACGGGCTACCGTTTCAGCCTCGTCACCCCGCGGTGAGTCGTCGCTGCCACGTCATCACCGAAGCTCGCCATCGGGTCGAAGCCACGCACGACGCGCCATCAAACAAGGCCGGCGGCCGAGGCGCAAGCGGTTTCTGGGACGACTGCGCGCCCCTTGGGCACACGCATTCGGCAGCGGTGAGAAGCCATATTCGGCCCAGAAGAGCCGATTAGCGGGCGGCGGCGCGGCGGTTGACCGACACCGCCAGCGGCTCGGCGACCTGTTCTTGCTTCTTCGATCGCAGGGGGAACAGTTCCTCGCGATCGGGTTTCTTCCACCACAGCACGACGGCCAGGAGCACCGCGCATTGGACAAGGGGTGACACGGAGTCCCGGATCCGCAGTGCGGTGAAGTCCAGAACCGGACCCAATTCGATCGCCCGGCCGGGGACGTAGGCCAGGGACAGCGCAGCGGCACGCAGCAACAGGATCCGATCAAGCTTGTTGGGCAGCATCAGGGCCAGCGGCATCCAGGCCATCAGGTCATACCAGGACAGCGTGTACATCGACGTGATCAGCCAGGCCACCGATAAGACCAAGGAGGTCCGCACCGCGATCGTCAGCGGGTCGGTCTGCGGCGGCACTCCTTCGGCCAACCCGGGAGCCGGTGTCCAGGGCACTACCCGGGAGAGCATCCACGCGATCACGAACAACCCGGCGTACGAGATTACGCCGACCACGATCTTGGCCCGGCTGCCCTCCATGAACAGATCAAGGAACCGGAACAAGGGGTTCGCCCACGAGCCGACGCTGACATAGCCTCCATTGCGCAAGGCTTGGAAGAAGGCAGTCGGTTGCCAGACCACGTAGCAAAGGCCCATCGGGATAGCCGTCCCGGCGCACAGCAGCAACGCTTTGCGCCGTTCTCGGCGATAGGCCCACAACATGGCCAGACCCCACAGACCAATGCTGACCTTGGCGCAGCCAGCCAGTCCGATGCCAATGCCGGCCAGGAACGGATTCCTGCGCATGAAGAGCAGCCCACCAACTGCGAACATCACTGACAGCGACTCGTTGTGCGCGCCAGCCACCACGGCCCAGATCAGCAACGGATTGGCTATGGTGAACAGCGCGGCGCGGGACTGGCGGCCCCGATCATCGCGGGCCAGGAAGACGATGCCAGCACAGGCCAGCACGAACGGGACAACCGAGAAGACTTGCAGCCAGAAGACGATGTCGTGCATGTTTTCCCCGCCCAGCCGGTTGGCCAGCCATTGGCTGAACGAGGTGATCGGGCCGTAAACGCTTGGGGTGTCCTGCCAGGGCCGCTCGGTCCAGCGCAGCACCGGGTCGAACTGGCCGCGGAAAATCTCAGCCGGCGTGATTTCGTAGGGGTCGCGCCCGATGACCTGCAACCTCCCGTAGGCCGCGTACATCAGTACGTCGGCCGAGGTCAGCGGCGGCACTAGCGCAGTGACCACGCTCAGCGCGGTACCCAGCCCGAAGACCTTGCGCGGGTTCGGTCGCCAGCCGTCGGCCAGCGCCCGCATTCCGACCCACATGCCAGCCGCGCCGAGCGCGATCGCTGACCAGATCATGACGGAGACGAACCACTCGTTCGGCTCAACAATGCCGGCCGGCAGGTACCAGGGCGGCAGGTAAGAGTTGCGGGGGCCGAGCGTCAAGGCAACGGCTGATGGGCCGAGCGCCCCGGTGACCACGGTCAGAGCTGTGGCACCGATGATCCCGGCAAGTGCGTAGCGATGGTCCCGATGCCACACATACGGTCGATAGACCGGCATGGGCGGCCTTGCCGAGTCCCCGCCACGGCGGCGCGCCCCAGTTGTCATCGCTTCAGCCGTCTCAGAAGTTGGGGCATGCCGGTGCCTTTCAGCTCCTTGATGCCGGCCGAGACCAGTCCCCGGGATGCGAGGGCTCGGGTGACGTCGCGAAGCTGCCTGGCGCGGTGCAGTTGCCCACCCAAGTCGTTGCCGGTTGGGCGATGTTGAAGATCGACATCGATCTCTCGCACCCGCAATCCGGCTCGAAGCACATCGATCGTCATTCCCACTTCCATGCCCCAACCCGCGGCCAGCGGACTGGCCAGTTCGAAGGCGCGACGGGTGATGCACCGTTGACCGGATAGGGGCGCCCGCGGGGTCCACCCGGTAAGTTCTTCGATGCCACGGGCTGCGGTGTTCATGACCAGCCCGAGGCCACCCGGCGCGCTGCCGTCTGCCATACGCTGCACGGGCAGCACGGCGATGGTCAAATCGGCCTCATCGGAGGTCACCGGCTCGATCAACGGTGCACAGTTGGCGGCAGTGTCGGCCAGATCAGCATCCAAGAACAGCAGTGTGCCCGCCTCCGGCCGGTTATCTCGTGACTCGAGGACTCCAAGGGCGTTGACGCCAGACTCAATGGCAGCGGCCTTCCCCCGGTTGCGGCTGTGCGTGACGACGACTGCTCCGGCGGCAGAAGCGCGCGATGGGGTCTCGTCTTTGCTGCCGTCATCGCACACGATCACTAGCTGAACGCCCGGCAATTTCGCCGCGGCAGCCGTGGTTGCGGCGATGCTGTCCTGCTCATCCTTGGCTGGTATGACGCAGACGACTCGCGACAGCGCTGGACTCACACGGCAAGGGTAGTTCCGCGCCTGGGGTAGTTAGGTCAGCTGAACATGGCCCAGGCGGATGGGCAAGGGTCGGGGGACATTACGCTCAAGCCTCGTGTTTGGTGTGCGGTCGGAGGTTGGACAACTTCGAACGGTCTTGCTGCATCGGCCGGGAAACGAGCTCCGCCGGCTTACGCCGCGCAATAATGACGCGCTGCTATTCGACGGCATTCCATGGGTGGATCGGGCGCAGGAGGAACACGACGCTATTGCCGAAGCGCTCCGGGCCCGCGACGTCGAGGTACTCTATCTCAGCCAGCTGCTGGTCGAGACTTTGGCCGACCCTGCGGCACGGGACCAGGCGATCCAGCTGACAACCGCTGATCTGCGGCTGGGTGATCAGCTGCGCGGGCAGCTGCGTAATCATTTAGCGGAAATGAGCCCGGACGATCTTGCTCAGGTCCTCATGGCCGGGCTGCGCAACGACGAGGTTCGGTTCACGGGGTTGGTGACGGCATTGCGTGCACCGGACGACTTCTTGATCGATCCGTTGCCTAATCTTCTGTTCACTCGTGATTCGAGCGTCTGGCTGGCTGATCGGGTGACAATCACCTCGCTTGCGATGCCGGCCCGGCGCCGGGAGAGCCAGCTCACGGAGCTGATCTACACCTTCCATCCGCGCTTCGTCGGTACCAAACGGATCCACGGTTGGGACTACGAGCATCTCGAAGGTGGCGATGTCTTGGCGCTGGCCAATGGAGTGCTGGCTATCGGAGTGGGGCAGCGCACAACGGCGGCCGGCGTCGAACGGCTCGCGAGGACCGCGTTCGATCTGAAGCTCGCGCACAGCATCCTGGCGGTGCCAATCGACCAGAATCGGGCCACCATGCACTTGGACACCATTTGCACGATGGTCGATACCGAGGCCGTGCTGATGTATCCGAACGTCGCTCATCGGCTGGTAGCGCTTCCTGTCCGACGAGGCGGTGACGGAGACCTTGTCATTGGAGCTGTCCGGCCCTTCCTTGAAGCAGCCGCTGAGGCAATGGGAATTGACGAGCTCAAGGTGATCGATACCGGCCTAGATCCGGTGACAGCCGAACGCGAACAGTGGGATGACGGGAACAACACGCTGGCCATTACTCCCAAGGTCGCGGTGGCGTACGAGCGAAATTCCGAAACCAACGCTCGGCTGGCGACCGCAGGGATCGAGGTGATCGCTATCGCTGGATCTGAACTTGGCTCTGGTCGCGGCGGCCCGCGGTGCATGTCGTGTCCCATCAGCCGTGATTGACCAAGATTTCGACTGCAGGAGCTCACCGGATGGGCCATTCTGAATAGCGGGAGCAGAACTGGCAGGAGATCAAAATGAAGAACGTCTATCGAGTACTCGCCTACCTCATTGCGGCGCTCGTTGTGGTTCAGGCAGGTGCGATCGCTTACGGGGTCTTTGGTCTCTTCAACTGGGTGGAGGGCGGCGGCATCCTTGACCAGGCTGTGCTTCAGGGCGAGGAAGCGGACATCGGTGGCGGGTTCGGCTTCGGGTTGCACATCACGATCGGCTACTTCGTCATCCCAATCGTGGCGCTGCTGTTGTTGATCATCTCCTTCTTCGCGAAGGTGCCTGGGGGGATTCGGTGGGCGCTGTTCCTCTTCCTCGCGGTGGTCGTGCAAACCCTGCTGGCCGGCTTCGCGCACGCTGTGGCCGGCATCGGATGGCTGCACGGCATGGTGGCCCTTGTGTTGTTTGGACTAGCTGTAACCGCGGGGATACGCGCGGGACGCAAGGCGCCGGTGGCCATGGAGCCCGCCCCGACACCAGTTGAGTGACTTTCAACAACAGGTATCAGAACCAGGCGGCGGGCCTCTTAATCATCAGTCTTGGGGCCAAGTGATGGCACTCGTGTAGGGGGCTTGTGAAGCATGTCTACCGACAGCGGGTTGTTCAAAGTTGTAATGGCAGGGGGCGCCATTAGACCAAAAATTAGCTCCGTTGTCGTGACCAGTATCAAAAATTCGCCTGCAGATGTCATTTCCATAAGTCATGCTGGACTGCAGGCCCATCAGTTGAAAGGTACATAAATGAAGCAGGCTTACCGGGTTCTGGCGTTCCTGGTCGCGGCTGGTGTGATGTTCCAAGCTGCGGCAATCGCCTATGGCATGTTCGGTCTCATCAAGTGGGTCGAGCGTGGCGGCACGCTTGACCAATCCACCGAGCTCACACCCGAGCTGGGCGGCTACACCGGCTTCTCATTCCATGCGGCGGGCGGCATCTTCGTAGTCCCGGCGATTGCACTGCTCTTCTTGATCAGCTCCTTCTTCGCCAAGATCCCCGGCGGCATCAAGTGGGCGCTCATCGTCTTCGGCGTAGCCGTGCTTCAGGTGGCGCTAGGCCTCTTCGCGCATGCGATCGCCGGGCTTGGCTGGCTGCATGGCCTCAATGCCCTGATTCTCTTCGGCACTGCGGTGACTGCCGGCATGCGAGTGAAGCGTGCTGTGGCAAGTAAGGTTGCGCCAGAGGAACCAGTGGCTGAACCCGCCGTTCTCTGATAGGCGGTCGATCTTTCGTGGCGGTAGCTATCACGGGCAAACGACTCAGGGTCCTGCTCCCCATCCTGGCGAGCGTGGCGATCCTCGCTCCGCTCGCCTGGTTGTGGCAGGCGAGTCTATTGCCGAAGAGCTACTCGGCCATGGACATGGGTTACCTGGACTTCGGCGGGGGGGACGCAGGCCAAGAATCTGCCGCAGGCCACCACCATGGCGGAGCCTCGGCTGGCAGCGTTGCCGACATTCAGGCCGACCCAGCACGCAAGGCCGATGTGCGGGTCGACCTCGTCGCGGCCCAGGAGAGGCTGACCATTGGGGGCAAATCCATTGCGGGTTACACCCTGAACGGCACCTCCCCAGGCCCAACCATCACCGCACATCAGGGCCAGCTGATCGAGGTGCACCTGCGCAATGCATCTGTCCCGGCAGGCATCACGCTGCACTGGCATGGCTACGATGTCCCGGCCGCCATGGACGGTGTCGCGGGCATCACTCAAGATGAGGCGCCGGTCGGGGCAGAGTTCACCTATCGCTTCGTCGCCGAGCAGATTGGCACGTACTGGTATCACTCGCACCAGGTCGCCAACGAGCAGGTGATCGGCGGACTGTTCGGAGCCCTTGTCGTGCTGCCAAAGGCTGGCAGGCCGAACGATACAGACGTCCTGGCGACCGCGCACACCTACGCCGGGAGGAAAACGATCAATGGTGTGGCTGGAGATCTAAAGGTGCCGGCGAGGGCGGGCCAGCGGGTACGAGTGCGGGTGATCAACACCGACAACGGCGCCATCGAGGCTTGGGCCAGCGCACCGTACAAGGTGCTGTCCATTGACGGGTACGACGTCAACCAGCCGACTGAGGTGACCGACCGCTCGGTGACCTTGACTGGAGGTGGCCGCGCCGATCTTGAGGTCGCTATGCCGGACGATGGTACGGCGGTGCGAGTTCAGGTCTCGAAGGGCACCGCGGTGATCTTGGGCAACGGTGACGTGGCAGCGCCGCCACAGCCGACCACTGACTTAAATCTGCTCGCCTATGGTTCGCCAGCAGACTTTGGCTTCGAGCCGGCGGCGGCAAACCGGCACTTCGACTACTCCGTCGGGCGTCGACCCGGCTTCGTCAAAGGCTGGCCGGGACTGTGGTGGTCGATCAACGGCCATCTCTATCCCAAGGTTCCGATGTATGTGGTCCGGGAAGGCGACATCGCGATCATGCGCATCGAGAACCACAGCGGTGATGTGCATCCGATGCATCTGCACGGACATCACGCCGTCGTCCTGGCGCGAAACGGGATCCCAGCAACGGGCAGTCCCTGGTGGGTGGATTCATTGAACGTGCTCGACAACGAAACCTTCGACATCGCCTTCGTCGCGAATAATCCGGGGATCTGGATGGACCATTGCCACAATCTCGAGCACGCCAAGGACGGCATGGTGGCGCACCTCATGTACGAGGGAGTGACCACCCCGTTCCGGATCGGCGGAGCAGCCGAGAATCAGCCCGAGTAGGCAGCCGTCCCCCGCGACCGGCCGAGGACCCAGTCAGGCACTGTCCCGCACTTCGGCGGCATCTCTCTTGGCGAGTGGAGCCAAGATCACCATGGTTAATCCACCGACCAGAATGGCGGCGACCGAGGATCCCAACCAGGTCGGCGGAGTGAAACCAATCGAACGTGCCGCCCAGGTCCAGAAATCGGCCCAGCCGGGGACGGTACCTGGGTAAACCAGCTGGTAGGCGACGAATCCACAGAACCATGCGACAACTGGGGCAATGCGGAACGGGGAGTTCACCGAAACGTCCCAGCGTTGGGACCGGACGATGAAAAAGTCAACTGCTGCGACCGCGAACAGGGGCACGAACACCGAGCCGATCAAGAACAAGAAGGACTGGTATTGGCTCATGTCCAGCAGTCCCGCCAGCAATGTCGCGATCGCGCCGATGATCACTGCAACGATCCTCCGGTCCAGATTCGGCAGGAGGTTCTGCACTGACATCGCGGTCGAGTAGACGTTGGCGAAGGCTTCGTCGACCTCATCCACCAACAAGATCGCGATGGCGATGGCGCCGGCGGGCAATGTCACTAGGGCGGTGATCACATCGCTGGCGCCGAGGTTCGCCACCGCGAAGACGCCCAGCGCGTAATAGGCGACCGCCGCAAGGCCGTAACCGAGGAAGGCTCCCCAGAAGGCGGCACCGCGGGTACGAGAGTGCCGGCTGTAGTCGGCGGCCAGCGCCGCGTACGAGATAACACCCGCTATGGCCAAGTCAACGGCTGGCCAAAAGCCCAGAACGTTGTCCTGCGGAATCGCCTGCCGGGGTTGCATCAATACCTCGACGAACAGGAAGACCGAGGCCGCCAGGACCAGCCACACCATGATCTTGCGCAACAGCCGTACGCTGCCGAGCGGCCTCACCGCCATCAGCGTGGCCAGCGTCCCGGCAATCAACACGAAGGGCCATCGCCAGGCGTCGCCAAGAACTGCGGCGGCAGCCGTGGAGATGACCAGAATCTCCATGGTGGCCCAACCCACGTTCTGCGCGATGTTGAGCAGCGTGGGCACTACGGAACCACGGCGGCCCAGCAGGCCGCGCAGCGAGACCATCGCCGGCGCTCCGGTGACGACGCCGAAGACCGCCGATGCACCGAGCAGGGCTCCGCCCAAAGCGCAGCCGACCAGGATGGCCGCAATGGCGAGCCCCACTGACCCTGCCGTAGTGGCGACAAGCGCCCCAGTCAGCGGCCCGAAGAGGCTAATCCCAAGGTTGCCCCACATGGCCAGCTGATCCGCAAATCCCAGCGGGCGAGGCGGTTCCGTTGTCAGAGTGAGCGGAGCCTCGCGGCGCGTCGAATCGGTCGCCTGCGTGGTCGGAACTGAAGGTGATGTGATCGACATGACGAACTCCCTACGCCGGCATTACCCGGTCAGGTTCGGTCGGTCGGCGGGCCCGCGCCGGCGTCGCCAGCGCACTCCGCCCTCTCAGCCCACCATGAGGTGTGAGCTCCCGAAGATTGACGTATCCAAGCTAGCACCGCCCTCATGCCGTCAGGACGCGGGAGTTGATCGCATCGGGCCGGGTGGCGTCGCATCCATCTGAAACCTTGTGCGCAAAGATGAGAGCTGCACAGGTCGATCGGGCCAGAATCTGCGACCGCGTCTGGGCAGCTCACGATCGCGTTTCTACACTGCGGGCGTGGGTCACCATCGTTTCGTAGTTCATGTGGAGGCGCCGCGTGAACAGGTCTTCGCTCTGTGGACTAACCTCGATCGCGCGCACGAGTGGATCGAAGGACTGACCCGGATCACCGGCGTCACCGGGCCGTTCGACAAGGCAGGCACGACCTACACCGCATGGTTCGGCCGGATACGCAGTCCGACTGAAGTTCTCGAGGCGGATCCGCCGCGACTCGTCAAGACGCACTTCAGCAGCTGGTTGCTCCGGGGAGTCGAGCAGGCCACCTTCGAGGATGAGGGGGGCGGGACCCAGCTGACTCAAGAGTTTTGGATCCAAGGCATTGTTTCTGCAATTGCGGCGAGGATCTTCGCCATCGGGTCGTACAGGGGCAGCTTTCGCGGCGAACTCAACAGCTTCCTTCAGGTGGCGGAGCGTGATAGCCAATGACTGGCATCCATGTGGCGGACGCAATCTTCCGATCGACGTCAGGAGTCGAGCGGTAGGCCAGCCTCGGACCAGGCGTAGATTCCGCCGTCGAGATTGACGGCTTCCCGGCCCCGCCCGTTCAAGTATTCGGCCACCCGGGCGGATCTGGCCCCAACGGCGCAGACGCAGATGACGTGATCACCGACCTCGTCCAGGCGGGCGACCACCTCATCCATGGGGATGTGTAGCGAGCCAGCGATCCGGCCCATGGCCCATTCATCGTTGGTGCGCACGTCGACCAAGGTCCAGCCGTCGTTGATCTTGGCCGACACCTCGGATGGTGTCACGCTGGGCACTGCGGAGAAGAACACGGCCCACACGATAACCGCTGATCAGCGACGGACGAAGCCGAAGGCTTCGGCGACGAGTTCCCGGCAGGAGGCTGGATCGCCAAGCAGGCCGACCCACTCTTTCATCGGTCTGCCCTTACCGGCGTCGAAGGGTTCGCCCTCGCCGGTTGTGATCAGTTCACTGACCCGATCTCGAGGGAGTTTCACCACCAACCGGTCGCCGACGAGCATGGCAAAGATCGAGTTGTTGATCTTGAGCCCGGATGAGCCGAAGCCTTTACCCTCTCCGGGCAAGGTAACCCCGGGCTGGCCGGCGTACTCCTCGCAGAGTTCTTCGAAGAGCTGTGTTGGAGAGGTATCGCGCGGCATCCTACTTCAGCAACTTGGACAGGCGGCGGTCGGCAAGCTTTTTGCCGCCGGTTTGGCAGGTCGGGCAGTACTGCAGCGAGGAGTCAGCGAAAGACACCTCGGCGATGGTGTCACCGCAGACGTCGCATATCTCACCCTTGCGGCCGTGCACGCGCAAGCCCGACTTCTTCTCGCTCTTCAGGTCTGCCGCGGCAAGACCCTCGGCCCGTGAAATGGCTCTGGCGAGCTCCTGCTTCATGGCTTGAAACAACACATTCAACTCGGCATCCGTCAGCGAGTTCGCCGGCTTGAAGGGGCTCAGCTTGGCAGCGTGCAGGATCTCGTCGGAGTAGGCGTTTCCGATGCCGGCGATCGTGCGCTGGTCCTTCAGCACGCCCTTTAGCTGAGCCCGGCCCGCTTCCTTGAGCAAGGTCCCCAACGCCGACTCGTCGAAGTCGCCAGCCAGGGGATCCGGACCCAGGGTTGCAACCATGGGAATAGCCATCGGGTCTTCCACGACGTAGACCGCCAGCTTGCGCTGGGTCCCAGCCTCGGTGAGGTCGAAACCCGATCCGTCATCCAGCCGCAGGCGCAATGCCAGCGGTCCGCGGCCCGGCTTCGGTGGCGCGTCGGGCAGCGAGTCACGCCAGCGCAGCCAGCCGGCGCGAGCCAGATGGAATACCAGATGCAATCCCTGTGCCGAGATGTCGAGAAACTTGCCGTGCCGAGTCACGGCCTCAATTTCCAGGCCGACCAAGGCCGAGAGCGGCGGCGAATAGGTCTTCAGAGCGCTGAAGGCGACCAGATCAATCCTGGCGATCGCATGGCCGAGGCACTTCTGGGTCAGGAAACGGGCCAGCGACTCCACTTCCGGCATCTCAGGCACGGGACAATTCTCCCTCGCTTTGTCCGCTATCACTGCAAGGCGAGGGCCGACCAGTCCGGCGCTGGCAGGTCCAGGGCCCGATTCAGCCGGGTTAGATACTCCCGCCGCGAGACTTCGATGGCACCCAGAGAGGCTAGGTGCGGGGTCTGCCATTGCACGTCCAGCAGCCGGTCATCCCCGCCGGCAGCGCGCAGGTAATCAACCAGCGCTACCAACGCGACCTTGGATGCGTCGCGGCCGATATCCGGCCGGTGAAACATGGATTCTCCGGCAAAGAGTCCACCGACGCTCACCCCGTACAGGCCGCCGGCCAATTCGCCATCCGATGTCCAGGCCTCGACGGTGTGCACCCAGCCGGCTTTGTGGAGTTCCCCGTAGATGGCTCGGATTCGGTCATCGATCCATCCGCCGGCCCGCCGGGGGTTGGCGCAACCGCGGAGGATGGCATCGAAGTCCGCATCAACGCGAATTTGATATCGCGGCCGCATCTTGCGCAGCGACCGAGGCACGCGCAGGGCATCCAACGGGATAACCGACCGTTTCAACGGCGAATACCAACCCATCAGGCCGCGGCGTGCGGGCATCGGAAACACTCCGCTGCGATAGGCCGCCAGCACGATGCCGGGGTTGAACTCCCGCGACAACGCGATGAGGTCGCTTCTCGGCCAGCTGCTCTCGAGGCCGAACGGCGATCCCAGCATGTCTAAATTCTTCCTGGTCAGGGAGCTGCCCGGGTCCTCCCCGGGTATTGGGCTGGGGTACGGGCCGGAGCCCCACGTACCCTGGTGTCTCGAGGGTGCGCATGCGCGCCCGATCCGCGGCTCGTCGGACGAGCATTAGACGGGAGACCGGATGGCGCGCGCGCAAGAGGTCGGCAGGATGATCGCCCGCAACATCGCACCGGTTGTCGTCCGCATGGCGCCGCAAGCTGCCGGGGGAATGCTGCGCGGGGTTCTTGAAATCGCCATCGACGGTCGTGGAGCGCTGCCAAGCGCGAAGGCGGCTGCTGTCCGGCAGCTGCAACGAAACGGTGGTTCGATAGACGATGCGATCGAATCGCTGATCGACTCCCATGTGCGGCTTGCCTCGGCACAAGGCTTTGTCACGAATCTGGGCGGAGTGGCTGCGCTTCCCATCACCATTCCGGCAAACCTTGCCGGCATCTCTATCGTGCAGATCCGGATGGTCGCTGCCATAGCCCATCTCCGCGGCTATGACCTTGCAGACAACCGGGTGCGTACCTCACTGGTGATGTGCCTGATGGGAGCCGACGAAGTCGCAAAGCACATTTCTCTCGGCAAGTTTCCGACATCTCCGATGGCGGTGGCCACTGCGCCGGTGTTCGACCCCGTACTTGACCGGATGGTCGCCGAATACGTGGTTGCCGATATGGCAGGCAGGGTCAGCGGCAAGAGCATGGCTCACGTGTTCACGAAGCGGATCCCGATTATTGGCGGCGGCATCGGCGCCGTGATTGACGCTATCGCCACTCGCAACGTTGGCGAGTATGCCAAGATCGAGCTTGCGAACCGCCGGTCTCACAGATACCCGGCCCCGGTCTCCCACTGACGTTCAGCGTTGGTCTAGCTGAGATTGCCTTGCAAGATAGGGCAACCTGACTTAAGTTAGGTTAGCCTCACCGACTCGGCGCGGACTGTGAGCGTTCCACGCGACGTGGAACCACCCAATAGCGAGGAACTATGGTCACCAACTTCCTGATTGGCCTGCGCGAAGGACTTGAGGCCGCGCTGATCGTCAGCATCTTGGTCGCCTACCTGGTCAAGTCGGGACGCCGCCATCTCCTTCCTCGGATCTGGCTGGGCGTAGCGATTGCTGTGGCCGTTTCGCTCGCATTCGGCGCGATCTTGACGTTCGGTCCTCGAGGGTTGACCTTCGAGGCACAAGAGCTGATTGGTGGAGCTCTGTCGATCGTTGCCGTCGTCTTTGTCACATGGATGATCTTCTGGATGGCAAAAGCGGCGCGATCCATTTCGGGTGAGCTGCGTTCACAGATCGATCGCGCGTCAGAGGCCAGCCGCTGGTCACTTGTCGTGGTCGCGATGCTCGCAGTAGGTCGCGAAGGTCTGGAAACCGCGCTTTTCCTCTGGGCCGCGACCAACGCCGTTAGTGGCGGCACGGCATCCAGCACGATTCCGCTGATCGGCGCGGCGCTTGGCCTGCTCGTCGCTGCTGGGCTGGGCTATGCGATCTATCGCGGTGCGCTCAAGATCAACCTGACCAGATTCTTCACCTGGACTGGCGCGTTCTTGATCTTGGTGGCTGGCGGCGTGCTCGCGTATGGCGTGCATGACCTGCAGGAGGCACGCTTCCTGCCAGGCCTGGACAACCTCTTGTTCGACGTTTCGGCCGCGATCCCACCCAGCTCCTGGTACGCCACCTTGCTGAAGGGCATCTTCAATTTCTCCCCGGCGACCACCGTGTTGGAGGCCGCTGCCTGGGTGCTCTACGTCGTCCCGACGCTTGTGATCTTCCTGTACACCGTGCGTCAACGCACGCAAGCCATGCCACGACCCACGACGGCGGCCCCGGTCGCCGCCGGAAGGAAATGATGATTCGATCCTTGATGTCGCGAGGTGCCGCCGCGGCAGGCATCTGCGTCGCCCTGTCTATTCCGCTGCTGGCTGCCTGCACGGAAAATCAGACCCCCGAGGCGATCAGCAATACCGATCCCCGGGTTCTGAGCGTGCAAGCGACAGACACGGAGTGCCGGCTGTCTGCGACCAGCGCCCCCTCGGGCAACCTGACGTTCGCGGTCGTCAACGCCGGCTCGAAGGTTACCGAGTTCTACCTGTATGCCTCCGATGGTCAGCGCATCATCGGCGAGGTGGAGGATATCAGCCCCGGGGTGTCTCGTGAGCTCGAACTCGAAGCTGAACCAGGTAGTTACATCACTGCATGCAAGCCCGGCATGGTCGGCGAGGGGATTCGAGCACCGTTCACCGTTGTGCAGTAGGGCCAGTTCATTTAAGCCGAGGGCAGTTCATTGTCATGGCGAAGCAGCCCGCTTCGGCACAATCGTCGGAATGGCCCGCTTGCCCTCGATGCCGTACCCGTGGGGAACGCGCCGAATGCCCTTGCCGACCCACGGCGCCAGGTAGCGCACGGCCCAATCGATGTCACCACTGATCTGAGCTCTAGCTCGTGGCTTCGTCGGCTCCTCGGGGAGCGCGCTTGCCCAGGATTCATCGAAGCCATCGAGTCCCAGCCGCCAGGCCAGCGCGGCGGCCATCAGCTCGTGGCATAGCGCATTGCCGTGCAAGCGATCTTCAAACCACAGGCGTGGGTCCTCGGCAATGGGATACCGCTGAAAGTCGACGACCAGCACACCGAAACAGCGCGCGACCTCGCGAATGAGGTCGTTGAGCATGAAGGCCCGGCCTCGCAACTGCCGACCTAACGGATTGATCTTGGTGGGGTCGACCGTGGTGAAGGTGAGCACCGTGATGCCTCGTTCACGGGCCTCGCTGAACATGGCAACCAAGTCCGAACGCATCGAGGTGAAGTTGCAGCGAACGGCGAGTGCATCGTTCACCCCACCGAAGATCGTCAGCAGATCCGGTTCGAGGGTTAGCGCGGTGTCGAACTGGGTGCTTCGGATCTCGTGCAGCCGCAGCCCACGAATCGCGAGATTCGCATATTCGAGCGGCGCGTCTTGGGCATCAGCGATGTGCTCGGCGAGTCGGTCCGCCCAGCCGCGATAGCCACCTTGACCATCGGGATCTTCCAGCCCTTCTGTGCTCGAGTCCCCGATCGCGACGTAGCGGTGGAACTGCTTCACGCCTCCGATTCTCTCTGAAGCTCAAGATCACCCTCCGGGGCACGTGCCCTGTGGCGTTGCAGAGGAGGTATCGAACCCAAGGCGGCGGTTTGCGGCGAACTATCCTCAGCAGAGGAGCATCGATGCCATCTCATCCGCGTGAGATCAGCTTTGCGGCGTTCGTGACCGAGCAACGTCCGATGCTGCAGGGAGTCGCCTACTTGCTGCATGGAGACGTGCTCGCCGCCGAAAGCGTCGTCGATGCCAGCCTGGCACAGCTTTACGACACCTGGCCGCTGATCGGTAACGCCCAGGATGTGGCGTTGCGTCGCGTGGTCACCGCTTGTCCGGCAGACCTCAACTTGCCCTGGAAACACGGGTCCCGCCTCGAGCTCATCGATGGGGCGTCGGTTCAGACCAACGGCATCGTCGGAGATCTGGCGGCACTGCCGTCCGACCAGCGACGGGCGCTGCTCCTCGAACGATTCGCTCACCTGCCGATCCTGCGGATCGCCGGCATTCTCGATCAAGGCGCCAACGACGTGCAACGGCTCGTTCAGTGGGCTCGTGATCGGCTCACCACCGTGGACCGGGCGCGAGCGGATGACACATTGCTGGAAGCTGAGCTGGCCGCCGCCATCCCGTACGACCTGAGGACCGCAGCTTCTGCGACGATTGATATCGCCCACGGCAAGCGCCTGGTCCGGCAGCGGGTAGGACGCCGGCTGGCAGTCACTACTGTCGCGGTCGTCGCGCTCGCCAGCGCCGCCCTGTGGGCGCCCCGTACCCAAGTCGGCTCCGAGGTGTCGTCGCCGACCACGACGCCTGTAGCAGTGCAGTCGACCTCGCCGCCGCCCTGTGAAGGCTCGGATGACGCTTGCCGCGTCCGGGTGCTCAGCGCATGGCGTTCCCGGATGGCCGACATCGTGCAGTCGTACGTAGACCCGAAGCACACCTACTACGCGGGCTACAGCTACCAGGCTGAGCCGATCTATGAAACGCCCACGTTCTGGCAGGGCAGGGGTGGCATCCTCGGGCTCGAGCTTTCGCCGGTTCCAGGCAATGCAACCGTGGTATTCCTCCAGATTGCGAGAGCTCCCGATCTTGCAATTCTCTGTGGCAATTTGAGCAAGCAGACATGCTTCTCGCAGCGCTTCATGGATGGCAACAGCTACACCATTACAAAGACGGTCGATCCCACAGAGGGAATCGAGGTGCAGTTCAGCCCGACCGACCATGAGACTGTGACGATCGTCGCCAAGAATGTGAGACGGGGACGCACTCTCGATATCAACACAGGTGATTTGATCAAAGTAGTCCAAGATTCCCGATTACGACTCCCGCATGGCTAGCGGTTCTCGTGCTATGCAGACGCGCCCTGCGAATGAACAATCGGAACCACTTGTCTCTGCTCTTCGTTCAAGCCGTCAACCCCCAAGGAGGTTGAATGACCCACCGAAGCCCGCTCTTCACGCTGGCGGGTTTGGTCATCGCCTTCGCCGTCTTCTTCGGCATCAATCTTGCGAACAGCGCCCCCCGCCAGGCAGTCGACGATGGATATCCATCGGCATCGCCTACGGCCAACACGCCGACCGATCAACCATCCCCGGTGCCAAGCCAAACCGCCACGGAAGAGGCATCGCCGAGCGGCAGCCCGACCGAAACGGCGACTCAGGGGGCAGAGGACGCTCAGTTCCCGGACAAGGTCGTCTATGCGGGCCGTACCAAGGACGGCAGCGCGGCGATTGCCGTCGCCGTGCTCGGCGACAGAGCAGCTGCGTACCTGTGTGACGGTCGCAATGTCGAGTCATGGCTACGCGGGACGGCCGAGAACGCAGAGTTGAAGCTTCAGGCCAAGAGTGGTGACACGCTCGAAGCCAGGCTGGAGGGCTCCAAGATCAGCGGCGAGATCGAGATCAACAACGAGAAGCTGGACTTCACAATCGGCGAAGCCAAGCCCCCAGCAGGGTTGTACCGGGCTAAGGGCTCCAAGACCACCATCGGCTGGATCGTCCTGCCCGACGGCACCCAGGTGGGTATCCAAACTGACGATCAAGGTGCATCGCAAGCTGCTCCAGAACTCGACCCCAATCGGCCGGAGGTCGATGCCGATGGCGAAGAAGTGACGGCCAAGCCGGTCGAAGGCAATGAAGAGATCTAGTCGAGCAGGCGCCAGCGGCTCGACCTGAGAGGCGACACGATGAGCGCAGTTCCGGCGGGAGCCGACGACAGCCCGGTCAGCACTCCGGACGTACCAGCGCAGACCCGGCTGGGCCCGGTGTTGGTGGCCCTTGCCATCGGATCTGCGGTATCCATCGGCATCGGCGTCTACGGGCGGCTGCACAATCCGACAGGACAAGCCATCAATCTGGCCGGGTTCTCCAGCGGCCTTGCAGTCAAAGCATGGCTGACAACGTTGGCCTTCCTGTTCGCGCTGGTGCAGATCTTCACCGCGATGATCTTGTACGGCCGGATCAAGATTTCTGGTGAATGGGTAGCGCCGGTCCACCGCTGGTCGGGGCGGATAGCCGTTGCCTTGGTCGTGCCGGTAGCTGTGCATTGCCTGTACGCGTTGGGTTTTCAGGGTTACAGCACTCGAGTTTTGGTGCACTCGTCGCTCGGCTGCTTCTTCTTCGGCGCCTTCGTCTGCAAAATGTTGATCTTGACCCGAAACGACTCGCCCAGCTGGGCGCTGCCCACGCTGGGTGGCGCGGTGTTCAGTGGATTGACCGCGCTCTGGATGACCGCCGCCCTGTGGTTCTTTTCAACCAACGGCCTGACGTTCTGACCCAATCTGGAGGAACGGTGAACCCCGAAATACCCGAGAGGACCGCAGAGCTCTCCCGTCGCAACCTGATCAGAACAGCCGGGCTGTCCGCACTCGCACTTGGGGCATTGTCAGCCTGCTCGAACTACGGCAACCAGACCGCGGCACAGCCCAGCGCCCCCGCATCGGCAGGTGGCGGAAGCGGGTCGCAGGGTTCCACTGAGTTAGGATCAGGAGGATCCGCCGGTGAGGGCCTGACTACCCCGAAGGCCGCCATCCCGGTTGGCGGTGGCAAGATCTTTACCGACGCTCAGGCCGTGGTGACCCAGCCTAAGTCCGGACAATTCAAGGCGTTTACCGCCGTATGCCCCCATCAACAGTGCGTCGTCGCCGAGGTCGCTCAGACGATTAACTGTAACTGCCACGGCAGCAAGTTTTCGATCACCGACGGCTCGGTGGTCACCGGGCCGGCGACCGCCCCACTGGCCGCAAAGAAGGTGACCGCAAACGGGAACAACCTGACGATCACCTAGCCGTCGGGTGCGTCATCTCTCCGGACACACTCTCCGCACACGGTCGCAGATTTTGGCCGATCGGCCTGAGCAGGGCTGATCTTTCCGCACAAGGTTCCAGATGCACGCGATCTCACCGACCCACGCGATCTCTCTGCACTCGGTCGAGGATGGTCCCTGGTCTAGGAGTCGTGGGCTGCCGCCACGGTAATCGCGTCCGCCTCGGTCGCATGAATTGCGCCGTCAGGGTGCTCTGGCGGGGCGTAGAGGGAGTAGAGCCGAAGGGGTATGTCTCCGGTGTTGATCACGTTGTGCCAGGTACCACCTGGCACGATGACCGCCCAGTTGTCGGCCAATTCGCGGGTTTCGGTTACCTCGGTCTGGCTTGGACCTAGCGTGACCTTGGCGTTGCCCTCCTCGACCCGGAGGAACTGGTCTCGGTGGTCATGCATCTCCAGCCCGACCTCCTCTCCAGGCTGAAGGGACATGACCATCAGCTGAAGATTCCCGCCGGTAAACAGCACGGTGCGGAAGGTTGAGTTGGCGCAAGTGATCAATTCGATGTCTCTGACCCAGGCACTCATCCGCGCTTGCCGTTCTTCTCGTTACGAAATTGGATCCAGTCTCGTACCAGGCCAAGATCGAAATCTTCACGACCGTCGGTACTCACCGTGATCAGCCGCTCACCGATCCCCAATAACGCCTCACCCAGCTCATCCGGACCTTGCCGTGCCGCCGTTGAGCGCTCGATGTCGGCTGGGTCGCGGCCCACCTGCCGGCACCACTCGTCGAGCACCTGATTTTTGTGCGCCAAGGTGCCGACGTCACCGAAGCCATGCCAGACGGTGGCGTGCTCGGCGACGACGCGCAGCGTTTTGCGCTCACCTCCGCCGCCGATAAGGATGGGAATCTCACGGGTGGGTGGCGGATTGAGCTTTCCGAGCCGCCTTCGGATCCGGGGCAGAGCCGCATCCAGGTCGGCGATCCGGCTACCGGCAGTACCGAACTCGTAGCCATACTCGTCGTAGTCCCTCTGGAACCAACCGGCGCCGATGCCCAAGATCAGCCGACCCCCACTGATGTGATCGACCGTACGTGCCATGTCCGCGAGCAGCTCAGGGTTGCGGTAGGAGTTGCAGGTGACGAGGGCACTGAGTTCTGCCCGCTCGGTCTGTTCAGCCCACGCGGAGAGCATCGTCCAACACTCGAAGTGCTTACCACCCGGATCACCGGTTAGTGGAAAGAAGTGATCCCAGGTCAAGATCACATCCACGCCCGTCTCTTCCGCCGCAGTGACGGCGCGCCGCAGTTGAGCGTAATCAGCGTGTTGCGGCTGGAGCTGGACTCCAATACGGAGCGGACGGTTGGCGTACGGGGGTTCGGTCACAGTGATCCTTTCAGAGGGGTACCCGGTGAGCCTAGACCGGCGTCGCCGAGATACTTCGGCGTATGGACCGCCTCCGCGTTGCGATAGCCGCACCCCTACCGCCGGGACTGACCGACCTGCTGCTGGAGCGCGAGCCGCGGATCGACCTGCTCTATGACCCCGAGGTGTTGCCACCCATGCGCCATCCGGCGGACTTTAGCGGGGATCCGTCCTTCACTCGGACGGGCGACCAGCGGCGGAGGTACGAGCAGTTGCTGGATGGCGCTGAGGCGCTGTACGGCATCCCAGACGTCGACGCGACCGCACTGCGTCGCACCGTCGAGGCAAACCCAGACCTTCGCTGGGTGCACACGATGGCGGCCGGCGGAGGGGCAACCGTCAGAGCCGCCAACCTGACACCGGAGCAACTGAGCAAGATCATCTTCACCTCCTCCGCCGGCGTCCACGCCGGACCACTAGCCGAGTTCGCACTCTTCGGAGTGCTGGCGGGGACAAAGGGTTTGGCCCGACTTAACGCCCAGCAATCGGCTCGGGAATGGAGCGGGCGGTGGCTCATGGGCCAGCTTTCAGATCAGATCATTCTCCTGCTCGGACTGGGCGGTATCGGTCGACGAGTTGTGGAACTGCTTGCTCCATTCGGTACGAAGATCATCGGTACCAGCCGACGGGAGGTTTCGATACCGGGGGTGGACGAAGTCATTCATCCCGTTGATCTTGTCTCGGTTGCCCGCCATATCGACGCAGTGATCGTCACACTGCCTGAGACCAAGGCAACAATGAACCTGGTCGGTCGGAATTTCTTCGCGGCCCTGAAACCCGGCGCAACCATCGTCAATGTGGGCCGCGGCACGGTGATCGACGAACCTGCACTGATCGACGCACTGTCCGATGGCCGGGTCGGTTTTGCAGCGCTGGACGTCTTCACCACCGAACCGCTGCCGCCGGACAGCCCGCTCTGGTCGATGCCCAACGTGCTGGTCAGCCCCCACACCGCTGCGCTGAGCGTTCATGAAGACCGCCGGATAGCGGAACTCTTCTCCGACAACGCAACTCGGCTGCTGGACGGGCAACCCTTGAGGAACGTGATCAATACCGAGGAGTTCTACTGAGGTCGGCAAGAAATCTCGCCCTCCATTTCGCGGCATTGGCCGAAACGACACTGCAGAACCATTCATGAGTCGTCGGCCGCCGTATTTCCGATTGTTTGCGCTTGGGTCTGCCGATCGCTAGCGGCGGGCCCTGACTATCCCCTGACAGTGCTCCACAGAGATGGGACTATTCGGCTATGCCACAAGACGCCCGTGGCGATGCGGCTACGCCACGAGACGCCCGCACGGTCGTCAAGTACGTTCTCGCCGGGCTGGCCCTTGTGGCAATGCTGGCCCTCGCACCTTTCTTCTTCGCCTCAGGCCTGATGGCGCCCGGTTGGGCGGTTGGGATATTTATCGCGGTCTGGCTGGTGTTGTTCGTCCTGGGATGCGTCTGGATTCGACGCAAGCCGTTGTGGGTACTGCCTATCCCCTTCGTCGCTGCGGCCTTCTGGCTGGGCGGCATGAACGCCGGCGGCGCTTGGCTCGGCTGGTCGCCCTAACAGCGACGCGTGCAAGCGCTAGACATTGCTTGGAGCTGCGGACATGGCGGCAACACACAGCGGACATGGCTGTAACACGCATTTGATGGCGAGAGTGGCCGACCCACGTTCTCGTCGCGCACGATTTAACGCAGGTGTGAGGTCTCGTTGAACAGCCGCACGGAGGCTTCCCCTCCGGTGTAGCTGATCCGGGAGAAGCATGCGGACGAGAGCTCCATGCGGAACAGGGCTGTTGCTGGCGCCCCGAGCGCATGCGCCACAAAGGCCTTGACGGGCGTCACGTGGGTGACCGCCACAACCGAAGCGCCGGCGTATCGGGACGAGAAACGCTCGGCTACCGTGCCGATCCGGTCGACAACTGCTGCGAGGGTCTCCGAGCTTCCCGTGGGCGTGGCCCAGGCCGACTGTTTCCACCGCCGAAGATCTTCGGGATAGCGGTCCTGGACCTCATCGAATGTCATCTCCTCCCACAAGCCGAAGTCCATCTCCCGCAGGTCCAGGTCGACGATTACCGAGACACCCAGCGCGGCGGCAACGATCTCAGCTGTCTCCCGGGACCGGGTCATCGGCGAGGTCAGGACTTCTGTGATGGCCGGCCCTCGCAGCAGGGCAGAGCCGGCGGCCCGCCGCGCCTGGTCCCGGCCGGCGGCGGACAGACCAGGATCCGCGCTGCCGACACCAGAGAATCGGCGCTCCGGGCTCAGCCTGGTGTCACCGTGTCGGAGGAGCACTACGTCGGCGGTCTGCAACTCCTCACGAGCGGATGACCAGCCGCGTCCGGCGAGCTCAGCCATGGTTACCCAGCTGGGTGTTTAGCGCGACGCAGTCGGCTGCCGGCGAGACCAAGAGGGATGATCGGCTCGTCACCCGGGAACTTCTTTCTCGGTTGTGACTGCGCGGTGGTGTTCATCACATAGCCCCTGGTCGGTGTCGATGAGCATGGTGTGGTACCTCCAGCCGACCGTGCGGCGGCGCGACCAGAACCGACACCACTTTTCCATCACACGCGACGCAGGCCGCGGCCGGCCCACTGATCGAAATCTCCGATGAGATTGCCAAGGGTCTGCTTGGTCCAAGCCATGCGGTAGGGCGCGTGCGCCCGGGATAGGGTGAGGCGATGCAACAGGCCAGCGGCCGTGACCAGATCGCGCGCCGCTCCCCCACCAGCCAGCCGGTGGTATCCAAATCCAACGGTGCCGGCGACCGCAGACAGGACCGCCAGCTGACCGACAGCCCAATTACGGGGCCCGTTTGAACTCGTCGCATCACCGCCTCCGTCTCCGCCGTGTCCAGCAGCATGACGGGAGGTCAGCCGGTGCGGTTCACCGCAGGTTCGAAGCTGAATGAGCGCCTGCGCCCGTACGCGCGCTGGCATCCGGGCCGGCGGGCGACCCTGGCTGAGGTGCGACAGCTGGGTGACGTGGCGCTGCTGCGCTACGCGCTGTCGCCACGGTTCCGCGGCGAGCCGCTGGAGGAGGTGTGATGCCGGCC
>Ga0126312_10000504_pt1 | contig 23435 bp, 29 predicted proteins | sample Plot104A_FD_92537 | JGI IMG/M metagenome (GOLD analysis project Ga0126312, IMG submission 92537) | Serpentine soil microbial communities from UC McLaughlin Reserve, CA, USA - Plot104A | ecosystem: Environmental > Terrestrial > Soil > Grasslands | place: USA: UC McLaughlin Reserve, Lake County...
GCCGTTGACCGGAAGCGAGACCGCCGCGGCAGGATTGACGGTCGTGTCTCCGATTTGGGCGGTGCCGATCGAGTGCGTCGTGGTCTGGTTGGCGGAGCCGCCGCCGTTCGAGCCGGTGGAGGCGTTCGCGCCTCCACCGGAGCGCTGCTCGACGGAGCCGCCGCTGCAGTCACTCAGCACGCACACCGGCGCGTTGCCGTTGATCGGAAGCGAGACCGTCGCGGCAGGATTGACGGTCGCGTCTCCGAGTTGGGCAGTGCCGATCGAGTGCGTCGCGGTCTGCGGCGACGAGCCGCCACCGTTCGAGCCCGAGGAGGCGTTCGCGCCGCCGTTCGAGCCCTGCTCCGTGCTCTGGCCGCTGCAGTCAGAAGCGACGCAGACGGGCGCATTCGCGTTCACCGGCGCCGACACAGACAGGGCCGGATCGACGCTGGCCGAGCCAGCCTGGACATTCCCGGCCGACTGGCCGACCGACTGCGAACCGCCGGAGCCGTTACCGCTCGTGGAGGCGCTGCTGCCACCGCCACCGGAGCTCTGGTCGGTCGAGCTACCGCTGCAGTCAGAGGCGACGCAGACAGGCGCGTTGGCATTCACAGGCGCCGAGGCCGAGACGGCCGGATCGACGCTCGCCTGCCCCGCCTGCACGCTTGCGGCCGACTGGTCGACCGACTGCGAACCGCCCGAGCCGTTACTGCTCGTGGAGGCGCTGCCGCCACCGGAGCTCTGGTCGATGGAGCCGCCGCTGCAGTCAGAGGCGACGCAGACAGGGGCATTCGCGTTGACGGGCGCCGAGGCCGAGACGGCCGGATCGACGCTGGTCGAGCCAGCCTGGACGCTGCCGGCCGACTGGTCGACCGACTGCTGCGTGCTCGTGGAGCTCGTGCTGCTGCTAGCGGAGCTCGAAGCAGACGAGGTCTGCTCGGTCGAGCTTCCGCTCGTGTCGGAGGCGACGCTGACGGGGGTGCTGGTGTTCACCGGCGCGGTCGCGCTCGTGCCCGGGCTGACCGTCGCAGACGACGCCTGCACGGTTGCGAGCGATTGGGAAGCGGTCTGGGTCGTCGTCCCTGTCGGCAGCGCGGAGGAGCCTCCGTCCTCTGCCAGCGCCGGCGAGGCGCCCAGGGCGAATGCGACCAGCGAGACCGCCAGCGCACAAATCCGTTTCATGATTGCCTGACACTCCTTTCAGTTGTCCGAACACGGCTAGATCAGCGCCAGGACCGCGGCAGAACAGGTCCAGACGCGACTACAGCTGCGCCAAAAAGAGCGCTAGCCGGGCCGTTCCAGGACGAACTGAAGCGCAGGCGGACACAACACATGCGGCCGCCGACGCAGATAGCGGCACACACCGCCACCCGCAAGCACAAACAGCAAACAGAAAAGTCCGATCGACGTCCCCGAACCCGAGCCGGCCGAACCGGCAGCGCTGCCAAAACCAAACACCGCGCGCTGAACAGGTCCAGGGGCAGACGGAGACACAGGAGCACGCGGCGAGCCAGGCCCAGCCGCCGAATGCGCTCGAACAAACGCCGACAACGGCCACGACAACTCGACAACCCGCGACGAGGCCAACGGAAGCAACATCCGGCCGCCGCCAACCGGCAAAGGCACAACCCGCGAACCAGAACCCGTCCGCGTCGAGCCCTGCCCAGCCGGAGCTGCCGCAGCCTGCGGCGCCGGGCCAGCCGGCAACGGCACCGACGGCGCAACCGGCGCCACCGACGAGCCCGCACCACTCAACGGGACAAACGACGAGCCGCCACCGCCCACCGTTCCCAAGCCGCCCGACCGGGCAGCGCCGCCACCGACGCCGACAGAACCCGAAGACACAACCGGGGCCGCGCCGCCCGCCTCACCCAACGCAACCGAGCCCGCCGGACTCGTCGCAGTCGACGCAAGCGACGGCAGCAAACCCTCAGAGCCACTGCGCACCCCGAGCGTCACGGAGCCGGCCGGGCCGGAGCCTCCGGCGCTCACTCTGGTGCCGGCAGGGGCGGTGTCGATCGAGACGCTTGCGCTGGCGGCGGGCGTGTCGACCGAAACGCCGGCCGAGGCGCCGCCGTCCGAGTCCGCGCCGGTCGAAACGGCGGCCGAACCGACGGGGGTGGACGCAGAGGCGGTCGCGCCGCTGCCGCCGCCGTCCGCGGAAACCGCGGCGCTCGTGGAGGCGGCGGGCGTCGAGACGCTCGCCTGCGCGTCCGTGCCGCCCTGGCTTCCGCCGCTCGAGTTCGTGCTCGCCGTCGTTGAGGCGACCGGGGTCTGAACGCTCGTCGAGGCGGAAGCCGAAGGAGCGCTCGGGGCGCTTGCAGGAGCGGAAGGCTCCGAAGGCGGAGCGCTCTGGACGCTCGTAGAGACGGAGGCAGAAGCCGCAGGCGTCTGGGCAGAGGCCGAGACGCTGACCGAGGAAGTGCCCGTAGAAGTGCTGGTCGCGACGCTGGTGCTGGCCGAGGCGGAGACGGACGGCGTCGAGGGCGTCGAGACACCCAGCAATCCGTCGTCGGCCTGGGCAGGAACGACGTAGGCAAGCGCGCCGAGCGCAGCCGCGAGGCCGATCCAGAACCGGCGCCGGAAGCGGTGCTGCAACGTCATGATTGTCGCCTTGCTCTCCCTTCGGTACTTCTGCCGCAGGCGGCGCGTACCCACATCCTCCGGAACTCAAACATGCGGCAGACCACTAGCCGGCTGCGCTACGGTCCAGCCATCGCCGACGCGGTCCTCCATACGAACCACGGCGCGATCGAGCTCGAGCTGCACGACGCCGACGCGCCGAAGACGGTCGCGAACTTCCGCAAGCTCGCCGGCGAGCGGTTCTACGACGGCCTTGCCTTCCACCGCGTCATCCCTGACTTCATGATTCAGGGCGGAGACCCGAAGGGCGACGGAACCGGCGGCCCCGGCTACACCTTCGAGGACGAGCAGAACCAGCACTCCGTCGCTCGGGGAGCGCTGGCGATGGCGAATGCCGGCCCGAACACGAACGGCAGCCAGTTCTTCATCGTCACCGCTGAGGCGTGTCCGTGGCTGAACGGGAAGCACACCGTCTTCGGCCGCGTCACGAGCGGGATGGACACCGTCGACACGATCTCGAACCTGCCGCGCGACGCGCGCGATCGGCCGCAAGACGACGCGCTGATCGAGCGGGTCGAGCTTCTTACCTAAGCGCGCGTTGATCCTCGAAAACGGCGTCATCCGCACGATGGAGCCGACGCTTCCGGAGGCGGCGGCCCTCGCGATCGCGGGTGACCGGATCGCCGGCGGCGTGGGAACCCACGAAACCGCCCTCGCGTCGCCGGACCGCGTGGATCTCGGCGGCCGCTGCGTCCTCCCCGGTTTCAACGACTCGCACGTGCACTTCCTCCACTGGGCGCTCGCGCAGCGGTTCGTGCGGCTGAACGGCGCGACGACCCTGAACGAGGCCGTCGCGCGCGTGGCGTCTGCCGTCGCCGACGCGCCGCGCGACCGGTGGGTACTCGGGAGCGGGTGGCGAAGCGGTGACTGGTCGCCGCCGGTCGAACCGACTAAGGCTGATCTCGATCCAGTCTCCGGAGACACGCCCGTCGCATTGATTGCGCGCGACGCACATTCGCTGTGGCTGAACTCGGCTGCCCTGGCCCGCGCGGACGGCGATCTACGTGTCGACGGCGGAGTCGTCGAGGTGGACGAGAACGGCCAGCCCACGGGCGTCCTCCGCGAGGAGTCGGCCTGGGCGTTCCGCAACCGCCACATCTTCTCGGCGATCTCGGAGTACGAATGGCTCGAGCTGATGCGGCCCGCGCTCCGGCTGGCTACCTCCCGGGGTGTCACCGCGATCCACGACAAGGACGGCTGGCTCGATGCGCTGCCGAAGTTCCAGCGGCTGCGAAACGAGGAGGCGCTCACGCTCCGCGTCTGGCAGTCGCTCCCCGCGGACCGGCTCGACGAGCTGGAGGAAGTCGGCCTCACCTCACGCGTTGGCGACGACTACCTCCGCGTCGGCTACCTGAAGGCGTTCATGGATGGAACGCTCGGCTCGCAGACCGCGCGGATGCTCGACGGCTCGGGCGTCCAGATCACCAGCGGAGAGGAGCTCGCGCAGATCACGCGTCGTGCGGCGCGCCTCGGCTTCCCTGTCGCCGTCCACGCGATCGGCGACCTCGCGAACCGCGAGGCGCTCGACGCATTCGAGCAGACGCGCGACGAGTGGGAGCCGCGCGGCCTCCGCAACAGGATCGAGCACGCCCAGCTGCTCGCGTGGGACGACGTCCCACGATTCGGCGCGCTCGGCGTCACAGCATCGGTCCAGTTCAGTCACGCGCCGTCGGATCGGAATCTGGCAGACCGAATCTGGGGCGGGATGACCGATCGTGCGTACGCCTACAAGTCGCTGTGGAACAGCGGCGCCGTCGTCGCGAACGGATCCGACGCGCCCGTGGAGGAGCTCGACCCGCTGGCGGGGCTTCAGGCAGGCGTCCTACGGTCGCTCGACGGCCGACCTCCGTGGCACCCCGAGCAGGCGTTGACGATCGAGCAGGCGCTGCAGGCGACGACGGTCAATGCGGCGTGGCTGGCGGGTGACGAGCGACGTCGCGGCAAACTCGTTCCCGGCTACTTGGCGGATCTGGTCGTGCTGGATCGGGATCCGTTCACATGTGTGCCGGAGGAGCTGTCGGAGATCAGGGTCGTCGCGACGATGGTCGGCGGGCGGTGGACCTACAACCCGCCGCCGTGGGACTGAACGTCCGCCGCGCCGCCGACGACGACGTCGAAACCCTCTTGACGATCCAACGCGAAGCCGCGGTGGTGGCGTTCGCACATGTGTTCCCGCAGGACCTGTACCCGTTCCCGGACGACGACATCCGCGAGCACTGGCGCGAGCTCGTCGCGGACCACGTCGGCGAGGTCTATCTCGCGGAGCAGGACGGCGAGGCGCTGGGATCGGTCTCGGTTGGCGAGGAGTTCCTGCGCACGCTGTACGTGCGCCCCCGCGCGCAGGGGATGGGCATCGGCTCACGACTGCACGACCTGGCGCTCGAGCGCCTGCGCCACCGTGGCTGCACCGTCGCGAAGCTATGGACGCTCGAGGAGAATTGGCCCGCGCGTGCGTTCTACGAGAGCCGAGGCTGGCGGCTCACCGACGTGACGCGGGTGGTGCCGTTTCCGCCGAACCCGCTCGACGTGCAGTACGAGAAGAAGCTCTAGCTACTCAGGCTTCGTGGATCAGCGCGCGTAGCTGCTCGCCGGTCTTCTCGTCGATCTCGTCCATCCCATGCACTTGGCGCGCGTGCTCGGCGGCCTTCGCCATCACCTCTTGATCATCCTCGCCCTCGATCACCGCATCGCATTCGAACCCGGCGTCGGCGCAGCGCAGCTGCTTCATCGCGACCTCCTCGTCGTTGGCGGCGAACCCTACTGGCGCAGGCCCGCGAACGTGCGGAAGAGCTCGCGGGCGGCCTCGATCCCAAGCGGCAGGTACTCGAGCAGCAGCCGCTCGTTCGGGGCGTGCATGTTCGAGTTCGAGAGCCCGAAGCCGGTCACGATCGTTGGGATCCCCTTCCGCTCGAGCGCCGCGACGATTGGAAGCGTTCCGCCGGACCGCACGAGCTTCGGCCGCGCGCCGACGGCGCGTTGGAAGGCCGCGAGGCCGAGCTCGATCGCGCGCGAGTCGGGTGCGACCAGCCCTGGCTCTCCCGCCGACTTCAGCTCGACCTCGAGCTCCGCACCGTCAGGCGCCGCGTCGCGCAGGAGCTGCTCGAACACGGGGGCGATCTCGCCCACCGTCTGGCCGGGCGCGAGGCGGATCGAGACGTTGGCCTCGGCCGCGACGGGCAGCACCGTCTTCGTCAGCAGCGCCTCGCCGCCCGAGATGCCGTGGACGTCGACAGACGGCTGCCCCCACGTGCGGAGGTAGAACTCGTCCGCCGCGCGTGCGTCTGAGGGCCGCGCCCCGAGGTGCGCGAGCTCGTCGGCGCCGGGCGGCAACAATGCCCAGTCGGCGCGCTCTTCATCAGTGACGGGCGCGACGCCCGCCCACAGCGGCTCCGGCACCACGCCATCGCGCGGGATCACGCCGTCGAGCGTCTGCATGAGCGCGTGCAAGGCGTTCAGCGCGGCGCCGCCGAGCAAACCGGAGTGCAGGTCTTGCGCGCCCGTGCGCACGCGCACGTGGAAGTAGCAGAGGCCGCGCGTCGCGATGTAGAAGGCCGGCACCCCGCGCGCGAGCATGCCGGCGTCGAAGATCACGGACGCGTCCGCGCCGCGCTCGTCCTCCTCGAGGAACTCGACGATCGAGTGTCCGCCCGTCTCCTCCTCGCCGTCGCAGGCGAAGCGGACGTTCACCGGCAGCTCGCCTGCACCCGCGAGCAACTCCGCCGCCTTCAGGAGCATGTACAGCTGTCCTTTGTCGTCGACGACGCCGCGCGCGACGAGGTACTCGCCGCTCACGGTCGGTTCGAACGGGTCGCTTTGCCAGAGATCGAGCGGCGGAGTCGGCTGGACGTCGAAATGGCCGTATGCCAAGACGGTCGGTGCGTCGCTACCGTTCGAGGCGCGGACCTCGCCCACCGCTAGCGGCTGTCCGTTCCAATCCACCAGCGCTGCCTCGCCACCGGCAGCGCGAATGCACTGGCAGACCCACTCGCCGGCCCGACGCACGTCGTCTGCGCGGGCAGCGTCTGCGCTGACGCTCGGGATCCGCAGAAACTCGGACAGCTCCTCCAGGAAGATGTCGCTCACTACGTCCGAGTCTAGGAAGTACGCTCCGCACGTGCGCCGCCTCCTCGTGGTCGCGGTCCTGGCGGTCGCGGTGGCTCCGCCGGCGCTTGCAGTCGATCCCCGCTTCTGGATCACCGCGATCACCGTCGCCAACGCGAACCTGCACTGGTCGAAGGCGGAGTACGAGAGCAAGTGGAGCGGCCCCGTGCGCTTCGACCGGCTCGAGAACGGGTACTCGCGCCTCCACTTCTCGAGGCGCCACCTCGAGGTCTACTTCAAGCGCGGAAAGACGGGCGGTGTCGCGATCCTGACGTGGGATCGGCGCGACCGGACGCTCGACGACATCGGCCCGTGCGCGACGGTGGCGGCCTTCGAGCGCGCCTATCCGGGGACGAAGACCATCCAGCAGGACGGTCGGACGCTCGCGTACAAGCTCGGCCGGCTCGTCTTCAGCGTCAAAGGCAACCGGATCGCGAACGTGATGCTCGCGCTCCCGTCGGTGTCGCGGTACCTAGGCGTCCTCGCGTCCCGCTGCCGTTAGCGGCGCCCGCGCAGCATCCTGCCGTCCAGCGGGGTCAGGTGATCCCGGAGCCCGTGCTGCGCCGGGCGTGAGGGATTACCGGCCAGGACCGTCAGGCGACTTCGCGGAGCTTCTGCGCGTCAGCTAGGGCGCGGAGCTTCTTCAGCGTGTGGTGCTCGATCTGGCGAATTCGCTCGCGCGTGACGTTGAACGCGCGGCCGACCTCGTCGAGTGTGAGCGGCGCTCGGCCGTCGAGGCCGTAACGGAGCCGAATGACTTCTCGCTCGCGCTCCGACAGCGTCCCCAGGATCTTCTTCAGCGTCTCGCGGCGCATCGTCGTCTCCGCGGCCTCGTCCGGCAGCGGTTCGGACTCGTCGGTGAGGAAGTGCCCGAACTCGGATTCGTCGTCGTCGCCGACCGGCTTCTCGAGCGAGACCGGCATTTGCGCAGTCCGCCGGATCTGCCCGACGTCCTCGACCGAGAGCTCGACGTCGCGCGCGATCTCCTCGGAGGTTGGTTCGCGCCCGAGCTCGCCGCGAAGCTTGCGCTCAGACCGGACGATCTTGTTCAGCTTCTCGACGATGTGCACCGGCATCCGGATCGTCCGACCCTTGTCCGCCAGCGCCCGCGCGACCGCTTGCCGGATCCACCAGGTCGCGTAGGTCGAGAACTTGAAGCCCTTGCGGTGATCGAACTTCTCGGTCGCCCGGACGAGCCCGATCGTCCCCTCCTGGATCAGGTCGAGGAACGGCAGGCCCTGGTTGCGGTACTTCTTCGCAATCGATACAACGAGGCGCAGATTTGCCTCGATCATCTCCTGCTTCGCGCGATGCTCGCCGCGCTCGATCCGCTTGGCGAGCTCGACCTCCTGCGCGGCCGTGAGCAGGTCGACGCGGCCGATCTCCTTGAGGAAGAGCTGGAGCGAGTCTGTTGTCAGCTCGCGCTGCTCGTCCTCGATCACGAGCGGCTGCTCCTCCGGCGCGACGGGTGTACCCGCGTTGACAACCTCGATCTGGAGCTCGTCGAGCGCGGAGTAGAAATCGTCAACTTGTGAGGCGTCGAGGTCGAGCTCATCGAGAGCGAGCGCGATCTCGTCGGCGTTCAGCGAACCCTGTTCCCTGCCGGCGTCGAGCAGCGCCTTTGCCTCGTCGGTCTCCAAGACGTCCACGACCGGCGGCCGCTTCGTTTCTACCCTTTCTCCCCCGGCTACCACGAGGACGGAACTCTCGCATGCGGAGCGGACGGAATCTATAGGCCGATCGGCCCATCTTGGGTCATCGGCGGACCTATCTTTCGATCGGCAGTTTTTGTAGGAAAACAGCAGCTTCGCGCCCGAGCGGGCTCCTCGGTGCGGTCGCGCGCGCGAGCTTCAGCTGCCGCGTCCCCGCCTTGACCTCGCCGAGCCAGAGGAGCAGCAGCCCGAGGTGGAATCGCACTGTCGACGCCCGCGGGAACCGCCTCGTCAGCGGACCGAGCCGCGAAAAGGCTCGCTCCGGATGATCCTTGTCGAACCTCCCGACCGCCGCCGCCACCTGCGCCTCGGCGTCGTCGGGCGCACGCGCGGCGGCGGCGGCGTAGACGCGCTCGGCGGACACCGGGCGGCCGAGTCGCTGCAGCGCGACGCCGTACAGCAGCCTCATCTGGGTGCTCTTCGCCCGCGCGAGCGCCGCCAGCTGGCGGTCGCCGGGCAGCCGGGACAGCCAGGATGGCGGCTCGAAGCTCGGCACGAACGTGGGGCGGCCGCGGTTGTAGCTCGGGTGTAGGAGATCGTCGGCGCGGATCGCGGACAGCGTGTCGGGGCTCACCCGGCGGGCCGCCTTCCAGGCGGAGACGGCCTGCTGACGCTGACCCGCCCAGAAGAGCGCGATCCCCAGGTTGAGCTTGACGAGCGAGCTTCCGGAATGTGCCGCCGCGAGCTGTCCCAGGCGCGTCAGTGTCTCGTCTGGCCACTCGGCCATCGCGGAGCCAACCTGCGCCTCCACCGACCGGTAGCGCGAGAAGACACGCGCGGCGGCGTGGATCCGGCCGTGGCCGTAGAGACCCTCGGCCCGGCGGAGGGCGATCGCTTCACGGTCCTGACGCAGGCCGAGATCGAGTTCGAGGGGAGGGTGCCGCTGTCCGGTGCGAGGCGGCGGCGAGTCGTTCCCGCGCGACGCCGTCACGATCGTCGCCGCGACGCCTCCGGCTGCCGCGAGCGTGACGAGGCCGACTATCGAATACACGCGCGTACGCCGGGTCACGATCCGACCTTAGCCGCAGGCCCGTCGGTACCCTCTTTCGAAATGTCGAGCTACCGCGACCTGCTCCAGAGCGTCAAGGCGGAGATCGACGAAGTCGACGCGGCGGGGGCCCGTGAGCGGCTCTCGTCTGTCGCTCTCGTCGACGTCCGGGAGCGCGACGAATGGGACGAGGGCCACCTGCCCGGTGCGATCCATATCCCGCGCGGGTCGCTCGAGTCGCGCATCGAGCAGGCGGTGCCGGACCGCAGCCGCCCTGTCCTCCTCTACTGCGCGGCCGGCAACCGATCGGCGTTCGCCGCGCGCACGCTGGAGGACCTCGGCTACGAGAACGTGAGCTCCCTCGCCGGCGGGTTCACCGACTGGAAGCGGAACGGCTTCCCCACCGAGATCTCGCGCACCCTTTCCCCTCAGGGACGGATGCGCTACAGCCGTCATCTCCTGATCCCCGAAGTCGGCGAGGAGGGCCAGCTCAAGCTCCTCGACTCGCGCGTGCTGCTGATCGGCGCGGGCGGGCTCGGGTCGCCATCGGCGCTCTACCTTGCGGCGGCCGGCGTCGGCACGCTCGGGATCGTGGACGACGACGTCGTCGACGAGTCGAACCTGCAGCGGCAGGTGCTGCACTCGACATCGACGCTCGGCGAGCTGAAGGTGGAGTCGGCGGCGCGGAGCCTCAGGGAGCTCAACCCTGACGTCCAGGTGCTCCCGTACAAGCTGCGCCTGACTTCCGAGACCGTCGACCAAATCCTCGGCGACGGCTGGGATGTGATCGTCGACGGCGCCGACAACTTCCCGACGCGCTACCTCCTGAACGACGCGTCCGTCTGGCACGGCGTCCCAGTCGTCCACGGCTCGATCTTCCGCTTCGAAGGACAGCTCACCGTCTTCAAGCCTGGCGACGGCCCGTGCTACCGCTGCCTGTTCCCGCAACCGCCGCCGCCGGAGCTGGCGCCGAGCTGCGCGGAGGGCGGCGTTCTCGGCGTGCTGCCGGGGATCATCGGCTCGCTGCAGGCCAACGAGGCGCTCAAGCTCCTGCTCGGGATCGGCCAGCCGCTCGTCGGCCGGCTGCTCCTCTTCGACGCGCTGACCGTCGGGCTGACGGAGCTCGAGGTGCGGCGCGACCCGACCTGCCCGGTCTGCGGTGACCACCCCACGATCACCGAGTACGTCGACTACGTCGAGTTCTGCGCGGGACGACCGCAGCACGCGTGAGCGTCACCGTCCGAATCCCACCCCCGCTCCGGACGGAGACGGCGGGCGCCGCGCAGGTCGAGGCGCAGGGCGACAACCTGCGTGAGCTCCTCGACGATCTCGCCGAGCGGTACCCGTCGCTCGGACGCCAGCTCCTCTCGAACGGCGGCATCGCGCCGTACGTCAACGTGTACGTCGACGGAGAAGATGTCCGGACCCGCGACGGGCTCGACACGCCGGTCGCCGACGGGACGACCGTGATCCTGCTGCCGGCGGTGGCCGGTGGGCTGTTCTAGTCCCCCCCACGCGACGGCTCCTTCGCTGCTCGACCTCGTCGGCTGCACGCCGCTCGTCGAGCTTCCTCGCGTCGCGGCCGCGGCGGGAATCCCCGACAAGGTGCGGCTGTACGCGAAGCTCGAGGGACAGAACCCGACCGGCTCGATCAAGGACCGCATCGCGAAGGCGATGGTCGAAGAGGCCGAGGCCGCCGGCGAGCTCGAGCCGGGCCGCGAGCTGCTGGAGCCAACGTCCGGGAACACGGGCATCGCCCTCGCGCTCGTCGCGAAGCTGAAGGGCTACTCGCTGACGTGCGTCCTGCCGGAGAACGCGACGGAGGAACGGCGACGTCTGCTCGAGCTGTACGGCGCGCGCATCGTGAGCTCGCCGGCGGCGGAGGGCTCGAACGGCGCGGTCCGGCTCGCGCTCGAGCTCGCGGAGCGCGACGCGCGCTACTTCATGCCCTTCCAGTACGCGAACGAGGCGAACCCCCGCGCGCACTACGACGGGACCGGCGCAGAGATCGTCGACGCCGTCGATCGTGTCGACGTGTTCGTGGCCGGTCTCGGGACGGGCGGGACGCTGATGGGCGCTGGTGCGCGCCTGCGGGAGGCGTTCTCCGACGTCGTCGTCGCGGCGGCCGAGCCGCTGCCGGGTGACCCGGTGATCGGCCTGCGCTCGCTCGCCGAGGGCTACGTGCCGCCGATCCTCGACGTTGCGCGCCTCGACCGGAAGCTGCTTGTCTCAAATGCGGAATCGATTGCGGCGCTCCGCCTGCTGCTCGAGGTCGAAGGCCTGTTCGCGGGAGTCTCATCCGGGGCGGTTGTGCACGTCGCGGTCACCCTCGCGCGCGAGCTCGAGGAGGGCGTTGTCGTGTCGGTGCTGGCCGACGGCGGGTGGAAGTATCTCTCGGCAGGCTTGTGGGAGCTGCGAGGCGACGAGCTCGATCGCGCCATGAACTCCCGCGTGTGGTGGTAGTCCCGCCGGAGGTCCGGCGGCAGCTCGAGGAGCACGCGCGCGAAGAGGCTCCGAACGAAGCCTGCGGGCTGATCGTGCTGCGCGATGGCAAAGCCGTTTCCTACGAGCGCGGTCGCAACGCGCTCGCCTCTCCGTACCGGTTCGAGCTCGACGTCGACCCCGAGCTGTGGTTCCTCGAGGACGACGGCTACGAGCTGGCGGTCTTCCACTCGCATCCGGAGTCGCCGGCACGCCCCTCTCGAACGGACATCGAGCGCATCGGCCTTTGGGAAGGACGGCCGTTCGTGATCCTGAGCGGCGGCACGGGGGAGCTCGCCGCTTTCTCGATCCGCGACGGGCGGGTCGAGGAGCTGCCCGTCGCTAGCTAACGGTGAAGGAACCCTTCATCTGCCCCTTGTGCGGATTGCAGAAGTAGCGGTACGTCCCCTTCTTGAGCCGGAGCTTCGACCAGGTCTTCGTGCCGAGGTAGCGCACGGGCGTCGACTTGTTCACCCCCGGCCCGACGAGATGGAAGTTGTGGATCGTCGAGCGGTCCTGGATCACGAACGTGTAGACGCCCGGCTTGAGGTGCTTGATGCGCTTGAAGCCGAAGTTCGTCAGCTTGATCTCGTAGGCCGGACCGGTCTGCCCATAGAGCTTCGTGACCTTCGTTTTGGCGGCCACTGCCTGTGTACCTCCGGCGCCCGCCGCGAACGCTGACACGGCCGCGAGCGCGACGAACGGATAGCGGAGTCGAGACACCTGGGCTCCTTTCGGTTCGCTTGCCGGGAGTACGGGGTCTCGGTTCTCCCGAAGGACGCGACGATCGTAGCGACGAGTTCGGCGGCCCCCGGCGGACCATTACGCGGCTTCGTGGAGGGCGTACTCCGCCAGCCGCTCCTGTGTTTCCTCGAGCTCGTCGCGCGATCGCTCGACCGCTTCGATCAGGTCGGGCGGAGCCTCGAGCTCGTCGAGCGTATGAATGGCCTCCTCGGCACGGCGGCGCGCGTCGGCGACGCACGCAACGACGACCGCGTAACCGCTCTTGTGCTGGGTACGCCCCATAGGGCGACCGTACCTGCCGGAGCGGACGGAGCGAAGCGCCTAGCTCTGCGCGCCGAGCTCGTCCGCCGCGAGCGCGGTCTCCTCGACCTCGGGGCGTGCGAACGACACCGTCAGCCGCAGGATTCGCGTCGCGTCGACCTCGGTTACCTCGAAGCGCAGGTTGTCGTGGTCGACCGCATCGCCCAGCTCCGGTGCGCGCCCGAGCTGACCGAACACGTAGCCGCCGACAGTGTGGTAGTCCTCGAGCGGCAGGTTGCTGTCGAACTGCTCGTTGAAGTCGTCGATCGGGAACGTCCCGTGGATGCGGACGGTCGAGTCGTCGATGCGTTCGATCGACTCGTCCGGAAGGTCGAACTCGTCCTCGATTTCGCCGACTATCTCCTCGAGCAGGTCCTCCAGCGTCACGATTCCCTGCATCGCGCCGTACTCGTCCAGCACCACTGCCATGTGCTGGTTCTTCGCGCGGAACTCGGCCAGCAGGCTCGCCAGGTCTTTCGTCTCGGGAACGACGTACACGTCGCGCAACAGTTGCTCGATCTCGACCTCGGCGATTCCGCGGTCCATCAATGCCGAGAACAGGTTGCGCACGTGGAGGATGCCGACGATCTCGTCGAGCGACCCTCGGTAAACCGGATAGCGCGTGAACGGCGACTCCATTACGGCCTGGAGCGCCTCCTCCGGCGGGAGGTCGATCGACAGCGCCACGACGTCCGGCCTATGAACCATCACGTCGGCGGCTTCCTTGTCCGCGAAGTCGAAGACCTTGTAGAGCATCTCCTGCTCCTCTGCCTCGATCTCGCCATGCTGCTTCGAACGGTCGAGCAGGAGCTTCAGCTCAGCTTCTGAGTGGACGTCGCCTTCGCCGCCCGGCGGCTCCAGACCGAGCGCGCGCAGGATCAGCTCGGTCGACCGCTGCAGGATCCAGATCAGCGGCTGGAACAGCACGAAGAAACCGCGCACCGGGGCCGAGACCGCGAGCGCCGTCCGCTCCGAGTACCTGAGGGCGACGCCCTTCGGCACGAGCTCGCCAATCACCACGTGCAGGTACGTGATGATCAGGAAGGCCAGAATCACGGAGACGATCGTCGCCGTAACCGGGTCGAAGATGCTTGCGAGCACCGGCTCGCCCACAGCCCCGATACCCAGCGAAGTGAGCGTCACGCCGAGCTGCATCGCCGCGATGAAACGCGGAGGCGAGTCCGTGATCCGCAAGACAGCGCGCGCGCTCCGCTGCCCCTCCGCCTCCAGCTCCTGGATGCGCGTGCGACGCGCGGTAACGAGCCCGTACTCGGCCGCCACGAAGAACGCATTCAGCAGCAGCAGCGCCGCGACGGCGAGAAGCAAGAGGAAGATGGTCACGTCGACGCCCCGCCGGGCGGACGTCTAGGAATCTCTTCGTCGTCCAACAGGATCTAGCGCAGTATAGGTAACGGGAGTGACGTGCCCGTCGCGCGCGGCTGCGTTGGTGGCCACGAGCCGCTCGAGGTGCGAGAGCGTCTCCGCGACCGCGAACCGGCGCTGCGAGGCATCGAGCTCGGCGCTGAAGAGCGACAGCGAGATCTTGTAGGCGTTGGTCGGGTCCCCGCTCAACGCCGCCGCCGTCGCCTCGAGACGCTCGTCGTGGTGGCGAATGATCTGTCGTGCGCGCTCCGCCGGGTTCCGGATCGGCTCGCCGTGCCCTGGGAGCGCGAGTCGGGGATCGAGCTCGACCGTCCGCTCGAGCGACGCAAGGTACGCACCGAGCGGGTCCGGCTGCGACTCCGGATAGAGACCCACCGCTGGCGTGATCCCCGGCAGGAGATGGTCGCCTGCGAGCAGGATCCCGTCGCGGAGGAACCCGAGATGGCCGTCGGCGTGGCCCGGCAGCTCGAGAACCGTCCAGCCGCCGACGACGTCTCCTTCAGTGAGCGGCTCCGGGTCGCGGGCGTACCGGATCAGCGGCGAAGCGGCCCGGCCCTGATCGAGCACCTCGTCGGCAATCTTTGCGGGAACGCCGTGCCGGCGGAACCAGGCTGCGATCCGGTCCGGCCACGCGGGATCGGCCCAGACGCGCTCGCATTGCTCGTAGTCGAGCCGGCCTTGGTACACGGGGGCGCCGAGCGCGCTGCTCGCGATGCCGCTCCCCCAGACGTGATCGGGGTGGAAGTGCGTGATCAGGATCCCGACGACCGTTTCGTCGAGCTCGTCGCGCAGGCGCGCCCCCAGATCCGGGAGGCCGAGGCCGGAGTCGACGAGAAAGCGACCGCCTTCGGCCTCGACGACGTAGCAGTGCACGTGGCCCGGCGACATCGGCAGCGGGACCGTGAGGCGGTCGACGCCGGGCGCGACGGAATCCATCGGCGCATTCTCGGCTACGAACGTGCGTTCTATAATGCGAGCGTGCGCGCGCAGTACCGCGAGGAGCCGTGCAAGGTAGCGCTGAACCGCGTTCGCGGAATGTCGTTCAAGTGGTCGCTGAACCCGTACATGGGCTGCGTCCACCAGTGCACGTTCTGCTACGTCCGCGCGTTCGAGCTCCGTGCCGACCGGCCGTTCGACGACCGCTACGGCACGTCGATCCGCGTCAAGGTCAACGTCGCGGACGTGCTACGCCGCGAACTGGCGCGCCCGAGCTGGCAGTACGAGACGGTGGCGATCGGCGCAGCCACGGATCCGTACCAGCCGGCGGAGGGCCGGTACCGCCTGACGCGGGCTTGCATCGAGGCACTCGCCGACGCGCACAACCCGTTCAACCTGATCACACGCGGGCCACTCATCGTCCGGGACATCGACGTCTTGAGCGAGGCCGCGGAGCGAGCGGATGTCCGCGTGACGTTCTCGATTCCGACGCTCGACGAGCACATCTGGCGGACGACAGAACCGGGAACCGCGCCTCCACGTCAGCGCCTGCGGGCGCTGAAGCGGCTCGTCGACGCCGGGATCAACGCCGGCGTCGGCATGGCGCCGATCCTGCCCGGGATCTCGGACAAGCCGGAGCTGCTGCGCGACGTGGTCAAAGCGGCGCGCGAGGCGGGCGCGACAGGATTGTGGGCGAACGTGCTGTTCCTGCGGCCGGGAACGCGGGAGCACTTCCTGGCGCACCTCGCCGAGGACTGGCCGGAGGAGGCCGAGCGCTACGAGCGGCTGTATGCCACGGGCGCGTATCTAAAGAAAGACGCCACCGCTCCGGTCCAGGCGGTAATCGCGCAGCTCCGGCGCGAGTACGGCATCGCGGACCGGCGGCCGAAGCGCCTTGCTCCGCCGCCCGAGCCGGAGCAGCTCGAGCTCGCAGTCTGATCTAGGATCCGCGCGATGGCGGAGAACGGGTACCTGCTGTTCGTGTGGAAGGCGAGCGGCTACGAGCTCGAGCCGAGGTCGGGAGACCCGCCCGGCGTCGGCGAGGAGGTCGAGATCGGAGAGGTGCGCCAGCGCGTGGTGAAGATCGCGCCGTCGCCGCTGCCCGCCGACTCGCGCCTCTGCGCGTACTTGCAGCCGATCAGGTAGCGAGCTCCTCCGCGGCCGTGACCGCGAGCACCAGCGCCGTCGCGAGGCCGCTCGCGTAGCCGCCCGTCGAGATTCCACCGGCGTCGACTCCCGCCGCGAACAACCCCTCGACCACGTCGCCTTCTTCGTCGAGCACCCGCCCAGACGTGTCGACGCGCAACCCTCCGAGCGTGTGCGTGATCCCGGCGGCGACGTGGACGGCGTAGCGGTAGGTCTGCGGCAGCTCGAACCCGAGCTCGTCCGCGAGGACGACGGTGCCGCCGGCGTCGCGCGCGGCGTCGATCATCTCGGAGACGGTTCGTCCCCGAATCTCCACCTCCAGCGTCGCCTCGCCGACGACGTACCAAGCGCGGCCGCCGCGGCGCCGGGCGATCGCCTGAACCAGCTCGATCTCGGACCACGACACCGGGTCGGGCGCAAACTCCTCGCCCTGCTCGTCGAGCACGAGCGCGTGGCGGCCGAAGAGCTGGGCGAGCTCGACGAACCGCTCCTCGGGAACCTCGGCGGGCGGCGCGGGAAGCGCTCGCCCGTAGAACTCGCCGAGGCCGCTGCTGAGAGCGGCGCCGCGCGCGAGGCCGAAGCGGAGCCCGTCTCCGGAGCTCCACGGATTCGCGCGGAGGACGAAAGGCTCCCGCGTGATGTGGCGCGCGACGAGCTCCCGGTCGCCCTGGAAGCCGCCGGTCGCGAGAATCAGCGGCTCGTCTACGTCGCGGAGCGCGGTGTCGTAGCGGATCTCGCCGGCTGCTCGGGCGAGCACGTCGGTGAGCCCGCTCGGATCGAAGCGCTTCCCGACCGTGCGCGGGTTACCCGTCTCCTCCCACACGACGGGCGCGCCAAGGCGCTCGAGCCACGCGACCGCGTGGTCCAGCCGCTCGACGATCAGCTCCTGGAGCGCCGCGTCGCCGCCAGGGCACTCGGCGCGGAAGTCGTCGAGCGTGCGGTACCGCCAGATCACGCAGCTGGAGAGGAGCATCGAGCCGCCGGGGCGGCTGCCCTTCTCCAGCACCACCGGCTCGAGGCCGAGCTCCCGAGCGCGCGCAGCGGCGCAGAGACCGGCCATGCCCGCGCCGGCGATGACGACGCGCCGGCTCAGGTCAAGGCGAAGCCGGGCTTGTGCTCGACGTACTCGAGCTTGACGCGCTCGGGACCCCAGAGGAACACGGCATACGTGTTCGCGGCGTCGACGACGCGGTCGATCTCGACGCCGAGCTCCTTCGCCTCCTCGATGTGCTCGTCCGCGGACTCGACGCGCATCGCGAGGTGGTTCAGCAGCGGCTTGTCCGGCTCACTGGCGTCGCCGTCGTGGAACTCCACGTAGGCGCCTCCGACCTCGACGCGTGGCGCTCCGGACGCACCAGGCTCTGCCTGCGTGAATCCGAGCCGCTCGTACTGCGTCGCGGTGCCTTCGGGATCGCTGGAGTAGAGCGCGACGTGGTCGAGGTCGTACTCGGTCAACGTCTCCACCTGGACGAGCCCGAGTCTCAGCCCCTCGGAGACGTCGAAGAAGAGCGCACCGTCCCGGCGCTCGACAGCGAGATCGCCGGGCAGCTCCCGCGCAGCACGCTCGACGTCCGACACCCGGAGCGCCACGTACTTCAACGGGCCGCGCTCGCGCGGTCCCTCTTCGGCGAATAGCGTCAGCTTCCCGCGGCGGGCATCGGAGCCGACGAGCGTGAAAGCATCGGTGCGGTCGACGATATGCATGCCGACGTGGGACGTGACGAAGTCGGCGATCCGGTCGCGGTCCGCGACCCAGAGCGCGACGTGGTCGAGCGTGTCCGGCCTCACGCCGAGAGCATATTGACGGCCCGCCCCGTGCCCGGCGGAGCGGCGGCTACTTCCGTCGGTCGACCGCCCGCTGGAGCTGCGTCTTGTTCATCTTGGAGCGGCCCGAGATGTTCATCCGCTTCGCCTCGTTGTAGAGCTGCTCCTTCGTGCGGCCCTTCGGCCGGTTCGTCCCGGAGCGCTGACCGCCGCGGCGACCCGACGACATGTCCTGGCGCGACGTGCGCGACGAGGTCTTCGCCTCGCCACTCCGCGCGCGTTCCTTGTTGACGGTCCGCGCTGCGATCTCCTTCGCGCGCTTGGTCGATGCGCCTTGCTTCTGCTCGCCCTCCTTGATGTGCTCGTACTGCCGCTCGCGCTTCTTGCTCCATGCCTTCTGTGGCATCTGGAACCTCCTCGGTCGCTACGACGCGCGGAGGATGCCCGTTTGCAGCAGTTTTTAGTCCAGCGAGCTACTCGAGCGGCGGGTTCTGGACGTTGTGCTCCGTCGCGTAAGCATCGACGAGCTCGTTTACGACGTCGAACCCCTCTGGGTAGGCGTAATTGATCCTGACGAACGGCTCCCACTTGTCCGGAAGTGCGTCCTCCGGAAAGATCGCGTCAACCGGGCACTCCGGTTCGCATGCCCCGCAGTCGATGCACTCCTCGGGATCGATGACAAGAATCCGCTCCGCCTGATGGATGCAGTCGACGGGGCAGACGTCAACGCATGAGAGATCTTTGATGTCGATGCAGGGCTCGGCGATGATGTACGTCATCGGAGGCCTACTCTAGCTATGCACTGACGAGCTCCTCGACCACCTGGCGGCCACGCTCCACCAGCGCCGACTTCGCCAGCACCTGGTCGAAGCCGGCCGCGTGCGCGGATCGGAGACCGGCCGTATCCATGTGGTTCGAGTAGCCCAAGAGCGGCACGTCGGGATACGTGTCGGCGACCTCGTCGGGATCGATGCGGCCGATGTCGGCGATGACGAGATCCGGCGGATCGATGCTGTCGGTCGTGACGAGGTGGTGCCCGTCGAGCAGTCCGTCGAGCTTCCCACGGAAGTACAAATCGACCCCGACCAGCAGGATCGTCGCCACGCGCGGAGCGTAACATCCCGCTCGTGTCGTTCGTGACCGTCGCACGGGTCGAGGACGTCCCGCCGGGGACCGTCGCGCGTGTGCAGGCCGGCGACGAGGAGATCGCGCTCGTGAACCTGGACAACGAGTTCTACGCGACGCAGGGACAGTGCCTGCACCTGCAGGGCCCGCTCGGGGACGGCCGCATCGAGGAGGGCTACCTAGTGTGCCCGTGGCACGGGTGGCACTACGACGTCCGCACTGGGTTGAACGACTTCGACCACGCGATCCGCATCAAGACGTACGAGGTGCGGGTTGAGGACGGCGAAGTTCAAGTCGCAGTCTGAGCTCCTCCAGGAGGGCCTCGCGCTGATCCGCGGCGGCGAGTTCTTCGCCGCGCACGAGGTGCTCGAGGACGCCTGGCGCGCCGCCGACCCGACCGAGCGCGACTTCTTCCAGGGCCTCGTGCACGTGGCCGTAGCGTGGTACCAGGCCGGGCGCGAGAACCGTGTCGGCTGCGAGCGGCAGCTCGAGAAGGCGGCGCGACGGCTCGGCGCGTACGCCCCAGAGCACCGGGGCGTCGACGTGGCGTCGATTCTCGAGCAGCTACGCGCCGCGCAGGCGGTCGTCGCAGCTGGATCGCTCGAGCTCGAGCCGCCGCGCCTCTAAGTCCCGAAGACGCGGTTGAACCCGATCCGAAGCCACCAAAAGCGGTCGAAGAAGAGCAACAGGCCCAGGGCGACGAGCATCGCGCCGCCGCCCAGGCTGATCCACCGGTAGCGGTCGCGCAGCCAGCGGAAGGTGCCCATCGCCTTCGCAAAGAAGACGCCGGCGAGCAGAAACGCGAAGGCGAGGCCCGCCGAGTACGCGAGCAGGAGCGTCGCGCCCTTCGCGACGGCGGCGGTCCCGCCCGCGAGCACGAGCACGCTCGCGAGCACCGGCGTGATGCATGGCGCGGCGCACGTCGCGAACGCCGCGCCCAGCAATGCGCGCGAACCGCTCCTGCGCGCACCGGTCAGCAGGCCCGCGCCGACCAGCCGCTCGGGGAGCGGCAGCAGCCCCATCAGCGCGAGCCCGACGACGACGAGGATGAAGCCGCCGATCTCCTGCTGGGCCTGCCGGCTGACCGTGCCGGCCACCGCAGCGGCGCCGACCCCGAGGACGACGAACACGACGGTGAAGCCGGCGAAGAACGGCAGGCTCGAGACCGCGACGCGCCCTGCCACCCCGCGCTGGCCGAGGCGTTCGGCCTCGATCGTCGAGACGGTGGACAGGTAGCCGGGCACGAGCGGCAGCACGCACGGCGTCACGACCGAAGCCAGGCCCGCGGCGAAGGCGACGACGAGACGGACGGCCACCGCGTCAGTCGAAGCGCGCGAGCTCCTCGTCGAGTCGGCGCTCGAGCTCCGGCTCGATCGGAGCGTCCCCGTTGTGCTCGGGCGCTCCCGCCGCGGCAGGCGGTGCGCGCCGCCCGCGCCACCGCCACGCCAGCCAACCGAGCACGACCGCGCCGCCGAGCACTCCGGCGAGCGGAAGCAGCCAGGCGAGCAGGTCGAACCCGCTCCGCGGTGGCGCCGCGCGAATCTCGGAGCCGAACTGCGCGACGAGCTTGTCCATGATCTCGCTCCTCGTGTCCCCCGCGCGGATGCGCTGGACGATGAAGGCGCGAATCCTGTTCGCAGCCGGCGAGTTCGACTCCGCGAGCGGCGTGCGGCACGTCGGGCACATCAGCTGGCCTTCGAGGTCGGGCAACGTCGGATGGCTCTCGCTCGCGAGCGCCGCCGGAACAGAGACGGCCAGCGCCGCGAGGAGGACCAGGACGGCCCTCACGTCTGCAGCGCGGCCCGGATGCCGTCGTCGAGCTGTGTCCGCTCGACGGGACCGATCACGTGCGTCCCGACGATGCGGCCCTTCCTGTTGACGAAGAACGTCTCGGGATAGCCGCTGACGCCGTAGTCCTTGACCGCGGAGAAGCGGTGATCGCGGACGGCGGGATAGGTCATTCCGTACTTGCGCATGAATTTGCGGGCGTCGCTCGTGAAGTCGTCGGAGCCGTCGACGCCGAGGACGACGAGCCCTCGCCCGCGCCAGCGCCGCCAGGCGGCATCGAGCATCGGCACCTCGTCGCGGCACGGGCCGCACCACGACGCCCAGAAGTTGACGACGACGGCCTTGCCCCGTAGCGAGGCGAGCGAGAGCGTGCCGTCGCCGACGAGGCGCGTCAGGTCGAACGTCGGCGCGGCGGGGTGCTCCCCCTTCGCGACCTGCTGCGGAATCTCGCTCCGCTGATCGTGCACGACCTTCCAGATCAGGAGCGCGAGCAGACCGAGGACGGCCGCCAGCGTCACGATCTGCGCCCCGCGCCTGACCGTCGACGTTCGAGAGGCCTCTGCGTCGGCCATCGCCTACACGGACACGATGAAGACCTGCGTCCCGACGCTGACGTGCCCGAACAGCCACTCTGCGTCGTGGATGTACATCCGGATGCAGCCGTGCGACGCCGAGTACCCGATCGACGCCGGGTCGGGCGTGCCATGGATGCCGACCCCCGGCGCGGTCAAGCCCATCCAGCGGGTCCCGAGCGGGTTGCCCGGCCCCGGCGGGATTGGCTTGGCGCCGGCCGCCCACGGCGAGTCGGGCGGGTACCACCACGGGTCGCGCCACATGACCTCGACCGAGAAGTGGCCGAGCGGCGTCGGGTAGCTCGCCTGTCCGGTCGCGACGCGGAAGACCCTCCACGTGCGCATCCCGTTGTAGAGATAGAGGCCGTTCGAGCCGCGGCGAATGACGATGATCGGGCCGAAGCTGGAGCGCGTCACCGACTGACCGATCGTCTTCAGGCGCAGCTTCACGGGTCCCTTCGCGTCGGCTTTGAGGGTGGTGACGAGCACGCGCACCGACGCCGGCCGATCGAGCGTGTGGCCCGGGTGGCCCTTGCTGATCCACGGCCGGTACCTGCGTAGCCGCAGCACCGAGTCCACGGGCTTCCGGTCGAAGCGCTTCGCGAGCAGCGCGACGTACGCGCGCGTGAGACCGATGCGCACCTCGACCTTCAGGGGGATTGCCGCGCCGGGAGCCGCTGCCAGAGCCTTGTTGACCGCGGCGCTCGATTGTGGAACGGCGCCCAGGCGGCCCGGAGCGGCGCGCAGCTTGTGCGATCCGACGCGCACCGTGACCGGCTGCTGCGCAGCGGCCGAGACGGCGTCCTTCGCCTGAGCGGCCGTCAGCCCACCGACGTCGACGCCGGCAATCGTGACGCCGGGCGCGATCGTCGCCGGCGTCGGTCCGGTGGTCGTCGTCCCGGTGGTGTCGGTCGAGGTGGTGCCGGTAGTCGTCGTCGAGGTGCCGACCGAAGCGACGACGGTGGCCGACAGCGCGCCCGCGGCCAGAAATCCCAGCGCGAACAGGACGGGAAGGGCGAGCCGTCGCACGTGTCCAGTCTAGCCCTGGCCCAGGAACGAGCGGAATTCCGCCAATCCCTCCTGTGTCAGGTGTCGCGCTTGATCACGACGATGGCGCAGTCGTCGACGAGCACGCCGCCGCCGTACTCGCGGCAGTCTTCGAGGATCGTGCTCGCGATCTCGTTGGCGCTGCGCGAGCGGTTGCGCCGGATCACGTCGTCGAGCCGCTCGACGCCGTACAGCTCGCTCCCTCGGCGCTCCTCGACCACCCCGTCCGTGTAGAGGACGAGCGTCGCGCCCGGCGCGAACAGCTCCCGCACCTCGCCGTAGCGCTCACCGCCTTCGATGCCGAGCGGGAGCCCCTGCGCGGCGAGCTCGACGACGGCGCCGTCAGGGTGAACGAGCCGCGGCGGGGGGTGGCCGGCGCTCGCGCACGCCACCTCGCCTCGGTCGACGTCAACGCTGACGTACGTGAGCGTCACGAACTTCCCCATCGAGATCTCGGTGGCAACCACGTCGTTCGCGGCGACGAGGAACTCGCCCGGCTGGGGATGCTCGCGCGCCAGCGACCGGAACACGAACTTCGCCATCGCCATGTCGGCGGCGGCGTCGACTCCGTGACCGGTTACGTCGCCGAGCACGATCGCGAGCCGCCCGTCCGCCAGCGCGAGGAAGTCGTAGACGTCGCCGCCGACGTCGACGTGGGCCGACGACTCGTAGATCGCCGCCACCTCGATCCCCGGCACCTCCGGCCGGGACCGCGGCAGCAGC
>Ga0126312_10000505_pt1 | contig 23429 bp, 26 predicted proteins | sample Plot104A_FD_92537 | JGI IMG/M metagenome (GOLD analysis project Ga0126312, IMG submission 92537) | Serpentine soil microbial communities from UC McLaughlin Reserve, CA, USA - Plot104A | ecosystem: Environmental > Terrestrial > Soil > Grasslands | place: USA: UC McLaughlin Reserve, Lake County...
AGATAAATAAAAAATGACTTTGAATGATTTATTATCAGTTCCTAGAGAATATCACCAATCTTCACAAAGATTCTGTTCCATGTGGAATGAGCTAGTGGATAAAGGGCAAGAAGCAGGAGATGAAATTGTGAACATGGTTAGAATTTTACAATCAAATGGATATAGTAGAACCAAGGCAATTGAAAAGATTGTTTTAGACCACAGTCATCTCAATGGTTTTTCAAGAATGACAATATATAGAAAACTTCCCGATAATATGAAACATGAGTATTATGATGATGAGGATGATTATGATGATGATTCTGACACTATGGTGCATCATAACTCTGCTGTATCAAATGATACATTTGAAAAAGTAATACTACCGCCAATTAATGTGAATGATGTAATATCTACAACAAATGACTATATTGAAAGTCAACCAGATAATCTTTCGTATATTCAAATATTACTAGAGAAAAATCGATTATTAACAAAAAAATTAGAATTTATAGAAAAAAGTGGACAACCACTAAATTTTGTAAAGGAATACCAATCAAAAGATAATTTGAAGATACAAGAATATGAAAGTCTATTTGTATACAAAGGTCAAATTTTTCCACTCTCAGTAACTTTAAACTTAACTACTGAAAAAATGTCAGTATTTCTTGATAAGGTTAGATGCGAAAAATTGAATAAAACAATTAACAATAAGAACAAGAAATGAATACTACGAGAACTACGAAGAATATTTGCCCAACATCGGATGTATAATTGTAATACTCTGATCTATTATTATACTTAAAGCAATAAAGTGTGGAAATTTCACAAAGAATGAATATATTTTTTTCTAACGGTCAATATAAACAACAAATATTCAAACAACCACATCAAAACAAACTCATCATATCAATAAAGAGTGTTATAAAAAACCAAAACAAAAGATGTATAATTCATTTGAGTTGCTAACCGGATCAATTTCAAACATACAGAAGCTATTTGAAATGTTTTTTGTGCTATATTATTTTACATTGAATATGCTAAAATAAAATTATAGTGATCCTAAAATTACTTTATAAAATATTAAATTTTTTAAACCATTAATTAATTATTCCTGAATGGCTTTTGCAGATGTAGACCAACTTACTATCTAGTGTTAATACTATCTTAATTGTCAAATTCATCATTCAATTTCAAGTTATTCAAGATAAGAATGTCTATATCAAATAGACTCTTAATGGAAGTGGAATCTTTATGCTTATATATTTGTACAAAATAGCTTTTAATAGCGAATGCTTAGCGTACACGAATGGAAAAGATGGTTCTTATACCATCTGATTGGTGAAGGAGTACATAATGCTATATACCATGAGCATCTCGTAAGAGACCTTGGAAAACATTACGATATTAACTTGGACAGGGCATTAAGAGATTTAATTGATGATGGAATAATAATGTTAATCGAGTCAAGGAAAAATAAAAAGTATATTGTAAATTTTGAAAGCCTTTCAGAGGCACAAATGCTAATGAGTTTCAATAAAAATACAAAAGTTCAAAAAAGTAATAAAATTCACGACCATAACAATGTAAATTATATGACTTCCACAAGTGAGAAAAGGTTTGTTCAACCTTATCTTCCAGAACCTAGTGGATATGTTTACTGGTTTGATAATGAGGAAAACAGGAAATTTAAAAAACAAAGTGTCTATAGAATATACTTTAAAGAAACAGATAAGACCAATTTTGCTGCACAATTAATAACAAAGACAATAGGAAGTTCAAAAATAATATACATGGGTTCTATAAATGATCCTAATTCCTATATATCTAGACTATGGCGAGCAGTATTATCTGTTTCAGAGGAGAATAATGAAGGAACATTTATTCTTCAAGACATACAAGACAAAGATAGAATGGCATGTGGTAATAATAGACAAAGAGGAAAAATTGCATTATCTATTTTCAAGAAATTGGGCTACATCCAACAATCGGAACTTAAAGGTAATTCAATTCGCTTCAAAGTAAGTGGTAGAAAACCATATTCAATAACTCTAGATGAGATTTTTAATTTAAAAACTAAATAATTATAGTATCTGTTAAAGAGAATTTTGTTAAAGCATTTTATAAATATTGTTGTCTAAATTATAATAATCAATCTAGGTTTAAATGTAACCATTAATTATTTCATTCTCTTGCTAATTTTAGAAAGTTCATTTTATTTGATCGATGCCGTCCTGTTAGAAATAGTTGTATGTAGATCTATATTATTCATTATTAATTATAGGATATTTATTCAAAGAGAAATCAAGCAATTAAAGAAAAATCACTACTCCTTTTTATTGGACCAAGTGAAAAATGAGCATTTAATGTATCAGACGAGATGACTAATTGACTTAAAACATATAATAATATTAAAAATGCTACTATTATAATTACCAAAATTACAATTCTAAATTTTATATCTTGAGGTTTATTTTTATTTGTAGATGTAGCTTGTTTTTGTTGCTGTAGTTTAGGAGGTGGAGTTGCCGCTTTTTTTTCTAATTCTTCTTTTCTTTTCTTGGATTGTTTAATATTTAGAATTGGAATTCTTTTCAGGATGGAACCATTTATTTTTGACTTTTGAATCTCATACAAAATTGGCTCTTCATCTTGATCTGATTTAATATTAAATAGATCAAGCGCTTTTGAATAGTCATCAAATTCTTCCACTGAAGATGAGGATTCTACTTCCCATGATTTTATATTTTCTATTGAAGAATCCGTTTCGTGATCTGAGGACATTAATTATAATAGTATTGAGATATTATTTAATAATTTACTTGTAATAATAAAACCAATGCTAATAAGGTTAATTTGTCCATACTCTGTTAATGAAAAAATGCATCTACTATAAATGCTATGAAAACTGCTGTAAGATAAGGACTTGAAAATTTAAAAACTGTCCATGATGCCGTTTCTGTAGGTTTTAGTAAAAGCCATAAAGAAAGACCTAGCATTATAGCACCAAATATAGTTGCTGTAATTAGATATATATGTCCAAATTGATTAAAGAAGAAAGGTAGTATACTAAATAAAACCATTATCAAAGTAGTTATAGCAATTATTCTTACTGCTCTCTTCTCCTCACTAACTACTGGCAACATAGGAACTTTGGCTTTTTGATAATCTTTTCTTACATGTAAAGCTAAGCTCCAGATATGTGTTGGTATCCATAAAAATACAAGACCAGCCATAACTAAACCGATTTCTATGTTTTGAGTTGTTACAGCAACATATCCTATTAAGGCAGGCACCCCACCGGAAAATCCACCAAGAATAATATTTGACTGGCTTCGTCTTTTTAGCCATTTGCTGTATATAATAATATTGTCAAATAAACCAAACATCATTAATAAAAATGCCCACAGATTAATAAGCCAAGAAAATATCAATGCAATAGCAGTCAAAATAAGGCCAAAGATTAATGCATTCTTTGGTGAAATTCGGCCTGAGGGAATAGGCCTATCTTTTGTCCGATCCATTATAGCGTCAATATCACGGTCATTATAACCTGTAATAGTATCAGCAGCAGCGGAGCCGGCCGCAATTCCTCCAAGAAGGAGGACCCAGATTAAAGGACTTAATGGTATATCAAATAATAAAGAGGCAGTGAGAGCAGATCCGAATGCAGTAAAGACTAGTAAATACCATATCTTTGGTTTTGTCAATTCGTAATAATTTTTAACCGTGTTCACGATCGTAACTTCGCGGATCACTACCTAGATCTCAACTCATTATCAACTAATCTAATTTAACATATGGTTTAATATTATCCTTCAAGTCGAATTCTGAATTAATAAAACTAAATCATGTTTTTAGTTTTGAGCAATTCAGCTAAAAGTACTGCTCCCTTAGCAGAACCCATTTTTTCATTGTGTGAAAGCAATACATACTTTATACCATTGTCAAATACTGTATCTTTTCTCAATCTACCTACAAAGGTAGTCATTCCATCATTGATTTCTCTATCTATTCTAGGTTGAGGCCGAGTAGGATCATCATATACTATTATATATTCACTTGGAGAAGAAGGTAAACCATTGATTTTTATTGATTTAGAAAACTTTATCATACAATCTTTAACTTGTTCAGGTTCTACAGGCTTATGTGTTTCAACAAAGACAGTTTCAGTATGTCCATCCATTACAGGCACTCTTGTACAAGTGCAACTTACTTTTATATTTGATGAAGAGATCGACCCATTTTTGAGGTTACCTAAGATTTTTTTTGTTTCGACTTGCACTTTTTCTTCTTCCTTTGGAATAAAAGGAATAATATTATCTATGATATCAAGGGCTGCTACGCCAGGAGATCGTCCTGCACCTGATAGGGCCTGCATTGATGTCATGAAAATAGAATTAATTCCATAATTATCTAATATTGGTTTTAATGTAATTGCTAATCCTGTAGTTGTGCAATTAGGTAAAGGACAAATATATCCTTTCCAATTTCTATTTTTCTTCTGGATATTCAATAATTCTATATGGTCATCATTAATTCCTGGAATTAGTATGGGTACATCATCTTGGTATCGAAATGCAGCTGCAGTACTGATTACAGGTGTGGTTTCAGCAAATTTTGGTTCAATGATTTGAGCATCAAATGATTCTACCGCTGTAAATATTAAGTCATATTCTTTTGGATCAATTTCATCTACATTATTTACAATTCTATCTTTTATGTAATCAGGGACTTCTTCCTTATTATGCCATTTTAAAATACCTGTACTATCGTCACGAAGTGCATCAATATATCGCTTACCAGCAGATCTTTTTGAGGAAGCTACTGCGGCCAATTCAAACCATGGATGATTTTTGAGTGCAATCACAAATTCTTGGCCTACTGCACCTGTAGAACCAATAAGTGCAACTTTTAACATAATAATGACTATTTAATATACTTTTTAATAATCTTTATTCAAGTTTGAAAAAATATTTACATGATAAATGATAGTGATATTATTGATAGTGAAGTTTTGTTAAATCCTGCTAATATTAACAAAGTACAACCTCTAAATAGTATACAAAAAGAAAAAAAATTTAACAGTCTTGATTCGTGCTCTCATGGAGGTATATATTCAACTAAAAATTGTTTACAAGTAAAAATTGATTTCAGTTCAAACATAAACCCATTAGGTATTTCTAGACAAGTTTTAAAAGAAATTAGGAAAAATATAAAACAAATATCTCATGTTTATCCGGATTCCAATTGCAATTTACTTAAAAAAAGTATTGCAGAGTATATAAAACATGATATTGATAAAGAGTGGATAAGTGTGGGAAATGGAGCAACAGAGATTATTCATAATTTTGTTCGGGCTGTATCCTTAAGTAACGCTATCATAATACCACCTACATTTTGTGAGTACGAACTGGCCTCTAAAAGATGTAAAATGAAAATAAATTTCATACCTTTATCAAAAAAATTACAAATACAGGCAGAGGAAGTTATAGAAAAATCCAAAAAAATTAATTCTAATAGTTTGATCTTTATTTGCAATCCTAATAATCCTACTGGTCTGGTAAACACACAGATGATAGAAAAAATATTATCTTCTATTGATTGTTCCAAGACAATTCTACTCCTAGATGAGAGTTTTATAGAATTCTTAAATGATATAGGCAAAGAATCACTGATGTCAAAAATAAAAGAATATAACAACTTAGCAATACTGAGGTCAATGACAAAGTCATATGGATTAGCAGGATTGCGTTTAGGATATCTGGTTGCTAATCCTCGTTTAATTCGGAAATTAAAACCATTTCAAATACCTTGGAGTGTTAATGGAATTGCCCAGATAGCAGGGATTGCAGCATTAAACGATCAAGATCATGTCATAAGGGCTAAAAAAATTATTGAAAGAGAAAAAAACTACATGTACAAAAAAATCAACACGAAAGAGAACCAGGCTAATGCTTTAAGATCAGATGTTAATTTTTTTTTAATCAAATTAAAAAATATCAATTCTATCACGTATCAAAAAATATTGTTAGATTTTTATGGCATTTATGTGAGAGATTGTTCTAGTTTTAGAGGAATGTCCTCAGATTTTATCAGAGTAGCTGTAAAAACTCATAAGGACAATGTAAGATTATTAAAAGCTATTTATGATATTAATAATCATTTAAATAAATCCACTATGTTTAAGAATAAATAATTCTAAATGAGAAGGAGATTGGGAAGGTTTTATGAACGCTAAAGTATTGATGGTTCAAGGCACTTCTTCAGGAGCAGGCAAAAGCACTATTGTAATAGCATTATGTAGAATTTTTTCTAATATGGGATATAAAGTCTCTCCTTTTAAAGCTCAAAATATGTCTTCCAAAATTCATATTATTTCAAATGTTCATAGAATATCTAAGATCCAGGCTATACAAGCATTTGCAGCCAGAAAAGAACTGGAATGGCGGATAAATCCTATTCTCCTAGTTCCTATAGGAAATAATAAAAGCAATGTTTTTGTAGCAGGGAAATTTTTAGAAGAAATGTCTGCAATAAAATATTATCAAGAATTTGTTTTGGCTAAAGGTTTTCCCATTGTATTAGACTCTGTGAATAAGTTGAAAAATGAAAATGACATAATTATAATAGAAGGAGCAGGTTCCCCCGCTGAAATTAATATCACAAAATATGATATAGCTAATATGTTACTTGCTGAAAAGATTAATTCTCCTGTCATATTGGTATCGGATATTGAGCGAGGTGGTTGTTTTGCTAGCATATTTGGAACCATTAAATTGTTAAAAATAAAACATCAACGACTAATCAAGGGTTTTCTTATTAATAAATTTCGTGGTGATGAGAATATACTAGAAGAAGGAATCAGATTTATTGAATACATAACTAGAGTGAACAACATAGGGATAATTCCTAAATTTAAATTTTTTTTGCCGCCAGAAGATTCTCTAGATGGGACAAATAATAATAATCTAGAAAATTTTAAAAAATTTAGTTCAAAAAAAAAAATGAATGATCAAATAGATCTATTAGCTGCAACTATTAGAACTAGAATAAATGTTGAATTTATCTTGCAGAAAATTTTAAAAATAGGATAATGATATCCTCATTTCACTTTATTATTATTCTGCTGATATCAATACTTTTAGATTTGATATTAGGGGATCCCACTAATAAAATTCACCCCGTTTCATGGCTAGGAAAATACATCAATTATTTTGTTCCCAAGATGAAAAATGAAAAAAATAAAAAATATGAAAAAAAAAATGGTGTAATATTTACTACTGTAACAATTGCGTTTTCTGCTGTGATAATGCAACTGTCTCTTGTTTATTTATATCATATAACTTTGATCTTAATGATGGTTTTATCAATTTTCATCTTATATTCTGTAATAGCAATAAAAGGTATGGAAAAACATATCAATGCAATTACTACAGCTTTACAAAATAATGATATTGAAAATGCTAGGACAAATTTGTCCATGATTGTGAGCAGAAATACCAAAAGCCTAGATGAACAACATATTTTATCAGGAACAATAGAATCGATTGCTGACAGTATAGTAGATGGAATTCTATCACCAATATTTTATTTTTCTCTTTTCGGTCCTACAGGTGCTTTTATTTTTCGAGTAATCAATACATTGGATTCAATGATTGGTTATAAGGAAAGTTATTTTGAAAACATAGGATGGATAGCTGCAAAGGCTGACACATATGCCAATTATATTCCTTCAAGGATTGCTGCAGTCTTAATGATATTTGCTGCATTTATTAATAATGCTGATTGGAAAAATTCCATTACTATATTCAGAAAAGAACGGAATTATACAATTAGTGTTAATTCTGGTCATCCTATTTCTGTTTTAGCTGGAGCACTAAGAGTAAGATTGGAAAAAATAGATTATTATATCATCGGTGAACCTTTTGAAAACATTTCAATAGAAAAATGCAAAATAGCTATAAACATAATGAAAACTACAATTCTTATTTTTTGTATAATTATTGCTAGTCCACTTATAATTATTCTAGGTTTTCTAAATTGGTGGAATTTTATATTTGGTATTTAATAAAATCTCTTCTGCTCTTTCATTTTTAACAATAATTCCAACTAAGAGTTACGATATAATATATATAGCTCAAAATATGTATTTGTTCCCTTTAACAGGATTAATAATTGGTTTAGCAGTAGGAGGTTTATCTTTTTTTTTATTTTCTTTTGTAGAAGGCTTTTTACTAGGATTTTTAATCACTGCAACTATTGTAGGAATAACTGGTCTTCATCATAGTGATGCACTATCAGATCTCGCAGATGGATTAATGGCTAAAGGATCTATAGAGGCAAAACATAAAGTAATGTCTGACCCCAGAAATGGTACAGCAGGAACAGTCGTTTTAATTTTCTATATTATTGGTATGATAATTTTAGTTTCATACATTGACGAAAAAACTAAATTGCTCTCTGTTATAATTATAGCTGAAGTTCTATCTAAATACAGCATGGTTTTACAATGTTATCTAGGAAAATCCGCGTGGAAAGGAATGAATACAATATTTATAAAAGAAATGAAAAATAACAAAAAATTTTTAGTTTCGAATGTAATTTTAATTGCTAGCATAACCACTTTTGGGTTCAATTTTTATTATACAATAGCAAGTGTAATAACCATGGTATCAGTTAGTATTACCTTATTATTAATAGCAAATAGATCATTTGGAGGGATATCAGGAGATACAATAGGTGCAGCTAATGAGATTTCCAGATTTTTTATTTATCTAATTCATGCAACTTTCTAACGCATTGACAGATAAAGTTACTGAAAAATTGAATAAAAAAATTATTGCTGTTATAATGGCTGGTGGAAAAGGAAGTAGAATGAAAAGAGATTACAAAACAGAAAAACCACTCTTAAAAATTAAAGGGAAAAGATTAATAGAATATGTTATTGAAGCGCTCAGTAAATCGACTTTTTTTTGTAAAATAGTTATCTGTGTAAGTAAAAATGCTTTGAACACAATGAAGTTTTTACAAGATTACAACTATAACCTTGACCCTCCTCTAGAAATCATAGAAGGTTATGGTAATGGATATTCTAATGATCTATCTTTTATTATTGAAAATTTTTTTGAATATATTATATTTGTGGTATCTGCAGATCTACCTTTACTTTCAGAAATAGATATAATGAAGATTTTGAGTAGGTGGGATTTTAATGCTGCATGTCATTCTATCATAGTCAATAAAAAAATCGTGGACGATATATACATAAAACCTAGTGTTGTATTTGAATTTAAAAAAAGAAATTATTGTTATTCAGGTATAACCATATTTAATCTAAAAAAGAGAAAAAATAATTTTAGTCGTATTAGTGAAAGATACTTAATTATGAATCGTATTGGAATCGCTGTAAATGTAAATGAAAAAAAAGATTTACTTGTGGCGAGGAATTTGTCAAGAATAAAGATCAATAAATATGAAAAAAATGTTGCTAACAATAATCAAGGTTAATCTAATGTACTTATTAGATTCCCACTAATCTTTGCTTTACCACCAGATCTCTCTGCTACTAATTCATTACATGACTTGCAATAGAGATTAGAAGTAGTATGGGAATAAATTATATTATTTTCTCCACATTTTGAACACTGAATATTAAGGAATGCACTATTTGGTTTTGGTATTAATACATTTTCTTTCATAAACTATACACACACTCTCTCTCTTATTTAAGCACCAATTTCTAATTTTCGCATACGCATACCTTCCCTCATCGATTTGCGTTGGCACGTTTTGCACGTATATCTTAAAGTAATCTTTTTAGTTGTTTTAGCGGTTCTTTTTAATTCAGGAAATTTCTGACCTCCATAGCCTTTTTTATCTTCTGCATGTCTTCGTGAACCCAAAGCTGTTTTCCTATCTTTTCCTTTTTTATAGATAGATACGGTTTGTGCCGTATGGGTCTTGCATTTTGGACAGAATTTGCGCATTTCCTTCTCCATCTTCATATTAAACCTTTAAAGAATGAGGGATATTTAAGGAAAACTAATATATGCTTTTTAACTCTTAGATATCTTTCATGCTTTTTAACATAATACTATAAAAATAGGTATATACTCTTTTAAAACGAGTTAAAATATCGAGATAAACAGAATTTATCTTACAATATATTAAATAAATCTTAAACGCTTATAAGCAACCGTTTTATTATTCACTACAGGAAAATGGACATATTTGGTAATTTAATACAACAGCTAAGTATTGGAAGTGTACCTGTTTCTATGGATACCTTCGGCGTATGGATACCATTAACATTTGGTTTAGCAGTAGGTTTAGCATACGTAATAGCATCTGGTTTAAGACGTCCAACATAAATAAGTAAAAATTTTTTCGATACTTTTTTTCTTTTTATCTCTTCGAAAAAGAATATTTGTGCTTAGAGGCTAGAGTCAATTTTTCTTTATTAAAAGAATAGATTCATCATGTCTGTCAAATTCTTTCAAAAATGATTTTAAAGTTAATATCGGAACAACTGGGACTCCATTAATAAGATTAAAGAATACGTTATCTAGGGTAATTATAAGAGGAAGAGCTTTAGTTATTTTCTTTTCTCTTTGTAACCATAACATTGTTCGTCTTATTTGTTTTTCAGCATATATGGTAAGAGTTGTTTTATTGCTTTGCTTCCAATGTTTACAATCTACGGTAATTGCAAAATCTTTCTTTATCCCCACAACATCTAATTGCGCTCTGGGTTTGGACAAGACGATATTAACTCTAGTGTTATATTCAAACATAGTCAAAAGTTCAGAAGTAAAATATTCAAAGTCTTTCCACGACAATACTTTAGAACATTCCTGGATATCACAACCCAGTTGGAGGGCAAGTAAAGATGCTCTAATTCTATCGGATACTGAAAATAAGAGAATTTGCTTCCCATTTTTATGTAATAGTACTCCAATTTTGTTTTGAACTAAAAAATTTAATAGTTGTTTGAATACAGAAAAACTTTCAATGCCTGTATTTAATCTGAACTCATCAAGGTTTACTTCAGAGTTCATCCCTTTAAGAGCTCTTAAAAGAATATTAGGATGAAAATAATGAACCATTTAGAGATAAGAATATACAGAATATTGAAGGGTTTCGCTCAAAAGTAATGAATGAATTGTTATACTCTGCTAATTTTGAAGTCTTTTTTGGGAGCTTGAATATTTATTAAAATCTGCTTCAGTTCATCATCAGTTAATGCACGATTAAGTCTTCCTGTTTGAGCAGCATTTATAAGGTAATTTTCGACAGCACCAGCCAATTCAGGTTTGACGATTCTAACATTTGCAAGTCGCTGTCTTGCAGTAGGTTCCAAAAGCACCAATAATACTCTCTGTCGCATAGCTTCTGCTTCCGCTTCTCTTCTTTTTGTTTCTTCATCGTTGGAACCTTGATTTGGTAGGGACATTTTTCTTTAACTTATCAAGAATATCGACTCAATTCAGGGTTTGTTTTCTGTAACTCTTTATGAAGCTCGGTTGCTATTCTATCGACTCTTTTCATTCCGTCATCAGATACTATTCTTCCGTTATTTCTCTTAATAATATATCCAGAACTTTCCAATTGTTTTAGACCTGTGCGTATTATGCCGCCGCTAGCATCAACATGGTGAGCAAGATTATATCCTCTTTGTTTGCTTCCTCCATATTTACTTCTTAGATCTTCTACACTCAGCGGGCCGTGTATATACACTTTCCGTAATAGTGATGCACATCTAATATACCACCAATCTTTATTTTGAGGTATTTTTTCGGTATGGGGACCGGTTTTAGTAAAATATGACCAGGTAGGAGGTTCAATCCTTTTATCATTTTTTAAATATGTTGCTAATTTTTCAATAAACCTATCAGATGGAACATCGTAAACTTTAGCCATTATAGTATCACAATAATTCTTATACCCCTATAAATCCTTATTCTCATCCATTATAAAGAGAAGTATATCAAAACAATTTCCTATATACATTATTACATGATAGACATGTTATTCTTAATGCCTTGATTTTTGATCTACCAATTCTTACCCTACAATTAAAACCAGGGCAAATGAATAGTTTACATTTTTTACAATATAACTGACGGATATCATAAGGAAGTTTTAGTCTTAATCTTTTTGCAATTTTTTTAGCTAGTTGTGCTTGATCGTTGGCTAATTTGTAATCATTATTTATTTCTTGAAAAGCACTATCAATTAACAGCAAGATTCTTTCTTGTGCTAATAGTTTCGCTTGATGTTTTCCCAACTATGATTACTACTTTCATTTTTAAAATAAAAATTTTGTGATCAAGAAACATTCTAAAAGTCACTCAGATCACAATTATATCATTAAATATTAAAGGAATCAAAGCAAAGCTAAACAGCTTGATAACATCTCGTATTTCTATAGTGTTAGCAGAATCGGCACTTGAAATTATACCAACCGAATTAATGAATAATTATTTAATAATTAATTATTCTAAAAAAGTTGGTAAGCCTGTTGGGGAAGTTTTTCTTGACAAGAGTTACCACTATAGTGCGATGAAAGAAAAAAATATAGACTTCATGTGGAAACGAGGCAGGCCAGATATTATACATATATGTTTGTTGTCTATATTATCAACTCCACTTTTCTACAAGAACTTGGTGGATGTATACGTTCATACTATAGACAATAAAGTAATTTTTCTCGGAGAACAAGTTCGTATACCAAAATCATATAAAAGATTTGAAGGATTGATGATAAAACTCTATCAAGAAAAGGAGATAAAATCAGATAAAAAAGATTCCAATAAATATTTATTAAAAGTCGAAAAAAATATGACTTTTGATAATTTGGTTGATAAGGTTATTAAACCTGATAAAATAATAGGATTTTCGAGTACCGGTATTCTAAAAGACCTAAAAAATATTGTAAACGAAAATATTGGAACAAATAATAAAAAAATCACTTTTGTAATAGGTGGATTCCAGGGTGGTCATTTTTCTCAAAGTATCCGAGAGAGATTTCAAATGACCTATTCTATTGCAAAGGAACAATTGGAAGCCCATGTTGTTATATCCAGATTAGTTTATGAATGCGAAAATCGTTGCCTTTCTTTCATGGTTTGACCTAATTTTAAAAGGAAAGATATTTTAAAAACAGGTTTAATACACTAACTTTATCTAAATGAATCATCAAATGAGTTTTTTATTCTCTATACAATTAATTGCATTTTTTATTTTATTCAATATTTTATTACTTTATCCAATTCCGTCTGTTTTTTCTGATGGATTATTTGAAGAAAATTTACCTCCTGCTTCTATAGGTGACAGAGAGGCTAGTCTTTATACTAAAATTAACCCTCCAGTTCTCACCTCAGATAGCAAACAAAATGCATTTTTTGAATTAAGATTATTTGATGCAAAAACTGATGAAACGATTCAGCATGTCTCTTACTTTATAACAGTGGAAAAAGACGGAAAGCTGTTAATGAGAGATCTGTTTCATTCTCATCAAGGTAGTTTAAAGTTAAAGATTAATCCTTCCAATAGCGAAACTGTAAATGTCTTTGGTTCTACTGAACCTTTTCTTGGAGGATGGACTAGTGAGACAGGAGATATTACCATTAATGGTCCTTTACTGTTACAAGGCGGATTATATCACTTTTCAATTGAAATATTTGGAATAGATTATGACAGAAATATATTTACTCCAGAAAATGCTCCAAGGTTTGATTCCTGGCTAAGCGTAGGTGATGTCTACAGAGACGATCTGATCGATGAAGGAAAAAAATATAATGTAACTGTAATATCTTATTATGATCGGATCGGGAACTTTGCATATACTTCTAATGAAAATAACCTTTCATGGATTATGCCTTTCAATTGGGATTTGAAACGAATACAAGAAAATAATATTTTTGTTCACGAAGAAATAAAATTACCAAAAACATTAACAAAGTTTAGTGAGGCCAATGCTTTTAACGCCTTAGTGAATGGAAATCCTTTGATTGGAAGATCAATAGCATTAGATCCTTTTACCGAGGAGAAGAATTTCATCATTCATCTTTTACTGAATAAAGCAGATATTATAAAAATTGCTAAAACAATGAATAATACAAATAGTAAAATAATGACGTTTAATCTATCCCCTGCAGAACAAAAATTAGTTGAAACAACGTCGGAAGTAGTATCAGATAGAGGTGGTATTCTAGTACAGTTCACTTGGTTGGATAAAAAAATTTTATCAAACCAAGATACAAATCTACAATTACGTTTTTCCGATGCTCTTTCAACTAAAGAAATAAATGGCGATGTCAAATATGATATTATAGTTTACGATAGATCAGGAAATAAAATTGTTACAAAAAACGATTTGATAGCAAAGAACGCAACAGATTCCCAGGTTATTAAATTTCCATCCAAAGGAATTTACCAAATGGAGTTAAATATAAAAGGTATAAACTATCCTGATGTAGCTACTCCTGATGAAACAAGAAATGGAATAGCAAGAGGAACTATAGTGGTGTCTTGACAAAAAACTAATAAGAAAAAATTCAATACAAATTTATTCATATTTATTTTTCCTATACTAAAAGTGTTAGGTTATTATAGTTTATAGATAATTTAATTAATTTATGAAGATTCAATTTGTTCATCATCTTGTTTGTTTAAACCATCCCGATAAACAGATTCGTTTAAAATTAAATAATTTAATGACCGATAACCAGAATGAATGTAAGGAAGGTTTTTTATATTGTATTGAATGTGATACAAAATATCCCATTATAGAAGGCATAGCAATAGTTGTAAAAGACATGATTAACTACATTCAAAATAGGACAGAAATGTACGGCAAATGGTTGTTACATTGTCATTCAAAAGAAATGAAGGACTATCTAAAAAATATAGGAAAAAAAATATTTGTATCTAATAAAACTGATACATATGAAGATGGTGGCATTTGGTATTTACCTTATAAATGGTTCCAACAAGAAAATCACAAAGAGGATAGACTCATGAAATCCTTGAAAGGAACTCCAAACGCGAATGAACTGTATGACCGTGTCATCAATAGCATAAACCCCAAAATAGATGGTATAGCTTTGGATATAGGATGTGCAATGGGTAAATCTACCTTGCAACTTTCTCAAAAATATTCCTTTGTAATAGGTATAGATCTTTCATTTTCATTTATCAAGGAAGCCCGTAAAAATATGCAAGAATCTAGGCAGGGAAATGTAGAATTTTGTGTAGCTGATGCAGAATTTCCTCCTTTTCATCCAATGAAATTTGACCTTATAATAGCAATTAATCTACTAGAGTTGGTTAATACGAATAAACTATTATCCTCTTGTCACTGGTTATTAAGACCACAAGGTGATATTATAATTACCGACCCATATGATTTCAATAGAGAAAGAATTTTAGACAAAAAATATGATAGTAGATCATTTAGAATTTTACTTGAAGAAAATGGATTTGAAATAAATGAATCAAGTTTAAAAAAAGAAGCATTTATTCCTTGGATATTAAAAATAAATGAAAGAATTTACTTATTTTACTTTGTAGATTATATTAAAGCAAAAAAAAAATCAAAACATAAAGTCAATATAAATAAATACTAAATTGTGGATTTGTGCCAAAGAATAATTAATAATATTACTAAGAACAAATAGAAGAGAGTGTAACACAATATATGTATGATAGTTTTATTTTTAAAGATAGAAAAAAGTTATCTCCTAGATATTTACCTAAAGAGATCTCTCATAGAGAGAAGCAAATAGATTTGTTAGTTAGAACATTTTTGGATATAAAAGATGATCCAGATAAATTTCCTTTAACGGTCATACAAATAATTGGTCCCGCAGGAATTGGGAAAACCTCAACTGTTATCAAATTCTCTGATATTTTAGAAAATGAATTAAGAAAAAGTAAGATAAATATCAAAATAGTGTACATAAATTTAAAATTACAAGGTGGAAATAAATACGCAATTTACAAATATTTGTTAAGCTGTATCGCCCCGGGATTACCTGCACAAGGTCTTAGTGCTGAGGAGATGCTTAGACAAATGCTTGATTATTTGATTGCGAATAATGTATATTCTATAATCATACTTGATGAAATCGATTATTTAATCAAAATTTCAAAAGAAATCGGGATAATTTATGATCTAACAAGATTGAACGAATTTGACCCCTCCAAAAAATGTAATGTAAAGGGAGTTATTTTTATTGCCAGAAGCACTGAATTCTATGAGAAATTAGATGAAGCTGAATTAAGTTCAATTGGACGAGCGTATATTGAATTTCCTAATTACACAATCGACCAAGTAAGTGACATTCTTATGAAACGGTCGAAAGATACCTTTCAAGATAATGTAGTTGGTACGGATATAATTGACTGGATAGCAAAAATAGTAGTTTCTCCTATTGTCAATGGAGATATAAGATATGCATTAGATTTGTTATCATATGCAGGAAATCTTGCAGAATCAGAGGGAACAGAAAAAGTACTGTTGGAGCATGTAAAAAAGATCAATAAACAAATCTATAATGGAATTAGTGATGATGATATTAAAGAATTATCCAAATTACAAATAATTGTTTTGTTAGGAATAATAAAGGGATTAAAGATTAAAAATAAAGATTATGTAGAATTGAAGGAGGTTAGGATGCAAAGTTTGGAGATTGCTGAAAAATATAAATCAAGAAAATTGGATATAGAAGATATTTTAGATGATCTGGCGACTCGAAAGATTATAAAAATAATCTCTTTAAAAAAGATTAGTTTGATATCATCATCAATAGAAAACTTAGAAAAGATATTGATGAATAAGATAGATTAAGCCCTTGATTTCAAATGAATGATACCTTTCATGTCAAAGATATTGTAGAAGAAGGACTAGGAAGCATAGGTAAAATAAAAATATTAAGAGCATTAGCAGAAGAAAAAAAATTATTAACTGTATATGGGTTACATAAAAAAACACATCTTAAAAGAGAGGATATAAAAAGAAATTTAGCTCAGCTAGTAAAAATTGAATGGGTGGTAGAACAAAAAATTAGCAATAGTCTTTATTCAATTAATAGAGAAAATACATATGTACAACATCTAGTATTATTTTTTTTTAAAATAGGATATATAGAGAATATTTAAACATCTGTTTTCATTATACTAGGGTTAGTATTACTAGAGAAGTTATCAGTAATAATATTTGTACAATATTCTAGTGTGAAAATAAAGAAAATAATTCATAACATTATATAGATTGAGATTACATAATATGATTTGATAAACTTCAAATATTAAACAGTGCTATATTAACTGCTAACCTATGAACCCAAAAAAGATTAGAACTATAAGAATAGGTCAAATATTTATATTTATACTGATTGGTTTCTTCTCCTATTTTACAATTTCTACTATGGTTTCTTTTGCTCAACCACAAGATGAAGATTTAAATGTCATAGTAACTTTTTTTGATATTACTGAGGATACTGGTGATGTTATAACGTTTTTAAATTCTGACGGTTTTACAAAAGCTAAGATATATACCCCTCTCAAAAGCATGAAAACGGGAAATACTACAGAACTTCAATTCAATCTTACGGCTAATCAAGTAAGTATGGGAGAAAAATTTAGAGTATGCGCTCTATTAGTTAAAGAAAATGGGATAATATGCAAGGTAGGAGAAAATTCGGTTGCAGAAAGGCCTGAAATAATAGATTTTAGACTAGCAAGTGATGAAATCGTGAAAATTGATGTGCCAAATATATCGTTCGAAGAATTAGACAATGGTAAGGACAAAGACAATGATAATGATGAAATGGATGACGAAGTTGAAACTAACAATAAAAACAACGATGAAGATACAACATAACATTCTCTCTTAAGCAGATTAGTTGTTGTATAAGCTATAGTGAAATAGTAACACTAGAGTAATTTTCTTTTTATTATATAAATAAATATACAATTTGAGCAGCTATAACCATTCTGTAATTCTCTGTTTCTCGAAATTAATTTTTTTCTTATAATAAATAGTTGATGGTTCTTTTAACATAGTGATGGGACCATCACTATTGTAAAAATCTGTATCAATAAATCCGGCTTTACCATTTCCTGCTTCCATAAAACAAAATCCTTTACCATCGAATTCTACTATATCAAATTTTTCTTGAGATCTATTACTTATTTTATAGATAATTTGAGAAGCAACTGATCTTGCTTGACCTTCTGCGAAAATACCTGCTTTTGGGACAGCGATATTGTTATTTATTTTAATCTCTGTTACATCTCCTATTGCATATACATCTTCAAATCTTGTTTGTAGAGTAAATTTATTGACTGATATCCAATTACCTTGTGATTCTATTAAACCTGATTTATTTAACACCAGAGGCGGTATATGAAAGGGAATTGCAACCAAGATATCATATTTTTTTTTTTGACCATTATGAAATACTAAATTATGTTTATGAATTTCTTTTATTGAATACTGTGGAAACAAATTGATATTTTGTTTTTTTAACATATAAATTAATTTTGAATTGGGTTGCCCTCCAGCAACGGTTAAAGGTAATGCAGAGGGAAAATAAATATCTATATCTATTTGATTTCTTCTGTTAAGGTTATGTATAATTTGATTTATTATGAAAGCAGATTCAAATGGAGCTGGAGGACATTTATATGGAAATCCCATTATCACAATAGCAATTTTTCCGTTTTCTAAAGACAAAATTTTTTTTCTTAAAGAAGGTATACTTTCTCCATCATAAAGATTAAAATTATTATGTGTATTAAATCCAGGAATCATTTTTGTAGACATTTCTGCCCCCAGAGCAATAACAAGAAAGTCATAACTTTCATCGCCATGATGAAGCATTTTTACTAGTTTTGACTTTATATCTATTTTGGTTATTTCATCTTGTATGAATGTAATACCCTTTGATTCTAAGTTTCGCAATGGAACTTTTGAGTTTTCTAAGCTTCTTCTACCATCAAGTATCCATAAATTTGTCAATCCCATCATAAAATAGTCTTTTTTATCAATAACTATAATCTCATTTATATGGTCAAGGTTTTTTCTTAAAATATTTGAGATACAAAGTCCTCCAAAACCTGCTCCTAGGATTATTATTTTTTTTCTCATCTCATAATTGATTCTTCTTCCTTTATTAATAACTATTTGATTTGACTTAAATTGAGATTAAGATTAAAGATCTATATTTAATATATTTGTTTTTTTACTTTTTACATACATTCTATTGGTAACAATATCCCAAGTTATTTTTTTCTACAAAATTAAAATATATTTTAATCAATTTTCTATCATCTTATAATAAATTATCAGATCTATTGTAAATTACATTTATTTGATGTTCCGTTCTCAACCAATTTCTAATCTAGAATTTGTTAGATTTGTTTTGTGTTCATACTATTTCATTAGGTAAAAAAACATAATATCTTTCAGTAAAAATATTAAAATCTTCCTAAATTCATTTTTGGTAAACTTTAAGAGAAGGACATTTGAATATATTTGTAATACTATTGTCATTTCTAAAATACCGGATAAGTAGATTGAGAAAGTTTACACGGAATCGTATCTATCTTATATTTCGCTATTTATTTTTTCTATATGTAAAATTAAAGTTAAAGTTAGGGTGGTTATAGATTATAAGTGTAAGTTTAATCATAATCTTAAATAACATTCAATAATGGAGTTATTGGTTAGTATAGCGATGGATTATAACAAGTTATGTAAATCTATATTTGCTTTGCATGATGACATACGATATGCGGGAGTAGTAGATGAAACCGGAACTCTGCTCGCAGGAGGAATGAAAAAAGGTATAGATTCTATAGTTGATGAGGCAGGAGAAGAACTCTATTTGGCTCAAACAGCTATTAGAAGGTCCATGAGAGAGAGGTTTGATCCTACCATGGGTAAAGCTAGATTTTCCTATATTGAACGAGAGAAACTCTCTGTAATTACCCTATATTTGGATAATATGGTAGTATTAATAACCATGGAGCCAAATATTGATTCTCATACAGCAATAGATATAGCTGAGGATTCTTTAGATATGTTAGATGGAAAAATTGATATTTAACTTTATCTTGATAATAGTACTAGAATAGATTATCCATCTATTTCTTAATTCATATGATATAGGTAAATAAATTTATCCTATAAGATTATGCATAGTTTTTAAATCTCGTTCAAACGCAATTAATTCTGTTGGTACAGTTATTGGTGTAGAATCCTTTAGTGATAATGGTTTACCCGTATTTGGATTAATTGAATTTTTTTTCTTATTCCAAACATGGGAATTAAACTCAATTATTTTTTCAGTATATTTTTCAAATTCTTTAAATAAATCATTTGTTTTCGGAAATATTTGTTTATGAATACTTTCTGAAGAATAGAGAGTTTGCCATAATTTATCTGTAATAAATGGGCATATAGGTGCTACTAATAATAAAATTGTGGAGAAACATCTATGCAAAGTATATAGCGATGATATTTGGAAATTCTTATTTTCATTATCGTATACCCTCCCTTTAATCATTTCCACATAATGAGATGCAAAAACATTCCATGTAAAATCTCTTATACTTGTTGCAGGAATAAAAAAGTTATAATTCTCATATCCTTTTATACACGTATTTATAAGCTTGTTTAATTCAGATAAAATCCACTTATCCGTATAGAAAAGATTTTTATTTTTTGAAGATTCTATTGAAAACTCTTTAGGTACTTCAAAGGAAGAAAGAAATCTACCTAAATTCCATAGCTTTGAGAGAAATCTTTGTGAATTAGAAATACTTTGTTCTGAACAACGAAAATCCTGTCCCAAATTTGTTTCACTGGCAGACCAAAACCTAAACGTATCTGCTCCATATTTTTGTATTATTGGTAAGGGATCAATAACATTTCCTTTACTTTTACTCATTTTTTTTCCTTTTTCATCCACACCATAACCCATTATCCAAACATTAGGCCATGGTAATTTTTCTGTTAATTGATAACATCGGAGCATAGTATAATATAACCAAGTTCTTATGATATCCTTTGCTTGCGGTCTGATTGTTGCAGGATATGTTCTACTATTAAATTCATTGTCTTGAGTAAATTTCGATATGAATAATGGTGTGATACTTGAGTCCATCCATGTATCGAATGTTTTTTCTTCTCCAATAAACTCGTTGGATCCACAATTAACGCAGGTACCAAAGGGAGGCTTTTCTTTCCATGGTTGATAATAGGAACCTGATTTGGGTACATTAGGAGATTTACAATTTTGACAAAACCAAACTGGTATCTCTGTTCCATAGAATCGTCTTCTTGATATAGGCCAATCTATTGAAACTGCATTTAACCAATTGTTTAATATCTGTCTATAAATAGGAGGATAAAAATTCAATTTTTTAGAAAGCTGTTTGAGAAGTGGAATATATTCTAATTGTTTAAGATAATAATCCTGCAAAGGGATAATTTCGATTGGTGTCTTACTTCTTTCACAAATTGGAGATCTATGCATGATGGTTTCTTCTTTTTCAATAAAACCTTCTCTTCTCAAATCTTCGATGATTTTTTCTCTTGCATGTTTTAATTTTATAGCACTGTAATTTCCCGCAAAACGAGTAGTAAATCCATTTTCATCAATAGATATAATTTCTGTTAGATTTAGATCTCTAAAAACTTGAACATCATTATGATCACCGTAACTACATACCATAACCACACCGGATCCAAAGTCCGGTTTTGCAGAATGATGGCTCAAAATTGGAACCTTTCTATCGAATAAAGGTAATATTACTTCTTTTCCAATTAAATGAGAATATCTTTCATCTTTTGGATTTATTATTACTGCTTGACAAGCAAAAAGAAGTTCAGGACGAGTAGAAGCTACCAATAATTTTTCCTTATTTTTATCAACTATACTAAAATACATATAAAAGAGATTTGTAGAAAGCTCTTCATAGATTATTTCTGCATCGGATATGGTAGTACCACAATCAATACAGTAATTATTTGGTCTAGTAGAAATATAGATTAGACCTCTGTTCCATAAATTAATAAACGTTTTTTGGGTTAAAGTTCTAAATTCTAATGAATCCGTTCGATAATAATCTTTGAAATTACCACTTAGGCCTAGATTTATCATTATCTCAATCATCTCCTTTTCAAGATCATCAAGAGCAGTTTTACATAATTCTAGAAATTTTTCTCTCGGCATCTGTCGCATTCGAACTTTGTATTTTTTTTCTGTGTAGATTTCCACTGGAAGACCATTCCTATCTATGCCAATAGGAAACATAACATTCTGACCATTCATTCTTGCAGTTCTAGCTATCATATCTATCTGTGCATAATGTGCAGCAGCACCGATATGCCAAGGTTTTCCTGATGGATATGGAGGAGGCGTATCAATAACAAATACACTATCACTATTGTTATTCTTTTTTAAGGTAAAAGAATAAAGATTTTCTAAATCCCACGACTTTAAGACTTGTGATTCAATTTCGTGATTCCAGGATTTTGAAGTAATTATTGGTTCCATTTTATATTTTAGTTTTAAGATTTTATATGGTTATTAACGTTAATATCTAAACTATAAACAAGAGAGCCACCGTGGAATATAATATATAATCACCTTAGCTCAGCTAAAAGATGAGCTCCCTTATTCACGCCTTCGTAAATATAAACACCTAGAGCATCAATGTTTTTAGGCATTTTAGGAGCTAAAATTTTAATTATTTCTTTAGAAAGGTTTTCTACTGTTGCCTCATCTGATAACAGATAAACAGTAGATTTTGGCATTTGTAGGTCAAAATATCCTTGAGGCCCTTCAAACCGGACATGATAGTAAAGATCATCTTTGGTTGATAAATATCTACTATTTACAAAAAATTTATGGTCTAAGTCATTTAATGCTTCTTTTACCAACTTTTTAGCTTGACTGAAATCAATAACTAAACCATTTTCCATTCTGCCAATAATTTCAACCATTACGGTTGAAGTATGTCCATGAAGTATAGAACATTTTTTTACCAAAGGTAAAATATGAGCATAATCAAAGGAAAGGGAAGGATCTTCAATAAAAATAGAGCCAATTTTTTCATATTTAGTATCAAAGAAAAAGATTGATTCAAATTCACTTAATTTCCCTCTATATTTTGAAGAACCTATTGCAACTATTTTCAAATCCGGATAGATACTCTTTATTCTGTTAAACTTTATCAAATCATCATTGGAATCTATAACTTCGATATATTTTTCGTCATCGGTTTTAAAATCTATGGTAAGACTACCACCTTCAGGAAGTTTGATTACGGAATTGACTTCATACTTTTTACCAAGAAAACTAAGTAAATTGGATAAAGATAATTGAGTTCTATTTGATAAGTAATCACCGTTACTATTTAGATACTTAATA
>Ga0126312_10000506_pt1 | contig 23425 bp, 26 predicted proteins | sample Plot104A_FD_92537 | JGI IMG/M metagenome (GOLD analysis project Ga0126312, IMG submission 92537) | Serpentine soil microbial communities from UC McLaughlin Reserve, CA, USA - Plot104A | ecosystem: Environmental > Terrestrial > Soil > Grasslands | place: USA: UC McLaughlin Reserve, Lake County...
GCCGCCCGGCGCTACGCGTAAGTGTCGTACGACCAGACGATGGCCAGCCCGATGGCCGCGCCGACCCCCAGCAGGGTCACCAGGATGAACAGCGTGAGGAAGCTCGCCGCGATCTTCTCCCAGACGCGGCCGTACGCCTCCCACGCCGGGACGAGAATGAAGGCGATGTAGCCGGCGCCCACGACGCCGGCGGCGAGCGCGAGCGTGATCTCGGTGGGGCTGAGGTCGATGCTCATGCGGCCTCGCGCGCATTGTTGCGGATATGGACGACGACGAGCCCGGCGATCGCACACAGGCCGAAGATGCCGAAGCCGAGACCCCAACCGCCGGCCACGTCGGACCAGAAGTGCGCTTGGAGGTAGATGCGGGACAGGCCCACCGCGGCGGTGACCACGACGCCGGCGGTGACGAGCGCCGCCCGGCGGGCCAGGCCGACCATCTCCGTGAGGGCGACGGCGGCCGCCGCCCAGGCGGTCGCATAGGCGGCGTGGCCGCTCGGGAAGGCGGAGCCCTTCGTATCGACGAGCGCGCCCTCGGGCCGCGGTCTGTCGACCCCGGCCTTCGCGATCTGCACCGCGACATAGACGAGCACGAAGCCCCCGACCAGCGCCACGACCTCGACCGGCCGCCTGCGCGCGGCGAGCAGCGCCGCCGCTGCGAGGACCAGCGCGGCGGTGGTCGGGAGCGCGCCCAGGTCGCTCACTAGCTTGGCGACGTCGGTGCCCACTCGGGTGCGGACGTCTGCGCCGACGTCGAGCAGCTCGCGATCGAACGGCGTCGGCCCCGGGTCGCCCACCAGGATCACGGTGTAGAGGACGAACACGTAGATCCCGGTGCCTGCGACCGCGAGCGCGGTCGTCAGCTCGAGCCCGAGGCCGCCGGGTGTGAGCCGCTGCCAGAGGAAGCGGAGCCGGGGCAGCGCGGCGCGCGCGACCGGTCGCACGAGGCGGACGAGCCAGCCGAGGACCGGCTTTCGCTCCTGGCGGTCGAGCCAGGCGGACAGACGGCGGCGCACCTCGGGGTCGCGCAGCCGCCTTACCAGCCAGACGGCACCGACCGCCACCGCCACCACGATCCCGAACGCGGTGACCGCGCGGCCGGCGATCTCAGCCACGCGGTCGAAGGACTCCCAGAAGACGTAGCCGAGGACGCAGAAGGCCGTTCCCCACAGGCCCGTGCCGACCACGCTGTAGGGCAGGAAGCGGCCGTAGCGGAGCCCGGAGGAGCCCGCGATGAACGGGGCCACGGCGCGCACGAGGCCGATGAAACGGCCGATCAGGATCGTCTTGCCGCCGTGGCGGTCGAAGTACCCGTCCACCTGCTCGAGCCGCGCGTGGGTCAGTCCGACCTTGGGACCGTGGCGCTCGAGGAACCCCCGCCCGAGTCGCCGGCCGATGAAGAAGCTCGTCGTGTCGCCGAGGATCGCGCACAGCCACACCACTCCGATCAGCGGCAGCAGCTCGATCTCGCCCTGCCCGGCGATCACGCCGCCCGCGATCACGATCGTCTCGCCGGGCGCCACGAGGCCGATGAAGGCGCCCGTCTCGAGGAACGCGAACAGCCCAACCAGGACGTAGGTGAAAGAGCCGAGGGTCTCGGCCACGTCCTCGATCAGCTTCTTCGGATCGGGAAGGAGCGACAGCACGCCGCTCGCGTAGACGGCGAGCGCGGCGGCTCCGAGCAGCAGGAGGACGGTCTTCTCCCGCCCGAGCCGGGCCCGGCGGCGCACCGCGAAGGCGACGAGCGCGACCGCCACGAGGGCGGCCACCACCCGGCCTGCGCTCACGCCGGGGCCTCGGTGGCCACGGCGAGCGCACCGTCGATCCGCTCGGCGGCGTGGCGCGCCTCGGAGCGGCCGCGGAACACTCCGAAGGCGGTGGGCCCCGAGCCGCTGATCGCCGCGGCCAGAGCGCCGTGCCGGCGGAGCGCCGCGAGCGTCCGCTCGAGCTCCGGCCTCAGCGCCAGGGCCGCGGGCTCAAGGTCGTTCTCGACGGCGGCCGCGAGCTCGCCGAGCGACGCCGAGGCCAGGGCTCTGAGCCGGCCGGGGTCGAGGCGCTCGCGCGCGCCGCCGGCGCGGTCGAGCTCGGCGTAGACGTCCGCCGTGCGCAGGCCGCGGCCGGAGGGCAAGAGCACGAGCGCCATCGGCGGCAGGCTCACCGGCTCGACCTGCTCGCCCGCGCCGGTCACGAGTGCGTGGCCCGGCTCGATTTGGCTCGGGACGTCGGCGCCGATCCTTGCGGCGAGCGCGCGCAGCGCGCTCGCCGACAGCGGCCTCCCACCCAGCTCGTTCGCAGCCCGCAGCACTGCCGCCGCGTCGCCGCTGCCGCCGCCGAGCCCGGCGGCCACCGGCACGCGCTTCTCGATCCGCACCGCGAGCGGGCGCGCCGCCCGAGGCTCCGCCTCACGGAAGACGGCGAGGGCGCGCTCGGCCAGGTTCGCCCCCTCGACGCCCGGGCAGTGGATCTCGTCGCGCTCCGACTCCCCGACCTCGAGCTCGTCGGCCAGGTCTATGCGGGCGAGGAGCGAGCAGACCCGGTGCAGCCCGTCCGAGCGGGGGCTACCCACGTGGAGGACCAGGTTCACCTTGGCGGGCGCTCGCTCCCGAATCACGCCCGGACGCGTTCCCGGGCCGCTGGCGGTCCGTCGCGGCTCCCGCTCTACGGTCACCGCGCGCGCAGCTCCAGCGCCTCGTCGCGGCCCACGCGCTCGGCGAGCGCGGGCCACTCCGGGGGGGCCAGCCGCTCGGCTCGCTCGTCGGGCGGATGGCCCAGCTCCTCGAGCGCGGAGCGCAGCCGGCCACGCAGCCCCTCACGCGCGCCGGGCACGAGCGCGACCGAGCCGGGTAGCGCCTTGCGCCGGTGGGCGAAGCCGGCGTGGACCAGCGCGGCGACATCGGTCGTCGCGGCCGGACCCGTGCGGCGCAGCCGAACGAGCGCGGAGTCCACGTTCGGCGCGGGGTGGAAGACGGTCCGCGGCACGCGGCGCAGGAGTCTCACCTCGCAGGCGATCTGCGCCAGCACGGAGGTGGCCCCATAGGTCTTCGATCCGGGCGCGGCCGCGAGGCGCTCGGCCACCTCGCGTTGGACCATCGCCACCCACAACCGCGCGGCGGGCAGCTCGGAGATCGACTTCAGGATCACCGTCGCAGCCACGCCGTAGGGGAGATTCGCCACCACCTTCGTCGGGGCGGGCTCGAGGCCGCCGAGGTCCAGCCCGACCGCGTCGGCCAGGTGCAGATCCGCGTTGCCGAAGGGCGCGAGGGCGTCTCGCAACGGCGCCTCGAGGGAACGGTCCACCTCGATCACGTGAAGGTGCTTGACGCGCGGCGCCAGGTGCTCCGAGAGCACCCCGAGGCCTCCTCCGACCTCGAGCACCACGTCCGCGACGTCGAGCTCCGCCGCCTCGCCGATCAGCCGCAGCAGGTTGTCGTCGATCAGGAAGCTCTGGCCGAGCTCGCGGTTCGGCCGGACGTCGAATTCCCGCAGTCGGCGAAGGCTCGCCTGGCGTGGCCCGGCGCTCACCATCCGAAGACCCGCGCGGCGTTCGCCTCCACGGTCCGCTCGAGCCGGTCGTAGGCCACGCCCCGAAGCTCCGCGACGAAGCGCGCCGTGTGAGTCACGTTGGCGGGCTCGTTCGGCTTCCCCCTGACGGGCTGGGGACCGAGGTAGGGGGAGTCGGTCTCCACGAGGAGCAGCTCGTCGGGCACGGCGCGCGCGGCCGCTTGGAGGCCGCCGGCCTTCGGGTAGGTCACGTTGCCGGCGAACGAGCACATGTAGCCCCGCTCCGCGCACTCCTCGAGCCGGGCCGGGGCCGAGAAGCAGTGCAGGACCACGGTCAGCTCGCGGTCGTGCTCGCGCAGCGCGGCGAAGGTCTCTTCCTCCGCCGCGCGGGTGTGGATCACCACCGGCAGTCTGAGCCGGCGGGCGAGCCCCAGCTGCGCCTCGAAGGCGCGCCGCTGATCTTCGCGGGGCGCGTTGTCGCGGTAGTAGTCGAGCCCGGTCTCGCCGATGGCGCGAGCGCGCGGGTGCGCCGCGGCCCTCTCGATCTCGTCCAGGTCGGCCTCGCCGAAGCCCTCGCTCTCGTGGGGGTGGCGGCCGACCACCACCACGACCTCGTCATGAGCGCGGGCCGCGGCGAGGCCGCGTTCGATCGAGGCCGAGTCGGTGCCCACCGTGGCGATCCGCCGGACGCCCGCGGCCCGTGCGCGCTCGACGAGCTCGGCGTCCGGCGGCTCGCAGGCGTCGAGGTGGCAATGGGTGTCGACCACCGACTCAGGCCGCGTCGGCCTCGGGAGGCTCGACCCTCGGAAAGAGCTGACCGACCTCCCCGGTGCGCGCGCCGCCGGGCGCCCCGAAGGCTGCCGCGGCGATCGTGGTGTCGTCGTTGCCAAGCGCCTCGAGCAGCCGAGCGGTAGAGGAGGGCAGGTAGGCGTGGAGGAGGACCGTCACCGCGCGCAGGCCCTCGGCGGCGCCATACAGCACCCGGTCGAGGCGCCCCGCCTCGGCGTCGTCCTTGGCGAGCTGCCAGGGCTTCTCCTCCTGCAGGTAGGCGTTGAGCCGGCGCACCCGCTGCCAGATCTCGTCGAGCGCGCCCGTCAGCTCCACCACGTCGAGCCGCTCACAGACGGCCTCGGGCAGCCCCGCGAATGAGTCGGCCAGCTCGGGGACGGGGTCCGCCTCCGGCACGACACCTCCGCGGAACCGGGCGAGCATGTTGAGCGTGCGGCTGGCGAGGTTGCCGTACTCGTTCGCCAGCTCCGTCGTGTAGCGCGTCTCGAAACCCTCGGGCGACACCTCGCCGTCGTGGCCGAAGCGGACCTCGCGCAGGACGTAGTAGCGCAGCGCGTCGGCCCCGTAGAGCTCGGCGACCCGGAAGGGGTCGATGACGTTGCCGAGCGACTTGGACATCTTGTGCTCACCCATCAGCAGGTAGCCGTGGATGCCCACCCGTTGGGGGACCTCGAGGTCCGCGGCCATCAGCATGGCCGGCCAGATGACGGCGTGGAACTTGAGGATGTCCTTCCCGATCAGGTGGACGGTGGCGGGCCAGAAGCGCGCGGTGAGGTCCTCGCCATCGCGTGCGTAGGAGAGCGCCGAGTAGTAGTTGAGGAGCGCGTCGATCCAGACGTAGATCACCTGCTCCGGGTCCCAGGGCACGGGCACGCCCCACTTGAGCCGCGCGCGGCTGAGGCTCAGGTCCTTGAGGCCCCCCTTGATGAACGAGAGGGCCTCGTTGTAGCGCTCCCCGGGGATGACGAAGTCCGGGCGCTCCGCATACAGCCGCTCCAGGGGCTCTTGGAAGGTGGACAGACGAAAGAACCAGTTGTCCTCCTTCTCCCGTTCGAGCACGATCAGGTGGATCGGACACTTGTCGCCGTCAACCAGCTCCGAGTCGGTCTTGAAGTCGGCGCAGCGTGGGCAGTACCAGCCCTCGTAGGTGCCCTCGTAGACGTGGCCGTTTTCGTGAATGCGCCGCACGACCTCGGCTACGACGGCCCCGTGCTCCCGGTCGGTGGTGCGGATGAAGAAGTCGTTGGTGGCGTCGAGGCGCGCGGCCAGCTCCTTGAACCGGACGGCGTTCCGGTCGCCGAGCTCCCGCGGGGTGATGCCGAGCTTCTCCGCGGCCTGGGTTACCGGCTCGCCGTGCTCGTCCGTGCCGGTGAGGAAGAACACCTCCTCGCCGCGCTGGCGCATGTGTCGCGCCAGCACGTCTGCCGCGATCGTCGTGTAGGCGTGACCGAGGTGGGGCTCCCCGTTCACGTAGTAGATCGGCGTGGTCACGTAGTACGGCACGGAGAGCCGATGCTACTCGGCGTTCGGCGAGGCTCTGGCCGGCGGCCGAAGAGACGCGGGATGCCAGGTGCGGTGCATGAGCGCGGGGTGGGAAGCGCGCCGGAGGGCAAAGCGACACCGGGCCGGCTGAGCGGCCTCCATCAGCCGCGACCGGCCAGCGGCCGCAGCAGGGCCGCGATTCGCTCCCGTCCGCGCGCCGCGGTCCTGCGGCCGTCCTCGGTCCCGCCGAGAAGCGCGGCGGCGGCGAGCAGTCCCAGGCAGCCCAGGGCCAGCCCGAGGTCCGGGCCCCGGGCGGCTGGCCCAGCTTCCCGGGGCTCCGCTGACGCGCGGCCCTCGAAGGGTCGGCCCATGCGGACGGGCTCAGGATGTGGACGGGGCGCTCGGCCAAGCGCCTGCCCCGGCGCGCGCCGGCGCTCTGGGAGCTGCATGGGCGCGGCTCGCGGGAGCGAGTCCGCGACGGGTACCGGACTGCGCTCGGGCGCGCTGCGTGGCGCGGCATGCGGGAGCTCGCGTGGTGCTGGGAGCGGGTTCGGGGCCGGACGGCCAAGCGGCTCCCCCTCGGGGACCGGGCGCACACGCGGGTCCGGAGCGCGCTGTCCCTGTGGAGAGCCGACCGGGACGGGCGCGGGCGCCGGCCGGGCGGGGGCGCCGACCGGCGCGGGCGCGCCACGGGGACGCTGCGGCTCGGGGGCCGGAGGTGCGGGCGGGAGGAAGTCGAGCGGGTCGCGGTAGGCGTGGCGGGTCCCAGCGACCCGAATCCCGAAGTGGAGGTGAGGCCGAGGCGCTGAGCGCCTTCCGGAGGTCCCGACAGCACCGATGCGGCGGCCGGCGTGGACGAGCGCCCCGCGGCGGACCTCGATCGAGGAGAGGTGCAGGTAGGACGTGTCGAAGCGGCCGTCGACCGTGCGGATCCCCACGGTCAGACCGTTGGACCCGGCCACCCCGGCAAAGCGGATGGTCCCGTCGGTGGCCGCCACGACGGGCGCGCCGACACGGCCCGCGATGTCGATGCCCCGGTGCTGCCCACCCGCATACGGATCATCCCCGTTGCGATAGGGCGTGATCACCTCACCGCGCAGCGGCCAGGTCCAGCCGCCGGCGGCGCGGGCAGGGCCCGGGCTGGTCAACAGGACGGCCAGGCTGAGGGCGGTGAGCGAGAGCGCGGGCTTCACGGAAGCCGACGGTAAGGCCCGTGCGCGGCGTGGCCACTACCGATTTTGCTGGTTCGTGCGCGAGCGTCACACTCCCGTAACGCGAGCGGGGGCGCCGACCGAGGCGCGGGCCGCGTAGGGGGAGAGACGACGGAGGGGCGGCCTCGCGGCTAGGAGGTCAGCGCCCGATAGAGCGCGTTGGCCGACCCGCCGGTGAGGTCGGCGACCACGCCGGCGGCCCTGCGCGGCTCTGCGCCCGCCTCGACGAGCCGCCGGAGCGCGTCGAGGGCGGCGGGATCCGGGCGGCCGCCGGCCGGCGGGGGGCGAGGGGCGATCACGAGCACGATCTCGCCCCTCGGCGGGCCCTCCGCGTAGCGTGACGCGAGCGAGCGAGCCGTGCCGCGAACGATCTCCTCGTGCACCTTCGTGAGCTCGCGACAGATCGCCAGCTCGCGCTCCGGGTCGAGCTCCGCGAGCGCCGCCAGGGTGGCCCGCAGGCGGCGCGGCGACTCGAACGCCACGAGCGTCCCGCCCGGCTCGTCCAAGGCACGCCGCAGCTCGGCCCCCTTGCGCGGCAGGAAGCCGACGAAGCGCCACTCGTCCCCGGGAAGCCCGGACGCCACGAGCGCGGTGATCGCCGCGGACGGTCCGGGCAGCACCTCCACCGGCAGGCCGGCCGCCACGCACGCGCGCACGAGAACGTAGCCGGGGTCGGAGACGAGCGGCATGCCGGCGTCCGCGACCAGCGCCACCGTCTCCCCCGAGCGCATTCGCTCGACGAGCTCCGGCGCGCGGCGCCGCTCGTTGTGCTCGTGGTAGGAGACGAGCGGGGCCTTCACCCCGTAGCGGTCGAGCAGCACTCGCGTGCGACGGGTGTCCTCGCAGGCCACGACATCGGCGTCGCGCAGGGCCGAGAGCACGCGGAGCGTGACGTCCTCGAGGTTCCCGATCGGGGTTGGACAGACGACCAGGCGTCCGGCCGGAGCCCCCGCCGCCGAACGCGATGGGTCACCGCTCACGCGCGGCGCGCTTCGAGCGCGAGCACCACCGCTCACGCGCGGCGCGCTTCGAGCGCGAACACCACCGCTCACACGCGACCCGCTTCGAGCGCGAACACGGCCGCACCAACCATCCCGGACTCGTCGCCGAACTCGGCGGCCACGATTCGGACGAGCTCACGCGCCGGCGGAAGCCCGCGCTCGGCCACGACGGCGCGCGCCGGCCCCAGCAGCAGCTCGCCCGCCGCGACCGCTCCGCCGCCGACCACGATCACCTCGGGGCCCAGCGCGTTGACGACGCTCGTGAGGCCGTATCCGAGACGGGTCCCGATCTCGGCGAGCACCCCGCGCGCCACATCGTCGCCCTCGTGCGCCATCTCGGTCACGATCGGCCCGGTGATCCCGCGGCCGCTCGCGTGGCGGCGGCCAAGCGCTGACTCCGGGTGGGTGAGCGCGGCCTCCTGGCCGGCGCGCATGATCGCCCGCCCGGAAGCGAGCACCTCCAGGCAGCCGCGGCCCGGGCAGGCCCCCTGGCAGTCGGGGCCGTGCAGGTCCACCACCAGGTGGCCGAGCTCCGCTCCGGCGCCCCGCGCGCCGCGGTAGAGGCGGCCGTCGAGCAACAACCCACTTCCGATCCCGGTTCCGAGCGTCAGGAGAACGGCGTGCCGGGCGCCCCGCGCGGCGCCCCGGCGGGACTCCGCGAGCAGGGCGAGGGTGGCGTCGTTGTCCACGTGGACGGGGAGCCCGAGGCGCTCGCTCATCAGGTCCCGGAAGGGGAGGTCCTCGAGCGGGAGGTGCGTAGACCAGAGCGCCTTGCCGGTCGATTGGTCCACGAGGGCGGGGATCCCGAACCCAACCGCCTCGACCTCGGGGGCCACCGCCCGCAGCTCCTCGACCGCGCCGACCATGATGTCGAGCGTCTCCGGGGTGCCCTCGCCTCGCCAGATGCGATGCACCCGGTGGTGGACCACGAGGTCCTCGTCGAGCACCCCCCCGAGCAGCTTGGTGCCACCCGCGTCGATGCCGATGGTGCGCCGCGGCGGCATGGCCGGACGATATACAGGGAGGGGATGAACGATCCGAGGCCACCGGGTCCTCCCGAATACAAGGTCTACCGCGCACGCCGCGTGCCGAGCCTGCGCTCGGCGGGCAACCTCGAGGCGCTGCGTCGGCGGCTGCGCCGCCGGCGTCCCTCCGAGCCCGGCGAACGGCCCGGCCCCACCCCAGGACGAGTCGCCAAGTGGATCGCGATCTTCGTTCTCTTCTGGCTCGCGCTCTCGCTCGTGCTGTTCATGCTCAGCGCGCAGCTCAGCGCCGGCGTCTCCGACGAGACGAAGGCCGCCCTCTCCGGGCAGGGCACGATCCTCGGCGGAGGCACGATCCTCGTGCTGGGATCCGACCAGCGCACCGGCGAGTCGATCGACGAGTCCCAGAGCGGGCCCTCGCGCTCGGACACGATCATGCTCCTGCACGTGGCGCTCGGCTCGGTGCGCAAGCTGTCGATCCCGCGCGACGCGGCCGCGGACATCCCCGGCCACGGCGTCCAGAAGATCAACGCCGCCTACGCCCTCGGCGGAGCCCCGTTGACGATCAAGACGGTCGAGGCCTTCCTCGGCAACGGGCTGAAGGTCAACCACATCATCGAGATCGACTTCAAGCGCTTCCCGGAGTTCATCGACGCGCTCGGCGGGGTCACCATCGACGTACCGAACAAGATCTGCTCGCCGCCGTTCGACAACTTCTGGAAGGGGCTCAACTTCAAGCCCGGGAAGCAGAACATGGACGGGACGCGGGCGCTCGGCTACGCGCGGGTCCGCAAGAACAGCTGCGCCCCCAGCGAGACCGACCTCGACCGGGCGAAGCGCCAGCAGCAGGTGCTGACGGGAATCCGCAGGGAGCTCCTGTCCCCCTCCACCTTCCTGCGCCTGCCGCTCGTGAGCTGGCGGGCGCCGAAGACGGTGAAGAGCGACCTGCACGGCCCGGGGCTCCTGGCGCTGGCGGCCGACGTGGCCACGGGCGGCTCGGGCGGCACGAACGTGCTCGAGCCGACCTGCCTCGGCTGCGGCCCGGGCGGCAGCCTGCTGGTCTCCGACGGCGAGAAGGCCGACGAGGTCAGGAAGCTTCTTGGGAAGTAGAGCTGGTGGAGGACGAAGAGTCCTTCTTCTCCTCCTTCCCCGCCGGCTTCGAGTCCGTCGTCTCCGAGCTCGAGCCCTTCTTCTGCTTGCCGTAGTCCGTGCTGTAGAAGCCCGAGCCCTTGAAGTGGACGGCCACGGGGTGGAAGACGCGCTGCACGGGCGCCTCGCACGTGGAGCACGCGGTGAGTGGATCGTCGGTCATGCGCTGCGTCACCTCGAACGTGTGGCCCCGCTCGCAGCGGTACTCGTAAATGGGCATGGCACTCCGAGTATACGAGTGCCAAGCGGCGCTAATACGGGGGCCGGGGCTGCTCCAGGTCGTCGAGCAGGGACACCCGGGCGGCGTGCCACACGAGCCAGGCGGCGAGGTGGCCGATCGGTCGGAGCGCGAGGCTGACCATGCGTCGACTCGAAGGTACCCCAGAACCCGCGCCCGGGTTCACCCCGACCCCGCAATTTCCTATGTTCCCCCAATGCCCGGGCCCGTGACCATGGACAAGGTGGTGGCCCTCTGCAAGCGGAGGGGGCTCATCTTCCCTGCCTCCGAGATCTACGGCGGCATCGCCAACACCTACGACTACGGGCACTACGGCGTGCTCCTCAAGAACAACGTCGTGAACGCCTGGTGGAGGGCGATGATCCAGGAGCGCGACGACGTGGTGGCGCTCGACTCGGCGATCATCCAGCACCCGCGCACCTGGGAGGCGTCGGGCCACCTCCAGGGGTTCACCGACCCGCTCGTCGACTGCCGCACGTGCAAGCTGCGCTTCCGCGCCGACCACATCGAGGAGGTGCGCGCCGGCACCGCCGAGCACCCCGAGGTCCGCTGCGGCAGGGCGCCGTCGAAGTTGCCCGGCGACCATCCCGACTGCGACCTGACCGACCCGCGCGAGTTCAACCTGATGTTCGAGACCACGATCGGGCCGGTGAGGGAGGCCGGCTCGACGGTGTTCCTGCGCCCGGAGACGGCCCAGGGCATCTTCCTCGACTTCAAGACCACGCTTCAGTTCGCCCGGCGCAAGCCGCCCTTCGGAATCGCGCAGGTCGGGAAGTCGTTTCGCAACGAGATCACCCCCGGCAACTTCGTCTTTCGCACACTCGAGTTCGAGCAGATGGAGATGGAGTTCTTCGTGCCGCCGTCCGAGGCCGAGCGCTGGCACGAGCACTGGATGCAGGCGCGCCTCGACTGGTACGTCGGGCTCGGCATCCGGCGCGAGAACCTGCGCCTACGCGAGCACGGGCCCGAGGAGCTCTCCCACTACTCCTCGGCCACCAGCGACATCGAGTACCTGTACCCGATCGGCTGGTCGGAGCTCGAGGGCATAGCCAACCGGGGCGACTTCGACCTCACCCAGCACGCCGAGTTCTCGGGGCAGAAGCTCGAGTACGTGGACACCGCGAGCGGCGAGCGCTACGTCCCACACGTCGTCGAGCCCGCGGCCGGCGTGGGCCGCACGGTGCTGGCGCTGCTCTGCGACGGCTATGACGAGGACGAGCTCGGCGGCGAGCGCCGGACCGTGCTGCGGCTCCATCCGGGCATGGCCCCGGTGAAGGTCGCTGTGCTCCCGCTCGTGAACAAGGACGGCCAGCCGGAGAAGGCGCGCGCCATCTACGAGGAGCTCCGCGGGCTGATCCCGGCCGAGTACGACGCGGGGGGCTCGATCGGCAGGCGCTACCGGCGCCAGGACGAGATCGGCACGCCCTGGGGCGTCACGATCGACCATCAGACGATGGAGGACGACACGGTGACCCTGCGCGACCGGGACACCCTCGAGCAGGTCCGCGTTCCCGTGACGAGCCTCGGGCGCGAGCTCGAGGGGAGGCTGGGATGACCGCCGGTGAGCTGGTCCACGAGCTCGTGGGACGCTCGCCATTCGCCAGGCGGGTCGGCCTGCGCCTCGAGCTGCTCGAGCTCGGCATGGCCGAGGTGGTGCTGCCGGCTGAGGCCGGGGTCGAAGCCCCGCCGGCGGCTACGGGGCGCCGAGCATGCGCTTAGCGACGGCGATCCCGAGCGCGAACGCCTGGCCCGAGTCCCAGTGCGGGTCCGAGATCAGCTGGAGGCCGAGGCCGTCGCCCATCGCGAACAGCACCGAGGCCACCGACTCGGGCTCGGCCTCAAGCCGGACGACGCCCTGCAGCTGCTTCTCGCGGAGCGCCTCGGCCAGGTGGGCGCGCCAGCGGCGGTAGAGCTCGGCCAGCTCGGCTCGGATCTCCTCGCTGTGCCGGGAGGCGCTCAGCATCTCGTAGATGACCGCGCTGCCCGGCTCGTCCTCGACGAAGGCCTCGAGCTGCGACACGAGCGCGGCCACGATCGCGTCGATCGACTGGGCTCCGGCCAAGCGCTCGTCCATCGCCGCGATGCGCGTCTCGCAGTCATGGCGCACGACCTCGACCAGCAGCCGCTCCTTCGAGCCGAAGTAGTAGTGGAGGAGACCGCGGGAGACGCCCGCCTCGCGGGCCACGTGGTCGAAGGTCGCGCCGGCGGCGCCGCGGCGCCCGACGCTTGCGCGCATCGCCTCGATGATGCGCCGGGCCTTCTCGCCCTCGAGCCTGGCGGAGGTCTCGACCGAGGCTTCCATTTGGGGCGAGTCTAGCTGGCCGGCCAGCCATGGGAGCGGGCCCCCAACTGGCGTTTGGGCGGCCTTCGGCGCCCAAACGCGTCGTTTGAGGGCGGCAACCGCCCTCGCACGAACGAGACGGGGCGCCCGCGGGCGCCCCGTGACATCGCTCGGCTCCTGCGCCCCTAGCTCGTGCCCACCGGCTCGCTCGAGCCGTGCGCCGGCTCCGGGGTGGTGCTGGCCGTGTACTCGAACTCCTCCTCGGCGCCGAACAGCGCGTCGAGGAGCTTCTTGCGCAGGCCCTCGCTGAGCGCGAGCGCCAGGCCCGCGCCGACGAGTCCGAGCAGCAGCACCCGGCCGCGGCGCTTCTTCTTCTTCTTGCCGCGCAGGGATTCGGCCGCGTCGCGCAGCGAGGTCGCGGCCTCCCTCAGGTTCTTCTGGACCTTCTTGTCCTCCGTCACCGCCTTGACGGGGCCCTTCCCGTTCGACATCCGCGAGTACGCCTTGCGTGCGGACTCGAACGCGGTGCGGAGGTTTTCGCGCAGCTCCTCGTCCTCGATCAGACGCGAGACGTACGGGTTCGACCTAACCGCCTGGCCCGCGGCGACCGCTCCGGCTCCGGCCTTAGCGGCCTTCTTCTTCGCTGCCATGACTCTCCTCGAATCCGCTTACGCTGCGGCCCCACCATACCCGGCTCGCGGCTTCCGGAACAGGTATCGCCGCGATCCCGGAGCCGCTACGCGCTCGCCGAGGCGGCCACCCGCAGCGAGCGGGCCGGCTCGAGCGCGGCCTCCAGCACCTCGTCGACCGTGTCCACCGGGACGAAGTCCATCTCCTTGCGCAGGTGCTCCGGGATGTCGTCGATGTCGCGCTCGTTGCTGCTCGGGATCACGATCCGCGGCACCTCGGCCCGCTGCGCGGCGAGCGCCTTCTCCTTCAGCCCGCCGATCGGCAGGACCTGGCCGGTGAGCGTGATCTCGCCTGTCATCGCGGTGTCCGCGCGCACCGGTCGGCCGCTGATGCGCGAGGCGAGCGCGGTGGCCATGGTGATCCCCGCGCTCGGCCCGTCCTTGGGGATGGCGCCCGCGGGCACGTGGACGTGGAAGTCGTGCGTGCGAAAGTAGTCGTCCGGCAGGTCGGGGACGAGCCGACCCATGGCGTTCTTCACGTAGGAGAGCGCGGCCGAGGCCGACTCCTTCATCACGTCGCCCAGCTGCCCCGTTATCTGGAGCTCGCCGTCGCCGGGGAACGCCGTGGCCTCGACGAACAGCACGTCGCCGCCGACGGGCGTCCAGGCGAGCCCCGTGGCCACCCCCGGCTCGCCGGTGCGGCGGCCCACGTCGGGCTGGAAGCGCCGCTTGCCGAGCAGCTCGGCCACCTGCTTCGGGCGGATCGTGCGCTTCGAGCGCCGCTTGCCCTCCGCGTACTCGCGCGCCACCTTGCGACACACCGAGCCGGCCTCACGCTCGAGCTGGCGCACCCCGGCCTCGCGGGTGTAGCCGTCGATGATCTCGTGAAGCGCCTCGTCGGTGAACTCGATCTTCGAGCGCCCGACGCCGTTGCGCTCCATCTGGCGCGGGACCAGGTAGCGCTTCGCGATCTCGAGCTTCTCCTCCTGGGTGTAGCCGGAGAGCTCGATCACCTCCATGCGGTCGCGCAGCGCCGGCGGCACCGTGTCGAGCTGGTTGGCCGTGCAGATGAAGAAGACGTGCGAGAGGTCGAACCGGAGGTCGAGGTAGTGGTCGCGGAAGGACGAGTTCTGCTCGGGGTCGAGCACCTCGAGCATCGCGCTCGAGGGGTCGCCGCGGAAGTCTGCGCCCATCTTGTCGATCTCGTCGATCATCAGCACCGGGTTGTTCGACCCGGCGTCGCGCATGGCCCGGACGATCGTGCCGGGCATGGCCCCGATGTAGGTGCGGCGGTGGCCGCGGATCTCCGACTCGTCGCGCACCCCGCCGACCGACAGCCGCTCGAACCTCCTCCCCATGGCCTCCGCCACCGAGCGGCCCAGCGAGGTCTTGCCGACCCCCGGAGGGCCGACGAAGCAGAGGATCGACGAGCGCGCGTCGGGCTTCAGCTTGCGCACCGCCAGGAACTCGAGGATGCGGTCCTTCACGCGGTCGATGTCGTAGTGGTCGCGGTCGAGCGTCTCGCGCGCGTGGCCGAGGTCGAGGTTGTCCTCGGTGGAGATGGACCACGGAAGCGAGGCCAGCCACTCGAGGTAGGTCCGGATCACCCCGTGCTCGGCCGACTGCGGCGGCAGCCGCTCGAAGCGGTGCAGCTCGCGCTCGGCCTGCTTCATCGCGTGCTCGGGGAGTCCGGCGGCCTCGATCCCCTCGCGGAGCTCCTGGGCCTCGGCCTGCATCTCGTCGACCTCGCCGAGCTCGTCCTGGATCGCCTTCAGCTGCTGGCGCAGGAAGTACTCGCGCTGGCCCTTGTCGATCTCCGACTGGACCTGGGACTGGATCCTGGTGCCGATCGAGATCAGCTCGAGCTCGCGGGCGAGGAACCCCGACAGCCGGCGCAGGCGCTTCGCCACGTCGCGCTCCTCGAGCAGCTCCTGCTTCTCCGCGGTCTCGATCCGCAGGGCGGCGGCGATCATGTGCGCCAGCTCGGCCGGGTCGTCCAGGTTCGCCACCGCGACCTGGAGCTCCTCGGGCAGGTAGGGGACCTCCTCGATGATGCGCGAGAAGGCGGTCTGGACGTTACGGTGCAGCGCCTCGAGCTCGGGCGAGGCCTCGAGGACGTCGGGCGCCTCGGTGACGCGCGCGACGAGGTATGGCTCGCTGGCCACGTAGCCGCCGATCTCGACGCGCTGGGCGCCGTGCACGAGGATGCGCAGGGTCCCGTCCGGCACCTTCAGCATGCGCGCAACGACTCCGGAGACGCCCACGTCGTAGAGGTCATCGGGGCCCGGCTCCTCTTCCTCCGGATCGCGGGAGGCGACCATCACCAGCATGCGGGTGCCGGCCAGCACGTCGTTGACGAGCGCCACTGAGCGCTCCTGGCCGATCGCCAGGGGGGTGAGCGTCTCAGGGAAGGGCACGGAGTCGCGCAGGGGCAGGATCGGCAGCGCGTCGGGCAGGGCGGCGCGCACCTCCACCTCCTGCGCGTCGCCGTCGCTCGAAGGGATGTGGATCGACATCAGGGCTCGCCTTCCTCGATGGGAACCCGCCGCGCCGCCTCCTGCCGGCGGGCCAGCGGGACCTCCACCTCGAGCACCCCGTCCTCGTAGCTCGCCTTCGCCTCCTCGGCCACGACGTCGGCGCCGAGCTCCACGAGGCGGCGGAACGGGCCGTGCTCGATCTCGATCTGCTGGTAGAGGCGTCCGGCCGCCTGGACGGGGCGCCGCTCGCCGGCGATCAGGAGCTGGCGGCCGCGGATCTCGAGCGCGACGTCCTCCACGTCCACGCCGGCGAGGTCTGCCTTCACCACCGCCCGGGGCGGGTCGTCCGTGTAGTAGACGTCGACAGAGGGGGAGAATCCCCGGCCGCGGAGCCCCGTGGAGCGCTCGAAGACGTCGCCGAAGAGCTCGTCGATCTCACGGCGCATGCGCTCGAAGTTCGCGAACAGGTCGCGCGAGGGTGCCACGGGGCCGAGGATACCCGGGGGTCAGATCCGGTAGACGGCGCCCTCGCGGGCCACGTCCACGGGCCCGCCGAAGGCCTTCGAGGCCTCGGTGCGCGCCCAGCTGAAGTCGAGCTCGTCGGAGATGTGGGTGATCACCACCCGCTTGACACCCGCCTCCCGCGCGTGCTCGCCGGCCTCGGCGGGGGTCAGGTGACCCCGCACGCCGGTTCGCTCGGGCCGCGGCAGGGTGGCCTCGATCACGAGCAGGTCGGCGTCGCTCACGAAGCGGCACAGCTCCTGGCTGGGGCTCGAGTCGGCCCCGTAGGCCAGCCGGCCGCTGCCGTTGGTCACGGCGATCGCGAACGTCTCCGTGAAATGCGGGACCGAGCGGAACGAGAACTTGAGCCGCCCCACCTGGGGCAGCGAGGACTCCTCGTACTCCTCGAGCTCGAAGGCGTTCTCGATCAGGTCCTCGTTGCCCCACGCCCCCACCACTCGGCGGAACGTCTCACGCGCGCCCGGCGGCGCGATCAGCCGCGGCCGCGCGGGCCTTTTCGTGCCTGGCCAGGGGGGCACGGGCACGGGCTGCTGGCGGGGAGCGTAGGTGAGCGCGTAGGAGTAGGGGATGAGGTCGAGGAAGTGGTCGGCGTGGAGGTGGGAGAGCACCACGGCGTCGACGTCCACGTAGTCGATCCGCTCGCGGAGCTTCGAGAACACTCCGTTGCCACAGTCCATCAGGACGGTGGTGTCCCCCTCCTCGATCAGATACCCCGAGCAAGCGCCCCCGGCGTCCTGCCAGGAGGGCGACTTCCCGAGGACGGTGAGCCGCATTGCCTGACTCTAACCGGGATCTGAGCGGTTGGGCCAGGGCTGGACGAACGTTCCGTCGGCGGTGGGCGGCCGGTGAATTGACGAGTCTCCGCGCTCTCGGCGCGGAACGGACGACATTCTCAGCAGTTGGGCTGCGGAAAGGCGTAGGCCGTTCGCGTGCGCTCGGTCCGGAAGACGAACGCCAGCTGCCGCTCGGGAGCGAGGCCGCGCTCGGCCGGGCGGAAGGTGGGGCAGGGCTTGTCGAGGCCGAGAGCGCAGAGCTGGTTCTGGTGAAAGAAGCAGTCCTCGCAGGTCACCTTCTTCGCCGCGGCCTTGGCCATGACGGTCATCCTGCACGCGTTCGCCCCCCCGCGCCACCCGCCTCTTCGCAATTCGGGGCTTTTTCGTTTTCCCGCTTCGTGCAGGTTCTCCCGGGGCCCGTCCGCTCGGAGCGGGGTTTTCGTAGCTTCCCCTCATGGAGCTCGTCACCGGGGCAGCCGGATACGTCGGCGGGCGGCTCGTCCGCAAGCTCGTCGGCGAGGGAAGGCCCGTGCGCGCCCTGGCCCGGAGCGCCTCCCGGCTCCAGGGCGTCGAGGCCGTCTCCGCCGACCTCCTGAGCGGCCGTGGTGTCGCCGCGGCGCTCGAGGGCGTCGAGACCGCCTACTACCTGGTCCACTCCATGGAGCCCGCCCCCGACGCGGACTTCGCGGGACGCGACCGCCGGGCGGCCGAGGCCTTCGGGCTCGCGGCTCGCGATGCCGGCGTCGAGCGGATCGTCTACCTCGGCGGCATCGCGCCGGCCGGCCGGGCGTCCCGCCATCTGCGCTCGCGCCTCGAGGTCGAGCGGATCCTGCTCGACGCCGTGCCCGGCTCGACGGCGCTTCGCGCCTCGATCGTGATCGGCGCCGGCTCGTCGTCGTTCCGCGTGCTAGTGCGCCTCGTGGAGCGGCTCAGGGTGCTGCCGATGCCGGGCTGGCGCCGTCACCGCACGCAGCCGATCGACGAGCGCGACGTGCTCGAGTACCTGGCCCGGACGCGCTCGGTGCCGGGCGCCGCGGGCAGGTCGCTCGACGTGGCGGGCCCCGACCTGCTCAGCTACGGCGCCATGATCGAGCGGATCGCCGAGTTGATGGGCGTCGGGCGCCTGCCGCTCTCGCTGCGCGCCTCGTTCACTCCGCCCGCGAGCGTGGTCGTGGCGGCGGTGACCGAGCAGCCGCTCGAGCTGGTGCGGCCGCTGATGGAGAGCCTCGAGTCGGACATCCTGCCGCGCGACCCCGCAGAGGCCCCCCGCATCTACGCGCTGAGCCCGCGCGGCTTCTCGACGGCGGTCGAGCATGCGCTCGCCGAGTGGGAGGCGGTCGAGCCGCTGGGGGCCAGGTGAGGGTGGAGCGCAGCACCGAGATCGCGGCGCCCGCGGAGAGGGTCTACGACCTGGTGATGGACCCGAAGCGGCTCGAGGACTGGGTGACGATCCACGATCACCTGGAGGACGCCCCCGACGGCTCGCTCCGCGAGGGGTCGAAGCTGACCCAGTGCCTGCGCCTCGCCGGCCGTCGCTTCAGGGTGCGCTGGACCGTCGTGGAGAACGACCGCTGCCGACGCGTCGTCTGGGAGGGGCGAGGCCCGGTTCGCTCGCGTGCGCGGGTCGTCTACGAGTTCGAGGAGGGAGACGGGGGCACACGTTTCTCGTACTCGAACGAGTACCACCTGCCGGGAGGCCCGCTCGCCAACGTGGCAGGTCCGGTCATGCGCCGCATCACAGCAAGGGAGCTGGACGGCTCACTTGCACGGTTGAAGCGGCTGGCCGAATAGTGTTACAGTCATATTCACTGTGACTGATTTTCTCGCCGAGAAGCGCAACGAGATCGATGCCCGCTTACGCGAGCTCCGTCCCATGGTCGCCGAGTACGAGCGGCTGGAGAAGGCCGCGGCCGCGCTGGCCGGAGTCGACGGCGGCCGGGCCCGCCCGCGGCGACGCCGCGCGAGCGGAAGGCGCGGGCGCCCGCGCGGCAGTGGCACGCGCGGCGTTCAGGCGCTCGAGCTGGTGCGAGCCCGCCCCGGGATCACGATCCGCGAGCTCGCCGACGCCATGGGGATCAAGGCGAACTACCTCTACCGCGTCCTGCCCTCGCTCGAGAAGGAGGGACAGGTGAAGCGGAAGGGGCAGGGCTGGCACCCCGCCTAGGGCCGGCGGAGCCTGACCCAAGCGAGCCAGCGGTGTGAGCAATCGCATCAGGCCTGCGGGCGGGACGCCCGCAGGGGCTAGATCAGTTCCCTGACCGCTTCGCGCTCGTCCTTCAGCTCGTTCACCGTCGTCTCGATCCGCGAGCGGGAGAAGTCGTTCAGCTCGAGCCCCTCGACCACCTCGTAGTCGCCGTTCGAGCAGCGGCACGGGAACGAGGAGATGAGGGCCTCCTCGACCTCGTACTGACCGCTCGACGGGATCGCCATCGAGACCCAGTCCCCCTCCGCCGTGCCGTGCAGCCAGTCGCGCACGTGATCGATCGCGGCGTTGGCGGCCGAGGCCGCGCTCGAGGCGCCGCGCGCCTCGATGATGGCCGCGCCCCGCTTCGCCACGGTGGGGATGAAGTCGTCTTCGAGCCACCCCTGATCCTGCCCGACCGCGTCCCAGGCGGCCCGCCCCCCGACCTTGGCGTTGAACACGTCCGGGTACATCGTGGTCGAGTGGTTCCCCCACACCGCGAGGTTGGTCACGTCGGCCACCGGGGCGCCGGCCTTCCGCGCCAGCTGGGTCTTCGCCCGGTTGTGGTCTAGCCGGGTCATCGCGGTGAATCGCTCGCGGGGCACGTCGGGCGCGTTCATCATCGCGATCAGGCAGTTCGTGTTCGCCGGGTTGCCCACCACCAGCACGCGCACGTCGTCCGCCGCGCCCTCGTTGATGGCCCGCCCCTGCGGCTTGAAGATTCCGCCGTTCGCCTCGAGCAGGTCGGAGCGCTCCATGCCCTTGGTGCGCGGGCGGGCGCCCACGAGCAGGCATACGTTGGCGCCCTCGAACGCCCGGTCCACGTCGTCCGTGATCTCGACATCGCGCAACAGCGGGAACGCGGAGTCGTCGAGCTCCATGGCCGTGCCCTCGGCCGCCTTAAGGGCGTCGGGTATCTCGAGCAGGGTCAGCTTCAGCTCGGTGTCCTCGCCGAGCATCTGGCCGCTGGCGACCCGGAACAAGAGCGAATAGCCGATGGCGCCGGCGGCGCCGGTCACGGTCACGTTGGTCACTGGTGGTTCATCTCCTCGATGACGGCGTCGGCGAACTCGCTCGTGCCGACGGCGGTGGGGTCGTCGCGGGTGGGCTTCAGGTCGTAGGTCACCCGATCGCCCGCCTTGATCACGGTGGCGATCGCGGTCTCGAGCCGGTCGGCCGCCTCCCCCTCGTCGAGGTGGCGCAGCATCAGGACGCCCGAGAGCATCAGCGCCGTGGGATTGATCTTGTTCTGGCCCTTGTACTTCGGGGCCGAGCCGTGCGTGGCCTCGAAGGTCGCCCCGTCGGTGCCGATGTTGGCGCCGGGCGCGAGCCCGAGCCCGCCGCACATCCCGGCGCCGAGGTCGGACACGATGTCCCCGTAGAGGTTCGGCAGCACGATCACGTCGTACTCCTCGGGCCGGGAGACGAGCTGGTTGCAGAGGTTGTCGATGATGCGGTCCTCGAACTCGATCTCCGGATGGCGCTCCGCCACCCGCCGCGCGACCTCCAGGAACAGCCCGTCCGAGTACTTCATGATGTTGGCCTTGTGGGCGGCGGTCACCTTCCGCCGCCCGTAGTCCGCGGCGTACTTGAACGCCGCCTCCACGATCCGCTCGGACCCGAACACCGAGATCGGCTTGATCGACACGCCTGAGTCGTCGCGGATCGGGCTGTCGAGCTCCTCGGCCAGGAAGCGCGCCAGCTTCGCCTCCTCGTCCGATCCCCGCTCGAACTCGATGCCCGCGTAGAGGTCCTCTGTGTTCTCGCGCACGATCACGATGTCGGTCTCTGGGAAGCGAGTGCGCACTCCCTCGTAGGCCTTGCACGGCCGGATGCAGGCGTACAGGTCGAACTCCTTGCGCAGGGCCACGTTGATCGAGCGGTGGCCCGAGCCGACAGGCGTGGTGGTGGGGCCCTTGATGGCGATCTTGTTGCGCCTGATCGAGTCGAGCGTGCGCGCCGGCAGCGGATTGCCCTCCTGCTCGTAGACGTCGATCCCGGCGTCCTGAAAGTCCCACTCGAACTCGACCCCGGTGGCCTCGAGCACCCGCTGCGTCGCCTCCGCGATCTCCGGCCCGGTGCCATCACCGGGGATGAAGGTCACGCTGTGAGCCAAGCGGCTCCTTTCGTTCTCGGGTGAATGAGCGGGGAGCCCATCGGCCGGGCATTATGCCTCCGGCCGCGCTCCCGGTCGTCCTCGAGCTCCGCGCGGGCGTGCTCGGGGCCGGTAAACCCGCTCCACCCGCGGGGATGAGCTCGAGGGGATGGGGCGCGTTACGCCGCGCGGGCGACCTGATCGCGCCCCGCGCCCTTGGCGCGATAGAGCGCGGCGTCCGCCAGCTCGAGGAGGCGGCCTGGGGTGCGGCTGTCGTCGGGGCAGGTGGCCACCCCCGCCGATGCCGTCAGGCGCTCGCCCGCCACCGTTAGGGCGGTGATCGCCTCGCGGGCGCGCTCGGCCGCCTCGATCGCCTGCTCGCGGCCGGCGCCCGGCAGGATCAGCGCGAACTCCTCACCGCCCAGGCGGGCCACGGCGTCGTCAGCGCGCACCGCGGCCCGGAGGCTCTCGGCCACGGCCCGCAGCGCGCGATCGCCCTCCGCGTGGCCGTGGGTGTCGTTGATCGTCTTGAAGCGGTCCAGGTCGAGCACCACCACGCTGAGGCGGCGGCCGGCGTCGAGCGCGTCGCACATCTCGTCGTGGAGTCGCTCGTGGCAGGCGCGATGGTTGAGCAGGCCGGTCAGGCCGTCGGTGCGCGCCTGGGCGCGCAGCGTCTCGCGCTGGCGGGCCGAGTTGAAGGCCAGGGCCGCCATGGCCGCGAAGCGCTCGATCACCTCGGCCTCGGCCACCGAGAAGCCGACGTCCTCGCCGAGGCGGTAGACGTTCAGCGCCCCGACGGCGAGGTCCTCCACGAGCAGTGGGACGCTCACGAGCGCCTCGGGCTCCATCTCCGTACCGGCCACCTTCTGGGCAAGGGGGTGGCGGTCCGTGCGCGCCACGTTCAGCGTCCGTAGCTCCCGCACGGCGGCCCCCGTGATGCCCTCCTCGATCGAGAACGGCTGGTCCGCCATAACCTCGTCGGCCCACTTGCCGCGCGCGAAGACGGGAGCGAGGCTGCGGGCCTCGCGCAGCTCGTAGACCACCAGGTCGTCGTGCGGGACCAGGATTCGCAAGTGGCTGGCGATGCGCCCGAAGGTCTCTCCCAGCGAGTCGGCGGCGAGCACGGCTGCCGTGGCCTCCATCAGCGCCTCGAGCACGGAGCCGCTGCGGGCTCCGGCCCGGCGCCGTCGGGGCGTGGGCTCACGCTCGGCGCGCTCGCGCAGCCAGCCCGTGAGTGCCGCCGCGGGAACCGGGCGTGAGAGGTAGAAGCCCTGCGCCGAATGGCAGCCGAGGTCCGCGAGGCGGTCCCACTGGCGGGGCGTCTCGACCCCCTCGGCCACGACGTCGAGCCCCAGCTCGCGTCCGAGGTCGACCGTGAAACGGACGATCGCGTCGTCCAGGCGGTCATGGAGCATGTCGAGCACGAACGAGCGGTCGATCTTGAGCTGCTGGATGGGGAGCCGCTTGAGCTGTGACAGGGACGAGTGGCCGGTGCCGAAGTCGTCGAGGCAGATGCCGACGCCGAGCTCCTCGACCCGCGCGAGCACGTCGAGCGCCAGCTCTGACTCGACCAGCTCCGAGCGCTCGGTGATCTCGAGGATGAGGCCGCCATCCGCGTCCTCGTGGCGCTCCAGCAGCAGGGCCAGCCGGTCGGGGAAGCGCCGGTCGAGCACATCGTCGGCCGAGACGTTCACCGACATCGCAACCGTGAGCCCCGCGTGCTGCCACGCCTCCTGCTGGCGCAGGGCGTGGGCTAGGACGCCCATGGTCAGCTCGGGCATCAGCCCCGCGCGCTCGGCGAGCGGGATGAACGAGTGCGGCAGGAGCAGACCGTGCTCCGGCTCGCGCAGACGCGCGAGGGCCTCCACACCGAGGATCTCGCCGGTCCCGAGGTCGGCCCGGGGCTGATAGTGAACGACGAGCCCGTCCCCCGCCTCGAGGGCCATTCGCACGTCGTGATGCCCCACGTTTCATCCATCGACAGCGACGGGCCCGGGCTTGACCCCCGGACCGCTCATTTCCCGCAATCAGCGCGAGATCGAGCGCCAGACCGCCCCCACCACGCGCTCCTCCCAGTCCCGTGGGAGGGAGGCTCCGGCCAGGCGCCGAGCGA
>Ga0126312_10000507_pt1 | contig 23409 bp, 20 predicted proteins | sample Plot104A_FD_92537 | JGI IMG/M metagenome (GOLD analysis project Ga0126312, IMG submission 92537) | Serpentine soil microbial communities from UC McLaughlin Reserve, CA, USA - Plot104A | ecosystem: Environmental > Terrestrial > Soil > Grasslands | place: USA: UC McLaughlin Reserve, Lake County...
GAGTGAGCGCGATCGTGCGCTCACCAGGCCGTCGTCAGCCACGAGGCACAACCGGTCGTCTACGCCCGCGATGAAGCCCCCATCGGCGGTAGGAAGCGCGAATCCGACGCGCTCGTCCAGCGTCCGGGTGGTCTGCCCGGAGAGTTCACCGGACGGGCTCAAGACCGCGACCGAGATCTCGCCGGCTTCGATGTCGACCCAGCTCACCAAACCTGCGTCCCCGTCCCAGTGCGGACCTTCCGCTAGTGCGTGCTGGCGGGTGGGAAGTACCGTGACGGTCATTTCCGACTCCCGGTCCTCCGGAGCGGCCATGCTGCCAGCCATGGCATTTTTCGGACTCATCGGGACGCCACGCGGGTAAGCCGCCGGGCGACGGTGGATGAGGACAGGAGTGAGTCAGGGAGCGAGACTCCGTGCCCTGGTGTGTCGGCTGGACGGATGTAGCCGTCGGTGATGACGGGGAAGCCGGTGCTGACCTCCGGGTACCACCCGTGGTAAAAGGCCCGGGCAACTTCTTGGACGAACCCGTTGGGCACTGTCGTGACGAAATGGCTGGCGACGGCCAGGCCCACCGGGCCGGTGCAATCGTGCGGGGCGACGGGGACGCTGTACTGCTCGGCCAGCGCCGCAGTCTTCATGGCCTGGGTGATCCCGCCGCTCCAACCGATGTCGATGATGGCCACGTCAATCGCACGGGCATCCAGGAGCGGCTTGTAGGCGTTGTAGCCAGCGCCGACGTTCTCGCCGGCCGCGATAGGCACTCCACAAGTCTCCCGCAAAATTCCGAGCGCGAGGTAGTGATCTGGGCGCAACGGGTCCTCAGCCCAGGCGACACGATAGGGCTGCAACGCGGTGAGCAACCGTTCGGCGCCCTTTGGCTGCCACAGCGAGTGCAGCTCCACGTACAGAGCCATTTCTTCGCCGACGGCCTCGCGGATCTGGTCGAGGACCCGCAGTCCAGGCCGCAGATCGGCGGTATGGGCCCCACGGGCAGCCTCGGCTGCCAGGTCGAAGGGCCACACCTTCATCCCGCGGTACCCCTGGTCCCAGAGGTCACGTGCCAGTGGGCCAGGTTCGTTGAGGAAACGCCACAGGTCCTCGTAGGGCCGGCGCGGACCACCGTTGGACATCCCCCAGTTCGATGAAGCCTGGCGCGACTCGGTACGGACGTAGTTGCCGCCGGCGCATGTGTTGTAGACCTGAATGGTGTCGACGACCGGACCACCGAGAAGGTGGCGCAGCGGCTGTCCTGACCGCTTGCCCAACAAGTCCCAGAGCGCGATATCGATCGCCGAATTGGCCCGCACCTCTGCTCCCGAACCGGAGTAGCCGACATAGCTAGGAAGGGACCCGGCGATCCGGGCCGGGGCCGCGCAGGATTCGTCGGCCAGGATCAGCGCCGCCGTCTCGTGAATGTAGTCCTCGACACTTTGCGCTCCATAGAAGGTCTCCCCCAACCCCACCTGGCCGTCAGCAGCGTGCAGCCGGACGAACAGGACATTCGCCTGCAATGGGATACGAACAGTTTCAACGGCCACGATCCGAGCCGCTGCCGCCACGGGCGCTAGTTCTACCGCCATGTTCGGTGTAACCATCACCTCGGCATCGCGCTGGTCTGATTGGTCTTACCGGTCAGATCATCACAAGGCGCCACTGCCCGTCAACCGTCCCGGAAGCCCATCGGATGCTCGGGCCTAGGGTTTTGTTTGTCAGCGGTCTTCGCCCTCAACGCAGAGCCGCGATTGGAGCGGTTATGAGAGCGGCGGTGTGGTACGGCAAGCGAAGGGTCGTTCTCGAGGAGCGCCCCTTTCCTGTCCCCGCGGCGCATCAGGCCTTGGTGCGTGTCGAGATGTGCGGTTTGTGTGGCAGCGACCTCGAGGAATACCTCGACGGTCCCGTGGTTGCCCGGCCCGGGACGGTGCTCGGGCACGAAATCGTCGGCACAGTGATCAAAGCGGCCGCCGATGGCTCGGGCCCGCCCCAGGGCACGCGTGTCGTGGTCGATGTGGTGAACGGCTGCGGCCGATGCCGATGGTGCCGCGCCGGTGAGGAGGGGTTGTGCGCAGACCTTGCGGTGACCGGGCTACACCTGGATGGCGGTCTGGCGGAGTACGTCGTCGCCCCGGCCTGCCGGCTGATTTCGCTTCCCGGAGGTATGCCGTTCAGCGTTGGCGCCCTTGCGGAACCGCTTGCCGTCGCCGTGCGCGCCTTCCGCAAGACCCCAGCGCTGGCGGGCCGGCGGGTGGTTATCGTCGGCGGTGGGACGATCGGGATGCTTTGCGCACAGGTCGCAGTGGATTATGGCGCCGCGACCGTGGCCGTGGTGGAACCCGACGTCGGACGTCGCGCGCTGGTCGCAGCTTGGGGTGTGGCAACCGTGTGGGAGACCGACGCCGCCCACCGCCGGTCTGAGATCTACCGCCTCACCGGCGGTGACGGGGCCGATGTCGTCGTCGAGTGCGTCGGCCGGCCCGGAAGTGTCGCCGAGGCGCTGAACTTCGTCGCGCCCGCCGGCACGGTCGTCGCTCTCGGCGTGAGCCCGTCGCCCGAGCCAATCAACCTGCTCAGTCTGGTTCTGAAAGAACGCACACTCGTGGGGTCAGCGGCTCACCGCTGGGATACCGATGTCACTCACGCGGTCAAGCTCCTGGCCGATGGCGCAGTCGACGTAGCGCCGATGGTGACCCATGTGTTCGCGCTCGACGACGTCACCAAGGCGTTCACCATGCTGGCGGCGGGGGCCGCCTCAGCGATCAAGATCCTCGTCCGATGCACCGGCCCAGACCTTTCCCAGGAGTTACTCTCCTGAGACCTGTCGACAACCGGTCCTCCCGCCTCACCTCCAGTCATCGGTGAGCCGGGCGCTGGCGCCCTTCAGCAGCGCAGCATGCTCCGGGTCGCTGATGGCGCGCCGGTTCAGCACATCTGCGAGCGGTTGGTCCATGTCGTCCCCGTACATCTGCTCCGACAGGGAGATGTGCTCGGCGACCGCCTCCCTGGCGCCCTCGGGATCCCCTCGTTCAATTGCGTCCAAAATCGTGTGGTGGACCGGCGCGCCCAGCCGCCGCACCCTCCGGTCGGTCAGGCTGCGTAACACCATTCCGCGCACCAGGTCCCGGATCGAGCCGAACATGATCTGGATGACTGCGTTGCCGGACGCGACGACAGCCGCCTCGTGGAAGGCAACGTCCAAGTCGATCGCCACCTGCACCTTGTCCGCGCGGTCGAACGCGTCCAGGATGGCGCGCAGCCGTTCAATGTCGGCATCCGTTCGATGGACGGCCGCGAGCGCGGCCGCCTCCGACTCGAGCATGCGGCGCGCGGTGACGAGGTCTCGGGTTGTGATCTCTCCCTTGCGCAGCAGGTGCTCTATCGACACCTCTCCGCCGGTGGGCGTCAGATTGGTGACGTAGCTGCCCTTACCGGGGAAGACATCAATGAGGCGCTGGGCCTGGAGCATCTTGAGCACTTCGCGGATGACCGGGCGGCTGACCTCGAACTGCTCGGCGAGCAACCGCTCGGAGGGAAGCCGCGAGCCCGGTGGCCACTCACCGGAGAGGATTTTCGCCTCAATGAAGGCGATCGGGCTCTGCACGGTTGCCGGCAGTGATCGAGCCCCGGCCATGAAGGACACCTGGCCTCCTACCTCCGGGCTCGGGTGCGCAGGCGGCAGATCGCACCCCAGACGGTCTGGCTCATGGTACTGCGGCGTGTCCGGAGCTATGCACTGATCACTTATCGAGTTGACCGGTTCAGACCATCATCTGGCGGGCAGTCGGAGGGATCGGCCGCGGGAGCTTGGTCCAGCCAGAGAGGTACTCGTCCACCCCAGCGGCGCAGGCCCGCCCTTCGGCAATGGCCCAGACGATCAGTGACTGGCCACGACCCGCGTCACCGCAGACGAAGACGCCGTCGACATTGGTCGCGTAATTGTGGTTGCGGGCGATGTTGCTGCGTTCATCCAGCGCTACGCCAAGTTGAGTGCAGATGGTGTCGGTCTCGGGTCCGATGAAGCCCATCGCCAGCAGCACCAGCTCAGCCGGAATCTCACGCTCGGTGCCGTCGACGGGAGTGATCTTGCCTCCCTCGAATTTGACCTCTGACAGCTTCAGTGCTGACACGTTGCCGTTGTCATCACCGAGGAACTCCGAGGTCGACACCGAATAGATTCGCTCGCCGGCTTCTTCGTGGGCCGAGGAGACCCGATAGATCATCGGATAGGTCGGCCACGGCTGGTGGGCCGGCCGTTCCTCGGGTGGCGTCGGCATGATCTCCAGTTGAACGATGGACTTCGGCCGCTGCCGGATGGCCGTGCCCAGGCAGTCGGCACCGGTGTCGCCGCCGCCGATGATCACCGTGTGCTTGTCCGTGGCGGTGATCTGGTTCTCGACCGGAGTAGCGTGCGCGACCCGGTTCGCCTGGGGCAGGAATTCCATCGCCTGGTGGATGCCGTTGAGGTTGCGGCCGGGTACGGGTAGGTCCCGGCCGATAGTCGAGCCGACCGCGACCACGACCGCGTCGTAGCGGTCCTTCAGTTCCGGCCAGGTCAGGTCTCTGCCGACCTCCACCCCGCAGCGGAAGTTGGTGCCCTCCTCCTTCATCTGCGCCAGCCGGCGGTCCAGCACCCACTTCTCCATCTTGAACTCGGGTATCCCGAACCGAAGCAGACCTCCGGGCTCATCGTCCCGCTCGTAGACCGCGACCGTGTGGCCGGCCCTGCTGAGCTGTTGGGCAGCTGCCAGGCCGGCCGGACCCGAACCGACAACGGCCACGGTCTTGCCCGTGTGCCACTGTGGCGGTTGCGGCGTGACCAGGCGATCATCCCAGGCCTTGTCGGCGATCGCGACCTCGACGTTCTTGATCGTCACCGGGTCGCGGTTGATTCCCACCACGCATGCCGTTTCGCAGGGCGCCGGACAAAGCCGCCCGGTGAACTCCGGAAAGTTGTTGGTGGCGTGCAGCCGTTCCGACGCCTCTTCCCAGTCACTGCGCCAGACCAGGTCGTTCCATTCCGGGATCAGGTTGCCCAGCGGACACCCGGTGTGGCAGAACGGGATGCCGCAGTCCATGCAGCGCCCGGCCTGCTCGGAGATGATCGGTAGCAGCGCCCGACCCGGCGTGCCCGGGTAGACCTCTTTCCAGTCGTGAATCCGCTCGTGCACCGGCCTGCGTTGGGCGACCCGGCGCGGCGTGGTCATGAAGCCTTTGGGGTCAGCCATGGGCTGCCTCCATCATCCGGCTGGTGGTCGTCGCCTCGTCCAGGCCTTCGGACTCGGCTTCTTCCCGGGCCCTCAGCACCCGGGCGTAGTCGCGGGGCAGCACCTTGCTGAACCGGCGGGCACTCGCCTGCCAATCGGCCAGCAGCCGTTCGGCCACGGCTGATTCGGTTTCCTCGAAATGCCGGTTGACCAGGTTCTTGATCAACTCCAGGTCGGCGTCACTGGGCGCCAGCGGATCGACCATCTCGCTGTTGAGCTTGTCGAGATCGAGGTCCAAGAAGTAGCCGATGCCTCCGGACATGCCGGCGGCCACGTTCCGGCCCGTCTTGCCGAGCACCACAACGACTCCGCCGGTCATGTACTCGCAGCCATGATCACCGAGGCCCTCCACCACGGCAGTGACGCCGGAGTTGCGGACACAGAATCGCTCCCCCACCTGCCCCCGGATGAAGATCTCGCCGGAGGTTGCTCCGTAACAGATCACGTTGCCCGCAATGATGTTGTCCTCGGCAACGAATGTCGCATTTCGATCGGGTCGGACCACGATCCGGCCGCCGGACAAACCCTTGGCCAGATAGTCGTTGGCATCACCCTCGAGCCGCAGCGTGATGCCGGCCGGCAGAAAGGCGCCGAAACTCTGACCGGCGCTGCCGATGAACGTGATGTCGATCGTGCCGTCGGGGAGCCCCTCGCCCTTGGTCACCTTGGTGACCTCGTGGCCCAAGATCGTTCCGACGGTGCGATTCACGTTGCGGATGTGGAGCGACGCCCGTACCGGCTCGCCAGTCTTCAGCGCGCCCTCACACATCTTGATCAACATCTGATCCAGTGCGAACTCCAGAGCGTGATCTTGGCCGGTCACGTTGTGCAGCGGGGCATCCTCGGACAGCTCTGGCTTGTGCAGCACCGGTCGAAGATCAAGTCCATGTGCCTTCCAGTGCGCCTCAGCGCTGCTGGTGTCGAGGACCTCGACATGTCCGATGGCCTCTTCAATGCTCCGGAATCCCAGTTCTGCAAGGTGTTCCCGGACCTCTTCGGCGATGAACTCGAAGAAGTTGATCACGAACTCCGGTTTGCCGGTGAACTTCTTGCGCAGCTCCTCGTTCTGGGTGGCGACGCCTACCGGGCAGGTGTCAAGGTGGCAGACCCGCATCATGATGCAACCGCTGACCACCAGCGGAGCGGTGGCGAAGCCGAACTCCTCTGCACCCAGCAGGGCGCCGATGATCACGTCGCGCCCGGTCTTCAGCTGGCCGTCGACCTGCACAACGATCCGATCCCGCAGCCCGTTGAGCAACAAGGTCTGCTGAGTTTCGGCGAGACCGAGTTCCCATGGTCCACCGGCATGCTTGAGCGAGGTCAACGGGGCCGCACCGGTGCCGCCATCGTGGCCGGAGATCAACACGACGTCGGCCTTGGCCTTGGACACCCCGGCTGCCACCGTCCCGACTCCGACCTCCGCGACCAGCTTGACGTGGATTCGCGCCGACGGGTTGGCGCACTTCAGGTCGTGGATCAGCTGCTTGAGATCTTCGATCGAGTAGATGTCGTGGTGCGGCGGCGGTGAGATCAATCCGACACCGGGGGTGGAATGCCGCGTCTGGGCGATCCAGGGATAGACCTTCTGGCCAGGCAGCTGACCGCCCTCCCCCGGCTTGGCGCCCTGGGCCATCTTGATCTGCAGGTCGGTGGCGTTGGTCAGGTAGTCAGAGGTCACCCCGAAACGGCCGGAGGCCACCTGCTTGATCGCGCTGCGCCGCTCCACGTCGTACAGCCGGTCCTTGTCCTCACCCCCCTCACCGGTGTTGGACTTCCCGCCGATCCGGTTCATCGCAATGGCGAGGGTCTCGTGCGCCTCAGCGCTGATCGACCCGTACGACATCGCCCCAGTCGAGAACCGCTTGACGATCTCGCTGACCGGCTCGACCTCCTCGATGGGCACCGGCTCCCGGTCAGACTTGAACTTGAGCAGCCCGCGCAGGGTCATCAATCGCTCGGACTGGGAGTCGATGTGGTTGGTGTACTGCTTGAAGATGTCGTAGCGCCCGGACCGGGTCGAGTGCTGCAGCCGGAACACGGTCTCCGGGTCGAATAGATGCGGCTCCCCTTCCCGGCGCCACTGGTACTCCCCGCCAACCGGCAGCAGCCGGTGGGCCAGCGGAATGCCGTCGGGCGGGTAGGCGGTGATATGCCGGCGGCGTACTTCCTCGGCAAGCTCGGTCAGCCCCACACCGCCCAGCTTGCTGGTGGTGCCGGTGAAGTACCGGTCGACGACATCGCGGGCCAGTCCGAGCGCCTCGAAGATCTGGGCACCGGTGTAGGAGGCGACTGTCGAGACGCCCATCTTGCTCATCACCTTGAGCACGCCCTTGCCGAGGCCCTTGACCACATTGGCCACGGCCTTCTCCGGTGCGACGCTGGTGTAGACACCGCGCCGAGCCAGGTCCTCCACCGACTCGATGGCCAGATACGGATTGACCGCCGCGGCACCGTAGCCGATCAGTAGTGCCACGTGGTGCACCTCGCGGACATCGCCGGCCTCGACCACCAACCCCACCTGGGTACGGGTCTTCTCGCGGACCAGATGGTGGTGCACCGCCGCGGTCAGCAGGAGCGAAGGGATGGGTGCCAGCTCAGCATTGCTGTGCCGATCGGACAGCAGAATGATCCGAGCGCCGTCCTCGATCGCCCGAGACACCTCAGTACAGATCTGGTCCAGCTTGGCGGCCAGCGCCTCCGCTCCCCCGTTCACCTCATACAGACCGCGGGCGACGTATGTGGCGTAGCCGGGCAGGTCACCGTCCCGGTTGATCTTGACGATCTTGGTCAAATCGTCGTTGTTCAGCACTGGGAACGGCAGCACCAGGCGACGGCAGGACGCCGGACCGGGATCCAGCAGGTTGTGCTCCGGGCCGATGGTGTTGTAGAGCGAAGTCACCAGCTCCTCGCGGATCGCGTCCAGCGGCGGGTTGGTCACTTGGGCGAAAAGCTGGGCAAAGTAGTCGAACAGCAACCGCGGCTTGTCAGAAAGGGCTGCGATCGGGGAGTCGGTGCCCATAGATCCGATCGGCTCGGCGCCGCTGGACGCCATCGGCGAGAGGATGATCCGCAGCTCCTCCTCGGTGTAGCCGAACACCTGCTGCCGGCGGGTGACCGAGGCATGAGAGTGCACGATGTGCTCCCGCTCTGGCAGGTCGGAGAGGCGCATTCGACCGCCGTGCAGCCATTCCCCGTACGGCGCCGCGTTTGCCAGGCCCGCCTTTACCTCCTCGTCGGAGACCAACCGGTGCTCGCCCAGGTCTGCCAGGAACATCTTGCCCGGCTGCAACCGGCCCTTCCGGATAATCTTCTCGGCCGGTATGTCCAGCACCCCGGCCTCGGAGGCCAGAACTACCAGGCCGTCATCGGTTACCCAGAACCGGCCCGGGCGGAGGCCGTTGCGGTCCAGCACCGCACCGACGACCGTCCCGTCGGTGAACACGACGCCGGCCGGTCCGTCCCACGGTTCCATCAGGCAGGAATGGAAGGCATAGAAGTCCCGCCGGGCCGGGTCCATGTCCTCGTTGTTCTCCCAGGCCTCCGGGATCATCATCAACATCGCGTGCGGAAGTGAGCGGCCGCCGAGGTGCAACAGCTCGACCACCTCGTCGAACGAGGCGGAGTCCGAAGCGCCTGGCGTGCAGATCGGGAACAGGCGATCGAGATCGCCCGGGATCAGGTCGGTGGCCAGCAGTGCCTCCCGGGCCTGCATCCAGTTGCGGTTGCCCATCACAGTGTTGATCTCGCCGTTGTGGGCGATCATGCGGTACGGGTGGGCCAGTTCCCAGGAGGGGAACGTGTTGGTGGAGAACCGGGAGTGCACCACAGCCAGCGCGCTTGTCATCCGCTCGTCAAGGAGCTCGGGAAAGACCAGCTCGAGCTGCTCGGTGGTCATCATGCCCTTGTAGATCAGGGTGCGGGACGATAGCGAGGCGAAGTAGATGCCGGCTTCATGCTGACTGCGGCGGCGAAGACAGTAGGTGAGCCGATCCAGCGCTATGCCCGTGACCGGCGCATCCTTCGCCCTGACGAAGAGCTGCTCGAAGTACGGCATGTTCGACCGGGTCACGTCGCTGAGTGATCGGTCGTCGGTGGAAACGATCCGCCAGCCGAGCACCGCCAGCCGCTCCTCTTCGGCGATCTCCTCGATTGTCCTCTTCGCCTTTGCCGCAGCGTCGACGTCGGTAGGCAGAAAAGCGTTGCCGACCGCGTACGCCCCTTGGCGCGGCAGCTCGAAGCTCACCTGCGCCCGAAGAAACGCGTCCGGAATCTGCATCAGGATGCCGGCGCCGTCACCGGTCTTAGGGTCGGAACCTGTTGCGCCGCGGTGGTCGAGATTGCGCAATGCGTGCAGCCCTTGGGAGATGATCTCACGGCTCGGCTGACCGCTGAGCGTGGCGACGAAAGCGACACCACAGGCGTCGTGCTCGAAGGCGGGGTCGTAAAGGCCCTCAGCTCGACTAGGCGAATGGAACCCCGAGGCGGGCGCAACAGTCATCGGTAACTCCCGTCATCGAGACCGGTAGCCGTCAGCGAGTACGGACCACCAGGCCAGGCAAGGCGGCATCGGAGGCGGGGGACGACGTTGGCCCGCAATGATGTGCACAGGGTAACGCACGGCACGCGGTATCCAGTTATCCGAAACCTAGCCGAGGTCGGCCAGACAGCACGATCGATTTATCTAGAACAACACGCTGAGGCCGCCGTCGACGGCGATCGTCTGGCCCGTCAGATAGGAGGCCTCATCGCCTGCCAAGAAGGCTACGACGCCGGCAATTTCCGGTGGCTGACCCCAGCGGCGCAACATGGTGCGTGCCTGCACCCAGGCCAGCCGGTCCGGATCGCCGGCCTGGTCTGCGTTGACCTCGGTGGCGAAGTACCCGGGAGCCACCGCGTTCACCCGGATGTCGAAAGGCCCAAGGTCGGCGGCCAGGGCCCGAGTGAGGCCCTCCAATCCCGCTTTGGCTGCCGCATACGCCACGTCGCCTTGGTTGGCGAGCATGCCGCCGACCACCGAGGAAATGTTCACGATTGACCCGCCGCGGTGCTCATCGATCAGCCTGATTGCCACCAACCGGCTCAGCCCGTACGCCCCGATCAGATCGGTTTGCACCAGGCGCTCGAAGTCTGCCGACGGCATATCGAGTACGCCGCGCCGGTCCCGCTGACCGACATTGTTGATCAAGATGTCAATCGGCGGACCGCCCGACAGCTCGGCGGATGCCTGAGCCAGGTCTGGGATGTCGAATACGGCCGGTGCTGCGTCGATGCCTTCGGCGCGCAGCTCCTCCACCGACGGCCGCAGCCGTTCGGCGTCCCGGCCGTTCAGCAACACAGTTGCGCCGCGCTGTCCAAGCCCGCGGGCGATATGGAATCCCAGGCCCTGCCGGGCGCCGGTTACCAGGGCAAGGCGGCCGAACAGCGACTCAGTCATCGTGTCCTGGGCTAGTCGAAGGGCTCGCTGCCTCTTCGTTTGCGTCTAGGTCAGTCCCGGTCTTCGACGGGCTCAGAGCGGGTTGTCGATCTCTTTCTACGACTTCCTCGCGCCCCGGCCGGTTCTTGACCAGCCAGATGAACCACACCAGCGCGACCAGGAAGACGATAAACGAGGTGTAGTTGTTCAGTCGAAAACCGCCGATCTCATTGACCGGATCGATCCGCAAGGCCTCGATCCAGAACCGCCCAACGGTGTAGAAGATCACGTACAGGGCGAAGACCTTGCCATGGCCGAGTCGGTACTTGCGGTCGAGCACAACCAGCGCCACCGCGACCGCCAGATTCCACAGCAGCTCATAGAGGAAGGTTGGGTGGAAGGTCGAAAACTGCGCATAGTCGGCAGGCCGGAAACCGGGATCGATCTCCAGGCCCCAGGGCAGTGTGGTTGGCCGGCCGAAGAGTTCTTGATTGAACCAGTTACCGATCCGGCCGATGGCCTGAGCGACAACAATCCCGGGTGCGACCGCATCCAGCAGCGCCGGAAAGACGATCTTGCGGCGGCGCGCAACCAGGTAGCCGCCCAGCACGGCCAGAGCGATGGCGCCCCAGACCCCGAGGCCACCACGCCAGATCTTGAGCGCATCGAGGGGGTCACGACCGGCTCCGAAGTACAGCTGGTAGTCGGTGAGCACGTGGTACAACCGAGCGCCGATGATGCCGCAGGGCACCGCGACCACGACCACCATCTCCAGGCTTTCTGACGTTCCGCCTCGCGCCCGCCATCGACGGTTGGCGATGATCATGGCGACGATGATTCCGGTGATGATGCAGAGCGCGTACGCGCGCACCGGCAGGCCGAAGGCGTCCCAAACGCCAGTGCTGGGACTGGGAATGGACAGCGTCAGGAATGCCGTGCTGGTCACCGTTGGGAATTCACCTGGTCGCCGCCTCGTCGATCATGGTTTGCAGAGTTTGTGGTGTCAGGCTAGCGAGGTCGAGCTGTGTCCCGTTGAGGAACACCGTCGGCGTGCTATTGACGCCATTGGCCTCGGCGGTCGCATTGATCGAGCTCACCCACGAGGTGTGTGCACGGGTCGTCACGCAAGTTCGGAAAGCATCGCTTGGTGCTGGAGTGACCTGCTCGGCAAGGGCGACCAGCTGGTCGTCGTTCCATTGCAGTGTTGAGTTGGCAAACAGCCCTCGGTAGTACGCCAATCCAAACCCGGCCTCCGCGGCGCAGGCCATGGCGTTGGCCGCCGCCGCTGATCCGGAATCGATGAACGACATCGGGTAGAGCTCAGTGGCCGCATTGCCGCTGTGCTGGGCAGCGGTCAGCAGCGGTCCAAACTTCTTCTCGAATTCGGCACAGTGCGGGCAGTGAAAGTCCTCGTACAAGGTCACCTTGGCTGGTGCGTCGGCGCTACCCAGCACAATCGGCTTTCCGTCCGCTATCGACAACGGAGTCAGGCTCGGGTCGACAGTGGTCGGCGCGCTCGGCTCGCGGAGCGTTCGCCAGGCTTGGAAGGCGATCCCCCCACCGACCAGCAGCACGAAGACGACCAAGGTGGATAACAGGGCGATCCGCCGCTGGCGTTGCTGTTTCGCAACAGCCTCGGCCTGCTGGCGAGCCAGTTCCCGAGCGCGTCTGGACCCGGCACTCATCTGCTCTCACCGTTCCAGCGGTCCAAACACAACCGGCTCTGTGGCCGCCAGATGAGCCAGCCGGCAAGCAGTAGTAAACCGAGGTCGCGGATGATCTCGCTCGCATAGCGGGTCTCGCCGGGCGGCACCTGTCCGCCACCGCCGAAGCAACCGCAGTCGATGCTCAGCCCACGGGCGGCCACCGATATCACCGCGGCGATCAGGAGCGTAAGCAATGCAGCGCTGATGATCGCTACGGCTCGAGTATGAAACCCGAGCGCCAGGAGCAGTCCCAAACCGATCTCAACGAAGGGCAGGCCCCAACCGATCAGAGTTTCCCAACCAGCCGGCGCCAATTCATACGCCCGAACAGCCGCCACCGAACCGGAGGGGTCGATCACCTTCAACGTGCCCGCAGCCAGGAAGACAGCGGCCAGGACCAGCCGCGCCGAGGTGGAGATCCACGGCGCGATGGTGCGCAGCCGGGACCGGGAAGCCGTCGTGGTCGTCAACGGGAACGTTCCACCAGCAGGGCGAAGTCATGCTTCAGATCGGCGATCGGTGTCTCCGGAGTCCAGATCACCACACCCTGCCGGTCGCGGTTGAAGCCAATGACCTGCGCGGAATGGCCGACTTCATAGCCGCCGCTTGGCAGTTCGTTGCGCCCCTCGATATGGACCCCGACCCGGGTGGCCACCGCTTTGATGGTCGAAAGCTCACCGGTCAGCCCGATGAAGGTCGGGTCGAATCGCTCCAGGTACTTCCTGACGATCCGCGGCTTATCCCGTGCCGGATCAGTCGTGATGAAGACCAGCTGTACCTGATCCCGGTCGGCCGGGTTCATCCGGTTGAGCGCTTGAGCCACGTCCGCCAACACGGTCACGCACACATCAGGGCAGTGGGTGTAGCCGAAGAACAACAGCACGGCCGGCTTGGACGGCGACGTGGCCAGATTGTAGGAGTTCCCTGAGGTGTCGGTCAGCGTTGCCTCCGGCAGCTGGTACGGCTCCGGCACCGAGGTGCCGCCGAGGTAGCCGCCGGGGTCGGGACTCCGAGTAACCGTTGGTTGCGGCGAGGTGCAACCGACCAGCAGCACCAACAAGCCGATTATCAACAGGCAGCTCACCTCGCCCGCGCTCCTGCTACGGCCCACGCTCCGACTAACCCGCCCGTCCTGCAGGAAGTTCCTCAGATTGCGGCGTCTCTTTGCGGATGCCGGCGGCAAGGTCCGCCACCGCCCGGCGCAACCTTGTCAGGTCCGCCGGCGTGCCGGCATCCTCCGCATCCAGCAGCGCCTTGACCAGCATTGAGCCGACGATGACCGCATCGGCAAACCGCGATACTTCCAGGGCCTGCGCGCCATTCGAGACGCCGAGACCGACACCGACCATCGCCTCGCGGTCGGCCGCGCGGATTCGCCGGACCAGGTCCGGCGCAGCCGTCGAGGTCTGAGCACGGGGCCCGGTGACGCCCATGACCGAGGTGGCGTAAACCCAGCCGCGACAAGCCGCGATCGTGCTGCCGAGTCGCGCGTCGGTTGAGGACGGCGACACCAGGAAGACGCGGTCCAAGCCGTTCTGGTCCGATGCCTCGAACCACTTCGCCGCCTCGTCGGGAGTGAGGTCAGGTGTGATGGCGCCAGCTCCGCCCGCTGCCACCAAGTCACGGGCGAACGCGCCTGGACCGTAGCGTTCGATCAGGTTCCAGTAGGTCATCACAACAACCGGCGTTCCGGTCCCGGCGACTTCCTCGACGGCGGCCAATGCGTCTCTGGTCCGCACCCCCCGCTGCAGTGCGCGGGTACCTGCCCGCTGGATCGTCACTCCGTCCATCATCGGGTCGCTGTACGGAATGCCGACCTCGACCATGTCAACACCCGGCGAGTCGCTCTCACCGGTCAGCGCCCTCATGGCGGCGAGTGATGTCGCCACGTCCGGGTAGCCGACGTGCAGAAATCCGACCAGCGCGCCACGCCCGGATGCCTTGATCTCGGCCAAATGGCGACCGGTGCGACCGCGGTCGAAACCGGTTCGGGAGCTGGCAGTCGGGACACTCATCGCTGCTCGCCCGAACCGGTGCCTAGGGTGTCGATTCCGAACCACTTGATCGCGGTATCGACGTCCTTATCACCGCGGCCGGACAAGTTGACCAAGATCAGGGGCGGCTGGCCGTCCGGCCGTACGGGCAGTCGCGGTCCCAGCCTGAGCGCGCCGGCCAGGGCATGGGCCGACTCGATTGCCGGCACGATGCCTTCGGTTCGAGAGAGCAGCGCGAAGCTACCCATGGCCTCGGCATCGTCGATCGGATCGTAATGGGCCCGACCGGTGTAAGCCAGGTAGGAGTGTTCCGGACCGACGCCCGGATAGTCCAGGCCCGCTGAAATCGAGTGCGACTCCCTGGTCTGGCCGTCCTCATTCTGCAGCACGTAGGTCCGCATGCCGTGCAGCACGCCGACCTCCCCGGCGGAGATGGTGGCGGCGTGCCGGCCGGTCTCAACGCCCTCACCACCGGCCTCGAAGCCGTAGAGCAGCACGCCGGAATCGGCCAGAAAGTCAGCGAAGATGCCAAGAGCGTTGGAGCCGCCGCCCACGCATGCCGCGACCGCGTCGGGCAGTCTGCCGTAGCGGTCTAGCATCTGTGCCCGGGCTTCAGTGCTGATCACTCGCTGGAACTCCCGGACCAGCATCGGGAACGGATGCGGTCCCGCGACCGATCCGATCAGATAGTGGGTGTGGTCGACCGAAGCCACCCAGTCGCGCATGGCGTCGTTCATCGCATCCTTGAGCGTCTGACTGCCCGACTCGACCGCAATGACCTCTGAGCCGAGCAGCCGCATTCGCGCGACATTCAGCGCCTGCCGCTCGGTGTCGACCCTGCCCATATAGACGGTGCACTCCATACCGAACAGCGCCGCCGCAGTCGCCGTGGCCACGCCGTGCTGGCCGGCGCCGGTTTCAGCGATCAGCCGGGTCTTGCCCATCCGGCGGGCCAGCAGTGCCTGGCCGAGCACGTTGTTGATCTTGTGCGAGCCAGTGTGGTTCAGGTCCTCCCGTTTCAGCACAATCACCGGTTTGCGCCCTGCCGAGAGCTCAGCGTGTTCGGCGAACCGGCGGACCTCCGTAAGCGGGCTCGGCCGGCCTGTGTATTCAGCGCGAAGTGCAGACAGTTCACTGCCGAAAGCTGGGTCGGCCATCGCCGCGGCGAACTCCTGCTCCAGTTGCTGAAGTGCCGCGTACAAAGCCTCGGGGACGAACCTGCCGCCGAATTGATCGAAATGACCGGCCGCGTCCGGCAACCCGGATACCGGGGCAGGCATGATCACTTCTTTCAACGTCAGTCCCGGATTTCTCCGGCGGTTATGACTTGTGCACGGCGGGATGGGCTCCGGCGGCAACCAGGTCAGCGACGCCGCTTCGTGGATCCCGGCCGGTCACCAGTGCCTCCCCGACCAGCACCACGTCGGCCCCGGCTCGGGCCAAGTCGATCACATCGTGAGGACCGCGAACCCCGGACTCCGCGATCCGGACGATGCCGTCTGGAATGAGCGGCGCCAGCCGGGCGAACCTCGACGAGTCCACCTCGAGAGTCTGCAAGTTGCGAGCATTAACGCCGATGATCCGAGCGCCCGCCTCGACCGCGCGCCAGATCTCATCAGCCGAATGCACTTCGACCAGCGGGGTGAGGCCGATCGATGTCGCGCGCTCAACCAGCGCGACCAACTCGTCATCAGACAGTGCCGCCACGATGAGGAGCACGAGGTCTGCGCCAGCGGCCCGCGCCTCGAAAAGCTGGTACGCGCTGACGATGAAATCCTTGCGCAGGACCGGAACGCTGACCGCGCAGCGAACCGCGATCAAGTCGTCAAGTGAGCCTGCGAAGTGCCGCTCCTCGGTCAGTACCGAAATCGCGGCCGCGCCGCCAGCCTCGTACTCGGCGGCCAACGCGGCCGGATCGGCGATCTTGGCCAGGCGGCCCTTGCTCGGACTCGAGCGTTTGACCTCGGCGATCACCGAGACGCCCGGTCCCTGCAGAACCGGCATGGGGTCCAGCGCGGGGTCGATGTGCTGCGCCCGCTGCTTCAGCCGATCAAGCGGCACCCGCGCCTGGCGGGCAGCGAGGTCGGAGCGTACGGCAGCAAGAATGTGGTCAAGGGCACCCACGAAATCGTCCGATCAGTTGGCGCCGTGACCCATGGCCTGGAGGACCCTGGTCACGAGCGGGCTGAGAACGAGGATGGCTACTGCGATCCAGAACAGGACCCAGTTGGGCCCCATAACCATCGCGATGCCACCCAGGATGAATGCCACCATGGCCAAGGTGCTGCCGGTCCAGGCCGCAACAGTCCGGCCGTGGTGGACGTGTTTGTGAGGCTGGTCGTTGGCGTCCGTCGCGTCCGACCGGGAGTCGGATGTACTCGTCATTGCTTCCTCATTCCGCCGACCGCTGGGACTCAGCTGAAGGTCTGGTTTCTCCCATTGTGTCCGGTGAGGGCCGCGACTGCACATCGGGGTGGGGCCGGTGCACCGGTTCCGGCGAGAAATCTGCTGTCGGGTCCAGCCCGGCATCAAGGGCTGCCCACACTTCGGCCGACTGGTCGTCGACCGGACCCGTGACACGCTTGCTGCCCGGTTGGAAACGCTCCGCCCGCCGTGGCCAGCGGCCCGACCAGAGTGCAGTGATCGCCGCCGCAACGGCGATCAGGATTCCCGTTGCTGCGTACACAGCCGGCCAGATGGTCGCCGACAGCGAGAACTGGTCGATCAGGCTGACTGTCCGGACCTGATCTTGTACTGCCTGGGCGGTCGGCTGTTTCCGCTGCACCCCCAGCACCACGATTGCCAGACCAGCCGCGATCAAGATCACTGCAACGATCCGCCTACCGCGAGGTCCCAAGGTGAGCAGAAGTATCGTGCCGGCTGCTGTCACCAGGGCAAGCGCCTGACTCACTCCGCCGGTCGAGGTAGTTCCGCTGAACGCGACATCGAGGCCCTCGCCACGGGCCCGCCACCAGGGTTGGGCGCCTGCCAGGAAGCTCAGTGCGGCACCGATCAGCAGGCCGCCCAGAGCTGACGTCCGGCTTCGTTCAGGCGTCATCTGCCGAAACCAGTGGCGAAAAGGTCTGAGCAACCGAGATCGCGCGAACAACGGCAGCGGCCTTGTTCTGCGCCTCCTGATCCTCGGTCGCGGGGTCGGAATCGGCGACGATGCCGCACCCGGCCTGAATGTAGGCGACTCCCCCACGCAGCAGGGCTGTGCGGATGGCGATTGCCGCATCGGCGTCACCGGCGAAATCCAGATACCCAACGACCCCGCCGTACAGGGCGCGGCGAGACACCTCCAACTCGTCGATGATCTCCATCGCCCGTACCTTGGGCGCGCCGGAGAGAGTTCCGGCCGGAAACGCTGCGAGCACTACGTCCAATGCCGACTTGTCCTGCTCAATCCGACCCTGGACGGTCGACTCCAGGTGCATGATGTGGCTGTAGCGGCGGACGTCCATGAACTCCACCACTTCGACGGTTCCAGGTTCACAAACCCGGCCAAGATCGTTGCGACCCAAATCCACCAGCATCACGTGCTCGGCCCGTTCCTTCGGATCTGCCAGCAGCTCCGATTCCAGCACAGCGTCCTCGGCCGGCGTTGTGCCCCGAGGCTTCGAGCCCGCTATCGGGTGGGTGACAGCTACCCCATCCTTGACAGTGACCAGCGCTTCGGGACTCGACCCGACGATGTCGAATCCGTCCAGCCGCAGCAGATACATGTACGGGCTGGGGTTGGTGAGCCGCAGCACCCGATAGATATCCAGGGCATCGGCTGTGGTGTCCACCTCGAACCGCTGGCTGACCACGATCTGGAATGCCTCGCCGGCCCGGATCTCCTCGACCGCCGCCCGGACGGCTGCCTGGAATTCCTCAGAAGTGCGCTGCCGACGGACCGGAAGCGGACCATCGAAATCGGCCGACGTTGCGGACGAGGGGGTGGGCCGAGCAAGTTCGGCTGCCATGGCGTCGATCCGTGCCAACGCGTCGACATACGCCTCGTCCACTCGTTCATCGCTGCCGTCAAAGTTGATGGCATTGGCGACCAGCCACACTTCGCCGTCGTGGTGATCAAGCACAGCCAGGTCCGAGGTCAGCAAGAAAGCGAGCTCGGGAATGTCGATATCGCGGCTGTTGGTGTCGGGCAGCAGCTCGACCCGCCGCACGATGTCATAGCTCAAGTACCCGACCAGCCCAGAGGTGAAAGGGGGCAGGCCTTCGATCCTCGGGGTGTGCAGCAGCCGCAGCGTCTCCGACAGCGCCCGGAGCGGGTCACCGGTGGTGGGCACCCCGGCCGGTGTATGGCCGGCCCAACGGACTTGGCCACCGGACTCGGTGAGGGTGGCCGCTGCTCCTACGCCGATGAAGGAGTAGCGCGACCAGACTCCCTGCTCGGCAGATTCGAGCAGGTAGGTGCCGGGAGCGTTCGCGGCAAGCTTGGTGTAGAGCCCGATTGCTGTCTCGGCGTCGGCGAGGAAGCGACGGTAGACCGGGATCACCCGGCGTTCGACCGCGAGCTTGCGGAATTCGTCGAGGGTCGGGCTCGGTTGGTCCATCATCGGCGCGAATCCGATGAACTCAGCAGATGAGCGTCGAAGCAGGTTCGGTCGCCTGTGTGGCAGGCGACGCCGATCTGACGCACCTTGATCAGCAACGTGTCACCGTCGCAGTCCAGGCGGACCTCGCGGACCTGCTGGATGTTCCCGCTGGTCTCACCTTTGACCCAGTACTCCCCGCGGCTCCGGGAGAAGAACGTCGTCCGCCCCGTGCTCAGCGTGCGGCGCAAAGCTTCGTCGTCCATCCAGCCGACCATCAACACCTCGCCGCTGTCCTGCTCCTGAATGACTGCCGGCAGCAGGCCCGCAGAGTCGCGCTTGAGCAGGGATGCGATTGCCGGATCGAGCCCTTCGGCTGCCGGCGGCGATGTGGCGGAGTTCGTCACGCCCCCATTGTTGCCGCCGTGCGGGTTGGTCACGACCTCATTCCGCCCCGGATAGCATGGATCCTTGTGACCTTTGCCAAGTCGGAGCGTGCCGAGCTCTGCGACGTGCTCGATGCCGTTGGGCCTGACGCTCCCACGCTATGCGAGGGCTGGACCACGCATGACCTTGCCGCCCACCTCTGGATCCGCGAAACCGATCCGGTCGGTGCAACCAGCATGGTGGCCAAGCCCTTGGCCGGGCTGCTCGAACGGCGGATGGCAGAGATCAAATCGCGCTGGCCCTTTCCCGAGTTGGTGGACCGGATTCGCCGCGGCCCCGCGCGGTTCTCGGTGTTTGCCTTCCCTGGTGTGGACGAGGGCGCGAACACTACCGAATTCTTTGTGCACCATGAGGACGTACGCCGTGCTGGGGATGAGCCGCAGACCTCCCGCGAGCTCGGACCAGAGGTAGAGGAATGGATGTGGCGCCGGCTCAAGCTGCTGGCCCGCGCCTGGTTCCGGCGTTCACAGGTGGGTGTGGTACTTGAGCGGTTGGATTCGGCGAGCGCCGACGGCCAGCCCGACACTATTCGGGCCGTGAGCGGGTCAACGATCGTAACTATTGTCGGCCAGCCGAGCGAGCTGATGCTGTACGCCCATGGCCGCACCGCCGTTGCGGAAGTGAAGCTCGTCGGCGAACCGGCTGCGATCGAGACGTTCCTGGCCACCGACCTGCACACGTGATCCTGACACGGCTCCGGTGGTTGGCTGCCACGAGCGTGCTGCTGATCTCAACGGGGTGTACCACGGCTGCAAGCGAACCGGGCTCTGATACTCGGACTGGCGGGATGACGGCGCCTCAGACAGCTCAGGTCAAGGAGCTGGCGACCGGATTGGACGCCCCATGGGGCCTGATCGAGCTGGCCGATGGCAGCTTCCTGATCAGTGAGCGGGACAGCGCTCGGATCGTTCACCTCGACAACGGACGTATCGCTGAAATCCGCCGGCTCTCGGATGCCGATCCGGGCGGCGAGGGCGGCCTACTCGGCTTGGCGAGCTCACCGGATTCGAGGACCGTCGTTGCTTACTACACCGCTCAGGAGGACAACCGGGTGGTGACGATGAGCTGGGACGGGCGAGCCCTGGGTGAGCCATCGGTGATCGTCTCGGGCATCCCCAAAGGCGGCGTGCACGACGGCGGCAGGATGGCCGCCGGACCGGACGGCAACCTCTACATCGGCACCGGCGACAGCGGGGACAGCAGCCACGCGCAGAACAAGGAGTCTCTAGGCGGGAAGATTCTTCGGGTGAGTTTCACCGGCGAGCCTGTGTCCGGCAACCCATTCGGCAACGAGGTCTTCAGTTACGGCCACCGCAATGTCCAGGGCCTTGCGTTTGACGATTCTGGCCGGCTCTGGGCATCCGAGTTCGGCACGCAGAGCTGGGACGAGCTCAACCTGATCACCGAGGGCGGCAATTATGGCTGGCCCATGGTCGAGGGGTCGTCACAGAACAAGGACTTGATCAACCCCAAGGTGGTCTGGGAGACCTCGGAAGCCTCGCCCTCGGGTCTGGCCTACTGGCGAGGTGATCTATGGATGGCCGGGCTGCGCGGGGAACGACTGTGGCAGATCCCCCTCAAGGGCACGACGACCGGTAAAGCTAAGGCGCATTTCGTCGGTACCCACGGCAGGCTCCGGACGGCGCTTGCCTCTGCTGACGGCAGCAGCCTGTTTCTCACTACCTCGAACACCGACGGCCGCGGCGATGTTCGGCAGGGCGACGATCGACTATTGCAAGTCTCACGCTAGACCGCTGCGAGCAGTGGGCAACTCCGCCGACCGACAAAGCTGGGCCGCCCGGGCTGAGTACCTCCAGCTCGACGGAGAGGACCACGAATACCGCCGGCCGATTCGCGGAAAAATCCTGATCTCCCGGATGGTCAGCTTCCTAACCGGCGCACTCAAGGTGAGCTGACCGCTACCGGTATGCGAGCCTTGCTCGGGTGGTGGCGGCGACCCGGTCCGGCTGGCTCTCCTGGACACTTTTGGTCCCGTTGCTCGCAGTCCTGACCCTCGTGCTCACCTGGGGACGAAAAGCCCGGAGCGGTCGTGGTGGCCGTGGTTGCGCTGGTCCTCGGCGCCGCCGTGCTGGCTGCCGTGCACCACGCCGAGGTCGTTGCCCACCGGGTTGGTGAGCCGTACGGCTCGCTGGTTCTCGCCGTCGCGGTGACGGTGATCGAGGTCGGCCTGATTGTGACGTTGATGGTCTCCAGCCCCGGCAATACCGCCGCGCTCGCCAGGGACACGGTCTTCGCGGCGGTGATGATCACCTGCAACGGGATCGTCGGGCTCTCGCTGCTGCTGGGCGCGCTGCGCTACCAACTGACACACTTCAACGCCGAGGGTACCGGTGCCGCGCTCAGCACCGTCGCTACGCTCGCGACGTTGAGCCTGGTGCTGCCGAAATTCACCACCAGTCAGCCGGGACCGGAGTTCACCCCATCTCAGCTGGCGTTTGCGGCCGTCGCGTCCTTGGTTCTCTATGGGGTGTTCGTGATCACCCAAACGGTCAGGCACCGCGACTTCTTCCTGCCAGTCACCTCAACCGGTGCCTTGATGGAGTCTGAGGAGCATGCCAACCCTCCCAGCGGGCGTACCGCGCTGCTGAGCCTGGGCCTGTTGCTCGCTGCTCTTGTGGCCGTCGTCGGGCTGGCGAAGGTTGAGTCGCCGGCCATCGAGAGCGGCGTTGCCGCGGCCGGCTTCCCGCAATCCTTCGTGGGTGTGGTGATCGCCCTGCTCGTGCTGCTGCCGGAGACGCTCGCTGCCGCCCGCTCGGCCCGACGAAACCGAATCCAGATCAGCCTGAACCTGGCCTTCGGATCGGCAATGGCAAGCATTGGACTGACCATACCGGCGATCGCCGTGGCGTCGATCTGGCTGGAAGGGCCATTGATCCTCGGTCTCGACGCCACCCAGATGGTGCTCCTGGCCGTGACAGTGGTCGTAGGCATCCTGACGGTCGTTCCCGGACGGGCGACCCGCCTGGAGGCTTCGGTGCACCTGGTGCTGCTGGCCGTGTTCGTGTTCCTCGCGGTAGTCCCGTAAGCCGGTCAGCTCAGCCGCTCGAGAACCAGCTCCCGGACCCGGCCGGCGTCTGCCTGCCCGCGCATGGACTTCATCACCGCGCCGATCAGGGCGCCGGCGGCCTGGACCTTGCCGGCCCGGATCTTGTCTGCCACCTCGGGATTGGCGGCGATCGCGGCATCGACCGCCTCGCGCAGTGCGCCGTCGTCGGAGACCACGGCCAGGCCACGCCGCTTGACCACCTCCGCCGGAGTGCCCTCGCCGTCGATCACACCGTCGAAGACCTGGCGGGCGAGCCTGTCGTTGATGGTGCCGTTCTCGACCAGGGACTGGATCTCGGCCACCTGCTGCGGGGTTACCCCCGCGTCCTCCAGGTCGAGGCCTGCTTCGTTGGCCCGGCGCGCGACTTCGGTCAGCCACCACTTGCGAGCCGCCTGCGGCGATGCCCCTGCCGCCACGGTTGCCTCGATGGCGTTCAGTGCACCGGCGTTGATCACATCCCGCAATTCCAGATCAGTGAATCCCCACTCGCCGGTGACCCGATGAAGCCGCGCGGCCGGGGGCTCGGGCAACGTGCCCCGAAGTTCTTCCACCCATTCCCGGCTCGGGGCGATAGGCACCAGGTCCGGCTCGGGGAAGTAGCGGTAATCCTCAGCGGTCTCCTTGCTCCGGCCGGCTGTGGTGACCCCGGAGTCCTCGTGCCAGTGCCGGGTCTCCTGAACCACCCTGCCGCCGTCGCTGAGCACGGCGGCCTGCCGGGTGATCTCATAGCGGATGGCCCGCTCGACGCTGCGGAGTGAGTTGACGTTCTTGGTCTCGCTCCGGGTGCCGTACGGATCGGTCGGAGCGCGGCGCAGTGAGACGTTGGCGTCGCAGCGAAGCGAACCTTGCTCCATCCGGACGTTCGACACATCAAGTGCACGCAGCAGGTCGCGCAGCATGCTGACGTACGCGCGCGCTACCTCCGGCGCCTTGGCTCCAGTTCCGTCGATGGGCTTGGTGACGATCTCGATCAGCGGCACGCCGGA
>Ga0126312_10000508_pt1 | contig 23406 bp, 26 predicted proteins | sample Plot104A_FD_92537 | JGI IMG/M metagenome (GOLD analysis project Ga0126312, IMG submission 92537) | Serpentine soil microbial communities from UC McLaughlin Reserve, CA, USA - Plot104A | ecosystem: Environmental > Terrestrial > Soil > Grasslands | place: USA: UC McLaughlin Reserve, Lake County...
CCCGGCCGCACTGATGGCCAGTCCTCCGGCGGACAACAGGATGCTTCTGGCCCATTCGCCGAGCTGACTGGGCAGCTCGGCCAGCCGCGCGCTGAGCGTATCAACCAGAGAACCAAGCCCGAACTGCTCTAAGTTATCTCTGAGGTATTCCATCACCGCTGTCGGGGCCTAAACCACGCTGACGATGAAGCTGATCAGATTGCTGATTTTGTTGATCAGAAGGGGCACGAAGATCCCCGCTATCACGATCACCGCCGCAACCACCCCCAGGTAGGTCAAGCACGTATACAGAAGCCGACGATTGGCATCAAGATCCAGCCGATCAAGACCACCGTCAAGGCTGTGTTGATCAGCTGCGCCACGATTAAGTGCACGCCCTTCGTCACCTCCCCGTTGTAGATCTGGCCAAGCCCCGCAACAATAAGGCTCAGCACCGCCGCTAAAATCGGACTCCTCATCGGCATCCACCTCGTCTAGCTTGCGCCTCGCAAGGCGCTATTCGACCTTCAGCACGGGCTTCCTCGCGGGCGAACGATCTACACAAAACGGTCTTTCTTGACAGAATGTTCAATCAAGAGCACAATATGTTATTGAACAATCAATCAAGAGGGATGCGATGGCTGAGGAGTTGGATCGGCGGGCGCAGATCCTGGAGGCGGCATTTGAGGAGTTCGCGGCGAAGGGGTTTAAGGGAGCGACGATCAAGAGCATCGCGCGGGCGGCGGGTTTGCAGTCGCCGGCTTTGATCTATTGGTACTTCGAAGATAAGGGAGCTCTTTTTAGGGAGGTGCTGGAGTTGCGGGCTCTCAAGGCTCCGTTGCTACAGGCGGTCTCGGATCCTGCTCCGATGATAGATCTTCCACCGGAGGAGGTTTTGAAGAAGCTGGGGAGGGCCTATTTCGGCTTTGAGCAGTTCGACCGCCGAACGATTCAGCTTGTCTTAGGAGAGGTTCTCCGAAACCAAGAGCTCGCCGAGATGTTCGTCAGGATAGGCCCGGGAAGAGTGTTCGGTTTTCTCAATACCTACCTGGAGCGCCAGATCGAGCTAGGCAGGCTGCGGCCCCACGACACCCGCTCCAGCTCTCGAGCTTTCCTGGGGATGCTCATACCACAGATTATGGGCAGGGTGTTCTTCCCGACGCTTACAGAAGATGGGCTGACCGACGAAGGGCATCTGGAGACGGCGATCAGAATCTTTCTGAAAGGGCTCAAGCCCGAAAGGTAGGAGCGATGTACGCGATAGAGGTTGCCGGGCTGGCCAAGCGGTATGGGAAGATCGAGGCTCTAAGGGGCGTGGATCTCGCCGTGCCCGAAGGTGTGGTCTTCGGTCTTGTCGGTCCCAACGGCGCCGGGAAGACGACGCTCATCAAGACGCTCGTCGGAGCACTGCGCCCATCGGACGGCGAAGTTCGAGTGCTGGGGTTGGAGCACCTCAAGGACAGGTCGGAGCTCCGCCAATGCATCGGGTACATGCCGCAGTTCCCGGCTCTTTACGAAGACCTGTCGGCACGGGATAACATCGAGTTCTTCGGCGCGCCCCACCGCGCGCCCGATCTCCGGGAAAAGGTCGAGGATGTCCTCCGGCTCACCGAGCTGACGGCCCGAGCCAAAGATCCGGTCCACACCCTCTCCGGCGGCATGAAGCGTCGCGTTTCTTTAGCCGGCGCGCTCGTCCACCGGCCGAAGATGCTGTTCCTAGACGAGCCGACGGCCGCGGTAGATCCGCAACTCAGGAGCCGACTCTGGGAAACCTTCCGAAAGCTGGCAAAAGGCGGTGTGACGCTGTTTATCAGCACGCACCTGATGGACGAGGCGATGCTGTGCAACCGGGTCGCGATACTGCGGGAGGGACGGATCATCGCTTCCGACACGCCCCGCCGCATCCTGCAAAAGGGGAAGACCCGACTGCTCGTCGGCAGAAACGGCGAAGAGGAAGAGAAGATAATCGGCGGGCATCCCGAGGATCTGGCCGCCGCGCTCCGCTCCTACAGCCTCTCTCCGGAGGTCACTGCCGTGAGCGTGGAGGCCGACTCGCTGGAAACCGTGATCCTGTCTCTCATCGGGAAGGAGGTCGCCTGATGCGCACCTTCGTCGTCGCCCAGCGGGTCGTGAAGCAGCTCTTGCACAACCCGCGGTTTCTGGTGCTTTCGATAGTCGGGCCGCTAGTGATCGTATACTTCCTCAAGGTGTTCTTCGATACCCTGCCCCCCACTTTCGACGTCGCCCGATACGCGGTGCCCGTGGCGGCGTTCATCGTCCACTTCCTGGCTTTTCTGCTGTGCGCCATCGCGCTGGTGCAGGAGAGGACGGCGGGCACGTTGGAGCGGATGTTCGTGAATGGTTTCCGGCGAACCGAGATCATCGGCGGCTATGTGCTCGGCTACCTGGGCCTCGCGACTTTTCAGGCAGCGGTCGTGCTCACCGAGGTGATATGGCTTTTCGAGCTGGACTACGAGGCACAGACGCTCGCGACGCTGTTCTTGGTCGTGTGGCTCCTGGCGATAGCCTCGGTGATGCTCGGCATCTTCGTCTCGACGTTTGCCCGCCGGGAAAGCCAGGTTTTCCCATTCATACCGCTTATCGCGTTGCCATCGGTTTTTCTGTCGGGGCTGCTCGTGGATGTGGACCTCTTGCCGACGTGGGCCGAGTGGCTGGGGCACATCTTCCCGCTCTTCTACGCGAACAACGTGATCCAGGAGGTCATACAACCGACCGGGATCCTTGAAGACGTGTGGGGCAACCTCGTCGTGCTCGCAGGCTACGGCGTGGCGCTGTTGCTCCTCGCCTCGCTCACACTCCGCGAGGTCGAATAGAAGGTAAGGGGGTCTAAGATGATGAAAACGGCCGATAGAGGCGCCTCGCAGAGGCCCGATGAGGTACGCGACGTAGCGCGCACGACGTGCGTTGTCGTGGGCGGTGGCCCTGGAGGAACCGTCCTGGCGCTGCTTTTGGCGCGAAAGGGCGTAGACGTCACGCTGCTGGAGGCGCACCAGGACTTCGACCGCGAGTTCCGCGGCGACACCCTTCACCCTTCGGTGATGGAGGTCATGGACCAACTGGGCCTCGCCGAGAGGCTCCTGGAGCTTCGTCATACTGAGGTCCGCAGCCTGACGCTCCAGACCTCTGCCGGCCCGTTCAGGCCCGTGGACTTTGGCCGTCTGAAGACGAGGTTCCCATACATCACGATGCTGCCCCAGACGAGCTTCCTCGAGTTCATCACCGAAGAGGCGAAGCGGTATTCGAACTTCCGGCTCGTGATGGGCGCGCGGGTACGGGAGCTCGTCGAGGAGGACGGCATGATCCGGGGCGCCCGCTACGAGGGGCACGACGGCAGACACGAGGTGCGAGCGGTGCTCACCGTCGGCGCGGACGGGCGCGGGAGCCGCGTGAGGCGCCTAGCGGGCTTCGAGCCGATCAAGACCTCGCCACCGATGGACGTCCTCTGGTTCCGCTTGCCTCGCGAGCAGGAAGACCCAGAGGACGCGATACTCCGCTTTAGCAGGGGTCACATCGCGATCCTGCTCGACCGCTTCGACTACTGGCAGGCCGGTTACGTCATTCCCAAGGGCGCCTACCCCGAGCTCAGGGCCGAAGGGATCGAGTCGCTCAGGAGATCCTTCGCCGAGCTCATACCGGAATTCGCCGACCGCGTCGGGCACCTGGAGGACTGGAGGCAAGCCTCGCTGCTCTCGGTCGAGTCGAGCCGCTGTCCGCGGTGGTACAGGCCAGGGTTGCTCCTGATCGGGGATGCCGCGCACGTGATGAGCCCGGTGGGCGGGGTCGGCATCAACTACGCTATTCAGGACGCGGTCACCGCAGCGAACGTGCTCGCGGAGCCGCTAAAAGAGAGCCAGGAGAGGCTTATGGACCTGGACGAGAGGTACTTAGCAGCGGTGCAGCGTCGGCGCGAGTTGCCGACGCGCCTGATCCAGAGCGTCCAGGCCTTGATCCAGCAGCGGATCCTTGCCCCCGCGCTACGCTCGAACGCGACCTTCGCCCCGCCCCTCTTTCTGTACCTCTTGCCCCACGTACCGATACTGCGCGACATCCCCGCTCGCGTAGTCGCCTTCGGCTTCTGGCCGGTTCTTGTCAAAGACCTACCCGGTTGAGTGCGTAGCCGACGGCCGACGGTACTCTACCCTCGAAAGTTCTGTACGCTTGTTTGTCTTCTCAAGAACCCTATCCCTATTAGCCTCTCCGAGAAGCCCCGCGGGACAACCGCGCGGCAGGCTACCCCGAGACGCTTCCAAGACTGTGCCCTTTTTGTGAACGCTTTAATTTGCGGCGTACCCCAATAAACGGTACATTACACGGGCGTGGAGCGGGCCTCCGTGAAGCCTAAATTAGCGGATCAACTTCGGCGTCCTATGGGCTAGGGAGAGCGGGTTATATGTACAAAGAAGTCTACGTCCCGGTCGACAACTCGGACTACTCGAACCAGGCGTGCGTCATCGGAGTCGACGTCGCACGTAAGTTCGGGGGCAGGGTTGCGGGTTGTCATGCCTACGCTGCGAAGATGCACGACGTGCGCTTCAGACAGATGGAGAGCGGGCTCCCCGAGGAGTTCCGCGACGAGGACGAGATGAAGCGACAGCGCAAGATCCACGACCAGCTCATCACCAAGGGCCTCGAAATAATCACCGATTCCTACATCGACGTTCTCGAACCGCTCTGCGAGAAGTACGACGTAGAACTGGTACGCCGCTCCCTCGAAGGCAAGAACTTCAAGGTCATCGTGGAAGACGTGAACGCCGGCGACTACGACCTCGTCGTCATAGGCGCGATGGGCATGGCCGCCGTGAAGGACACTATCCTCGGCACCGTCACCGAGCGCGTCGTCCGGCGCCTCACGAAGGCCGACACCCTCATCGTCAAGGATCTCGACCGCAACCCGTTCGAGCATATCGTCGTCGCGGTGGACGGCTCGGCCAAGTCGCTCGGCGGCTTGAAGCAGGCCATAGAGCTCGCGCGGGAGTTCGGCGGCACCATCGAGGCCATCTCGGTCTTCGACCCATACTTCCACTACGCGATGTTCCACTCGATCGCGGGTGTCCTGAGCACGAAGGCGCAGAAGGTCTTCCGCTTTAAGGAGCAAGAGAAGCTGCACGAGGAGATCATCGACTCCGGGCTCGCCAAGATCTACACCGCCCACCTCGAGATCGCCAAGAAGATAGCCGCCGACGAGGGCGTCGAGCTGAAGACGACCCTGCTTGCTGGCAAGCCCTTCGAGCAGACGATGAAGTATGTGAAAGAGGTCAACCCGACGCTCGTGGTGATGGGCCGCATCGGCTACCACTCCGACGACGAGATGGACATCGGCGGGAACACCGAGAACATGATGCGCTACTTGCCCACGAACGTCCTCGTCACCAACTACGAGTACCAGGCCCCGGACCTGTACACCGCCGAGGAGCACATGACGTGGACCAAAGAGGCCCTCGAAAGGATGGACCGGGTGCCGGGCTTCGTGGTCGGTATGGCGACCGGGGCCATCCTGCGCTACGCCATCGAGAAGGGCTACACGGTCATCACGGTGGGCGTCATAGACGAGGTCATCAAGAACATCCTCCCGCCCGGGGCGATGGAGTCTATGCGCGCCATAGGCGACCAGATCCGTGAATCCGAGAAGATGGGCGAGGACAAGCCCATAGACTCCCTCTTCAAGGACTTTGACGAGCGCACCCAGAGTCAAGTCGCCAACGGCCACAAAGCCAACGGCAAGACCAACGGCGCCGCCGAGGCGACGAAGGAGGAGATCTTCGAATCCGGCACCGGCGGCTTCGGTAAGTCCGAGGATCAAGGCGACGTCGAGGGCGTCTCCGAGGAGGTGCAGGGCGAGATCTGGCGCGCCGCCCAGGGGCGCGACCGCTTCGAGTGCGACGTTTGCCGCTACGTGGCGAAGGGTAAGCCCGCCCGCTGCCCCGTCTGCGGCTCCGGCCCGACCCATTTCCACCCGGTGGACGCCGGGATAGCTCAGGCCGAAGCGTCCGAGGGCGACCTGAACCTCGCGCAGGTCTACGACGGCCGCGAGCTGCACTGGACCGACGACGCAAAGGCCTTCCTCGATTCGCTCGAAGAGTGGCAGGAGAAGCGGCGCGTGAGGGCGCGCGTCGAGAAGAGTGCGCTCAAGAAGGGCTACACCACCATCACCCGCGAGTACGCCGAGCAACAGTACCGCGAGGAGACCGGCCGCGAGGCCCCGGAGGTCAGGAGCGGCGGCTGCCCCGTCGACCACGCGAAGATGAAGGTCAATCGCGAGACCGGCGCCAAGTGCCCCATAGACCACTCCGCCTTCAAGAAGGCGGGCGCCATGGTCCCGGAGGGCGGCTCCAAGGATTTCACCTGGACCGAGGACGCCATAGCGCGTCTGGAGCGGGCGCCCAAAGGCTTCATGCGGAACATCTCGCGCAACATGACCGAGAACTTGGCGCGCGATCGGGCCGTCACGCACATAGATCTCGCGCTCGTCGAGGACTCTTTATCGGGAGCGCGCAACACGATGGAGGACGTCATTACCGGCAAGATTTCCATCGCCGACCTCGCGCGCGACACCGGCGAGAAGATAGAGGCCGAAGACGGCGAGGCCCCGCACCCGCCGATGACCGTAACCATGACGTGCACCGCCTGCGGCGAGGAGATTGAAGGCGTCCAGCCCCCCGAAGAATGTCCCGTCTGCGGCGCCCCACCCGAGGACTTCGAGGCTAAAGAGCTGTAAAGGCAAGAGAGCTCAAAGAGGCCCCGGTCCCGCGAGTCGGGGCCGGGGCCTTCTTCATAGGAGAAAAATGGCGAAGACGCACAAAGTGACCTTCAAAAAGAGCGACATCACCATAGACGTCACCGAGGACGAGTACATCCTCGAAGAGGCAGAAGATGCCGGACTACGCCTTCCTTACGACTGCCGCAGCGGCACCTGCACCACCTGCATACAGAAGTGCTTAGAAGGCGAGATGGATCAAGACCTCGCCTTCGCCATCTCAGATGAAGAACTAGAGAAAGGCTACCGCCTCATCTGCATCGGCAGCCCCCTCTCGGACGTGGTGCTGGACGCTTGAATGAGGGCTTTACAAAGGCAAGACTATTTGTTCAGCAGGCACGTGGTCTTCGAGGGAGAACCTCTCGGACAGCTCCCTTACGCAGGGGCGGAGAAGCACGTCGTAAAGCTCCTAAAACGAGGCCGGATAAGCGTCTTCCCAACCGTCGAACTTCCGAATAGGAGCCTCTACAAGTTGTACGAGTTTGGTCAAACTCGTCTATTCTTCTCCGCGATCCCTTTTACGGTCGTGGTCCGCTACCTTTTAGGAGAGCGGTAATGCTCGCTATGGCGTCGGACCTGTGTTCGTCTTGAGCAGCGATAGTCCCGCCAACGTCCCCGGCCTTGCAAGCTACGATGATCGCCCGGTGGTATTTTTGAGCCCGCTTGCTCCAGGTGTAATCTAAGATCGCACCACGGTACGCCTCAGAGATTCGCCAGAGAACCTCGATCATGTGGTAGAGCCTGGGTAGCCCGGCGCGCTCGAACAGCACAAGGTGGAAGTCACGATTTGCCTCGGTGTACCGCAAAACATCGCCGGCCTCCACGAGCTCCTCCATCTGGCCCATCAGAGCTTCGAGACGCTCTATAAGCTCCGCATCGACCCTCGGTACGGCCCGGCGGCTCGCCTCCGTCTCTAGGAGGCGCCTTATGAGGTAGATCTCCTCTAACTCCTCCGAGGAGAGCGCGACCACCGTATAGCCGCGGTGGGGCTGATAGGTTACCTGCCCCTCGGCCTCCAAGACCTTGAGCGCCTCTCGAACCGGCACTCGGCTGACGTTGAGGAGTTCTGCAAGCTTTTGCTGGCGCACCCGCTCCCCCGGCTTGAGCTCGCGGGCCATGATGGCTCGCCGGATCTCCCTCAGAACCGCCTCTTGGGAGGTTGGGGGCCTGCTGTATCTCCTGCTAGCTTCTCCGACGAACATCCCTTCACTGGGCCGGCGCGATCCGTCAGCACTATCGTTAGACGAATCCACGGACTACCTAAAAAACCTGAGCGAGCGTCATGGCCCGTCCCAGGATTGGGGTCTGCACCTCCTCGGCCCCCCCGTAGGTCAGGACACTCAGCGCGAGGAAGTCCATAGCCCCTGGGCCGAACTCGGCAGCCGCTTTCGTGCCGGTGCTTGCCCCACGATGCCCCGCAACTCCCATGGCACAATCTTACCAATGAGCAAATACTTTATCCAATTTCGAAGGACCGCTTTTGGGCAAGAAGGAGGAGCCTCGCGTCGTAGCGAAGGGCCTTTTTCGTAAGACTCGTCTGCGGCTCAAGGTTTCGAGTCGTCACCGGCTGTTTGCGAGGAGTGTTTGTCCGTTGGGTAGACTGCGCAGAGTACGAAGAGTCGTGCCCAGGGTCGAGACGGTCCTAAGCGAGAGGCTCTTCTTGGGGCGTCTCGGCCTCCATGAGAGCGGCCGCTTCGCAAGCGTGTCCGTAGCGGTAGAGCGTCGCCTCGTCGAACGGACGCCCGATGAGCTGCAACCCGACCGGCAGCCCCGAACGGGTAAGGCCGCATGGGACGGAGAGGCTCGGGAGGCCGTTGAGGTTGGTCGGCCCGGTCAGGCGGGTCAGGGCCGAGAATACGTATTCTTCGTAGCCGCCTATGTTCACCTTCCGTTGTCCTATCTCCGTCGCCACTATGGAGACGGTCGGTGTCAGGAGTACGTCCGCCTCACTCAGGGCGTGCTCGAACTCTTCTAACGAACGCCGCTTCGTTACCTGCTGCGCTGTCGCGTAGCGGTGGGCCTTCAGGTTCTCACCGTCGAGGAGGCGTTGGCGGATCTCGTCGCCGAACCTCTCCGGCTCGCTCTCCACCCGCTCCTTGTGGATGGCGTAGGCCTCGGTGGCGAGGATGTACCGCTGTGCCTTGAGCGCCTCCTGGAGGTTCGGGATCTCTACCTCTCGCACCTCCGCCCCCAGGGATCGGAGAACCTCGATCGCCTCCCTTACTCTCTGTCCAACTTCGTCCTCGACGTGCTCGAAATAGAAACTTGCCGGTACGCCGACCACACCGCTTCGGATGGGGCGTCCCAGGTCTCGTGTGAAGTCCTCGGCGGGCCTGTCGACGGAGTAAGGATCCTTGGGGTCATGGCCAGCGAGCGCGTTCAGGAGGAGCGCGTTGTCCTCCACGGTCCGCGTCAGCGGTCCGACGTGATCTAGGGTCCAGGCGAGCGGAAAGACACCCTTCTTGCTCACCCTTCCGAAGGTCGGCTTCATGCCGACGACGCCGCAGAGGGCGGCGGGAACCCGTACGGAGGCGGCGGTGTCAGAACCTAGTGCCGCGTAGCAGAGCCCCGCTGCGACGGCTGCGCCCGAGCCGCCGCTCGAGCCACCGGGGATCCTGTTTAGGTCGTGGGGGTTTCTCGTCGGGCCGAAGTGAGAGCGATCGCCAGTAGGACCGTAGGCGAACTCGTGGGTGTTCGTCTTGCCGATGAAGATCGCCCCGGCCTCTTCGAGCTTCGAGGCGACCGTGGCGTTGTCATCGGGGATGTGGTCTTCGAAGAAGGCGGAGCCCATCGTGGTGCGGACGCCCCTCGTGTAGATGAGGTCTTTGAGCGCGATGGGGACGCCGTGCAGCGGTCCGCGGTATTTCCCGGTGAGTATCTCCCTCTCCGCCCGCACCGCCTCCTCAAGTGCCTCAGCCCGCAACACGGTGACAAAGACGTTTAGCTCTTCGTCGACGGTCTCGATGCTTTCGAGGAGCGTGTCCACGACCTCGACGGGGGAGAGACGCCGCTCCCGCAGGGCGCCGGCGAGAGCGGCGAGCGAGCGAGGTAAGTTTTCGCTCTCGTTCATCCTTCCTCGGAGCCGGACACGGTGTCGGACAGGGCACGACGCCTCGTTTCGACGCCGAGCAGGAACACCACGATTCCTCCTACGACGAAGGCGGCGGCCCACGTGGACAGGGCGCTCAGGAGGGCGACGCCGAACAAGATCCCGCCGAAGGTTGGGGTGATGACGCCGGCCACCCTCGCCATACCGCTCGCCCATCCCATGCCGGTGGTGCGTACCTCGGTCGGGTAAGACTCGGGCGTCCAGGCGTACAGCGCAGCCCAAGCGCCCAGGGCGAAGAAGCTCATCAGTATTGCGGAAGCTAGCAACCCCCCGAAGCCGGTCACGGTGGCGAAGAGGAACGTGAACACGCCGCTCGCTATGAGATAAATACCGAGGGTGTAACGCCGGCCCCAGCGTTCGATCAGGTACGCAGCGGAGAAGTAACCCGGCACCTGCGCCAGGGCGAGGATGAAGGTGTTCTGGTACGTCTGCAAGGACGAGAAGCCCTGCGCGACGAAGGCTTGTGGCAGCCACGTGAAGATGCCGTAGTAGGCGAGGGAGATGCAGAACCAGGTGATCCACAGCATTAGAGTCATCCGCCGCAGCCCGGGCTTCCACAACTTGGCGACGGTGGTCCCGCTCTGCCGCTCGCCGGCGACCAATTCCTGCTCGGGCGCGGGCTGGCCGTTCTCCGTTGCTACGCCGGCGAGGATCTCCCTGGCCTCATCTCTCTTTCCGGAGATCGCCAGGTAGCGCGGGGATTCCGGGATGCTCCTCCGGATCCACAGCACTAGGGCCGCCGCCACCGCCGACGACGCGAGCAGCGGCCGCCAGCCGAAGCTCGGCACGAGGAGCCACGCGAGCCCCGCGGCTATGATCGTGCCCAAAGCCCAGAAGCTTTCGAGTATGACCAGGTTGCGTCCCCGGTTCTCGGTCGGCAGGAATTCGGAGTAGAGCGAAAAGTCCAGCGGGAGCGCGCCGCCAAGGCCGAAACCCGTGACGAAGCGTAGTATCAGGAGCAATTCCCAGCTCGGCGCAAAAGCGGACAACAGGCCGAACAGGGCGAAGATCAGCACCGTCAGCTGGAAGCCCGTGCGCCGGCCTATGTAGTCCGAGATAGTGCCCCAGAACCAGGCGCCAACCAGCATCCCGGCGAAAGTCGCTGTGACGGTCAGGCCGCCCTGGGTCGTTGTTATCCCGAACTCGCCGATGATCGACGGCAGCGCGAAACCTAGCACGAGCACCTCTGCGGCATCCGCCGCCCACGTCACCCCGCAGACGGCCAGCAGTCGTTTCTGGAACCTCCCGAAGCCTATCCGATCGACGGCTTCCTGGACGGTTATCGCTCTCGTGTCAGCCATAGTGGTCCTCCTATGTTTAGTGCCCGGGCCTTCGCCACCACTTGCTAGTAGGAGGCCCGTGGAGCTGTCCGTAGCTCATTAGCCTCATGGCCTCCTGGTAGGCACGCAACGTCTTTCGGGAGGAGACGTAGTTGCCGATCAGGAGTCCCAACACGAGCCCGGCTACCGCGGGCGCCACGTGACGCAGCGCCGGCGTCCCGACGACCGACAGCAAGTCGAGCGATTCCTCCCCAGCCGTGGCGGCCGCCGAAGCTCGGGCCGCCTCCACTCCTTCGGATGGCGTCTCTTCCGTTTGTCCCCCTCCGGAAAGCACCTCGGATTCGAGGTTGCGGGCGAACTGGTCGAGGATACGTTGCGAGACGTTGCCCATGGCGCCCCGGCCTAGACGTGCGCGGCCTTCCCGCGCACGTCTAGGTCGGTGTCCAGGCTCAAGATGCTCTGGGAGTCCGAGCCCGAGACGGACGCGGTGATCCTGGCCTCTAGGTTGCCCTGTCCCTCCTTCTCGTCCGCGGATGCCGCCATCACCGCCCGGCGGCTGTCGTGGTCGAGCTCAACGAAACGGAGGGTGCCCTGGTAAGAGGCGGTGATCGGGCCGACCTTGACCTTGACGGTGCCCGCGTAGGTGTCGTCGTCCTCTTTGCCCTCCAGGCTCGCCCCCGGCAGCAACGGTGCCACGCGTTCTACGTCGGCGAGGACGTCGAAGAGCTCGTCGGGGGGTGCGGCCACCTCGATCTCGTTCTGGACCTTCATCCTCTTTTCTCCAGCTTAGATGTCCATCAGGGCCTTACGCTGCCCGCCGTCGATCGGCACATGGGCGCCGTGCACGAAGCTCGCCTTCGGGGAAACGAGGAAGGCGACGAGGTCGGCCACCTCCTCCGGTTCGCAGATCCGCCCGAACGGGATGCTCCCCATCGCAAGCTCGTGGGCCCGCTCGCGAGAGACTCCCTTATCCCGGGAGAACGCCTCCTCGAGGCCTTCCCACCGGTCGGTGTTCTTCCGAGGTAGTGACGATCGAACCTCAGGATACCATCGTCACCGCGGCCCAGCGGATGATCGAGGAGGAGAAGGGGCCGCTACCGGTCGTCGATGCGGGGCAGGTTGTCGGCATGATGACCGACCGCGACCTCGTCGCCCGGGTGGTGGCTGCGGGCCGCGACCCACGTTCGGTGAGGGTTGGGGATATCGACATACACGACCTCGTGACCATCAGGCCCGATGCGGACATAGAAGAGGCGCGCCGGCTGATGGCGCAGTATCAGCTGGACTGTATCCTGGTCGTCGAGTAGGACATGCACCTCGTCGGTACCATCTCGGAGGCGGATATCCGCTCCGACGAAGGGCCCATGACCTAACAATTACCTCTGGGCACCCTCGAAGGGGAGGAGTCGGTCTCTCTGGCTCCTCCTACGACTGCCGCAGCGGTGCCTGCAAGACCTGCCCAGTACGACGAACCGCTGGACCCGGGTCCAAGAGGCGCTACGTCCCTTAGAGCACGTTAGCGTGGTCGTTAGAATGCTCTGCTCGAAGGGAAGCGAACCGTACTGATCTAATCGGAAGCCAACCGGTACAGACGTGTCGCGTTCCCGCGCAGGACGGTCTCGCCGGCAGCCTCGGCTTCGGGGATGCTCAACTCCCCGTATGCCACCATCTCCTCCAGCGCCTGGCCAAGCACGCGCCGCCCGCCGGTAGCGCCCATCCAGTGAAGCTCCGGCACACCTATGCCGTCGGAACTGTACAGTAGCTTGGAAATCGGGGCCACGCCAAGCGCCTCCCGCGTGAAGGAGAGCATCTCACCGTAGCCGAGAAGCGGGATGCCGTAGGAGAGATCCAAATAGACGTTCTCGTAAACGGCGGCGAGGTAGCCACCTTTCCGGGTGTACGGGTAGCACCCGTGCAGCAAAACCACGGGCATGCCGCGATAGTTCGGCCGCTCCAGTACAGCGCGCAGGTGCAACGGGTTGCCGAGTAAGAGATCGGTATCAGTGTCGCCATAGCCGACGTGGAACTGGACCGGAACCTCCTGCTGGGCCGCCTCCGCGAAGGCGACGTGCAACAGGCTATCCAGCAGCGGCTTGTGGGCTAGCCGTGCCGAGCCTTCTCTGGTAGCCCGCCGGAACTCGCGTACCGAAGCCTCCGCCTCTTCTCTCGTCCACTCCAGTATGGTCAGGCCCGTGCGGTAGGCGACGATGCTCTTGAGCGCCACGTACCCCTGGCCCCGCACGTCGTCCAGCGCCGCCACGAGCGCCTCTTTCACGTCTTCGAGAGAGTCGTGCTCGTTCAACAGGCGTTCCATCAGCGTCTCGAGGCGCAGCATCGGCTCGGCGCGGCAGCTTCCCAACTCTGCCAGCTCGGCCACCGGAAACACAGCTTCGGGCGGCGGATAGCCAGTGTCTATCAGGAGGGTCTCAACGTTCGCGGACCGGAGCAGCTCACCGGAGAGCTCTGGTCCGTTTCTCTCCGTACGAGCCGCGAGCACGGGCTCCTCCTCGGGTTCGCAGCCGAAGAAGCCGGCGAGCGCACGAATCAGGCGGCTGTAGAAGGCCGTGGTGGCGACGTGCTCGCGCGGCATACCAGGGTCCGCAGACTCGGTGAAGGCTCGCCGCCAGCTCACGCGGTCGTCGAAGTTCTGGGAGCGCAGGATGCCGTGGCAGTGGTTGTCCACTATGGGCACGTGCCGAAGATCTACGGCCTCCACGCGCATCATCTTTGCGTGAGCTGAATGCGGAGCATCAGTAGAGGGTCGCCGCTGCTGCCGCTACCTCCTCCGGCGAGTGTTCTCTGGCGATTTCGGCCTGGCCGCGGGCCACGGCAACGTGGGTGCGCACGAGCGGCTCGCCCAGCGCCTCGATGAGGACCTCGTCGTTCTCCAGCGCGTCCAGCGATTCGTCCAGTGAGGCGGGGAGCGGGTAGATGCCTTGGGATATGCGCTCCTCTTTGCTCAACGTGGCCGGGTCTACCATCGTCGGCTCCCCAGGATCCAGGCCGCGCTCCATCCCGTCCATCCCGGCGACCAGGACCGCGGCCAGCGCCAGGTAGGGGTTCGCCGTGACGTCTACCGGCTTGAACTCTATGTTCGCCGTCGCGGACTCCGCCCCGGCCACGGGGGAGGCGAGCCTGATGGCGGCCTCTCGGTTGTCAGGTCCGTAAGCGGCAAAGGCCGAGGCCCACATGCCGGGGGCGATGCGTTGGTAGGAGTTGGGGCTCGCGGCGGTGAACGCCATGACGGCGGGCAGGTGCTCCAGGATACCAGCCACGAAACCCGAGCCCTGACCATTCAGCATCCCCGAGCCGTCGAAGAGCGCCGGCGTATCGTCCTCCAGGGCGTAGAGGCTCAGGTGCAGGTGATGGCCGTTGCCGGCCTGATCTAGGAACGGTTTAGGAGCCATCGTGGTCTCAAGGCCCATCCGATGCGCCACGCCTCGGATCACCTCCAAGACAAGCACGCGCCGGTCCGCCGCAGCCAACACCTCCGTCTCCCCCACCGAGAGCTCCAGGTTCCCGTGCCCCACCTCGGCGTGGCATTGCTCCGGCCGGATGTCCATCTCCTCCAGCGTCTCCGTCAGCTCGGCGACGAACTCCGCCGCCGGGGTCAGGGCGAAGTTGGCCCCGTACGGGGTCCTGTCCAGGGGACCGTCGGGGCCGCGCACGTAGAACTCGGCCTCGTAAGAGGCGACGGACCTGTACCCCCTCTCTGCGAGCCGCCCGAGCACCCTTCTCAGGGCGCCGCGCGGGCACCCGTCCCAGGGCGTAGTAGCGTCCGGCTCCGTCATGTCGCAGGCGACCATCGCCTGGCCGCGGGCGAACGGGAGCGAGGTGAGGGTCGAGAGATCCGGGACAAGGCGACACTCTCCAACAGGGCTCAGCCCCGATGCCGGATGCAACGCCCCGCTCGGGTCTAGCGCCAAGACTCCCTTGGCGAGCCCCACCCCCGCCTTCGCCCTCCTCTCGAAAGCACCCTGGTAGACGGCCTTGGACTTGGGTATGCCCGCGTGATCTACGAAGACGAACCGGACCCACAGGGTATCCTCCGGCAACGACCGCGCCGCGTTCTCCTGTGCTTCGCGCTCGGTTTGCATCTCACCTCCTAAGATGTAGCCGAACACCTTTCCCTTCCGGTGATAATGAGGATAATACCTCATGCTACAGCCCCACGTTCCATAGCGTTTTCGGCATCCAGATCGGTGCCTCCCTCGCAGGAGAGAGAACGGCGAAGACCCAGAAGGCGCAAGCCGAAGAAGCCGGCCTGCGCCTTCCTTATGAGTGCTGCAGCGGCACATGCACCACCCGCATACGGAAGGGCCTCGAAGGCGAGCTTCCGATCCATCTCGCCTTCGACATCTCAGACACGTCCTGATGGAAGTTTATCGCCCCGTTTGCGTCACCAATCCCTCTTTGAGGCGGTGCCACTAGACACCTAATCGGAAGTCAGCCGGTATAGGCGCTCGCGTTCCCGCGCAGGATGTCCTTTCAATGTACCCCTTGCCGAGGAGAGTATAGTGGTCACGGTTTTGTTCACGTAGCCGCCTTGTGATCTCCGATTGGCAAGCATGTCTCTGACTTTAGCGAGGGACGCCGAACGGTCGGCGGGGCGAATCTATGCCGAGCAGGGAGCTCGACTTCACCGCACAACGCTGTGAGAAGATCGCGAGTAGATGCGTACCTGCGAGGGCGGTCTCGGGACCTGCCGCGAAGGGGTAAACTCGCCGCAATGAACGCTCGGGCGGTCAACGTCGCCATCCTGCTCCTGCTGGTGTTCGAGCTAGCGAGCGGTATCGGCAGCTTCCTGGTCGGGGAACCGGACGGCCGGTGGGCTTTCTGGCTTCACCGCGCCGGCGGCCTCGCCCTGGTCGTGCTCCTGGCCTGGAAGATCGGTATGTCGGTGCGGTCCTACCGCCGCCGGGGCTTGAGCGTCGGTACGGGGCTCTCGACGGTCGGGGGCGTACTCTTCCTCGGGTCACTCGCGACGGGGTTGTTCTGGACTATCGGGTGGCTGCCGCGCGTCTCGGTGCCTGTCTTCGGGAGCTGGACGGGCTTGAGCCTGCACGTCGCGCTTTCGGTGCTCCTGATCCCGATGTTCCTGGTTCACACTTTCGTGCGCTGGCCACGACCGAGCCGGACGGACCTGATCGGCCGACGGGCGACGCTCAGGTTGCTGGCACTGCTCTCGGTCGGCTTCGTCGCCTGGGGCACCCAAGAGGCCCTTTCGGCGCTCGTCGCGCCGTCCGGGTCGAGCCGCCGCTTCACCGGCTCGCGCGAGGAGGCGAGCTTCGCCGGCAACAACCACCCCTTCACCAACTGGCTCAGCGACCCTGTACCTCGGATCAAGGCGGATCTCTGGCAACTCGAGGTCCGAGGCGAGGTCGAACGCGAGATCGACCTCTCCTACGAAGAGCTTCGAGCCCTCGGCGACACCATCCGGGAGGCCACACTCGATTGCACCGGCGGCTGGTACACTGTCCAGCACTGGAGCGGGGTGCCGGTAGATGAGTTGCTGGAGGAGGCCAGGATCAAGGACGGGGCGCGCAGCCTCCTTTTTCGCTCCTCGACCGGTTACGCCCGCCGCTTCCCGCTCGAAGAGGTGGGCAACCTCCTCCTGGCCACCCACGTCGAGGACGAAACGCTCTCCGCCGGACACGGCTTCCCCTTGAGGCTCGTCGCTCCGGGCTATCGCGGGTACAGCTGGGTCAAGTGGGTCGCCGAACTGGAGGTGAGCAGCGACCCGGCATGGCTCGAACCCCCGCTGCCCCTCCAGTAAGCCGCGCGGCTGATCCTGTGTGGCGCTTATCCTGAGCGCCCGCGCCGATCAGTCGGTCGTCCGCTCCGTCGGCTGCCGGTGCTGCTTGAAGAACCGAACCATCTCCGCCGAGGCATCAGGGCCCTTGGGGTTGGTGTACGAGCCGGGACGGCTCCCGCCCGACCAGGCGTGCCCGAGCCCGTGTACGGTACACTGCTCCATGACGGCGCGCCCCGCTCGATAAGAGCCCGACGTGCGAACCGGCCATCACTCCCACAGGTCGTCGAGGTGCAGTCGGAGTCCTGCTCGTAGGACGGCGTGTGCACGAGAAAGGTCGTGTTGTATGCGCGGACCTCTATCTCGGGGGACGGCCAGTCCGCTTGGCCTCCTCCAAGACGTACTTGCGTTTCACGGCTAGCATCTGCAGAGAACCGAGGCGAGAACAGTATCCTACCGCGTAATACCCTGCGCGCCCCGAGTGAGAGCTTTGGCCGCTCCTGGTAAAGTTGGAGAAAGCGACTTCGGTGACAGGGGGAGATCGGTATATGAATCGGGGAATTTGCGTACCGGCGGTGATAGCCTTTGCCTTCACTCTCCTGGTCCTGCCAGCGAGCTCATGCTCTTCCGAGCAGAACGAAGATCAGGCCGACGAAACCCAATCCGAAGACGTTCGGGAGCCTTCGGAAGAGGCTAGATCCGAGCCTCAGGCTTCTCTCGTTCCCATCGCTCACCTTACCTCGAACCGAGAGGACGTGAGCACGGAAGAGCTATCGCAGACCCCGGATTTAGCAGTCCCACAAGAGTTCCAGGAGGCGGCAGGGGACTTGTTCGACCGCTCCGATTTCGAGGGCTTCGACTCGGCCGGGGAGGTCGTAGACCACGTCAGCCGAACCCCGGAGTCGGTCGGTCTCGTGCCCTGGGAGGAGATCGAGCCCAGGGTCAAGGCCCTGGCGGTGGACGGCGAGTTCCTCCTGGAACCGGGCGCGGCGAACCCGGAGGGTTACTCCCTCAGGCTCGGCGCCGCGACGGGCCCGGACGCCGAGGAGCTGCGGCGCGTGGTGGTGGCCGGGGATATAGTTCTGGACCGCGGGCAGAATTACGTGGTTATCCAACAGAACATGGGGCTGGACTTCCCGCTCGACGGGGGCTACGCGGCCGTCACCGAACGCGTGCCCGAGCCCAGTTCGGCTTCGGAGTTCGGGGTCATCCACCAGTTCGCGGCCGAGCGCCAGGGGGAAGCGGGAGAGGTCCGGGAATACCTGGAGGGCGCCGACCTCGCGCTGGCGAACTTCGAGAACCCGGTAGTGGAGGATGCGATCTGGCACCCTGACGAGCCGACCTTCACCGGCGACCTCCGGCTGCTGCCTATACTGAACCGGGCAGGCATAGACGGCGTGACCCTGGCGAACAACCACATCCTGGACGCAGGGGTTCCCGGGCTTGAGGAGACTTTAGGGCACCTGGAAAACGCCGGCATCTCCCATGCCGGGGCCGGGATGGATCTCTCGGCAGCCCGCGAGCCCATGATCTTCGACGTCGGCGGTACGAGGGTGGGCGTCCTCTCGTATCAGAACGTGCCGTCCTACGAGTGGGCCTGGGCCACGGAGAACTTCCCCGGTACGGCGCCCCTCCAGGAGAACGTCATGAGGGAGGACATACGACGGATGCAGCCCACGGTGGACCTCGTCGTCGTGATGCCGCACTGGGGGGCCGAGTACCTCGCGACCCCCGAGCCGGGACAGGTCGAGCTCGCGCACGCGGCCATAGACGCGGGGGCCGATCTCGTCGTCGGGGACCACGCCCACTGGCCCAAAGGCATAGAGATGCACGGGGGGAAGCCGATCTTCTACGGCACAGGCAACTTCCTCTTCGACCAGTCCTGGTCGGAGGAGACCTCGACCGGCATCTTCGTCGACGTTACCCTGTACGAGGACCGCGTCGTCCAGGCCCGACCCGTCCCGTTCATCATCCTGGACAAAAGCCAGCCGAACTTCCTCGTCCCGGAGGCCGGCGGCGAGCGGGCCTTGAACACCATCTTCTCCGCCTCGCTAGGTCCCGAGTTCGAAGCATATGAAGGATCTTCGCCCGGCGGCTCCGGGTAGTTGGCGAGCCGCTCCGCGTTATCAGTCGTCGGTCCCACCCTCAAAGATGGCGAACGCTGCGCCCTGAGGGTCGCTCACGACCGCGATCCGGCCGGCCGGGAGGTCGATAGGTCCGGCCAGCGCCCCGCCGCCTAGTTCCTGCACCCTCGCGATGGCGTCGCACGAGGGAACCGTGAAGTAGGCGAGCCAATGGGGCGGCGCGTCGCCGTGCTGCTCCGTCATCGGCATAAAGCCGCCGTTCTGGGAGCCGGCGTTCCTGATCGTCACGTAGACCAGCTTCCCGTCCTCCTTGATAGGCTCCGTCTCCCAGCCGAAGAGCCCGGAGTAGAAGGTGGCGGCTGTCTCGGGATCTCGGGTCTGGAGCTCATTCCAGGTCATACAGCCTATGTCGTTGACCCGCCGCGTGCCGACGTGCGCGTGCGGCTGCCAGGCCGCGAGCACGGCGCCGGTCGGGTCCTGGATGATCGCCATCCGCCCGACGCCGAGGACGTCGAACGGGTCGCCGAGCACCGTGCCGCCCAGCTCGCGCGCCTTTGCAGCGGTCACGTCGGCGTCCTCGACGCTCACGTAGGAGTAACAGTGGGGCAGGACGCCCATCTCGCGCCGCTCGGCCCCCATCTCATAGAGGGCGCAGACCTCATCGCCGTCCAGACGCAGCATCGGGTATATCCCCGTCTCTCCGGCCGGCATGTCCTCCGCTTCCCAGCCGAACAGCTCGCCGTAGAAAGCTTTAGCACCTGCCGGATCTGTCGTGGCCAAGTCCACCTAGCAGAAGGTTCCCGGCTCGTAACGCTCCCTCTTGCCCATCTGCTCCTCCTTCATTTGGGCTGTGCCGTAAGTCTACGGGGGAGCTCTTCTTTCCCCAATAGCAAAGGCACGCAGCCGAAAGGATCGGGCGGAAAGATTGAAGGTCAGTTGGTTAGGCGAGCATGCTGTTGCCTAGAGTTTTGTCGAGCCAGTCGAAGACCCCGGGTCCGCTACCGGGGCGGCGATCCGGCGCTCGAAGGCGATGGCGTGGGGCACCTATTACCCGCCCTAGCTGACCCCCTGAATCGCGATGCGTTTGGGATCTACGTCGGGTCACCCGAGGGAGAAGTCCACGACCGAGGTAATCACCTTCTCTCAGTCGTGACGGAAGTAGAGCCCCTGCAAGTGCAGCGCCGCGCCCTGCCCGGGCCCGTCGAAGGCGAGGGCGTTGTACCCGCGCTCTAGCGCCGCCGCCCCACCCCGGAAGTACATGTCGCTGATGGGGCAGTCGCTGCCGTTTTGAGGATGGGCAACGGTCAGTATCGACCAGTGTCGTTCGCCTTGAAAAAAGTAACCGGGGAGCGTGGTGTCTTCGTAGGAGATCTCGACCTTCTCGCATGGGGATCAGAACGTGCCGCCTCGTCGAAGCACTAGCTATGGGCTTCCCAGGTAGGCAAGAACCGCGAATGGTCCGAGGTGCCGTCGAGGGTAGAGGTGGCGAGTTGTAGTACGTTGCGGCCCTCAAGAACTCCTCCCTCGAGCTCGTCGTGCAACCGGCGTCGGCACTCGGCAAACCGCCGTACCTGGTCGGCCGGTAACGCGCCATTCCCGGTACCAACCCTCGTAGCCGCCGCTCTTGATACGGGTCAGCGTCGAGAGGCGCTGGCCCACGTCGGTGACCTTCTGGTAGGTAGAGCCGAGGGCTAGTAGCGTCGTAAACTCGAAGTCGTCGTCCTTGAAGAACGTGCCCATCGCCACTCCTCCCTCTCCGAACCGTGAACACACCGCCCGAGATAGCCCAACTTCCCCGACCGTCTCTTCAACATTCTACAGCGGCCCGTGGCGCCAACGATCGCGCACCGGACGACCTTCCTCACCCTCCTCAGTTGGCCGGCCAGAAGTAGAGCGTCTGCTGAGCCGCCGTCCTTACTCCAGAAACGACGTAAGCACGCGGTAGTGGTCGACCAGCTCCTCGAAGCTCATCCGGTTTAAGCCCGAGGGCGACGGCACGACCACGTCCGCAACCCCCCGGCACGGCCGCGTCTTCCTGCACGCCCCACCCTACCTTCGACGTCGCGCGGAACCAGCGGTAGACGCCGATGCCGGTGTAGGCGACGGCCCGGGGCTTGTAGCGTTCGAGCTTCGCGAGAAGCGCAGTCGCGCCGGCCCGGATCTCCTCGCGCGTTAACTCGTCGGCCCTCCGCGTGGGCCGGGAGGCAAGGTTGGTGAAGCCGATACCGAGGTCGAGCAACCGCACGTCGTCCTCCGGCAGGTACATCCGGTTGGTGACGCCGGCGGCGTAGAGGACGCGCCAGAAGCGGTTGCCGGGGTGGGCGTAGTGGTGTCCGCTCAGGCCCGACCTGAGCGACGGGTTGTACCCGCAGAAGAGGAGCTTGAGACCGAGCTTGAGAAGATCCGAGGTCACTGGGGCAGTCTACCAGGAGCGAACGAAATTCCGGGAACGCAAAAAGGCCGGGGCATAGAAGCCCCGGCCCCACCTTTTACGGTTTCTTCGACTACCGTCAGTCGGACTCTTCTTCTCGGCTCGTCAGCCTGTCCTTGGCCCTGCCTATCAGGCCTTTGTCTTCCTTTTCTTGCTCTCCCCCGGTCTGCCCGGCCGTTTGCTGCTCGCGCGTGGCACGGCCAGGTTCGCCCAGGGTCTCCCCTTCGGGTGCCCTATCGGGCGGCACCTCGCCGACTTCCGTGTCCGAGAGCCCCCCCGACGAGCGCTCCGGCGAGGTTCCCCTCTGCACGTCCCCAGGCGGGGCTTGGGGCGGGGTGCCCTCCGGAACCTCGTTCTCGAGCGGTGCGGTGCCTGGCGTGGTAGTGCCAGTCGTGCGCTCGGGTGGGATTCCCTCCCGAGCGTCCGTCGGCACGTCGGTCGGAGGGGGCGGCTCGTCCGGCGACGTCCCCCTCTCCACGTCCCCCGGTACCGCTCCTTCCGGCGAGGCGCGCGGCGAAGGCACGTCCTCCGGTGGGAGTCCTACCCCGGGCGCGGCCCTTCCGCGTACGTCCACCGGCTCGGTGTCTGGCGGGACTTCGCTCTCGTGCGGTACGGTATCGTCTAGCATGGCCGCTCCGACCGCTGCGCCCGTGACACCTCCGACAGAAGGTGCTTCCTTGACGATACCCAGCATCCCCTTGGCTCGCTCGGCGAGCTCCCTTTGCGTCGCCTGTGCCTCCCTGAAGAACTCGGCGAGCCGTTCGTCGCCCGCAGCCTCGGCGTCGAGGATGTACGCCTCCGTGGTCTCCGCGCCGTGCAGGGCGTGGTAGAGCACGCTTACGAGGTTGTAGTGCTCGTCGCGGGTCCCGGTGGTCTGTTCTCCCGGATCCATCCCTTCTCCTCCTGTAGCGATCTGCTTACCCTGTCTCCTGCTCGTGGTTACCCGAGACGAGGAGTGTGCAAACAGCCCGCTGACCGTGCATAGAAAAACGAGGAAAGGGTGTCCCCATGACGAGAGACTTCGGCGAGCGACGGATCGCGGCGTTGGTCGAGGCCACGGGGGAGCGCGAACCGTGCCGGAGAAACCCTAGAACCCATCCCAAGAGGAGGTCGCTGTGGACTTTGCTCCTGAAGACGCCCGGGAGTACCTGAATGGCGTCGACTACCCGGCTAACAAGGAAGAACTGGCCACCACCGCCGAGAGCAACAGCGCCCCCTACGACCTGGTCGGCACGATCCAGACTAGGATAGGCCCGAGCTCTTCGGACCGGAGGAAGTCGTGGCGGAACTGAAGGCTTTCCTCGGTTCGGGGTAACCGCCCTACCTCGCCCCGCACCCTCGGGCTGCGACCAAAGAAGAGTGAGCCCGAAGTTCGGGCTCACTCTTCGTGGTGGACGTTGTGTCGCTCTAGGCCGCCACGATGCTGCCCAGCAACCCGCCGTACTCGCCGCTCTTGAGCATCCGCTCCGCCTCGCGCTGGAGCTGCCTGACCCGCTCCCTAGAGACGCCCAGCTCGTCGCTGAGCTGGGCGAGCGTGGCCGGGGCGCAGTCGTTGAGGCCGTAGCGTCGGATCAAGACGTACCGGTTGCGCTCGGGCAGGCGCTCTATGGCCTCCTTGAGGTGCTCTGTCTCCATCTCCCGCATCACCTCGCCCGGCGTGTCAGAGGCCAGGTCGTCCTCGACGAATTCACCGACCTCCGAAGCGTCCTTCTCAGCCCCCAAACGCTGGTTGAGGCTCGTGGCGTCCGGCATCGCGTCCTTGACGTCAAGTACCTCCCCGACCGTCCAACCGAGGCGCTCGGCGACCTCGTCGTCCGTGGGCTCCCGCTCGAGCTCGACGGAGAGCTCATTGTACGTCCTGGCCATCTTGCGGATCTTCTCGGTCATGTGCACGGGGACCCTTATGGTCCTGCCCTTGTCCGCTACAGCCCTCTGCACCGCCTGCCTTATCCACCACGTCGCATAAGTCGAGAACCTGAAGCCCCTATCGGGATCG
>Ga0126312_10000509_pt1 | contig 23394 bp, 20 predicted proteins | sample Plot104A_FD_92537 | JGI IMG/M metagenome (GOLD analysis project Ga0126312, IMG submission 92537) | Serpentine soil microbial communities from UC McLaughlin Reserve, CA, USA - Plot104A | ecosystem: Environmental > Terrestrial > Soil > Grasslands | place: USA: UC McLaughlin Reserve, Lake County...
CGCGAAGCGGAGCTGGAGCTGGCCGGCTAGCCGCCGGGCGCCGGGGCGGCCCGCTGCTCGCCGGCCCGCAGGAGGCGCTCGCGCAGCTCGCCCTCCTCCTCGGGCGAGGGATCGAACGCCGCGGGGTCGGGCAGCGCGTCGAGGCCCGAGAGGCCGAAGAGCTTCTCGAACAGCTCGGTGGTGCAGTAGAGGACGGCGCCGAAGCGCGACCGCCCCGACTCCTCGATCGCCCCCCGCTCGAGCAGGGTGCCCACGGCGGACTCGGAGGCCACGCCGCGGATCCGCGCGATCTCGGGGCGTGACACCGGCTGGAGGTACGCGACGATCGCCAGGCACTCGGCCTGCGCCTGGGTCAGGGGCGGCGTGCGCGGACGCGACAGGAGCCGCCGGGCGGCCCGCTCCGCCACGGGGTCCGTCGCGAGCGTGAAGCCGCCGGCCACCTCGCGCAGCACCACCCCGCGGAAGCCCTCCGCGTAGTGCTCGCGCAGCCGTGCGATGGCCTCCACCACCTCGGCTTCCGAGACCTCGCAGGCGTCCGCCAGGTGCTCGACGGTCACTGGCTCCGGCGAGAGGAACAGGAGCGCCTCGACGACGCGGGCCAGCTCGTTCACGCCTGCGGCCTCACGGTGATCGGGCCGAAGGGCTCCTCCTGCTCCCACCTGGCCTCCCCCGCCTTGTACAGCTCAAGCAGGGCGAAGAGGGTGACCGCCTCGGTGAGCCGATCCGCGCCGCTCACCGCCTCGTCGAACGAGAACGGCATCCGCCGCCGCAGCAGCTCGCGGAGGTGGTGGAGCCTCTGCTCCACCGACACGGCTGGGCGGCGCACGTGGCCCAGGTCGAGCGGCGGCGGGATCTGGAGCAGGTCGCCCAGCGCCCGGGCAAGCTGCTCGGGCTCATAGGCCTGTTGGGCGGCCTCGACCGAGACCCGCCGCAGCTGCGGCGGCAGCGGCGCTGAGCGGTAGCGATAGCCGTGCTCGCCGGCGAGGCGTTCGCGCAGCATGTCGGCGGCCGCGCGGTAGCGGTGGTACTCGAGCATCCGGGCCAGCAGCTCGTCGGCGGCCTCCCCCTGCTCGAGGTCGATGCCCTCTTCGTCCTCGGCGGGCAGCATGAGGCGCGACTTGAGCTCCAGCAGCGCCGCGATGAGCACCAGGAACTCGGTCGTCGCCTCGAGGTCGAGCCGACCGGCGCGCTCGAGGTGCTCGACGTACGCGAGCACCACCTCGGCGAGATCGACCTCCAGCAGGTCGATCTCCTCTCGGAGCACGAGCGTGAGCAGGAGGTCGAAGGGGCCGTGGAAGACCTCGAGGTCGAGGTCGATGCTGCGGAGCGGCATGGCCGGCCCAGACTAGCCAGGGGGGCCGACGCCCATCGCCCGGCGTACCTCCAGGAGCGTGCCCGAGGCGATCTCCCGCGCCCGGTCCGCCCCCTCCGCGAGGACCCTGTCGAGCTCGTCCTCGTCTTGGCGCAGTTCGCGATAGCGCTGGCGCGTCGGCTCGAGGTACTGCACCACGGCCTCGGCTACGGCGCCCTTGAAGGCGCCGTAGCCCTCGCCGTCGAACTCGGCCTCCACCGCCTCGGGGGCCACGCCGCGGATCACCGACAGGATCTCGATCAGGTTCGAGATCCCCTGCTTGTCGGGAGCGCGGACCACCTCGCGGCCGGAGTCGGTCACGGCGCTTCCCACCTTCTTGCGGATCGCCTCGGGCTCGTCGTCGACGTAGACGAGGCCCTGCTCCGTGCTCCCGGTCGTCGACATCTTCACGCTCGGCTCCTGCAGGTCCATGATCCTCGCCCCCACCTCTGGGATGCGATGTCCCGGCACCACCAGGACGTCGCCGTAAGTGGCGTTGAAGCGCTCGGCGATGTCGCGCGCCAGCTCGAGGTGCTGGCGCTGGTCGTCGCCCACGGGCACCTCGTCGGTCTTGTAGGCCAGGATGTCCGCCGCCTGGAGCACCGGGTAGAGGAAGAGGCTCGTCCGGACCAGCTCGCGCTCGCGAGCCGATTTCTCCTTGAACTGGTGCATCCGAGTGAGATCGCCGTAGGCCGTAACCGAGCAGAGCAGCCAGCAGAGCTCGGCGTGCTCGGCCAGGTCGGACTGGCGGAAGAGGATGCAGCGGGAGGGGTCGAGCCCGGCGGCCATGAGCATGGCGGTCGTGTCGAAGACGTAGCCGGGTAGCGCCTTCGGGTCATAGGAGACGCTCGTGGCGTGCAAATCGACGATGCAATAGATCGCCGGATCGCCGCGTTCCTGGCCCTCGACGTACTGGCGTATGGCGCCGATGAAATTGCCAAGATGCTTTCTGCCTGTCGGCTGGATGCCGCTAAAGATCCTCACGGGCGGAGGCAGTCTAGACTCGCCTCGCTCGGCCGCCTGCCGACGGAGGGAGCGGTGGTTTCGCGGGAGGCTCGGAGACGGAAGGTCCTCGTGGCCGGCTTGCTGGCCCTCGTCGGGCTGCTCGTGTCCGCGCCCCCCGCGGCGGCCGTCTGGCAGCCGCGCAAGGTGGCCGGGGTCGCGCTCCATCCCTGGCGGCTCGGGACCCGCAGCTGGGCGCCGCTGTGGCCGCTTCGCAACACGGCCCTGCGGGACCGGACGTTCCGGACGCTCGGGTCCGCCGGTGCCCGCCACGCCCGCGTCGATCTGCAGTGGTCCGAGGTCGAGCCGCACCCGCCGCTCCTTGCGGGCACGGCGCCGCTGCACGACTGGGGCGAATTCGACGCGACCGTCCTGAGCGCCCGCGCGCACCACGTCCGGCTCGAGCCCGTGGTGTCGTTCACCCCGTCGTGGGCCAACGGCGGGGCCGGACCCTTCGCCTATCCCACCGATCCCGCCCGCTTCGAGGAGTTCATGACGGCGGCGATGCGGCGCTACCCCGACATCCCGGCGTGGGAGATCTGGAACGAGCCCAACACCGCCACCTTCTCCCCGCCCAAGCCGGACCCAGCAAAGTTCGTCGCCATGCTGCGCGCGGCCTATCGCGCGCGGCTGGCCGCCGGGGCGCGCGCCAAGCTGATCACGGGCGGCGTCGCGCCCGCCGAGGACGGCTCGTTCTCGCCGTTCGCCGAGGGGATAGCGAGGCTGGGCGCCTTCCGCTACGCGGACGCGCTCGGCGTCCACCCCTACAGCGCCCAGCGCGCCGACGAGGACGGCTCGGCCTTCCTGAGGCTGCCGAAGCTGCGCAGCCAGATCAGCCGGCTCGCCGGGCGGCCGGTGAACCTCTGGGTGACCGAGTACGGCTACCCCGTCTACCCGAAGCACAGCGACTACGGCCCGCCCGCGGACGAGCGCGGGCAGGCGATCCGCCTGGGGCGGGCGTTCGCGCTTGCCGCCGGGTGGCCCTGGCTCGAGCGACTCACGTGGTACGGCTTCCGCGACGATTGCTCGGCGGGGGGCCATCCAGACTGCCGTTTCGGCCTCCTGCGCGCGGATTTCTCCGCCAAGCGCTCCTGGCGCACCTATCTCGACGTCCTCCGCGGGAAGCTGCCGCTGCTCGACACGCGGATCTCGATCCATAGGAAGTCGAAGCTGAAGGGCCGCCGGAAGACGCGGCGAAAGCGCGTGCACAGGCTGTTCGGGCGGGTGATCATGCCCGGGACGGACCCCGCGCGCGGCTCCGTGAGGGTGGTCGCCAAGCGCCGCTACAGAAAGCGGACGCGCCGGCGGCGGATCAGGGCCACCCTCGCCGGCGGCCGCTATCGCGTGTCACTCGGTCGCCTGCGCCCGGGCCGCTGGCGCTTCAAGGCGAAGTTCGAGGGCAACTCGCGCTACGCCCCGGTGACCTCGCGCTCCCTCCGCCTGCGCGTGCGCAAGCCGCGACGGTGAAGGACTGGCCTGGACCGCACGGAAACGGTGCGGTCGGCCTGCGGGCCAATGGCCTCGCCGCAGCGACCGTGCGCCGCGGCGAGCGGGTCGGCGCGGCGAGCAGATAGGCCGGGTGGGAGCGACGGGCTTCGCGACCGGACCGCACCTCCCCTTCGAGGTGATCGCGCGCGGGGCAAACGTGGACCCGCTGAACGCGCTTCGCTAGAAGATCCACCGCGGACGTCGTTTGACCGAGGCTGGGACTTACGACAACAAAGTTGTCTGCCAGGCGACATTTCTTGCCTCACAGGCAAGATCGTTGTCGTAAACCCCAGGCAGGGCGGGGAGAACGGCGTGGCCGGGGAGAACGGCGGGCCGGGGACGATGGCGGGCCGGGGACGACGGCGGCCGGGCAGGACGGCTTGCCGGGCAGGACGGCGTGCCGGGGACGACCGCGTGCCGGGCAGGACGGCCTGGCCGGCGAGGACGGCGCGCGAGCGCTAGACGCTCGGACGGTCGCCCACGCCGGCGCCGTGAGCCCTAGACGCTCGGGGCGTCGCCGCCCGCGTCGGCGCGCTCGGGGTCGCCGGGGTTGTCGGAGTCGGGGCGCCAGCGGACGACGGGGCGCTTGGCCGCCCCCGCCTCGTCCAGGCGCCGCACCGGCGTCGTATAGGGCGCGCCCAGGACCTTGTCGGGGTCCTCCTTCGCCTCGTCGAGGATCGAGCCGATGATCTCGACGAAGTCGTCGAGTCGCTCCTTCGGCTCGGTCTCGGTGGGCTCGATCATCAGCGCCTCGTCCACCAGCAGCGGGAAGTACACGGTGGGCGGATGCACCTGGTGGTCGAGCATTCGCTTGGCGATGTCGAGAGTCTTGATGCCCAGCTTCTCCTTGGCGCCGCGCCCGCTGAGGACGAACTCGTGCATGCAGGTGCGGTCGAAGGCGATCGGCAGGTACTCGGAGAAGTCGGCCAGCCGCGCCCGCAGGTAGTTCGCGTTCAGGACGGCGCTCTCGGAGGCCTCCTTGAGCCCGTCGCCGCCCAGCGAGCGGATGTACGCGTAGGAGCGGACGAAGACGCCGAAGTTGCCCTGGAAGCCGCGCAGGCGGCCGATGCTCTTGTCGCCCGAGTGGTCGAGGTCGTAGCGCGGTTCCGCGCCGTTCTCGCCGGCTTGGCGGATCACCCTCGGGACGGGCAGGAACGGCTCGATCCGGTCGGACACCGCGATCGGCCCGGCGCCGGGGCCACCGCCCCCGTGCGGTTGGGTGAAGGTCTTGTGCAGGTTGAAGTGGACGATGTCGAAGCCCATGTCGCCCGGGCGGGCGATGCCCATGACCGCGTTCAGGTTGGCGCCGTCGTAGTAGAGGGTCGCGCCGACGTCATGAACGATCCGCGCGATCTCCTCGATGTTGGTGTCGAACAGGCCGAGCGTGTTCGGGTTCGTCAGCATCAGGCAGGCCACGTCCTCGTCCGCCTTCTCGCGCAGGTCGGCGAGGTCGATGCCGCCGTCCTTGGCCGTCCCGAGCTTGACCACCTCGTAGCCCGCCATCGACACGGTCGCCGGATTGGTCCCATGGGCGGTGTCGGGCGTCAGAACCTTGGTCCGCTTTTCGCCCCGGTCCTGGTGGTAGGCCTGGGTCAGCAGGAGCCCGGCGAGCTCGCCGTGCGAGCCGGCGCTCGGCTGGAGCGACACGTGCGGCAGCCCGGCGATCTCGGCGAGCGAGCGCTCCAGGAGCCACATCAGCTCGAGGGCCCCCTGGGCGTACCGCGGATCCTGCAGGGGATGCAGCCGGGCGTGGCCCGGCAGGGCCGCAAGCCGCTCGTGCAGCTTCGGGTTGTGCTTCATCGTGCACGAGCCGAGCGGGTAGAAGCCGGTGTCGAGGTCGAAGTTCTTCTTCGACAGCGTGTTGTAATGCCGCACGATCTCGGGCTCGGACACCTCGGGCAGCTCGGCCGGCCGCTCGCGCCGGAGCTCCGCCGGCAGGATGTCGTCGAGCGGCACCTCCGGCACACCGGCGTCCGGCGCGATAAACGCGCGCCGCCCCTCCACCGAGCGCTCGAAGATGGTGAGGGTGTCCGAAGTCACCGGGCACCCTCCTCTGCCAGCTGCAAGCTGCGAGCTGCCAGCTGTACAACCGAAGCCAGCCGATCAATGTCCGCCTTCGTGCGCCGCTCCGTAATCGCCACGAGCAGCCCGTCCTGGTACTCCGGGTAATCGCTGGCCAGCCGATAGCCCGGGTTGATGCCCTCGGACCGGGCGCGCTCGAACAGTCCATCGAGATTGGGCACGCGCACGGCGAACTCGCGCACCACCGGACCGGGGTTGACCGGCTCGAGCCCGAGCGTCTGGCGCGCGTAGTGGGTGCGCCTCGCCATCAGCTCCGCCAGCTCGATGAGGCCGCGCTTGCCGAGCCAGGAGAGGTAGACCACGCCCGCCAGCGCGTTCAACGCCTGCGAGGTGCAGATGTTGTGGGTGGCCTTCTCGCGGCGGATGTGCTGTTCGCGCGTCTGGAGCGTGAGCACGAAGCCGCGCTTGCCGTCGACGTCGCGGGTCTCGCCGGCGATGCGGCCCGGCATCCTGCGGAGGAAGCGCTCCCCGGCCGCGAAGAAGCCGAAGCTGGGGCCGCCGAAGTCGAGCCGGTTGCCGAGCGTCTGGCCTTCGCCAACGCAGATGTCGATGCCCTGCTCCCCGGGCGGCTTGAGGATGCCGAGCGGCAGCGGGTCGGCCGCGCAGACGACGATCGCGCCGCCCGCTGCCGAGGCCAGCTCGGTCAGCTCCTCCACGGTCCCGAGGAAGTTCGGCTGCTGGACGAAGATCGCCGCGGTGTCGTCGTCGACGGCGGCTCGCAGGGCGTCGACGTCGGTCGCGCCGTCGCCGTCGAGCGGCACCTCCTCGACCTGCATCCGGTAGCCGGCCGCGTGCGTGCGGAGAGCGCCGCGCGAGTGCGGGTGGAGGCCTCGGCTGGCGACCAGCTTGGTGCGCCCGGTCTCGAGCTTCGCGAGGTAGCCGGCCGCCGCCACCGCGCTGGGACCCTCGTAGACGGAGGCGTTCGACACCGGCAGGCCGGTCAGCTCGGAGATCGCCGTCTGAAACTCGAACATCACCTGGAGGCCGCCCTGCGAGATCTCCGGCTGATAGGGCGTGTACGGGGTCAGGAACTCCGAACGCTGGACGATCGAGTCGACCAGCGCCGGGACATAGTGGTCGTACATCCCGGCGCCGAGGAAGCTCGTCTCGGCCTCGCAGTGCCGGTTCCGGGCCGCGAGCGCGCCGAGCTCCTCGTAGACCTCCTGCTCGGCGCGGCCGTCATCGAGATCGAGCTCGCGTCCCAGCCGCACGCCCGCGGGAATCTCGGCGAAAAGGTCCTCCAGCGAGCCGACGCCGATGGCGTCCAGCATCGCCCGCCGGTCGGCATCCGTTGCTGACGTGTAGCGACTCATGCGAGGGCCACGACGTTAGCCGCTCGACTTCAGAAGCTCCTCATAGGCGGCGGCGTCCATCAAAGCGTCGGCTTCGCTCGGGTCGCTCAGCCTGACCTTGACGAGCCAGCCGTCGCCGTAGGGATCGTTGTTGATGTTCTCGGGCTCGTCCTCGAGCCCGTCGTTGACCTCGACGATCTCGCCGGACAGGGGCGCGAACACGTCCGACACGGCCTTGACCGACTCGACCTCCGCGTAGGCGCCGTCCTTCGACACCGTCGATCCCACCTCGGGCGGGTCGAAGAACACCACCTCGCCCAGCGCGTCCTGCGCGTACCAGGTGATCCCGAACGTGGCCTGATCGCCCTCGATCCGGGCCCAGTCGTGCTCCTGGTGGTACTTCAGCTCGTCCGGGTAGCTCGCTTCAGCCACTCGCTGGCTCCTTTTCGTACAGGGGCTTCTTCCTCACCTCGGCGGGGCGCAGCTTGCCACGAACGTCCACCTCGATGCTGGTCCCCGGCTCCGCCATCTCCACGGGCACGTATCCCATCCCGATCCCCGTCTCGAGGCATGGCGAATAGGTCCCGCTCGTGACCACCCCGCCCCCGGCGATCGGATTGCCCTGGCGGGGGATGCCGGCGCCGGTGAAGGCGAAGGGCACGAGCGTCTCCTCCGGCTCGACGCCCCGGAGCGCGTGGGAGCCGATGAACCCGGTGTCGAGCTTGCAGCACCAGCCGAGGCCGGCCTCGATCGGGTTGCGGTCCTCCCAGAGGTCGTTGCCGTAGAGGTGGAAGCAGACCTCGAGCCGCAGCGTGTCGCGGGCGCCGAGCCCGGCCGGGGTGACGTCGAGGGCGTCCCAGACGGTCGTGGCGCCATCGGGCGGCATCAGCAGCTCGACGCCGTCCTCGCCCGTGTAGCCGGTGCCGCAGACGATGCACTCGGCTCCCGCGACGTCGAGGTCCGAGGTCCGCATCCGCGGCGGCAGCTCGCCGTCGGCCAGGCCGCCCACGATCCCACGCGCATCCGGTCCCTGAACGGCCAGCATCGCGTAGTCCGCGTGAGCGTCGCGGACCTCGACGTCGAAGCCGGCGGACTTCTCCTGGAACCAGGCGATGTCCTTCTCGTGGTTGGCGGCGTTCGTAACCGTGAGGAAGCGGTCGGGCAGGCGGTAGCTGAAGAGGTCGTCGAGCACGCCGCCGTCCTCGCGGCAGAGGACCGAGTACTGGGCCCCGCGCTCGGCGATCTTCGTCACGTCGTTCGAGAGGACGTGCTGGAGGAACTCCTCCGCCTGCGGGCCGCGAGTCTCGATCTCGCCCATGTGGGACACGTCGAACACGCCACAGCCGGTGCGGACCGCGACGTGCTCCTGGCGGATGCCCTCGTACTGCACCGGCATCTCCCACCCGGCGAAGGGCACGAGCTTGGCCCCGGCCTGCTGGTGACGCTCGTGGAGCGGCGTCCGGCGAAGGGTGTCGGCGGCGGGCGGCAAGCGCCTGGGAGGTTACCCGTGCGACCCTACGGCTCGAGGTCGACGGCCACGACCACGGCCGAGCGGCGCCAGTCGGAGTCGAGCCGGTCGTACTTCCCCGCCACGAGCTCCCGCGCGGCGGCCTCCTCCGCGGGGTCCGCGACGATTCGCGCACGGCCGCGAAACCCCTCGCCGCCGATCTCGACCGCGACCCTCGGGTCGGCCAGCAGGTTCCGGACCCAGTTGGAGCGGGTGCCGCCGCCCGAGAGCATGAAGATGGTCCGCTTGCGCAGGCCGAACCAGATCTCGATCTGCCGCGGCAGGCCGCTGACTCGGCCGGTGGTGGTCAGGTAGCAGTAGGGCTCGGCGGCGAGGCGCTCGTGCATCGGCTGGGCGCTCCCCCGTCGCCCAGAGGCCGTGCTGATCTCCGGGAGCTAGTCCTTCAGGAAGGAGGGGATGTCGATCTCGTCGTCCGAGATCTCGAGCGAGCTGCGCTGGCGATCGTCGAGCTCCACGTCACGGCGGCGCGGCTCGCGCCGGCGGCCGGTGGTGTCTTCCGTGAACAGCGGCATTCCGCGCGAGCCCTGGAAGCCGGTCGCGATGACGGTGACGCGCACGGCGTCGCCGAGCCCGTCGTCGACCACCGCGCCGAAGATGATGTTCGAGTTCTGGTCCGCGGCGCCCTGGATGATCTCGGCCGCCTCGTTGACCTCGAACAGGCCGAGGTCGGAGCCGCCGGTGATGTTGAGGAGGATGCCGGTGGCGCCCTCGACCGACTGCTCCAGCAGCGGGCTCGAGATGGCGCCCTTGGCCGCCTCGGCGGCCCGGTTCTCGCCGTTGGCCTCGCCGATGCCCATGAGCGCCGAGCCGGCGTCGTGCATGATCGTGCGCACGTCGGCGAAGTCGAGGTTGATCAGCCCCGGGATGGTGATCAGGTCGGTGATGCCCTGCACGCCCTGGCGGAGGACGTTGTCTGCCTCGCGGAAGGCGTCGAGGATGCTCGTGCGCCGCTCGACCACCGCCAGGAGCTTCTCGTTCGGGATGACGATGAGCGTGTCGACCTGCTCGCGGAGGTGATCGATGCCCTCCTCCGCCTGGCGCTGGCGCTGCGAGCCCTCGAAGCCGAAGGGCTTGGTCACCACTCCGACGGTCAGCGCGCCGATCTCCTGCTTGGCCACCTCGGCGATCACCGGGCCGGCGCCCGTGCCGGTGCCGCCGCCCTCCCCGGCGGTGATGAAGACCATGTCCGCGCCCTTCAGCGCCTCCTTGACCTCGTCACGGCTCTCGTTGGCCGCGCCGTAGCCGATCTCGGGGTCGGCGCCGGCGCCCAGGCCGCGCGTCAGCTGGTCGCCGATCTGGAGCTTGATGTCGGCGTCGCACATCTGGAGCGCCTGGGCGTCGGTGTTGACGGCGATGAACTCGACGCCCTTCAGGCCGGCGTCGACCATGCGGTTGACCGCGTTGGTCCCGCCGCCGCCTATGCCGACGACTTTGATGACCGCCAGGTAGCTACCGGTCTCCATGTCCCGTCCCTCGCTCCTGTTGGGGCTGAAGAAGCTCAAGCGATTGTCGAGGGTTCCCCGCGGCCTCGGATCGAGCCGCAAAGACCGCACTGTAGGCGGAGTTCCGCGTTTATGTCAAACCTCCTCGCAAGGATCTGTGCAAAGACCCTCGATCAGAAGTCCAGGGTTTGGCACTACCCTCGACTTTGGGTCAAGGGTTCGTGGGCGCGGCTGGAGCGGTGGTCGAGGGCACCGCCGGGGCCGGCGCCGCAGGAGCCGGGGACGCAGTCTCCGGAGCCGGGGCCGGCGCCGTCTCCTGCACGGGCAGCCCGCCTGCCACGGGCCGCTCGGGCAAGCGAACGTCCACGTAGCTCGCTCCGCGCGAGCCGCCGTCGGCGAGCACGCGGGCGGCGGCGAGCCACTTGGCCCCCAGCCGCCTCGTGTCGCCGAGGACCACGTCCGGGCCCTTGCGCAGCCGCGCCACGAGGCCGCGGTCGCGCGTCTCGGTCACCGTCGAGAGCCGCCGCCGGAGCGCTGGCGGGGCCGCGCCGGCGGCCTCGGCCCGGCGCAGAGTCGCGCCCGGCCCGAGACGCTCCCGGGGGAGAGCGCCGCTCAGCTTGATCTCCGGCAGCGGGGCGCCGCCGGCGAGGCCGCGCAGCAGCCTGCCGTCGGCGGCCACCGGCATCCGGCTGCGCCCGGAGACGAGATACGCCGCCGGTTGGCGCTCGATCACATCGATCCGAAGCGTGTGGGGAAGGTCGGCGTCCACCGCCAACCGCTCAACGGCCGGGTAGCCCGCGAGGACGTTCTCGAGGCTCTCGTGGTCGACGTGCAGCGTCGTCATCGTCCCCGCCTCCTGCGCCAGCCGCTCGCGCAGGCGGGAGGAGTCCGCCAGGCCGCTGATCGACACGTGCTCTACCCGTACGAGCGAGGAGTCGCGGAGCCAGAACATGTATAGGCAGAGCACCAAGGCGAGCGCGCCGAGCCCGGCGAGGATGTGCGGCCGCAGGCGCGCCGGCGGCATGGGCAGTGCCGTGCCGGCCCTCAGGAGTAGAGCGCCGATGAGTCCACCTCCCCGAGAAACTGGACCTCCGGCTCGAGCTCGATGCCGAACCGCTCCTTCACCCGTCGGCGCCCCTCGGCCATGAGGGCGACCACGTCGGCAGTGGTGGCGTCGCCGGTGTTCTCGACGAAGTTGGCGTGCTTCAGCGAGAAGCGCGCGCCGCCGAGCTGGAGGCCGCCGCAGCCCGCCTCGTCGAGCAGCACCCCGGCGCTCTTGTCACCCGCCGGGTTCTTGAAGGTCGAGCCGAAGGTCTTGATCCCCGAGGGCTGCGCGGCCTTCCGCTTGGCGCGCATGTCGGCGAGGACGGCCTTGATGCCCTCCGGGTCCGCGGCCTCCAGGGAGAACGACGCGCGCGCGACGACCTCGTGGCGCCCCAGATTCGAGCTGCGGTAGGCGAAGCCGAGCATCTCCGGCCGGCGCCGGTCGCTTCCCCGAGGCGTAGCTACCTCCACCCACTCGAGCACGCGGCCCAGCTCGCCGCCGTACGCGTTGGCGTTCATCTTCACGGCGCCGCCGACGGTGCCGGGGATGTTCACACCGAACTCGACCCCGCTCAGGCCCCAACGGGCCGCGGCCGCCGCGGCTTGCGGCAGGCGTGCGCCGCCGCCGCAGATCAGGCGGGTGCCGTCACGCTCGATCGCGGTCAGCGACCCGTCGAGCTTCATCACCAGCCCTCGGACGCCCTCATCGGCTACGAGCAGGTTCGACCCCGACCCCACCACTCCTACCTCGAGCCCCTCCCGGCCCGCCCAGGCGAGCAGCTCCGCCAGCCGCTCGCCCGAGTCGGCCCGCGCGAACCACTCGGCGGGACCGCCCGCGCGGAGGGTCGTGAGGCGCGCCAGCGGATAGTCGGCCTCGACGCCCTGCGGGGCCGTCACGAGGTCAGCCTCCGGGCCAGGTGGTCCACGTTGCCCGCGCCGAGGGTCACGAGCACGTCTCCCGCCCCCAGCTCGTCGCGGAGCCGGCGCTCGGCGTCATTGAGCGTGGGCAGCCACCAGACCGGGCGCCCGCCGGCCGCGTCGGCGGCGGCCTGGGCGACCAGGAAGCCGGAGACCCCGGGGAAGTCCTCGGGCCGCTCGCGCGCCGGATATATGTCGAGCACCGCCGTCAGGTCGGCCCGCGCCAGGGCGGGGCCGAAGTCGCGCGCGAGCTTGGCGGTCCGCGAGTAGAGGTGGGGCTGGAAGCAGGCCACGAGACGGTCCGCGGGGAGCGTGCGAGCCGCCTCAAGGGTGGCAGCCACCTCGGTCGGATGGTGGGCGTAGTCGTCGAAGACCCTCGCCCCCGAAGGCGTCGATCCGTAGTCCTCGAAGCGGCGTCCGGCACCACCGAAGCTGCGCAGGGCGAGGGCGGCCTCCGCAGGGCCGACGCCCGCCGCGCGGCAGGCGGCAAGCGCCGCCAGGGCGTTCAGGACGTTGTGCTCGCCGGGCACGGTCAGCTCGACCTCGGCCGCGTCGACCTCGAAGCGGGAGCCGAGCGGGAGGAGCTCGAGGTCGCGCGCGTCGGCGATGCCGAACCGGACCGCGTCGCGGGCCGCCGGGAGGTCGACCTCCGCCCCGACGACGCGGACCTCGGCGGGCGCGACGAACTCGTCGAAGGCGTCCTCGAGCTCGCCGAGCGAGCGGTAGGTGGCGTGGTGGTCGAGCTCGATGTTCGTCACCACGGCCACGTCCCGAGCGAGCTTGAGGAAGGAGCGGTCGGACTCGTCCGCCTCCAGCACGACCCACTCGCCGCTTCCCCATCCCGCGTTCGTGCCCGCGGAGCGCAGCTCGCCGCCTATGAGGAAGCCCGGCTGCCGGCCGCACTCGCGCAGCACGTGGGCGGCCATCGAGGCGGTCGTGGTCTTGCCATGGGTGCCCGAGATCGCGATCGCCCGCTTGAGCCGCGAGACCTCGCCGAGGAGGTCGCCGCGGTGCAGAACCTTGCCGCCGGCCCTCACCTCGGGGTTGTCAGGAGGTATCGCCGTCGAGACGACGACCTCGGCGCCAGCGGGCACGTTGGCGGCGTCGTGGCCGATGACTGGCTCGATCCCGGCGGCTCGGAGGCCCTCGCAGTAGGGCGAGTCAGCCTGGTCGGAGCCGGTCACCGCGGCGCCGAGCGCCCGCGCCACGAGCGCCAGCCCGCTCATCCCCGCCCCGCCTATGCCGACGAAGTGCAGCCTCCGACCCCGGAACGGTCCCTCGGTCATAGCGGGCTGACCTTAGTGCCGGGTGCGGTCCCCCGTTGCGAGCCGGGGCCGGGTGGCTCAGGGGCGGTCGGGCTTCGCGGCTGAGCTCTAGCCCCGGATCAGGTTGAGCATCTCCTCGGCGATCCGTGTCGCGGCGTCCGGCCGCGCCGCCCTGCGCGCGGCGCCTGCCATCTCCGCCAGGCGCTGCGGAGCGCCGAGCAGCGTGCCCACCTCGCGTGCCAGCCGCGGGCCGTCGAGCTCGGAATCGGGGACGACCACCGCGGCCCCCGCCCGCTCCATGTAGCGGGCATTCGAGGTCTGGTGGTCTGCGGTCGCGTGCGGGTACGGCACGAGGACCGACGGCAGCCCCGCGGCGGCCAGCTCCAGCACCGACCCGCCCGCCCTTGCCACCACCAGGTCGGCGGCTGCCAGCGCCTCGGCGAACGGCTGTATGTACGGGTAGAGCCGGTAATGAGCGGATGCCCCGAGCTTGTCGAGGCGGCGCCTCAGGTCGCCGTGGTCGCGCCGCCCGGAGACGTGCAGCACCGTGCAGGGCGCCCCGGCGCCGAAGGCCTCGATTGCCGCTTCGTTGAGCCGCCGCGCCCCCAGGGAGCCGCCGAAGATCAGCACGCACTGCGCGGCCGGCGCGATCCCGAGCCGGGACCGAGCCACCTCTCGGTCCGCCTCGCCCGTCCCGGCGGGCACGGCGCGCCCCGCCACGAGATACTTGCCGCCGTCCCTGCCGGTGAGGGGGAAGGCCAGGAATACCCGGCGCGCCAGCGGGGCCAGGAGGCGATTGGCGAAGCCGAGGTGGCTGTCGGCCTCCGTCAGCGCGACGGGAAGCCTGAGCGTCACGGCCGCGAGGCCTACGGGTCCGGCGACATAGCCCCCGCCCGCCAGCACCGCGTCGGCGCGGATCCGCCAAAGCAGGGATCGCGCCCGCACCGTCGCCCGGGCCGCGAGGAGGACGGCGCGGGCGGCCTTGAGCGGATCGCGGCGCTCGATCCCGATGACGCGGATGGCGTGGAACGGATAGCCCGCCTGGGGGACGAGCTCGGCCTCGGCCCGCTCGCCGCCGATGAACTCGACCTCGGCCCCTCGCTCGCGAAGCGCCTCAGCGACCGCGAGCGCCGGCACGACGTGACCCGCCGTGCCGCCGGCGGCGATCACGATCTTCGCCACCGCGGCCTCCCTCGATCGCCTTGAGACGCGGCCGCTTGCGGCCGGCGGTCCGGCCGCCCGTGGCCGCGACGTTGAGCAGCAGCCCCATGCCGCCCATCATCACGATCAGGTTGGTGCTGCCGTAGGAGATGAACGGCAGCGGCACGCCGGTGAGCGGGGCCATCCCGAGCACGGCGAAGAAGTTGAGCGAGGCCTGGGAGAGGACCAGCGACGTGATCCCGGCGGCCAGCAGCTTGGAGTAGCGGTCGGCGGCCAGCTTGGCGGTCCGCAGGCCGGCGTAGCCGAGCATCCCGTAGAGCGCGATCACGCCGAGGAGGCCGAACAGGCCGAGCTCCTCGCCGATGATCGCCAGGATCATGTCCGTGTGGGCCTCGGGCAGGTAGAAGATCTTCTGCACCGACTCGCCGAGGCCGACGCCGAAGAGCCCGCCCGAGCCGACCGCCGTCAGCGCCTGCACCGCCTGGAAGCCCGAGCCCCCCGCGTCCGAGAACGGGTCCACGAACGAGGTGAGCCGCGCCCGCCGGTAGGGCTCGAGCAACGCCACGATCAACGCCAGCAGGAATAGCGTCCCGAAGATCCTCACGAGGACCCGGACGGGCGTCCCGGCCGCCAGCAGCACCGAGAAGATCGCGAAGCAGATCACGAGCGTGGTGCCCATGTCCGGCTGGGTCAGGAGCAGCAGGCAGGACGCTCCCACCACGAGCAGCAGCGGCTTGGCGAGGCCGCCGATCGTCCTGGTGCTCCCGGGTCGAGCCGCCAGCACCTGGGCGGCGTAGAGCACAAGCGCGAGCTTGAGCAGCTCGGAGGGCTGGAACTGGATCGGCCCGGCGCCGAGCCAGCGCGTGGCGCCGTTGGCCGAGACGCCGGCGCCCGGCAGCATCACGGCCAGCGTGAGCACGAACGACCCGATCAGGAGCATGGGCGTCGCCGCCCTGACCAGCTGCAGGCCGTGCCGCGAGAGGACGTGCATCACGAGCAGCCCGATCAGCCCGAAGAGGACGTAGCGCTTGAGGTAGTAGGACGGGTCGCCCGGACCCTGAAGCAGCGACTCGGCGGAGCTCGCCGAGTAGACCATCACCGCCCCCGCGGCGAACATGCACAGCGTCGCGGTGTAGAGGAGCGAGTACTCGAGGGGTCGCTTGCGACGCGTCGTGGCGGCGGCCATCCGGGCCGTCTTCGACACGGACGGCCGGATTCATGCCTTGCTGACGAGCTCCTGGAAGTGCTCGCCCCGGTGGGCGTAGTCGCGGTAGGCGTCGAAGGCGGCGCAGGCCGGCGACAGGAGGACGACGTCACCAGGCTGAGCGGATACCGATGCCTCCCGCACCGCACTCTCGAGGTCACCACTGCGGCGCAGCGGCACGGTGCCCTCCAGGTCGGCCTCCAGCCGGTCGGCCGCGGCGCCGATCAGGTAGCAGGCGCGGCAGCGGGCGGACACGGCGGTGCGCAGGCCGGCGAAGCCGCCGCCCTTGAGGCTGCCGCCGAGGATCGCGTGCACCCCCGCATCGAACGCCTCAATGCCGCGGACGGCGGCGGCCACGTTGGTGGCCTTGGAGTCGTCTACGTAGAGAACGTCTCCGACGGTCGCGACCTCCTCGAGGCGGTGCGGCAGCCCGTCGAAGCCGCGCAGCGCCCGAGTCACGCCCGCGGGGGCCACTCCGGTCGCCATGGCCGCCGCCGAGGCGGCCATCGCGTTCTCCAGGTTGTGCGCTCCGCGGAGCCGGATCTCGCCGGTCGAGATCAGCCGCTCGCCCCGCCACAGCAGCGCGTCGCCCTCGTGCGAGAGGTCGGCGCCGGGGCCGCCGAAGCTCACGGTGCGCCGGGGGACGTCCAGGTCGAGCGGGGCTACCGCCACGTCGTCCGCTGCCTGGCGGCTGAAGATGCTCAGCTTGGCCTCGCGATAGGCCTCGAAGCTCCCGTGGCGGTCGAGGTGGTCCTCGGCGATGTTGAGGAGGACCGCGCATTCCGGGGTGAACTCGGAGGCATCCTCGAGCTGAAACGTGGAGACCTCGCAGACCACCGCCGCCGCCGGCCCGATCTCGCCCACCAGCGCGGCCAGAGGCGTGCCGACGTTGCCCGCCACGGCCACAGGCGCGCCGGCCGCGCGGTGGATCGCCCCGAGCAGCTCCACCGTGGTGGTCTTGCCGTTGGTCCCGGTCACCGCGAGGAAGCGATTCGGCAGGAGCCGCCACGCGAGCTCCAGCTCGCCGTCCACCGGTATGCCGCGCTCCAGCGCCGCCCGCACCACAGGCGCCTCGCGCGGGACGCCCGGGCTCTTCACGACCGCCTCGACGCGCTCGAGCAGATCGAGCCCGTCGCTCTCGAGGTGGACCTCGATGCCCTCGGGCGGGTCCGGCCGGCCCGCGTCGCAGCCGATCACCTCGCCGTGGTCGGCCAGGACGCGGGCGACGGCCGCTCCCGAGCGGGCGAGGCCGACGACCAGGTAGGGCCCCTCGGGGAGGGGTGGTCTCCCTCTCACGTGATCGACTGCTGGTACAGCGTGAAGCCGATCGCCGAGCAGACCGCCGCGACGATCCAGAAGCGCAGGATGATCTTGGTCTCCGACCAGGCCAGCAGCTCGAAGTGATGGTGGATCGGCGCCATCAGGAAGACCCGCTTGCGGAAGCGCTGGAAGGCGAACACCTGGATCGCCACGGAAAGCGCCTCGATCACGAAGATGCCGCCGATTATCAGCAGCAGGATCTCGGTCTTCGTGAGCACCGCGAGCGCGGCGATCGCGCCGCCGAGGCCGAGGGAGCCGGTGTCGCCCATGAACACCGCGGCCGGGAACGAGTTGAACCACAGGAAGCCGACGCACGCGCCCACGAGGCAGGCGGACAGGAGCGCCAGGTCCTTCTGGCCCTGGGTGATGAAGGTCATCGCGGTGAAGGCGAGCAGGACGATCGCGCAGCAGCCCGCCGCCAGGCCGTCAAGCCCGTCCGTGAGGTTCACGCCGTTAGTCGCGCCTGCGAGCACCAGGAAGATCAGGAGCGGATAGGCCACGCCGAGGTCGATCGAAGCGTCGACCACGCGCAGCCGCAGCGTGTCCTCGAGGTGGACGTACTTGGTCACGAAGAGCCAGAGGCCGATCGCCATCAGCGCCTGGACGACCAGCTTCGTGCGGCCGGAGATGCCGAGCGACCGCCGCTTCTGGAGCTTGACCCAGTCGTCGGCGAAGCCGAGCCCGGCGCTGGCGACGGCGGTCCCGAACACGGCCAGGCTCCCCGCCCGGTAGTCGCTCAGGATCAGGAACGGCACCGACACCGACAGGAACAGCACGAGCCCGCCCATCGTCGGCGTGCCAGCCTTGCCGTGATGCCCCTCCGGTCCCTCCTCGCGGATGTGCTGGCCGAACTCGCGCTCGCGCAGCAAATCGATGAACTTCGGCCCCAGGAAGATGCAGATCAGGAGGGCGGCCATGCCGCCAATCAAAATTGCCCCCATCAGAAGCCAGGTCGCAGGTCGCAGGGCTTTTGGCCCACAGCCTCTGCCACCTGCCACCTGCGACCTCGTCGTTTCAAGCCAGAACCCGCTCCAACCCAACAGAGCGTGAGCCCTTCACAAGCACCCGATCCCCCGGCAGCGCCAGTTCCTCGAGCAGGGCGCCGGCCTCCTCGGGGCTGGCCACGGAGTGTGCGTCGCCCGCGAAGCCCTCGCCGTAGCCCAGCGCCTGCTCGCCGACGGTCACGAGCAGGTCGATGCCGAGGCGGTCCGCCAGCTCGCCGATCTCGCGGTGGTAGCGGGGCGCGTCGGCGCCGAGCTCGGCCATGGTGCCGAGCACCGCGATCCGGCGCTCGGCAGGGCTGTCGGCGAGGTGCTCGAGCGCGGCGCGCATCGACATTGGGTTGGCGTTGTAGCAGTCGTTGACCACAGTGACTCCGCCGGGCAGGTCCACCACCTGGCCGCGCATCGACGAGAAGCGCACGTCGAGCGCCCCCTCCGGATCGACGCCGGCGGCGCGGGCCGCGGCAACGGCGGCCAGGGTGTTGAGCAGGTTGTACGGCTCCGCGAAGCCGAGCCGGAGGGTGTGGCGGACCCCGCGGGCCTCTATCTCGGCCTGGCCGTCCTCGAATGACAGAAGCATCACCTGGCCGCCGGGGCCGAAGGTCCAGGTGTCGAGGTCGTGCCGGAGGTGGGCCTCGAGGAGGGGCTCGCTGGCGGGAACGACGCAGGAGGTCCCCGGGGCGAGGTCGCGGATCAGCTCCGCCTTGGCGGCGGCCACCCGCTCGACGGTCCCGAGCAGCTCGAGGTGGACCGGGCCGACGTTCACGATCACGCCGACGTCCGGCTCGGCGATAGCCGCGAGCTCGGCGATCTGGCCCTCGCCGCGCATCGCCATCTCGAGGACGAGCGCCTCCGTGCCCGGCCCCGCCTCCAACACCGAGAGAGGCAAGCCGATCTCCGTGTTGAGGTTCTCGCGATTGGCGTGGATGCGCAGGTGGGGCTCCAGGAGCCCGGCCAGGATGTCCTTGGTCGAGGTCTTGCCGGTCGAGCCGGTGATGCCGATGACCTTGCAGCCGAGCTCGCGGCGCCAGGCGCGGGCGAGCCGCTGCAGCGCGGCGAGCGGATCCTCCGCCACGAGCAGCGGCCGCTCGCTGGCGATGCCCGCGTGTGCCGGCCCGACGAGCGCCCCCCAGGCGCCCTGCTCGAGCGCGACGGCGGCGAACTCGCCGCCGTCGACGTTCTCACCCGGCAGGCCCACGAATAGGTCGCCGGGCGCCGCCCTGCGCGAGTCCAGCAGCGCCCGGCGCGGGCCCGGCTCGGCGGGGTCGCCCGCGGCCAGGCGGGCGCCGGCCGCCTCGGCCAGCCAGGAGGCGGGGCGCTCGATCACGCCCCCGCCCCGACGCGCGCCCGGGGGGCCTCCCGTGCTCTCATCCGCCGGGCTCCCCGTGCGCGCCGGCCTTCTGCGCCAACCGTGCCCTTAGGGCCTCGCGCGCGACACTGCGATCGTCGAACGGCTCCTTGCGGCCGTGCTCGAACTCCTGCCCCTGCTCGTGTCCCTTCCCGGCGATCACGACCACGTCGCCCGCGGCTGCTGTGTCGATCGCCAGGGCGATCGCCGTGCGGCGGTCGACCTGACGCTCGGCGTCCGGAGCCGCGCCGATCAGGATCTCGTCGACAATCGCGTCCGGGTCCTCGCTGCGGGGATTGTCGGAGGTCACTAGCACCCGGTCCGCGAGCCGGCCGGCGACCTCACCCATCAGCGGCCGCTTGCCGCGATCGCGGTCGCCACCCGCGCCGAACACCACGTGCAGTCGGCCCTTCGTGACCTCGCGGGCCGCGCGAAGCACGTTCTCGAGCGAGTCCGGTGTGTGGGCGTAGTCGACGAGCACGCCGAAGTCCTGTCCCTCGTCGACGGCCTCGAACCGCCCGGGCACGCGGCCGAAGTCCTCGAGCCCGCGGACCTCGTGGCCGAGCGAGCGGACCACCGCGATCGCGGCGAGGAGGTTCTGCACGTTGAAGAGCCCCGGCAGCGGCGACCTGATCTCGAGCGCGCCTTCCGGCGTCTCGCAGGTGAAGCTCGAGCCGTTGACGTCGAAGCCGACGTCGCGGGCGCGGTAGTCGGCGCCGCGCTCGATAGCGAACGTGACGGCGCCGTCGATCTCCGCAGCGAGCCGTCGGCCGTAGTCGTCGTCGACGTTGACCACCGACAGGCCCGGCTCGTCGAACAGCCGCCGCTTGGCGGCGAAGTAGCTCTCCATCGTGTGATGGAAATCGAGGTGGTCCTGGGTCAGGTTCGTGAAGACGCGGCAGGCGAAGCGGATCCCCGACGCGCGCCCGAGCTCGAGAGCGTGGCTCGAGACCTCCATCGCGCAGGCGCGGTCGCCGCCGTCGAGCATCCGCCTGAAGGTCGCCTGGAGGTCGATCGCCTCAGGCGTGGTCCGCTCCACCTCCTCCTCGGCCCCGCCTACGACCCGCTTGACGGTTCCCAGCAGGCCGCACTGCGCGCCGGCCGCCTCGAGCAGGTGCCTGACCAGGAAGGCAGTGGTGGTCTTGCCGTTCGTGCCCGTGATCCCGATTACCTGCAGCTCCGCGGTCGGGTCACCGTAGAACTTGGCCGCCGCGGGCCCCATCGCCGCGCGCACGTCCCCGACCATCACCTCGGGCACGCCGAGCCCGAGCGGGCGCTGGCAGACGAGGGCCGCGGCCCCGCGCTCGACCGCATCGGGAGCGAAGTCGTGGCCGTCCTTGGTGAAGCCGGGCACGCAAAAAAAGAGCGCCCCCGGGGTGACGCTCGTGCTCGTGTAGGCAAGCCCGGTGATCTCCACCTCGGGCGCCCCATTCCCCATCAGCTCGCGCAGGGTCATGGAGGAAGGCGAGGATAACCCCTGCGGGGGTCCGGCCCGCAGTTCGGAGGAAGAGCCCGCCATCACGATGCGCGAGAAGGGGCCCGGCGCCGCCGTCCCCTAGCCCGGCGGGATGCGCAGATAGGGCAGCGCGAAGGCCATGATCTTCTCGAAGGCCGGCGCCGCAACCACGCCGCCGTAGATCTCGCCCTTGGGCTCGTCGACCATCACCGCTACGAGCAGGCGCGGGTCGCGCGCGGGGGCGTAGCCGATGAACGAGGCCACGAACTTCGTCTTCGAGTAGCCGCCGTGTCCGTCGGGTTTCTCCGCGGTACCGGTCTTGCCGGCCAGCTTGTAGCCCGGCACCTGCGCCTCCTGTGCCGTGCCGCCAGGGCCGAGCACGCCCTCGAGCATCCGGGAGACCTGCGTCGCCACCCGCCGGGGGACGACGCGCCGCCCTTCCTTGCCGTCCCCCTCGATCAGGTACGGCTGGTGCATCACGCCGCCCTCGGCGATGGCGCTGTAGGCCTGGGCCATCTGCATCGGCGTCACGGCCAGGCCCTGGCCGATCGGCATGTTGCCCATCGACGAGCCCGAGTAGTCCTTCAGCGGCAGCACGATGCCCGGCGCCTCACCCGGCAGGTCGACCCCGGTCGGGCGACCGAAGCCGAAGCGGCGTACGTAGCGGTCGAAGCGGCGGGCGCCCAGCTTGAGTCCGATCATGACCGAGCCCACGTTGGACGACTGAGCCAGGATCTGCGCCACCGTGAGGCGCTCGGCGCCGCGGTCGTGCGCCTCGCCGATCACGCGATCGGCGACGCGGATGCTCGGTGGGAGGTCGAAGGCCGTGTTCGGCGTGATCAGGCGCTCGGAGAGCGCGCCCGACACGGTGAACGCCTTGAAGGTCGAGCCGGGCTCGTAGCTGGCGGCGACAGCGCGGTTCTGCCGGGCGTACGCCGGCGCGCCACCAAGGTCGTTGGCGTCGACGCGGGGCCAGTTGGCCAGTGCGAGCAGCTCGCCGGTCCGCGGGTCCATCACCAGCGCGGTGGCGCCGCGCGGGCGGTAGGTGCTGCCGATGTGCGACAGGACCGCCTCGGCCCGCTCCTGGAGCGCCGCGTCGATCGTCAGCCGCATGTCCTTGCCCGGCTCGGCTCGCTGGGTCTCGACGATGCTTACCGGTTCGCCGAGTGCGTCCTTGACAAGCCTGCGCTTGCCGGCCCTGCCCCGGAGCGTGTCGTTGCGGGACTGCTCAAGCCCGGAAAGCCCGTAGCCGTCCGTCCCGACGCCGCCGATCACCTGGGACGCGAGCGATCCCTGCGGGTAGGTCCGCCTCGGCTCGACCACCGTGCCGACGCCCTCGATCTTCAGCCTCTCGACCCTGTCGCCGGCATCCGCGTCGATCTGCCGACGCAGGTAGATGAAGCCCTTCTCGCGGTCGCTCAGCTTGCGGAGCAGGTCGTTCAGCGGCATGTGCAGCAGCGGGGCGAGCTTGGCCGCGGTGCGCGCCGGTTTCTTGATCAGAAAGGGGTTGGCGAAGACGGTCACCGCGTCCTCGGAAACGGCCAGCTCGACGCCGTGGCGGTCGCTGATGGTTCCCCGCCTCGCGGGCACGTCGATGTGCTCGACCTGCTGGGTGAGGGCGCGCTTCTTCAAGGCGCCGGCCTTGACCGTGCCGAGCCATGTCGCCCGCAGCGTGGCGGCCGAGAGGAGCAGGAGGAAGAGCGCGAAGAGCAGCCCGATTCGGCGCTCGACCAGGCGCACCGGCTAGCCGCCAGCCCCCGCCCCGGGCGCCGGTGTCGCGCCGCCGGGCGAGCCCGTGGCCGGTGGCGGGGCCGGCGTAGGCGCGGGCGTGGCCGGCATGCTCGGGGTCGTGGTCGTGGTCTGCGGCGCCGTCTGCGCCGGAGTCGGGGTCTGGGCGGGCGCGGCGGGCGTCGTCGGGGCGAGGGCCGTCGGCGCCGGTGCCGACGCGGGGGCGCCGGTCGACACGGGCGGCGGCGCGCCCTGTCCCGGCTCGGTGATGTGGCCGGCGGCGGTCCGCGCGTCGACGGTCGGATGTAGCTTCAGGTAGCGCACGTCGCCGGGCGCCGGCAGCTCGAGGCCGCGGCGAGCCGCGACGCGCTGGATGCGCTCGCTCGAGGCGAGCCGGGCGACCTTCAGCCGCAGGTTCGCGTTCTCGCGCTTCACCCCCGCGGCCTTGTCCGCCGTGCGGGCGATGTCGCGGTTCAGCTCGAGCAGGTCGACGTTGAAGAAGACGATCCCCACGAGCAGTACGGCGACCAGCGCGATCCACGCACGGCCGCGCAGCAGGGTGTCGATCATCCCGCGGACCCGCGCGCGCGCCGCGCGGGCGAACGGCGCCCGCATCACGCGTGCCGGCAGCGCCACGGAGCCGCCCGAGACCGTTCCCGAGACCCGGCGCGGCGGGCGCCGGAGCGGCGCACGCCTCGCGGGCGCCGGCCGAGCGGCGGCCTGGGCGGCCCGGCGCGCCATCAGGGGGCGTCCGCCAGCTTCCG
>Ga0126312_10000510_pt1 | contig 23392 bp, 25 predicted proteins | sample Plot104A_FD_92537 | JGI IMG/M metagenome (GOLD analysis project Ga0126312, IMG submission 92537) | Serpentine soil microbial communities from UC McLaughlin Reserve, CA, USA - Plot104A | ecosystem: Environmental > Terrestrial > Soil > Grasslands | place: USA: UC McLaughlin Reserve, Lake County...
GCCGGCCGCGCACGCCATCCTCGACCGGCTCGCCGACGTCGGGCTCGGCTACCTCAGCCTCGGCCAGCCGCTCACTACGCTGTCCGGCGGCGAGCGGCAGCGGCTCAAGCTGGCTACCCACATGGCCGAGAAGGGCGGCGTCTACGTCCTCGACGAGCCGACCACCGGCCTCCACCTCGCCGACGTCGAGCAGCTGCTCGGCCTGCTCGACCGGCTCGTGGACTCCGGCAAGTCGGTCATCGTCATCGAGCACCACCAGGCGGTCATGGCGCACGCCGACTGGATCATCGACCTCGGCCCCGGCGCCGGCCACGACGGCGGCCGGATCGTCTTCGAGGGCGGATCCGCCGACCTTGTCGCCGCCCGCTCCACCCTAACCGGCGAGCACCTAGCGGCCTACGTCGGCACCTGACCGAGGCCCGTCGAGGGCCCTCCGCCCGCGGCCGGCGAGCGCTAGGCTGCAGGCGCCGATGCTCTCCGATCGCTTCCGCGCCGCCGTCGAGGAACGGAACATCGACCAGTGTGCCGAGCTGTTCCGCGAGGACGCAGCCTTCCGTAGCCCGGTGCTGTTTAAGCAGTATGAGGGGCGGGATCAGGTCTTGAAGATCCTGCGAGCGGCCAAGCAGGTGCTCGGGATTGGCGGCAAGTTCCGCTACGTGCACCAGCTCGAGGATCCCCATGATCGCGTCGCGATCCTGGAGTTCGCAACCGAGGTGGACGGGAAGCAGATCGAGGGGATCGACAAGCTCACCTTTGACGAGGACGGCCAGATCACCGAACTCAAGGTGATGATCCGCCCGGCTTCGGGGCTTGAGGTCGTTGGGGCAAAGATGGCCGAGGAGTTCCCTCGGGTCGGCCTCGGCGTGCCGGGCTGACCGCTCGAGCCGGGCTAACCCAACGGCAAGCGCCCGCCTGCGAGCTGTGCTCCTCGAACCGCCCTCCGCTATTCGCGCGCTCGTCCACAGGTCACGTCCGCTCGTGCATCCGTGCGCCGGGCCACAGAAGGCGGGAATCAGCGGTCCCTAAGCTGAAGACATGCTTCGCTTGGTTCGCGGCCGCAGCATCGACGAGTACGACGTCGGCTACGTCTGACGTATCGCCTCGCGCTACACCCGGGTGGCCATCGACCTGGGCACCGGCGACGGCCGCTACGTGCTGAAAGCCGCGGCCGAGCGCCCTGACACGCTCGTGATTGGACTCGACGCGAATGCGGCCGCGATGATCGAGGCGTCCCGCCGGGCGGCGCGCCGCGATGCGCTTCCGAACGCGCTGTTCGCGGTGGCGGCGGCCGGACACCCACCGTAAGCGCTGCGCGGGCTGGCCACATCCCTCACGGTCCACTTCCCGTGGGGATCGCTCCTGCGCGGCGTTCTCGGCCACGACGAAGCAGTACTGGCGGGCATCGCGCAGCTGCTTGCGCCGGCTGCGGAGGTCACGGTGATGTTGTCGGTCCTTCCGCACGACAACGCTCCGGCCGTCCCGCCGGCAGATTTCCTCGCGGCCAGCTACGGCCGTCACGGGCTGAGCCTCCTCGAGGCCGGCGAAGCCACGTCCGCCGAGGTGGCCGCGTCGCATTCGTCGTGGGCCAAGCGCCTGCGGGCCGGCGCTGAGCGGCCGGTGACGCTGCTGCGGGCGCGGGCCGTGGAGGCCCGTCAGTTCGAGCGCGAAACCGGCGTCGGATCAGGGAGCTGACCGTCCGGGCGACACTGGTGCGCTCAACGCTCGGCGCAGGTCACCCTCGCCGCGCCGAGCACGTGCGGCGTGGTGTGAATCCAGGAGGGCCGAGGTCGAAGCTCCGGACGCGCTCGACGGCGAAGCCGGTCATCCTGAGCGTCCGGACCTGAGCGCCTCGGTCGATGCTGGGGCGCCGTACTGGGCGCCGGTCCACCGGCGCTTGGTGCTGCATGTCGCGCTTGGCGGTATATGAGGATCATGCACGGCTCTCCCAAGCGAGCGCGGCTCGCCCCGCTCGTTCTCGCGACGATGGCCTCACAGGCGCTGCTGGTCGTTCTTTCTCCGACGATCGTCGCGATCGGGAGGGAGCTGGAAGCGTCGGTGGGCGCGGTCGGTCAGGCTCGCGCGGTCACCGCCGGCGTGGCGATCGCTACATCGGTGGCGATCACCCCGCGCATCGATGCTGTTGGGATACCTCGCCTGCTCGGGGTCGGGGCGGCACTGGCGATCACCGCCTGCGCCGCGGTCGCGGCCTCCCCGACGCTCGCCGTGTTCCTCACCGCACACGCGCTCGTTGGCCTGGGGTTCGCGTGTCTGCTGTCGGCGGGCTTCGCGGGTGTGGCGGCCTTCTCGCAGGAGCGCAGGGCGTGGGCGATCGGGTACGTGGCCGGAGCGAATGCCCTGGCTTGGATCGTCGTCAACCCGCTGGTGGGCCTGGTCACCGACTGGCTGACCTGGCGGCTGGCGGAGGCCATTCCCGGGGCGATCGCGCTCGCTGCCCTGCTCGCGTCGCACGCCGCCGCGCCGGCGCCTGGCGGACGCACTGCGCCGGGTATGCGCACGCTGGTCGCAGCGGTCTCCGCGCGGCGCTGGATCGGCGCGGAGCTGATCGCGTACGGGGCTTGGACCGCGTTGCTCACGTTCATCGGCGCGTTCTTCATCGAGAGGCTCGGCGTGGGTGAGGCCGCGGCGGGATTGCTTCTCGCCAGTGGGGCGGCGGCCTACTTCGCGGCTTCGACGCGCAGCGGCGGCCTAGCGGGTCGGATCTCCCGGCGGCGCCTTGTGGCCGGGTCTGCGCTGTTGATGGCGGCCCTGCTCCCCTCGCAGCTCAGCGTGACGGGGTCGGTGCCGCTTGCGGTCGGCATCTTCTGCCTGATGGGGTTGGTAGCCGGGATCCGAACCCCGGCCTCCAGCGGGCTCGGCCTCGAGCAGCTCCCCGACCACCCCGTCGCGATGATGGCCGCGCGAACCGCCGCCACCCAGCTCGGCTACCTGCTGGGCGCGGCCGTGGGAGGCGCGCTGATCGCAGGGGCGGGCTACGGGACGCTGGGCTTTGTGCTTGCGGCCGGCATGGTGGTATCGGCCGTGCTCGTGCTGCGGGTCGACGACCCCCTCGAGCGCCGCGCCGGCCCGGCGCCGGCGCGGTTGGGCTAGCGCCGAGACCCGCCTGCGAGGCGGCGACCGCCGGAGCTCGCGTGAGGCAGCGGTCGGGGATGAATTTCCAATCCGCCCCGCTACTTCGTGGGTGCGCTCGCGGCCGCATCGCGAGCCTGACTCTTCAGCAATTCTCAAAAAGCTTGCTGCGGTCGTTCGCGCCAGCCAGCCTGTGACCGACGGCGCGCGATCGTGCAAGATCCAAAGAAAGGAGCGAGTCATGGCGAACGAAGTAGACGGACCGGGAGCACAGGCGCCGGCTCGGAACGCGGGGTTGAACCCCCTCGACCGGCTCGTCGGGACCTGGAAGATCTCGGGCGGGTCGGAGGGGGAGACCACCTACGACTGGATGGAGGGCGGCCACTTCCTGATCCAGCGTGGCGAGGCAACGCGCGAGGGGCAGACCTTCACGTTCCTGCAGATCATCGGGTATGACAGGACCCCGGGCGCCGCGCCCGGCGACGCGATCGTCGGCCGCCTCTACACGAGCACCGGGGACACGCTCAGCTACGTCTGCGAGGCAGACGATCAGGGCCTCACGATCTGGTTCGGAGCGAAGAACTCGGATGCGTACTACCGGGGAACCTGGAGCGACGACGGGAACAAGCTCACAGGCACCTGGGTGTGGCCCGGTGGCGGTTACGACGAGACCATGACGAGGACGAGCTGAGTCTCCGTGCGGGGAACCGCTCTGGCGCGAACGCAGCGGCGCGGCCCATAATCTTCGGTCCGTGCTTCGGGCCCGTCGATCCAAAGCGGCTCCAGCGAGAGCGGCGGTGGCCCGTAGCGGCTGGAGGACACCCGTGGCGCTCGGCGCCGTGGCCGCGGGCGGCGCTCTCCTGATCTCCCCGCCAGCCGCGTCGGCAGCCGTGCGGATCGGTCACGAGCGCATCGTCGTGACCTCATCGGCCGGCCGGGTGGCGATCGTTCGTCGGCCCTTCTCGCTCGTTTTTCGCCGCCGCGGGCACGGCGCTCCCGTGCTGTCGGAGGTGGCGAACACCGGCCAGTCCCCGCTCGTGGTCCCGCCGACCCCGAGCCCCACCCCGATCGGCCAGGACAGGGAGACGCGCCCCACGCTCTACGCGCCGCTCGTGTTCACCGTCGGCGCGGCGCGCGACTTCCAGTACCCGGGCGCCCAGTGGAACGGCAACGAGCTGAGCGGCACGGAGGCGGGCACGCAGTACTCCGCCCGCGAGGTGACGTCCGTGCAGCGCTCTGGAGCCGGCGTGCGCCTCGTTGTGTCGACGAGCGACCCGTCCGGGCGGGTGCTGAGCGTCAGCGTCGCGCCCGTGCGCGGAGGCAGCTTCACGGTGCGCGTCCGCCCGTCGCCGGCGGAGGGCGTGGCCACCATGGGCGATGCCTTCGCCTCGCCTGCCGGCGAGGCCTTCCACGGCTTCGGAGGCCGGCACAACGCGCTCGACCAGCGCGGCCAGGATTTCTATAACTGGGTGGAGCAGCAGAACGTCGGCGCCGGCGGGTTCGATCCGCTGGTCAGCCCCGTGCCCGGCAGCGGCGGCCACGGCTACCTGTTCCCGAACGGGCCGACCGCGGCCTACTACGTGCAGTCGCAGTTCGTGTCGCGTGGCTACGGCTTCCTGCTCGATCGTGACGAGATCTCGCGCTGGCGCCTGGCCTCCGACCGCCCGAACGCGTGGACCGTGAGCGCAGCCGCCCCGGCGCTCGACTACGTTGTCGCGCCGGGCCGGCCGCTAGATGCAATGCGCCGCCTGACCGCCCTGACCGGCCGCCAGGCCGTCCCGCCCGCGTGGGCACTCGGCCCGATGCTGGACCGGCTCGTGCGCTTCCCGGACGAGGGCGCGAAGAGCTACCAGAGCGAAGTCGAGGACGACCTGCGCCACATCCGCGCCGGCGACATCCGCGTGACGGGCTACCGCATCGAGGGTTGGCACTACTACGACGGTGACCCCGGCGCCCTTCGCTCGGTGATCCGGCGCCTGCACGCGCTCGGCGTGCACGCGCTCGTCTACTTCCGCGCCTTCGAGACGCAGGGGCGCAGCGGCACCGGCGACGCGAGCGCATATGACGAGGCCGTGCAGCGCGGCTACGCGGCCCGCACGCCCAGCGGCCAGCCCTACGTGTTCCCGTCGAACTTCAACACGCCGGCCGTGCTGCTCGACTTCACGAACCCGGCCACCGTGCGCTCGTGGCAGCGGCGACTGCGGCAGGCGCTCGACCTCGGTGCCGACGGGTTCATGCAGGACTTCGGCGAACAGGTACAGGTGGACATGCGCTTCCACGACGGCTCCACCGGGGCGAGGATGCACAACCGCTATCCGGTGCTATTCCACCGCGCCACCCGCCGCGTGCTCGACCGCTACCGGCGCGAGCACACCGGGCGCCGGCTGTTCTTCTACACCCGCGCCGGCTACTCGGGCACGCCCGGCGCGGCGCGCTACGAGCAGTCGAACTTCCCCGGTGACGAGACCACCGACTGGAGCCGGTCGTCGGGCCTGGCGTCCTTGACGACCGACATGCTCAACCGCGCGGTCGGCGGCGCGTACGGCTTCAACACCGATGTGGGCGGCTACTTCGACATCGGCCCGTACCCGAAGACCACGAAGGAGCTGTTCATCCGCTGGGCCGAGTGGGCCGCCCTCTCCCCGGTCATGCGCCTGCACGGGGCGATCAGCACCGGCACGCACACGCCATGGAGCTTCGACGCGCAGACCGTCCGCGTCTACCGGTCGCTGTCGCGCCTGCACGAGCGCGCGCGTCCGCTGATCGCCCGGCTCTGGCGCGCCGCCGATCGCACCGGGATCCCGCCCACGCGCCCCCTGTGGCTCTCGGAGCCGGGCGATCCAGCCGCGGCGGCGCAGGACCAGGAGTGGCTGCTCGGTCCCGACGTGCTGGTCGCGCCGGTCGTCGCCGAGGGAGCGACCAAGCGGTCGGTCTACTTCCCGCGCGGCTGCTGGAAACGGCCGTCGGGCGGCGAGCGCCATCGCGGACCGGGCTCGGCCACGGTGAGCGCGCCGCTCACGCGGCTGCCCTACTTCTTCCGCTGCGGCACGAGGCCGTTCGCCGCCGCCCGGCGCCCCGCGGCCAGACCGCACTTCACCGGCTAGGTGACCTGCTGATAACACGGTGGCCGCCCTCGACGTAGCCGGCGCGCAGGGCCCGCCCGCCGTGCAGGAGTCGCCGCTGGACCAGAGATGCGTGACCGACCAACTCGCCTCCCTCCCACGCGAGGGCGTGGACTCCGCCCAGGGCATGCTCCCAGTCGTGCTCGCTCATGTCGGTTTGAAAGACCGCATAGACGAGGGCGCGGGCGACCTCGAGGGTCGCGGCGTCCAAGTCGGCGGTGTGCGCGGTGCGTACCTCGACCATGCACCCATCCTCACAACCGCAGGGGAGGCCCGCTTGACAGGTGACCAAAAGGTCACATATGATGGGTGGCATGGACGTGGTTTTCAAGGCCCTCGCCGACCCCACGCGCCGGAGCCTGCTCGACGAGCTGTTCGAGCAGGACGGGCAGACGCTCGGCGCGCTCGAGCGGCGGCTGCCGATGACGCGTTTCGGCGTGATGAAGCACCTGAACGTGCTCGGGGAGGCGGGGCTCGTGACCACCAAGAAGCGCGGCCGCGAGAAGCTCCATTTCCTGAACCCCGTCCCGATCCGGCTCATTCACGACAGGTGGGTGAGCAAGTACGCCGAGCCCTGGGCAGCGACGCTCAGCGGGCTCAAGCACAGGCTGGAGGAACGCATGGAGAAGGTGTTCGAGATCTACATCAAGACGACCCCGGAGCGCCTCTGGGAGGCGATCACCGACGCCGAGATGCGGGCGAAGTACAGCTTCGGCGTGGGCACCCGCTCCGACTGGGCGCCCGGCTCCCGCTACGAGGCCGTCCACCGGGGTGCGGGCCTGACGATCGCCGAGGGCGAGAACCTGGAGGTCGATCCTCCGCGCCGGCTCGTCCAGAGCTTCAACGCCCTGTGGAGCGACGACGTGAAGGACGAGGGGACCTCGAGGGTCACCTGGGAGATCGAACAGGTCGAGGATTCATGCCGGCTGACTGTGACCCACGACGAGCTGCGCGAGGACGCCAACGCCGAGCTCTACGGCGGCTGGCCGATGATCCTCTCCGGCCTGAAGACGCTGCTGGAGACCGGGGAGGAGCTCACGACGCCCGGCTCGCTGCGCTATTCGCAGGCCCCGGAGTCGGCTGCTTGAGGCCGATTGACCCGATCGAGGCGCCGCCGCCATGTCGGCGGCGCCTCGGTCCGGCGGCCGGCGTAAAGACCATCGCTCGGAGGTCCTGAGCAGACGGCAGCTGTGCACGTTTTCGCCGCGCCCGCTTCGGTAATCCACTCCAGAGAGACCAAAGGAGGCACGATGCCAGCGAAGGACGAGGATCTTCCCAGCACGCTCGAGCGCTCGCCGAAGAAGCTGCAGCGCACCTACGAGAAGGCGCTCGACGCGGCGCACGAGCAGTACGACAGCGAGGAGCGGGCACACCGCACCGCCTGGGCCTCGGTGAAGAACGTCGCCGAGAAGAAGGGTGACCACTGGGAGCCGAAGGACGAGACCGGCCCGTCCGACGATCAGGCCGCGAAGGGCGGTGCGGAGGCGCGCCGGGGCGGTCAGACCGCCGGTGGGATCGACGCGAACAAGTCCAAGCAGGAGCTCTACGAAGACGCCAAGCGGGCGGACATCGACGGTCGCTCCGAGATGAACAAGCGGGAGCTCGTGGAGGCCCTGCGCAAGCACAGCGACAGGGAGACGCGGCGGGCGCGCAGCTGAGCGGCGGCCGGCCCTACTCCTGCGCCTGCCCCCGCGTGAGCACCCGTACGTCGGCCCCGGGGCGCGCGTGCCCATCGGACACGATGCCCAGCTCCTCGACCAGGACGTAGAACGCCATGGCGTACGCATTGCCGGCCGTCCGCCGGCGGAGCGATGGCCAGTCGATCTGCTCACGCAGCGCACGGGCGATCTCGAGAATGGCGGAGTAGTCGAGCGAGTGGTCGTGCATGGCCAGCAGCTTCGTGGCCAGCACGTCCTCGATGGCCATCACCGGGATGGTGATGCCGAGCACGTGGATCAGCTCCCCGCGCTCCATCACGTCGTCGGTCACGGAAAGGCCTCGCGGCTCGAAGATCAGGTCGATCTGCACGTCGCCGTGCCAGGCCTTGTAGAGCCACTCCTCCGGTGGTCGCTCCGCTCGCATGCCGGCAGCGGAGAGCACCTCGAGCGCCTTGTCGGCATCTCCGGGCTTGACGATGAAGTCGAGGTCGTGCCTCGACTGAGGGCCACCCCGAGCCCATGCGGCCAGGCTTCCGCCCAGCAGGAAGGGGACCCCGGACTCCCTCAGGGCACAGACGGCCAACTTCAGCGAGGCCTCCGCGGACTCGGCGTCCAGCTCCCTGGCTTCCATGGTTTGGCGTTACCCCAAGCGGCAGCGGTTGACTCCATCGCCCAGGGGGGTAAGCACCGGGGATGAGGGGCCCGACGAGCGTGCTGGCCGCGAACCTCAAGGGCGACGCCACGGTCCGCGTGGCCGCCGCCGGCGACATCCATTGCAGCGAGCACAACCGCGATGCCGTGGCCACCGCCTTCTGCGCCGTTGCGAGCGGCGTGGACCTGATTCTCCTGGCCGGCGACCTCACGACGCACGGCGAGCCCGAGCAGGCGCAGGTGCTGGTCGACGCCGTGGAGGGCATCGGCGTGCCCGTGATAGCGGTGCTCGGCAACCACGACCTGCACGCCGGGCGCCGGGACGAGCTCGTCGAAGTGCTGCGACGCGGCGGCATCGACCTGCTCGAGCGCTCGCACACGACGCGCGGCCTGGAGGGATGCCAGGTCGGCATCGCGGGCGTGAAGGGCTTCGTGGGCGGCTTTCGGGGGCTGGGCCTGCCCGACTTCGGCGAGCCCTCGCTGCGGGGCATCTACGCCGAGACGGGCGAGGAAGCCGCGGCCCTGTCGGAGCAGCTGCGGGAGATAGCGCTGTGCCCGTTCCGCATCGCCCTGCTGCACTACGTGCCCACGCCGGAGACCCTCCACGGCGAGCCGCCCGAGATCTGGGCGTTTCTCGGGAGCGATCGGCTGGCCGCGCCAATCGTGGAGCACCGTCCCGACCTGGTGCTCCATGGCCACGCACACGCCGGGCGCTTCGAGGCCGCGCTGGAGGGCGTGCCCGTCTTCAACGTGTCCGTTCCGGTGATGCGCCAGGACTTCTGGATCTTCGAGCTGTCGGGCGCGACGCAGGCCTCGAGCGCAATCCACTGAACGTGCCCGAGCTGCCGGACGTGGAGGGCTTCCGGCGCGTCCTCGCCGCCAACGCCGTCGGCGAGCGGATCGCCTCGGTCGAGGTGCTGGACCGCTACATGCTGAAGGGCACGACACCGCGGGCTCTCGGCGAAGCCGTGAACGGCGAGCGCTTCGGCGAGCCGGAGCGCCACGGCAAGTGGCTGATCGCTCCAGTGGGGAAGGCACGGGTTCTGATGCACTTCGGGATGACGGGCCTGCTCGAGTGGGTGAGGCGCGGCGAGCGGCGCCACCCCCACGACCGAGTCGTGTTCTTGTGCGCCGCCGGCGAGCTGGTGTACCGGAACATGCGGAGGTTCGGCGCGATCAGGCTGGCGCGCGATGAGCGAGAGGTCGGTCGGGAGACCGGCGGACTGGGGCCGGATGCCCAGCAGCTTTCCCGCGACGACTTCCACGCGCTGCTCGCGAAGCGGCGCGGCTCGATCAAGGCGGCGCTGATGGATCAGAGGCTGCTCGCGGGACTCGGCAACCTGCTGACCGACGAGATCCTCTGGCGTGCGCGAGTGAATCCGCGAACGCCGGTGCCCGAGCTTTCGAGCAGACGGCGGGACCGCCTCCATGACGCGGTGGAGGCGTGCATCCGCGAGTCCATCCCCACCGGTCGGGTGCCGCACGGCCGGGACTGGCTGACCCGGGTCCGCGACGAGAGGGACGCGCGCTGCCCGCGCTGCGGCAGCCGCCTGCGGAAGGCCACCGTCGCGGGGCGCACGGCCTGCTGGTGCCCGCGCTGCCAGCGCGCCTGACCTGCGCGTGGATCTCGCGTCGAGAGGAGTGAAAAGCGCCTGCTTCGGGCAGGACTCCAAACAGGCATGAGCGCGACGAGGGAGCCCCAAGCCAAGCGCAACGCGCGCGCCGCCAAGAAGAAGGTCGACGAGCGCCGGCAGCAGGCGTCGGGCGGCGTGGAGGGCTGGGTGGCCGGGCGCGCCGGCGATTGGGACCTGGAGGGCCAGGACCTCGGCTTCATGGAGCTCCAGAAGTACTTCTGGAACCCGCTCATGGATTATTGGTTCCGGATGGAGATCGAGGGCTGGGAGCGCCTGCCCGAGCCGCCGGCGCTGCTCATCGGCATCCACTCCGGCGCGCCATTCGTGTGGGATGCGTGGACCGTGGGGGTTCAGTGGTGGCGCCACTTCGGCGACCAGCGGGTACTGCACGGCACGGCGCACGACGCCCTCATGGCGGCCCCGCTGATCGGCAGCTACTTCCGCAAGATGGGAGTGCTGCCGGCCTCCCCCGACAGCATCGCAGGGGCGCTGGCCGAGGGGCACGACGTGGCGCTTTGGCCCGGCGGCGAGGTCGACTCGCTGCGGCCGTGGACCAAGCGAGACCAGGCCGTCCTGGCCGGCCGCACGGGCTTCGTGAGGATGGCGATCAATGCGGGCGTGCCGATCGTTCCGATCGCGACCGTGGGCGGCCCCGACGCAATGCCGGTGATCACCTCCGGCCGCCGCCTGGCGAAGGCGCTGCAGCTTGACAAGGTCTTGCGCCTGAAGGTCTTGCCGTTCGCAGTCAGCGCGCCGTGGGGCATTGCCCCGGCGATGCTCCCCGAGATCCCGCTGCCCACCAAGATCCGCACCGCCTTCCAGGAGCCCGTGAAGCTCGCGCGCGACCCGAGCAAGGCCAAGGACGACGACTACGTCGAGCGCAAGTACGAAGAGGTCCGCCAGAGCATCCAGCGCGGCGTGGACGAGTTGGCCCGCCGCCGGCGCCTGCCGCTGTTCGGCTAGGCCCGGCGCTCCAGGATCGCCACCAGCCCCTGGCCGCCCGCGGCGCAGATCGAGATCAGGCCCCGCCCGGAGCCCTTCTCGGCGAGCAGCTTCGCCAGCGATGCCACGATCCGGCCACCGGTCGCCGCGAACGGGTGCCCCGCGGCCAGCGAGCCGCCGTTGACGTTCAGCCTGGAGCGGTCGATCGACCCGAGCGGCTCCTCGAGACTGAGCCGCTCGCGGCAGAAGGTGGGGTCCTCCCAGGCCTTGAGCGTGGCCAGCACCTGGGCGGCGAACGCCTCGTGGATCTCGTAGAAGTCGAAGTCCTGCAGCGAGAGCCCGGCGCGCTCGAGCATCCGCGGCACCGCGTAGGCCGGCGCCATGAGCAGGCCCTCGTCGCCGTCCACGTAGTCCACCGCGGCGCTGTCGGAGTGGGTGATGTGGGCGAGCACCGGCAGGTTGCGCCGCTCGGCCCACTCGTCGCTGGCCAGCAGCACCGCAGCCGCTCCGTCGGAGAGCGGGGTTGAGTTGCCGGCCGTCATCGTGGCGTCGGCGCCCTCCCCGAACACCGGCTGCAGCTCCGCGAGCTTCTCCGGACTTGTGTCCGGGCGCATGTTCTCGTCGCGCTCGAGGCCCCGGTGTGGGGTCACCAGGTCGTCGAAGAAGCCGCGCTCGTAGGCGGCGGCGAGGTTCCGGTGGCTGGCGGCGGCCAGCTCGTCCTGCTCCTCGCGGGTGAGCCCCCACTCGCGGGCCGTGATGGCGGTGTGCTCGCCCATCGACAGACCCGTGCGCGGCTCGGCGTTGCGCGGGACCTGCGGCACGACCTGTCCCGGCCGCAGCCGGCCGAGCAGCTTCACCCGGTCGCCGGCCGACCTCGCGGCGCTCAGGTCGAGCAGCACCCGGCGCAGGTCGTCGTTGACCTCGATCGGCGCGTCGCTGGTGGTGTCCACTCCGCCGGCGACCCCGCACTCGATCTGGCCCAGCCTGATCTTGTTGGCCACGAGGACCGCGGTCTCGAGCCCGGTGTCGCACGCCTGTTGCACGTCGTAGGCCGGGCTGGCGTGGTCGAGGGAGCTGCCGAGCACGCACTCGCGCGTGAGGTTGAAATCGCGGCTGTGCTTGAGGACCGCTCCGGCGACCACCTCTCCCAGGCGCTCCTCCTGCAGGCCGAAGCGGGCGATCAGCCCGTCGAGGGCCGCCGTGAGCATCTCCTGATTGGAGGCGTCGGAGTAGGTCCGGTTCGACCGTGCGAACGGAATTCGGTTTCCGCCTATGATCGCTGCGTCGCGCACGAGGCCGCGAGTCTAGATGTCCGATCGCTACCAGTCCTTCACGCAGTCCGCGCCGGGGCGTCTGCTCGCGCAGCGCCTTGGCTTGCCCCAGCCCATGCGGCTGCGGCGTTACGAGCCGGGGCAGCCGTTGCTGGAGGGCCCCGCTCTGCTGGGTGCCGGCGAGGGCGGGCGCCTGATGGAGCCCGCCGCGCGCGTGCTGGGGCCGCTTGGCGTGGAGGCATGGGTGCCGGGCCGCGGTAGCGCGCAGACGGCCGCGACCGCGGCCGGCCTCGAGACGCGGGTGGCCGACCCCGAAGCCGAGCTGAGCTTTGGCGCGCTGGTGTTCGACGCATCGGGAACAGCGGGCACGGGAGAGCTGCGCGCGCTCTACGACTTCTTCCACCCGTTCGTGCGCAAGCTCCGACAGTCGGGTCGGGTGCTCGTGCTGGCCACTCCGCCCGAGCAGGCGGGCAGCCCGGGCCAGGCGGTGGCCCAGCGGGCTCTCGAGGGCTTCGTGCGCTCGGTCGGCAAGGAGGTGGGCAACAAGGGAGCGACCGCCAACCTGGTCTACGTGGCGCCTGATGCCGAGGCCAATATCGAGTCCACGATGCGTTTCTTCCTCTCCGCCCGCTCCGCCTACGTGTCGAGCCAGGTTGTGCGCATCGGCGCCGGCTCGTCGAGCGCGCCCTCCGACTGGGAGCGGCCGCTCGAGGGAAAGGTGGCGCTCGTGACCGGGGCGTCGCGCGGCATCGGAGAGTCGATCGCCCGCACCCTCGCGCGCGACGGGGCCCACGTGGTCTGTCTGGACGTGCCGGACCAGGGCGAGGCGCTCGTCGAGGTGGCCAACGACGTCGGCGGCTCGGCCCTGCAGCTCGACATCAGCTCCGAGGACGCGCCCCGCGCGCTCGCCGGGCATTTGCGCGAGCGACACGCAGGCGTCGACGTGGTGGTGCACAACGCCGGTGTGACCCGCGACAAGACGCTCGGCCGGATGAGCGAGGACCAGTGGGATCTGCTGCTGTCGATCAACCTCGTCAGCCAGGAGCGCATCAACGACGCTCTGCTGCGCGACGACGTGCTGCGGCCCGGCGGCCGCATCGTCACGGTGTCCTCTGTCAGCGGGATCGCCGGCAACCGCGGCCAGGCCAACTACGCCACCAGCAAGGCCGGCGTGATCGGGCTGGTGGACGCGCTGGCCCCCCTGGTCGCGCAGCGCGGCGCGACCATCAACGCCGTGGCGCCCGGTTTCATCGAGACGCAGATGACGGCGGCGATGCCGTTGGGGACGCGCGAGGCGGGCAGGCGGCTGAACAGCCTCTCCCAGGGCGGCCTGCCCCTGGACGTCGCCGAGACGATCGCCTGGCTGGCCGCTCCCGGATCGGGCGGCGTGAACGGCAACGTCGTGCGCGTCTGCGGCCAGGCGTTGATCGGAGCCTGAGCGTGGCCGTGCGCGAGCTGTCCTCGCCGCCGCCGCTGGCGCTGCTCTATCCGAAGGCGGTGGGCGGCGCCGCGTTGCCGCTCGTGCGAAGGCTTCCGGGCATCCCCGACGCGGCTGCCGAGCTGCCCGACGACGAGCTGCTGCTGCGCGGCGCCGAGATCGGCGAGCGGCGGCTCGCGGAGTACTGCCGCGTCTGCACCTTCCAGATTCGCGACGTGGTGCCCGCGACCTATCCGCACCTGCTCGCCTTCCCCCTCGCGATGCGGTTGATGACCGACAGCTCGTTTCCGTTTTCGGTGATGGGGCTCGTGCACATCGAGAACCGGATCGAGCAGCTGCGGCCGATCCGGGTGAGCGAGCGGCTCGACGTGCGGGTGGGCACCGCCGGCCTGCGCCCCCACGAGCGCGGCCGGCAGTTCGACGTGATCGCGGAGTCAGAGGTGGGCGGCGAGACCGTCTGGCGCAGCACGAGCACCTACCTGCGCCGCGGCGGCGATGGTGGATCGTCGAAGGGCGATGGCGAGCGGCCGCAGCCGCCGGAGCCGGATACCACGCTGAGCGTGCCCGGCGACATCGGCCGCCGTTACGCGGCGGTCTCGGGCGACCGCAACCCGATCCACCTCCACCCCCTCAGCGCGCGCCTGTTCGGCATGCCCAAGCCGATCGCCCACGGCATGTGGCTGAAGGCGCGCTGTCTGGCGCTGCTCGAGGGCACGCTGCCCGACGTCTACGAGGTGAGCGCGCGCTTCAAGCTGCCGCTCTACATCCCCGGCAGGGTGAGCTTCGCCTCCCGTGACGGCCGCTTCGAGGTGCACGACGCAGACAACCAGAAGCCGCACCTGAGCGGCGTAGTCAGCGGCCTGTCGGGGTAGAGAAGGGGCGATGGCCGGGGAGACCGTCAAGAGCGTCGCGCAGGGCATCGCCGGGACGCTTGGCGGCGCCGTGCAGGCGTACGGCAGCGCCGTGGAGTCGGTGGCCGGGGAGCTGAAGCGGCCCGAGCGACTCGCGAAGGCCGCCCAGGTGCTCGTGCAGACCGGAATCGTCCGCCTGGAACGCCCGGACACGGCGCTCCAGGTGGCGCGCACGCTGCTCGACTGGAAGCTGACCCCGGCGTCCGCGTTCGCGGTGTCGGCACTGCGCTACCCCGACGAGCCGGCCATCGTAGACGAGCGCGGCAGCCTCACCTTCGCGCAGGTGGAGGCGCGCACCAACTCGCTCGCGCACGCATTCGCGTACGAGGGTGTCGGCCCAGGGGACTCCGTGGCGATCATGTGCCGCGACCACCGCTGGTTCATCGAGGCCACGGTCGCGCTGTCCAAGCTGGGGGCCACCGCGCTCTACTACAACACCGCCTTCGCGGGGCCACAGCTGAAGGAGGTCACCGAGCGGGAGGACCCGGTCGGGATCGTCTACGACGAGGAGTTCGCCGAGGTGCTGGAGAAGGCGGTGGGCGAGCGCCATCGCTGGGTCGCCTGGCATGACGAGGGCGACTCGAAGGCGACCACCGTCGAGGAGCTGATCGAACGCGGCGACGAGTCCGACCTGCCTGCGCCGGACACCCCCGGCAGGATCACCCTGCTCACGTCGGGTAGCACCGGTACGCCCAAGGGCGCCTCGCGAGGGCAGCCCGACGCGATCGAGCCGATCGTGGCGGTGCTGTCGCGAATCCCGCTGCGATCGCGCGAGCCCACCGTGTTCGCGGCCCCACTGTTCCACGCCTGGGGCTTCCTCCAGTTCAACCTCGGGCTGCTGCTGTCGTCGACGTACGTGCTACGGCGCAAGTTCGATCCCGAGGCCACGCTCGCCGCCATCCAGGAGAACCAGGCCACCGCGCTCGTAATCGTGCCGGTGATGCTGCAGCGGATCCTCGACCTCCATCATGCAACTCGCCGCAAGTACGACACCAGCTCGCTGCGGGTGGTGGCCGCCAGCGGGGGCGCCCTGTCGGGCGAGCTGTCCGAGCAGTGGATGGACGAGTTCGGCGACAACCTCTACAACCTCTATGGATCGACCGAGGTGGCCTGGGCCGCGATCGCCGACCCCGACGATCTGCGCGCTGCGCCCGGCACCAGCGGGCCGCCGCCGCCGGGCACCACGCTGAAGGTGCTCGACGAGGAGGACCAGACGGAGAGGGAGCCGGGCGAGACGGGGGAGGTCTACGTTGGCAACTCGATGCTGTTCGAGGGCTACACGAGCGGTGAGACCGAGGACATGGTGGACGGCCACATGTCCACCGGCGACCTCGGGCGCCTCGACGAGGAGGGTCGCCTGTTCATCGAGGGCCGCGCCGACGACATGATCGTCTCGGGGGGCGAGAACGTCTATCCCGAGGAGGTCGAGGAGGCGCTCGAGCAGCACAAGGGGGTCGCCGAGGCCGCGGTCATCGGCGTGGAGGACGAGCAGTTCGGCGAGCGGCTGAAGGCATTCGTGGTCAAGAAGGGCAGCGTCTCGGAGAAGGCGCTCAAGGACCACATCAAGCAGAACCTCGCCGGCTACAAGGTCCCGCGCGAGGTCGAGTTCATCAAGGAGCTCCCCCGCAAGCCGCAGGGCAAGGTCGACAAGAAGCAGCTCGAGAGCGGTGAGGAGGAGGGCGACTCCGACTAGGCCCGGCCGGCCGCCGCGCGGGCGGCTTCGATCACGTCCAGCACGGCGATGCCCTGCTCAGCCGGTGACGGCGGCGGAGAGCCTTCCCTGATGGCATCGCGAAGCAGCTCGTAGAAGCGCGGGTAGGCGCCGCGCTCCGTCTCGATCCGGCGCCGCCTGGCGTCGGTGCCGAGCGCGCCCCAGTGCTTCTCGGGCTCGCGGCCGAAGTCGCGGTCATCCGGCCGCATGCCGGTCCTGAGCTGCTGCTCCTGGGGGTCGAGGCCCCACTTCACGTAGGCGGCCCCCGAGCCGAGCACGCGCAGCCGCGGCCCGAGCCGGGGCGCCACTGCGCTGGCCCAGAGGTGGGAGCGCACACCCCCCTCGTGCTGCAGCGCGACGAAGACGTCGTCGTCGGCCTCGACGCCGGGGCGCCGGCGCTCGATCTCCGCGTAGACGCCAGCGGGCGGGCCGAACAGCGCCAGCGCCTGGTCGATCAGGTGGCTGCCGAGGTCATACAGCAGCCCGCCGCCCTCCTCGGGGGCGCCCCGCTCGCGCCACGAGCCCGCCTGGGGCTCAGGCCGCCAACGCTCGAAGCGGTTCTCGAAGCGCGTGACCCGCCCCAGCGCGCCGGCGTCGATCAGCCGTCGGCCGGTGAGGAAGTCGCCGTCGAAGCGGCGGTTGTGGAAGACCGACAGGACGCGGCCGCGCTCGCGCGCCGCCAGCGCCAGCCGACGCCCGTCAGCGGCGGAGGTGGCGAGCGGCTTGTCGATCAGCACGTGCAGGCCGGCATCGAGCGCGGCCAACCCAAGCGGCAGGTGGGTCCTGTTCGGGGTGGCCAGCACGGCAAGGTCGTGATCGGACCCGAGCGCGGCCTCTGCCTGGGGCAGCAGCCGCGCGCCGGGATGCTCGCTCAGCGCCCGCTCGCGCCGCTCGGGGCTCGACGTCACGATGGTCGCCAGCTCGAGCCCGTCGGTGGCAGCGATCAGCGGAGCATGGAACGCCGAGCCGGCGAGCCCGTAGCCCACGAGCGCGATTCGCAACGGCGCTGGCATCGCAGCAGCATATGTTCGTCACCCGCGCGCAGCGAGGGTGTGGCCGGCTCAGACCCTGCCTGCCGCCTGCCTCTGGCGGCGGGCGATGGCGTCCACGATCACCGCCGCCAGCAGCACCGCGCCGGTCACGATGAACTTCACGGACGACTCGAGGGCGAGGAGGTCCATCCCGTTCGAGATCGAGCCGATCACCAGCGCGCCGAGGAGGGCGGTCCAGACGCTGCCCCTGCCGCCGAACAGGCTGGTGCCGGCGATCACCGGGCCGGCTATGGCCAGCAGCAGCAGGTCCCCGGCGCCGGACGACTGGTTGACGGCCAGCAGCCGGGAGGCGGCCATGATGCCGCCGAGCGCCGCCATGGTGGAGGCGACCATGAACACGATCAGCCGCACGCGGTTCACGTGTATTCCCGCGCGGCGGGCCGCCTCGGCGTTGCCCCCGACCGCGTAGATGTGGCGCCCGAAGCGCGTGCGCGTGGTGAGGTACTGGAACAGGAGCACGAACGCCACCAGGATCAACGCGGCCAGCGGAATGCCCCGGTCGGCGTTGACCACGGCCACTGCCGCGATCACCACCACGGCCACGACCGCGGTGCGCAGCAGCAGCGCGGGCAGCGGCGCGGCGGGAAGGCCCGCCCGCAGGCGCCGCCGGCGCCCGAGCAGCTTGACGGCCGCGAACGCAGCGATCGCCAGCACGGCCACGATCCAGCCGACCACGTCGCTGTAGAAGGTGCCCGCCAGGCCGGTGATCTTCGAATCGGTCACGTTGATCGTTCCGGTCTTGCCGAGCACCTCGAGCAGGCCGCCCTGCCAGGCCAGCAGGCCGGCCAGCGTGACCACGAACGACGGCACGCCGAAGCGGGTGAAGACGAAGCCCTGGAAGAGGCCGATCGCCGTGCCCGCCAGGATCCCCGCGGCGATCGCCAGATAGGGCGACCAACCGTGCTTCACCGACAGGACGGCCATGATCGCCGCCCCCAGCCCGCTCACGGCGCCCACGGACAGATCGATCTCGCCGAGCAGCAGCACCAGTACGACGCCCACCGAGATCAGTCCCACGGCGGTGATCTGGAGGACCAGGTTGGTGAGGTTGGTGGCGGTGAGGAAGCGGTCTTCCTGGATCTGGAAGACGGCCCAGATGAGCACCAGGCCGATGATCACCCTCAGCTCGCCGAGGTCGCCCTGGACGAACCGCCGCAGGAAGTCCATCTGCGGCGGCGACACGTCGACCGCGTCGCCGCGGGGAGCTGCGGCCTCCTGGCCCGTTGCGCTGGTCATTGCTCGCTCCTCCCGTCGCCGCCGTCCTGTCGCCCCCGCAGCTCGGCGCCGGTGATGGCGGCGACGATCTCGCCCTGGGACGTCTCCGAGGCCGCGTAGTCGCCGGCCTTCTTGCCGAGCCTCAGCACGAGGATGCGGTCCGCGACCTCGAACACGTCCGCCAGGTTGTGGCTGATCACGAGCACGCCGTGGCCCCGCTCGCGCAGGCGCTTGATCAGCGACAGCACCTGGGCGGTCTGACGCACGCCGAGCGCGGCGGTGGGCTCGTCGAGCAGCACCACCTTCGGCTCGCCCAGCAGCGACCGTGCGATCGCCACCTGCTGCCGCTGGCCTCCCGAGAGGGTGCCGACCTCGGACCGGACGTTCACGATCGTCACGGCCAGCTGGTCGAGCAGCTCGTGCGAGCGCTGCTCCATGTCGGTCTCGTCGAGCGCGCGCGTGTCCGTTACCTCCTCACGGCCGAGGAACAGGTTCTCGACCACGTCGAGGTTGTCGCAGAGCGCCAGGTCCTGGTACACGGTGGCGATCCCGAGCTCCACCGAGTCGTTTGGATCGCTGATGCTCACGGGCCGGCCCTCGAAGCGCACCTCACCGCTGTCGGCCGGGTTGATGCCCGCGATCGCCTTGACCAGTGTCGACTTGCCGGCGCCGTTGTCACCGACGAGGGCGACCACCTCGCCTCCATGGAGCTCGAAGTTCACGTCGTCGAGCGCCTTCACCGGGCCGAAGCTCTTGCTGACCCCCTCCAGCGCCAAGACCGCGGTGCCCGAACTCATCCCTTCATGCTCCTCTCCTTCCCGGAAGCGGGCTGGCGGCGGCCGGCCGCCGCCAGCCCACCACGGTACCCGCTACTGGATGCCCGCCTTCTTGCAGGCAGACGCGTACTTGGCGGTGCAGATCTGCGACGCCTTCCAATACTGGTCCTTCACGACCGTGTCGTTGATGTTCTCCTTGGTCACGGTCACCGGCTGCAAGATCACCGACGGGACCTGCTTCTTTCCGTTGTCGGTCTTCTCGTTCACGAGGCCGCCGGGGGGCTGCTTGCCCTGGAGCAGGGCGTACGCCAGCTGCGCGGCGCCCTCGGCCTCGGGCTTGACCGCCTTGTAGACGGTCATGTACTGCTCGCCACCGAGAATTCGCTGGATGCCGGCCAGCTCGGCGTCCTGCCCGGTGGTCGGCACCTTGCTCGGCTCGACGCCGCCGCCCTTCATCGCCGCGATCGCGCCGCCGCTCGTTCCGTCGTTCGCGGCGTAGACGCCCACGAACCCGGTCTTGCCGAGCGAAGTGATCGACTGCTCCATCTCCTGCTGGGCCTTGTCGGGGCTCCAATCCGGCGTGTCGTACTCCTTTGCCACCTTGAAGCCGCTGCCGTCGATGACGCTGTGCGCGCCCTTCTTGAACAACTTGGCGTTGTTGTCCGTGGGCGCGCCGTTGATCATCACGATCGAGCCCTTCTTGCCGTCGCTCTCGAGCTTCTTGGTGAGGCTCTCGCCCTGCAGCTTGCCGACCTTCTCGTTGTCGAACGAGATGTAGTAGTCGATGTCCGCCTTGGTTATCAGCCGGTCGTAGCTCACCACCGGGACCTTCGACTGCTTGGCCCGGGCGACGATCGCGCCCGCCGAAGCGGCGTCCACCGGGTCGAGCACGAGCACCTTGGCGCCCTTGGTCAGCGCCGCTTCGGCCTGCTGCTGCTGCTTGGCGGCATCCTGGTCCGCGTTCGAGTAGATGATGTCGCAGCCCGCGCACAGCTCCTTCATCTTGCGCTCGAAGTGTGGCCGGTCCTGTGACTCGTAGCGGGCGGTCTTCGACTCGGGCAGCAGCAGCGCGACGCTTCCGCTCTTGCCGCCGCCGCCTCCTCCACCGCCTCCTCCGCCGCCCTTCTCGTCGCTGCCACAGGCAGCGAGACCGAGGGCCGCGATCAACGCGCCGAGCCCCATCAGGGGCGCCAGCTTGACGGTCCGGGTGAACATTCCTCTCTCCTCCTTGTCGTCGTGGCTGTCTCTCATCGCGCCTGTGAGCTAACCGACGACGGGTAGCGTGCGTTCCTCCGCCAGCTTGTCGAGCGCGCGCTGCATGGCGCCTGTGACCAATTCGTAGGCGTCCTCCTCGTTGGGGTTGGGGCCGAGGCGCTGCTTGAGGTCGATCCTGGGCAGCGCGCGCACGGTGATCTTGGCCGGCAGCGGCACGCGGCCCGGGAGGTCCATGAAGGTCAGGCCGAAGGGCGGCGCCACCTGCGCCGGGAACACCTTCACGCGCAGCAACTGGTTCAGGCGCAAGAGCTTGGCGAGCTGGCGCCCCTGGCCGAGGAACAGAGCGGTCTCCTGGCCGCCGATGGCGACGATCGGGACCACCGGCACGCCATGCTCGATGGCCAGCCTGGCCCAGCCCTGCCGCCCGGCGAAGTCGACCTTCGACGACTCCCAGCTCGGGCGGTAGCTCTCGTGGTCGCCGCCCGGGTAGACGAGCAGCGCGGCGTCGCGCTCCAGCGCGTGCGCCATGTTCTGCGGGGAGGCGGGCACGGTGCCGTAGCGGGACAGGCTGGCCCGCGCGCCCGGCAGCTTGAACACCAGGTCGTGCGCCAGCTGGTGGAAGCGCCGCAGCGGCCCGAAGTAGTCGTAGAACGCCTGGGCGAACACGAAGGTGTCGGCGATCAGCGTGCCGCCGGAGTGGTTGCCCACGAGCAGCACCGGCCCCTCGGCCGGGATGTTCTTCAGCTCGCGCACCTCGGCGCGGTGGTAGATGTCGGCGAGCAGCCGCATTGCGGGCAGAGTGCGCCGCACGTAGTCCGGGTCCCACGCGTCCAGCGGGTCCGCGGGCTGGTGGCCGTTGTCGCCGAGCGGGTCCAGGGCGCCGGCGAGGTCACCGGCCGCCGCGCCGGCCATGCGCGCGGAGCCGGCGGCCGCGCCCAGCACTCGCTCGAGCAGGCTCACGTCCGACACCGTCACTCGTGGGCGTCGAAGCCGCTGTCGGGCGGCGTGCCCGGGGCGCCACCGGTCGCCTCCCCGGCCTGCTCGTCGTCCGGGCTGGTGGGTCCCCCGATGTCGCGGTCGGAGCGCTCTCCCTCCCCCGCTGGATGGCCCTCCTCCGGGCTCGTGTGCACGTCAGGGCTGTCGCCCGCACGCGCCTCGTCAGATTCGAAGCCCTCGCGTTCCGGCTGGTCCGGTCCCTGTGTGGTCTCCATCGCGCTTCCTTTCTGTCGCTGGTTCAAGCCGCCTGCTCGCGCTCGCGCTCGGCCGCCTCGGCGTTCGTGGCGATCGCGTCGACGATCTGGGGCCACGCGCCGCGCGGCAGGTCGTGCCCCATGCCCTCGATAAGCATCAGGCGCGCGCCCGGGATCGCCTTCGCCGTGGCCTTGCCGCCCGACGCCGCGACCATGCGGTCCTTGGTGCCGTGGATGACCAGTGTCCGCGCCTCGATCCGGCGGAGGTCGGCCGTTCGGTCGCCGGCGCCGACGATGGCGGCGAGCTGGCGCCCGGTCGCCGCGGCGCTGATGCCGCGCCTGAAGCTGCGGCGCGCCGTGTCGCGCAGGGCCTCCACGTCGCGCTCGAACCCCGGCGACCCGATCACGCCGAACAACCGCTCCATACGCTTCACGTAGGCCTCCTCGCCGGGCGGCGGCTTGCCCAGCAGGTAGGGAAGGACGCGCGGCGACTGCTGGCCGACGAAGCGACCGCCGGTGGTCGACATGATCGACGTCAGCGACAGGATCCGGCGAGGGTGCCTGCCGGCCATCACCTGAGCGATCATCCCGCCCATCGAGGCACCCGCGAGGTGAGCGTGCTCGATCCCGAGCTCGTCGAGCAGGCCGACCCCGTCGTCGGCCATGTCGTCGAGCGTGTACGCGAGCTCCCGCGGGCGCCTGCGCACCAGCTCCGCCAATCCCGGCGGCTTGACGCCGCTGAAGCGTGTCGAGCGGCCCGAGTCGCGGTTGTCATAGCGGATCACGAAGAAGCCGCGGCTCACCAGCAGCTCACAGAACTCCTCGCGCCAGGCGACCATCTGGGTGCCAAGGCCCATCACCATGAGCAGGGCGGCGTCGCCGGCGTCGCCGAAGGTCTCGTAGCAGAGCTCGACGTCGCCGACCGTGGCGAAGCGCTCGCTCACCGCGGCTCCAGCACGACCAGCGGGATCTCGCGATCGGTGCGCTTCTGGTAGTCCTCGTAGCCGCCCCAGACGGCCACCGCCTTGTCCCACAACCGGCCGCGCTCCTCGGGCCTGGCCACGCGCGCGTGCACCTCGCGGCGCTGCGAGCCGACCTGGACGGTCGTGTCGGGGTTGGCCTTGAGGTTGTGGTACCAGGCCGGGTTCTTCGGGTTGCCGCCCTTCGACGCGACGAGCACCAGCTGATTGCCGTCCTCGGCGTATACGAGCGGGCTGGTCCTGCGCTCACCGCTCTTCGCGCCGACGTGGTCGAGCAGCAGGGTTTGCGGCAGGCCGGGGGGGAAGCGGTGCCCCAGCAGGCCCCTGCTGGCCCGATAGGCGAGCGTGTGCCCTTTCATCAGCCGGTTGAGCAGCGGCCAGGCCCGCTCGATCACGTCGAGGTAGCTCACTCGTCGTCCACCTCGTCGGCTGCGGGCCCGGACTCCGGGTCGGCCTGCTCGGGATCCGGCTCCTGGATCGGGTCTTCCTCCGGTCGCTTCTCGCCGTTCATGGTCACCTCCTCTCTAACTACCCAACCA
>Ga0126312_10000511_pt1 | contig 23390 bp, 29 predicted proteins | sample Plot104A_FD_92537 | JGI IMG/M metagenome (GOLD analysis project Ga0126312, IMG submission 92537) | Serpentine soil microbial communities from UC McLaughlin Reserve, CA, USA - Plot104A | ecosystem: Environmental > Terrestrial > Soil > Grasslands | place: USA: UC McLaughlin Reserve, Lake County...
AGGCTCTCGCTGCGGGCCCGCCGGGGCGCGCTGACAGCCCCGCGGCGGCTCGCCCTCGCCCCGGGCGAGTCGAAGCGGGTCGTGCTGCGGCTGACCCGGGCGGGCCGGCGGCTGCTGCGCCACCGCAACTCACTGGCGCTCACCCTGGTGGGCCGCGCCGTCGACGGCGCGGGCAACAGCCGCGGGCTGAGGGTCGCGGTGAGCGTCAGTAGGCGATGACGGTCCGGATGCCCTCCTGGCGCTCCATCGCCTCGAAGGCGTCGTTCACCTCGTCGAGCGAGACGCGCCGCGTGACCAGCGAGTCGAGGTCGAGGTCGCCCGACATGTAGGTGTCCACGAGCTCGGGCACGCGGTCGCGTCCCTTTGCGCCGCCGAACGACGCGCCGGCGATGCGGCGGCCCGTGATCAGGTAGCGCGGCACCACCTCGAGCACCTCGCCCTTGCCGGCCACCCCGGCGATCGTGCAGAGACCCCAGCCCATGCGCGCCGACTCGACGGCCTGGCGCATCACCGCCACGAGGCCGGTCGCCTCGAACGTGTAGTCGGCCCCGAAGCCGTCCGTCATCTCGAGGATGCGGTCGACGACATCGGGCCCGCCCACGAGCGTGTCGGTGGCGCCCTGGGCGCGCGCGTGCTCGAGCCGATCCTCCGAGAGGTCGACGGCGACGATCCGCTCGGCGCCGGCCAGCCTGGCGCCCGCCACTGCGCCTAGGCCGACCAGCCCGGCGCCGAACACGACGCAGGTCGAGCCGGGCTCGACCTTGGCGATGTAGAGCGCCGCGCCGATCCCGGTCGTGGCGCCGCAGGCGAGCGTGCAGATCACGTCGAGCGGCGCCTCCGGGTTCACCTTCGCGAGCGCGATCTCGGGCATCACGGTCGCCTCCGCGAACGTGCTGGTGCCCATGAAGTGGCGGAGCTCGCCGTTGTTTCTGTGGAGCCGCGTCGTGCCGTCGGGCAGATAGCCCTTGTTCTGCTGGTCGCGGATGGCGAGGCAGATGTTCGTCTTGTCGGAGACGCAGTGGACGCACTCGCGGCACTGCGGCGAGAACAGTGTGACGACGTGGTCGCCGGGCGCGACGCTGGTCACGCCTTCGCCGACTTCCTCGACTACGCCCGCTCCCTCGTGGCCGAGGACCGTGGGCGCGTAGCCGGACGGGTCCGCGCCGCTCGCCGTGTAGAGGTCCGTGTGGCAGACGCCGCAGGCGGCGAGGCGCACGAGCACTTCGCCCCGCCCGGGCCCGTCGAGCTCGACGTCCTGGACGGCGAGCGGCTTGGCGAACTCCTCGAGCACGGCGGCGCGGATCTGCATCACCAAACCCTAAAGGGGTCAGACCCCTTGAGGGTGGTCGAGGGTTAGGGTTGGATCGGGCCGATTCCGCGCCGCCGCCCGGCTGCGCTCACCGTTCGGTTCCACGAGGCGGAGCCGGGGCCTGCTCTCGTCACGGTCAGGTCCGGGTGGCGCACCCAGGTCGGGATGTAGCCGACGCGCGTGGCGCGGGCGCGCTCGCCCGGCCTCACCACGAAGCGGATCAGCGCGATCAGCCCGTCCTGCGAGGCGGCCGGGCAGCAGCCCGGCGTCTGGTTCGAGATCAGGTTGCCCTCGCCGAACACGACCGGCTTGCGGTGCATGCGCCGGATCGGCTGGACCACGTGCACGTGCTGCCCGACGATCGCGTCGATCGCCGGCGAGCGCGTGAGCCGGCGCGCGAGCGCGCGCTGCTGCGGGGACACCGCCGACACGAACTCGGTTCCCCAGTGGATGTTCACGATCACGATGCGCGCGCCGCGCCGCCGGGCGCGGCGGGCGTCGCGCAGGATGGCCCCCGCCGAGGCCCAGTTCACGCTCCACGGGTGCGGCACGGCCTGTCCGTTCGAGACCGCCGTGTAGGAGAGGAACGCGACCGGCACGCCCTTCACCCCCAGCATCGTCGTACGCCGCCGCGCACGGGCTGAGCGCGCGGTGCCTGTGGCCTTCACCCCGGCGCTGCGGAGCGCGCGGAGCGTCGTCTCGATCCCGTACTGGCCCGCGTCGAGCGAATGGTTCGACGCCGTGCTGCATGCGTCCCAGCCCACCCGCCGGACCGAGCGCGCCAAGCCGGGCGGGGTGCGGAACACCGGGTAGCCCTGCACCGGGCCCGGCACGAGCGGCGTCTCCATGTGGCAGAGCGCGAGGTCGGCGCCCGCGATCGCGCGCCGCACCGGCGCGAACAGCGGCGCGAAGTCGTAGCGGCGACCGCGGCCGAGCGCGAGTGCGCGCTGAGCCACCGGCGTGTGGATCAGCAGGTCGCCGGAGGCCGCGACGGTCAGCCGGACCGGCCGGTCAGGCGCCGCGGCGGAGCCCGCCGCGCCTCCGCCGGGAAGGGCGAGGCCTAGGAGACCGGCGAGCAGGACGAGCAGCTCCCTCACCAGACGACATCATGCTCCTCCATCACGCCGTACCCCTCCGCCAGCGCGAGACCGCCGGGGAGCCGGCCGCTGAACTCGCCAAACGGCTGCCGGTATCGGTTGCGCAGCACGAGCAGGTTCCTGTTCGACTCGCGGGCGGACCACTCGCGGAACTCGAGCTCGCCCACGCGCGAGAGGTCGTCGGCGAACTCCTGCGGTGGGACCTCCTGCGCGTCACCGTCGATCCACAGCGTGCGCTCGCTGTTCTCGGACGAGTCGTGCATGCCGTCCACGAGGTTCCAGGCCACGGCGCGGCCGTCGGCGGCGCGGCCAATGCCGGCCGACCAGCGCCACGCCGTGCGGCGCGCGTGGTAGCCGGCGGACTCGTCGACGAAGCCGTCGTCGCCGTCCAGCTCGAACGTCCGCCCGCCCACCGTCACCGTCCCGCGCACGTGCACCGGCGCGAGCTTCAGCGTCCACACGTACGAGCGACCGTGCGGCGACACCACCTCCACGCCGTTCGGCCGCGACAGCTCCAGATCGAGCACGCCGCGTACGCGGACGTGGCGGGTCTCGACCAGGACTCCGCGGCTTCCTTCGAACAGGCAGCCGTCTGGCAGCGCGACCGCCCACCATCGCTGCCGGATCCCCGCCACGCGCGCGTCGCCCACGCACAGCATCAGGTCCGGCCGGTAGACGCCCACGTAATGCCAGCGCTTCAGCGGCCGGCCCTTCTGGATCGCCGGCATCCTCCCGGGCGGCAGCCGCAGGCCCAGGTCACGCACCCAGCCGCGTACCGGGAGGTCGCGCATGGCGGGCAGTACACTGCAGATTGACTGGTCAGTCAATCGCTGGGAGGAGCGGTGCCGGCCTGATGCGCGCAGCCGCGGTCCAACTGCAATGCGGTACCGATACCGAGGCGAATCTCGCCTCGGCGGAGCGCCTGGTGCGCGCCGCGGCGGCCGGCGGGGCAGAGCTCGTCGTGCTGCCCGAGCGGCTCGACATCCGCGGCGGCGCGAGCGACTATCTCGCCGGCGCGCAGCCCCTCGACGGCCGGCCGATCGGCTGGGCGCGCGAGCTCGCCCGCGAGCTCGGCATCGACCTCGTCGCCGGCTCGGTCGCCGAGCGCCGCGAGGGGCGCGAACGCGTCTCGAACACGTCGGTCCACGTCGGCCCCGACGGCGAGCTTCGCGCGGTCTACCGCAAGATCCACATGTTCGACATCGAGGTCGAGGGGACGGTCTACCGCGAGTCGGAGCACTCCGAGCCATCCGCCGAGATCGTCCTCTCGGAGACCGCGGGCGGCGTCGGCCTCGGCCTGACCGTCTGCTACGACCTCCGCTTCCCGGAGCTGTACCGCATCCTCGCCCTGCGCGGCGCACGCATCGTCACGGTGCCCTCGAACTTCACGCGCATCACCGGCGAGGCGCACTGGGAGGTGCTTCTGCGAGCGCGCGCGATCGAGGACCAGGTCTTCGTCATCGCGCCCGGCCAGGGCAACCTGCCGGGCACCGACCAGGACAGCTACGGCAACTCGATGATCGTCGACCCCTGGGGCGAGGTGCTCGCGCGCGCCCCCATGGAGGGCGAGCACGTGGTCGCCGCCGAGCTCGACCTCGCCCGCCAGGACGAGGTGCGCGAGAAGCTGCCGAGCCTCGCCAACCGCGTCGAGGCGGCCTACCGCTGGCCCGAAGACGCCGCACCGCAAGCCAAGCCGCTGCGGCGGGAGGTCACCGCCTAGTGGCCACCGCGCACAAAGCCGCGCCCGACAAGCGCCGCATGATCCTCGACGCCGCGGTCCGCGTCTTCGCACGCCAGGGCTTCCACCACTGCCGTGTGTCCGACGTCGCCGACGAGGCGGGCGTCGCCTACGGGCTCGTCTACCACTACTTCGACTCGAAGGAGGAGATCCTCAACACGCTCTTCCTCGAGCGCTGGCAGATCATGCTCGACGCGATCGGCGAGATCGACTCGCGCGACCTCCCCTCGCGCGACAAGCTGCGCTCGGTCGCCGGCTTCATCATCGACTCGTACAGGCACGACCCCGACCTGATGAAGGTGATCATCGTCGAGGTCACCCGCGCCGCGAACTCGTTCGGGGCGGTCCACCTCGAGCAGATCCGCAAGGCGTACGAGGGCATCGCGGGGATCGTCGAGGCGGCTCGCGAGGAGGGCTCGTTCAAGTCCGGGATCCCCGCCGAGTTCGCCGCGATGTGCTTCTACGGCGCGATCGAGCAGCTTCTCACCGGCTGGATCTTCGAGGTGCTGCCGCGCTCCGACGAGGACTACGAGCGCGCCAAGGACCTCATCGTCGAGGCGATCTGCGGCGGGCTCGAGAACGGCGCGACGAGCGCTCCGCAGCCGTCTGCTTGAATCCGGCGCCTATGGACAACGACCTCGTCAAGCGGCTCATGTGGGGCGGCCTCCTGGCCGGCGTGGGCGCACTGACCACGATCGTGGCGAACCGCATCGCCACCGAGATCTGGGTACGGGTGTTCGGAGAGGATCCGCCGATCGACTGATGCCAGACGACCAGCCCACAACTGAGCACGAGCCGGCCGCCGACACGGCCTCGAGCCCGCCGCCCGGCAGCCAGTCGCCGCTGGGCGTGGCCTCCGAGGACGATGCGTTCGCCGGGCGCCCGGAGGCGTTCGTGGGCGCGGCGTTCGCGGGCGGGCTCGCGCTCGCGCTCTTGATGAGGAGGCTTGCGCGATGACCACGGACGGGATGCCGCCGCAGGACACGGGCGAGAAGTCGCTCGGCGAGATCGTCTCCGACGTCTCGGAGAAGGCCTCCCAGCTCGTACGCGAGGAGATCGAGCTCGCCAAGACGGAGGTCAAGGAGAAGGTCTCGAAGCTCACGAAGGGCGCCGCCGTGGCCGGCGCCGCCGGCGTGTTCGTCGTGTTCGGAATCACCACCTTCTTCCACGGGCTCGCCTGGTTCCTGAACGACGTCTTCAACTGGGAGTCCGACGTCTGGCCGGGCTACGCCATGGTCACGGCGCTCCTGTTCCTCCTGGCGATCGTGGCGGGGCTGGTGGCGCTCCGCCTGTTCAAGAAGGGCTCGCCGCCCACGCCCGAGCTGGCGATCGAAGAGGCGCGGCGCACGCGCGCCGAGCTGGAGGCGCAGAAGATCCAGCGCGATCAGGTCCCGAGGAGCCTCGAGCGAGGCGAGGAGGTCAAGGCCTAGTGCCAGGCGGACGACGCAGCCCCGAGATGATCCGTGCCGAGATCGAGGAGACGCGCCGCGAGCTCGCCTTCTCGGTGAACGACCTCCGCTCGAAGGTGACCGAGCTCACCAACTGGCGCGGGCAGCTGATCCGCAACCGGAAGGCAGCGCTCGTGGGCGCGGCCGTAGCCGGCTTCGTCATCGGCGGCGGGGTGGCCGCCACCGTGTCGCTCATCACCGGACGGCGCCGCTAGAGGACTCGAAAGCGTCCGGTTACGGTGCCTGGATGGCACCGTTGCCATCAAACGCCGGCATGGATGCCCGCAGAGGCACTAATCTGCGGCGCGCCGCTTAATACGAAGTCAACGTAAGAGGGGACCAGCATGAAGCTCGTCGGAGTCGGCTTCGGCCGCACCGGAACCATGTCACTGAAGGGCGCGCTCGAGGAGCTCGGCGTGCCGACCTTCCACATGATCGACCTGATCACCGGCAAGAACCGCGATCGCGACCTGCCCTACTGGATCAAGATCGCGAACAACGAGGATTACGACTGGGACGAGGTCTTCGAGCCGTGGGAGGCCACCGTCGACTGGCCCGCGGCGTCGCGCTGGCGCGAGATGGTGGACCACTTCTCGGACCTGCCGGTGCTGCTCAACTACCGCGACTTCGAGGGCTGGTACAAGAGCTGCGCGAACACGATCCTCGCGGTGAAGGAAGCCGCTATGGCCGGTGAGCTCAAGGAGGACGCGAACCGCGAGGGTCCGTCACCGGAGCTCTGGGGCGTGATCGAGAAGCTGATCTGGCAGGGCGACTTCCAGGGCAACTTCAAGGACAAGGACTGGACGCGTCAGATGTACTACGACCGGATCGAGGAGATCAAGGCGTACGTGCCCGAGGATCGCCTCGTGACCTGGGAGCTCGGCGTGGACGGCTGGGAGCCGATCTGCCAGGCGCTCGGGGTGGACGTGCCGGACAAGCCGTTCCCGCACCTGCACGACACGAACGAGTTCAGGACCGAGTTCGGTCTGGAGCCGCTACCGGCGTAGGCGGCGGCTCCACCTCCGCTGTGCCGTAGCGGCGCCGGTGCACGACCGCCGCCACGACGCCCGCGGGGATGGGAAGCCAGAACGAGACGAGGCGGTAGGCGAGCGTCGCCACCAGGGCGGCGCCGCCTCCGACGCCGGCCAGCGCCAGCGTTCCGGTCAGCCCGGCCTCCACGAAGCCGAGCCCGCCGGGCGTGAGCGGGAGCGTGCCGAGGAGCTGCGCCGCGCAGAAGGCGAGCAGCACGAGCGAGGGGCGCGGGCTGGCGCCGATCGCGTAGAGCGCGGCGATCAGCGTCAGGTAGTCGAGCAGCCAGCGCCCGGCGGCGAGGAGGAGCGCCTCCCACCACTCGCGGCCGAGCGCGGTCACGACGATGTCGCGCTCGCGGAGCAGCCGCTCGGGCAGGCCCGTCAGCGGCTCGCGGCCGCGGCGCAGACGGTTCAGGATGGCCTGCGCGGCGCGCCCGGCGAGCGCGAGCGGGCGGTCCCAGACCACCGAGGCGGCGCCCGCCGCGACCATCAGCACGAACAGGACCGCGCCGGCGAGAGCGGCGCGCGCGAGGTGCGGGTCGACGGCGACGCCGCCGAGGATCGCGGGCGTCGCCAGGACCGGCAGCGCGAGCAGCGTGCCGAACAGGAGCAGCGACGATGCGGTCATGCCCGACGCGGCGGCGCCCGCGGGCACGCCGCCGCGCACGAGCATCGAATACTGGACGGCGCCGGACGCGGCCACGCCGCCGGGCACCACGCGGCCGAACGCGTTCGCGGCGAGCTGCGAGGTGATCACGGGCCCCCAGCGGTCGGCGCGCACGGAGAGCCGCTGGATGGCCCACATGCACGCATAGCTCCCCACCTGGAGCGCCGCCATCGCGAGGAACCAGAGCGGGCTGATCTCGCCCAGCTCGTCGAAGGCGCCGAACACCTCCAGGAGGGCCGGCGCCAGCAGGTAGAGCGAGACGGCCGTGGCGGCGAGCAGCAGCCCGCGGCGGGTGAGCGCGCCCGTCGACATGCGCGGCAGGCTACGCGGCAGCGGGCTCTGGGGGCGGTGGCTCGGGTGTCTTGATCGACAGTGTCCGCAGGTCGACGTACTCGCGTACCAGGATCTGGATCGACGCCGCGACCGGGATCGCGACGATCGCGCCCATCACGCCGAGCAGCGTCCCTCCGCACAGCACCGCGACGATCGTGATGAACGGATGCACGTTCACCGTGCGCCTCTGGATCTGCGGCTGGATCAGGTTGTTCTCGATCTGCTGGTACGCGATCGCCCAGACCGCCCAGATGATCGTCGCCGTCGGGAAGTCCTCGAACAGCGTGACGATCCCGATCAGCACGGCCGCGATCGTCGCGCCGACCATCGGGATCAGCGACATCAGGCCCGCCAGCACCGCCAGCGGCCCGCTGAAGGGGACGCCAAGGATCGTCAGGACGATGAAGGTCGCGGTGCCGGCGATCAGGGCGATGGTGAGCGCCCCGGCGACATAGCCGCTGACGGCGCTCGCCATGTGGTCGAGCGAGCGTCTGAGCCGCTCGCGTTGGTGTGGCGGGCGCGAGGCGATGATCTGATCGGTCCAGCTCCGTCCGTTGCTCAGGAGGAACGCGGTCAGGACGAGGATCGTCAGCAGCGCGAAGAGGGAGTTGACGATGCCGAAGCCGATGTCCCGCAGCGTCCCGGCGGCGCCGCCGAGGCGATTGGGGAGCTTGCCCGCCTCGTCCTCGAGCTTGCGCGTGATGTCGTAGTCCTCGTTGAGGTTGCGGAGTGTCTCGTTCTTCTGGACGTACTCCGTGACGTCGTCCGCGTACTGCGGGACGTTGTCCGCGAAGTCGTTCGCCTCGTTGATCAGCGGAGGGACGATCAGGGCGATCAGCAGTATGGGCACGAGCAGGAGGCCGAGGTAGACGAGCGCGACAGCGAACCCGCGCTTCATCCGGCGCCCGAGGCGGTTCACCGGCGGGGAGAGCGCGACGGCGAGGAAGATGGAGATGAGGATCCAGCTGATCGGCTTCCGGAGCAGCCAGAGCAGATACAGCGCCACCGCGACGGCGACGATCACGAGCACGACGCGCACCATGTCCCGGACGCTGAGCACCAAGGGCCGTATTCGCCCCGGCCGGGCGGCTTCCTACTCCACGAAGTGCTTCGGCAGCGCGCCGGTCCCGAGCAGTCCGGGCCCCGTGTGGGCGGAGAGAACCGGGCCGATCTCGCTGACGATCGTCGGACCATGTCCGTAGATCTCGGTGCAGCGCTCGACCAGCGCGCCGCACTGGTCGGGCGCGTTGATGTGCTGGGCCGACCACGCGTCGACGCCCGAGTCGGCGCACGCGCGCGCGTAGTCGAGCAGGCGCTGGAACATGCGCGAGGAGGTGCGGACGCGCTCGACGGGGGTCATCTCGTTCTCGACGGTGAGGATCGGCTTCACGCGCAGCGTGGAGCCGATCCAGGCGCTGGCGGCGCCGATCCGCCCGCCGCGCCTCAGGAACTCGAGCGTGTCGATCGCGAACCAGAGGCGCAGCTCCTTGCGCGCCTCCGCCACGTGCGCGGCCACCTCCTTGGCGGTGGCGCCGTCGCGCGCCGCCTTCGCGGCGGCCAGCACCATGAAGCCGAGCCCGCCCGCGGCCGTCGTCGAGTCGACGACCTCGATGCCCTCGCCGCCCTTCCCGTCGCGGGTGAGCGCCTCCTTGGCCTGGCGCGCCGCCTCCGGTGTCCCCGACAGGCCGCCAGAGATGTGCACGGACACGATCTCGCGCCCGGCGGCGAGCAGCGGCTCGAAGGTCGACGTGAAGTCGCCGACCGACGGCTGCGAGGTGGTCGGGAGCGCCTCGGCCGAGCGGAGCTCCTCGAAGAACGCCGGGTAGTCCGTGATCTCGACCTCGGGCACGGTCCGGTCGCCGCCGAACACGACGTACAGCGGAACGACTGCGACGCCGTTCCGCTCGATCAGCTCCGGCGGCAGGTACGAGGTACTGTCGGTCACCACCGCGACGGGAGGCATGCGACGGGGCAGCCTATACGCCCTACACTCGGCCGCCTTGCCACGCGTGCTCGTCACCGGAGCGACCGGCTTCATCGGGTCCAACGTCGCCCGGCTGCTCGCCGAGCGCGGCGACGACGTGACGCTCGGAGTGCAGGACGGCTCGCCGGACACCGCGATCGCGGACCTCGACTGCCGCCGCGTGAAGCTCGAGCTGCGCGACCGCCGCTCGGTGCGGCGCGCGCTCAAGGGCGTGGCGCGCGTGTTCCACTGCGCGGGCATCACGTCGGTCCGGCCGGCCGACGCGGAGCGCGTGTTCGACGTGAACGTGGGCGGCACGAAGCTCGTGATGGAGGAGTGCCTGCGGGCGGAGGTCGAGCGCATCGTCTACACATCGAGCGCGGCGGCGGTCGGGCCGGCGGACGACGGCAAGGCGGCGACCGAGACGCAGCTCTTCACGGCGGCCCGGCTCGGCATCCCGTACGTCAACTCGGTGCACGAGGCGGAGGTCGAGGCGATGCGCGTGGCGGCGCACGGGCTGCCGCTCGTGTGCGTGAACCCGGCGATCTGCCTCGGCGCGGGCGACCACCTGCTCTCGTCCACGCGGCTCGTCCGGAGCTTCCTGCTCGGGCGCATCCCCGTATACACGGACGGCGCGGTCGGGATCGTCGACGTGCGCGACGCGGCCGCCGGGCACCTGCTGGCCGAGCTGCGCGGGGAGGTGGGCGAGCGCTACCTGCTGTCGGGCCGGAACTTCACCTTCGAGCGGCTGTTCGCCGACCTCGGCCGGCTCTCGGGCGTGCCGACGCCGGTGCGGATCCCGCCGCGCGCGGCCGGGGCGGCGGCCGCGCTGCTCGGCGCGAGCGGGCGCTCCTGGCCGCTGACGCCCTCCGAGGTGCGCGCGGCGGGCAACAGCTGGACCTACAGGGCGACGAAGGCGCAGCGCGCCCTCGGCTGGCGCGCCCGCCCGCACGAGGAGACGCTCGAGGCAACCGTCGCCTGGCACCTCGAGCGCGAGCACGAGCGGATCGCGCGGACGCGGCGCTCCCAGCAGCTCCAGTACCGGGTGGCGGGGATGGCGCTCGGCGTGGCCGAGGGCGCCTTCGGGCTCGTGCGGCGCACGGCGCCGTTTTCGTAGGCGAGGCGGAGGGTGTGGCGGCCGCCGCCTCCGGGGGCTGAGGCGGCGGCGCCGGGGGAGGTCCCCACGAGTGCCAAGCGAGGGCCTTGGCCAGTTGCGCGAGCCGAAGCTCTGTCTTCACCGAAGCTCTCATGGGTTCGTCGATGCGTCAAATACCCTGCGGCTGGTGACGACTCTGTACCGCTGCAGGGCACCCACGGACCTCGTCTGCCGGTGCGGCAAGGTGGCGCGCCGGATGCGCGCGATGGAGATGGACTTCGACGAGGTCCGCGTCCCGTTCCTGAAGCGCGACCGGCCGGAGGTCGAGGAGTTGAGCGGCCAGAGATGGGTACCGGTCCTCGTGCACGGAGACGACGTGATCCACGACTCGCACCGCATACTGGAGTACCTCGAATGGCTAGATCGAAAAGACAGGTAAGCGCAGGCCGCCCGAGCCGGCTGGGCCGCACCCGCTCGGCCGCCCGCGGCGCCCGCCGCGTATGGCCCTACGTGCTGATGGCCTGGGAGCGCTGGCAAGCCCTCTCGGATGAGGAGAAGCAGCGCTACAAGAAGCGCGCCCAGGGCTACGTGGTCCGGGGCAAGAAGGCGCTGGACGCACAGCGCCGCCGGCCGCCGCGCTAGGCGGCCCTAGGGCGGTTTTCCGCACCCTTAGGGGTCTCGAAACCGCACCTCCAGACACCTGCTCGCCGCATTTTTTGGGGCTTCGTTCGGAGCGATGCTGCTCCCATGAACGTGAACGCCACCCCCAACAGCCAGGTCCTCTACATCGAGACCAGCATCCGGCCCGGACTGACCATCGACGAGTACCGGCGCAGCCGGCCGCGGCGGCCCACCCGCTGGGAGCGGCTCAAGCAGCTCGGCGGCGGCGCGCAGGCCGCGACCGCCTAGTTAAGGCGTTTGCCAAAGCCGATTGGCGGAGAACCGAACCCCATGACACGGGCTGGCCGCATTTTTTCCGACCTCGTTCGGAGCGAAGCTTCTGGCATGAACCTGAAGGCCACCCCCAAGAGCCAGGTCCTCTACGTCGTCAACACCGCCTCGAGCGGCCAGGCCCTCTACCTCGCGAGCGACATCCCGTCCGGGCTGACGATCGACCAGTACCGGCGCAGCCGGGCACGTCGCCCCAACCGCTGGGAGCGGCTGAAGCGGCTCGCCGGCGGCGCGCAGGCCGCCGCCTAGGTCTGACGGCGACCGCCTAGTTCAGGCGGTTCTCGAGGCCGATCGGGCGCTGCTGCACCGGCTGCTCCGGCTCGGCCTCGGCCTCGCCCTCGAGCTCCGGCTGCTCCACGCCGAGCAGCCCCGCCAGCTCGCCCGACTCGAACATCTCCATCACGATGTCCGAGCCGCCCACGAGCTCGCCGTCCACGAACAGCTGGGGAATGGTCGGCCAGCCGGACACGCCCGAGAGCTCCTCGCGGATCCGGGGGTCGGGCAGGATGTCGAGTGCGGCGTACTGCACGCCCAGCGCGTTCAGGGCGCCGGAGGCGCGCAGCGAGAACCCGCAGGCGGGCTGCTGGGGGGTGCCCTTCATGAAGAGCATCACCCGGTTCTCCTTGATCGCGTTCTCGATGAAGGTCTTGATCTCGTCGTTCGTCATCGTCCGTCTCCGGCCGGGGAAGGGGGCTCCGTCTTGATTGAGAGCGCGTGGATCGCGCCGCCGACCTCGTCGCCGAACACGTCGTAGATCAGCTTGTGCTGCTGGATGCGCGTGAGGCCCTCGAAGCGGTCGGACACGACCTCGGCGCGGAAGTGGTCGCCGCCGCCGGTTGTGTCGGTCACCGAGACGTCGGCCCCGGGCAGGGCCTGCTCGATGCGCTCGCGAAGCTCTTCAGCGCTTGGCATACAGTCCTCCAGGGTACCTACGGAAGCGCCGATACAATCAGGGCAGATGGTGACGCTCACGGACATCGCCGCACAGAAGGTGCACGAGTTCATCGCCGGCCAGGTCGCCGAGGGCGAGGTGGGCCTGCGCGTCGGCGTGAAGGGCGGCGGCTGCTCCGGCTTCCAGTACGCGCTGGCGCTCGACGAGAAGCGCGAGGACGACCACGTCTTCGAGGCCTCCGGCATTCGCGTCCTCGTGGACCCGGCGAGCATCCAGTACGTCGACGGCTCGACCGTCGACTTCACCGAGAGCTTTATGGGCTCCGGCTTCGAGGTCTCGAACCCGAACGTCGTGGCCTCGTGCGGCTGCGGCTCCTCCTTCCGCGTGGCGGAGGAAGAGCCGAGCTGCGGCGCCTCGGTCTGAGCCGCGCCGCCGGCTAGGCCGGAGCGTTGTCCAGCGAGCTCCAGAGGTACAGGCAGGCCAGCGTCCGGTAGGGGCGCCAGGGCCTTGCGATCTTCTCCAGTCGCTTGGCGTCCGGGAGCTTGCGCAGGCTGTACTGGACACGGACCGCGTTGCGGATCCCCTGATCGCCCACAGGTAGGACGTCAGGACGGCCGAGGTGGAACATCAGGAACATGTGGGCGCTCCAGTCGCCGATGCCCTTCACGGCGGTGAGCTCCTCGATGATCTTCTCGTCGGACAGCTCGTCGAGGCGCTCGAGCTCGAGCTCGCCGTCCTCGACGTGCTTGGCGAGGTCGCGCAGGTAGTTGATCTTCGGGCGCGAGAGCCCGGCCGCGCGGATGTGGTCCGGGTTCGCGGCCAGCAGCTGCTTCGGCGTCGGCGCATGCCCGCCGAACAGCTCGAGCATGCGCCCGTAGATCGTCCGCGCGGCCTTGGTGGAGAGCTGCTGGCCGACGATCGAGCGCAGCAGGGCGCCGTACGCGTCGCCCGGCCGGTCCTGCCTGAGGTCCTTGCGCACGATGGCCCCGTGCTCCTCGATCAGGCGAGCCATGACGGGGTCCGCGGTGCGCAGCGTAGCCACGATCTTCGGTGTCGCGCGGACTGCCACTAGACGGTGTGGAAGGGCTCCTCGAGCGCACCCAGCTCGTTCGAGGGCGGATCGCCGAACAGCCACTCGCGGGCGATCCGGTGCCAGTTCGCGGTGGCCTCGAGCTGGCCGAGCACGCCGAGCGTGAGCGCCTCCATCCGGCGCGCCAGCATCGCCTGCGGCGGCATCGTCTCGCGGCGCATCAGCTGCCAGTGGCGCGAGCGCGGGTCGCCGAAGTCGATCAGCGTCTGGGCGACGAGCGCGCGGTCGACCGTCACCTCGCGGTCCTCGATGTACCACGCGGTGACGTCGTGGAAGTGGTCGAACACCGCCTCGGGCGTGACGGCCTCGTCCGACGGGTCGAAGAAGCCCATCGCGGCCAGCCGGCGGTGGAGCTCGGCCGCGTCGCCGTCCATCGCGGCCCGGAGCGCGCCCACCTCGGCGTCGATGTCCTCGCGCGCGACCCGCTTCGTCATCCCGAAGTCGATGAACGCCACGCGCCCGTCCGCCATCAGGCGGTAGTTGCCGGGATGCGGGTCACCCGAGAAGTGCCCGTTCCGGTAGAGCGAGCCGAAGAAGAAGCGGAAGATGATCTCGCCGAAGCGGTCGCGGGTCGCCCGGTCGCGCTCCTTCACCTCCTCGAAGCCGATCCCGTCCACCCACTCGCTCACGAGCACGTGTTCGCTCGACAGCTCGGTCACGACAGCCGGGACGTAGATGAACGGGTGCCCGCGCCAGGTGCGCGCGAACGCGCGGTGCTGCTGCGCCTCGTGCTCGTAGTCCAGCTCGTCCGTGAGCCGCTCGCGGATCTCGGCGGTCATCGCCTTTGCGTCCATGCCGGGGGCGATCCGCTTGGCCACGCGCATGATCAGCCCGAGGTTCTGGAGGTCGGCGCGCACCGCCTGCGCGACGCCCGGGTACTGCACCTTCACGGCCACGTCGCGCCCGTCCTTCAGCCGGGCGCGGTAGACCTGCCCGATCGACGCCGCCGCCACGGCGTCCTCGCCGAAGTCCGCGAACACCTCGCCAAGGCGCTCCCCCAGGTCGTCCTCGATGACCTTCCGCATCCGATCGAAGGACACGCGCGGCGCCGAGTCGCGCAGCTCGGCGAGCTTCGCCTGGACGCGCTCCTGGAACTCGGGCGGGAACGCGCCCGTGTCGATGAACGACGCGACCTGCCCCACCTTCATCGCCGCGCCCTTCATCTGCCCGAGCACGTCGAAGATCTGCTCGGCGGCCTCCATCTGCCGGCGCGCCGCCGCGGCGTGCCGTCCCTCCTCTCCGCGCGTGAGGTTGGCGGCCTTCGTCGCGTACCCGCGCGCCGCCTGCCCGCCCGCCAGCCTGCCGACCTTCGCGGCCCGCCTCACCCTGCCGGTCGGGAGATCCTTTGCCATCCGCATGAGCCTACGCGGAAGGAATCGCGGCGCACCGTGCACCGCCCGGTGCTTGCGCAATACGCTGGGCCGCGCCGATGAGACTGGTGACCTTCGAGGCGCACGGCCACCCGCGCGCCGCCCTGCTGCGCGATGGCCGCGTATACGACATCTGGGGCGACGCCTCCCGCGGCGCCCGGGCTACGGACCGAACGGTCGAGACGATCCTCGAGGGCGGACTCATCGACGAGGTGAGCCGGTCGACGGCGACGACGGCGTGCCGGTCGCGGGCGTCGAGCTCCTGCCGCCCGTCACGCGGCCGGGCAAGCTCCTCTGCATCGGCCTCAACTACCTCGCGCACGCCGAGGAGCAGGGCGCCGAGCCACCCGAGACGCCGACCTTCTTCGCCAAGTTCCGCAACTCGCTGGCCCCACCCGCGGCGACCGTCCGCCTGCCGCGCTGGAGCGAGCAGGTGGACTACGAGGCCGAGGTTGCATTCGTCGTCAAGGACCGCTGCAAGGACGTGCCCGAGAGCGACGCGATGGACCACGTGGCGGGCTACACGCTCCTGAACGACCTGTCCGCGCGCGACTACCAGTTCAAGACGCCGCAGTGGATGCCCGGCAAGACCTTCGACGGGGCCGCGCCCTGCGGCCCGGCGCTCGTGACGCCTGACGAGGCCGGCCCGCACGACGCGATCGAGATCGAGCTGACGCTGAACGGCGAGCTGATGCAGAAGAGCTCCACGGCCGACCTCGTGCACTCCGTGCCGGCCCTGGTCGCGTACCTGTCGAAGCTGATGACGCTGGAACCGGGCGACATCGTCTCTACCGGTACGCCGGCCGGCGTCGGGAGCCTGCGCGATCCGAAGGTCTGGCTGAAGCCGGGCGACGAGGTCGTAATCAAATCGCCCCAACTGGGTGTGCTCGGGACGCGCCTCGCCTAGGCGTCGATCTCGACGTCGCGGTCGAGCGCCTCGGCGAGCAGGTCCGCGTTGCGGCGGGCGGCCCAGATCGGGACCGACGCGTCGCGGTCGGGATGCGTGTCGGCCTCGAGCGAGACCGTGCTCCCGTTCGCCGACACGCGCACGTCGGTGATCGCCCGGTCGCGGCTGCGCTCGAGCTGCTCCGCGAGCCGGATCACGCCGCAGAGGAGCTGGAGACGCTCCCTGTCGCCGGCCTCGGCCAGGTCGCCGAGCTCGGACGGATCCGGCTCGCCCTTGCGGTGGTAGCGGGCGATCAGCCCGACCAGGATCAGCTCGCGCGGGGTGAAGCCGGGCAGCCCCGCGTTCAGGGTGAGGTAGTGCGAGTGGCGGTGGTGGTCGTCGTAGTTCACGGCCACGCCGATGTCGTGCAGCAGGCACGCCGCCCACAGAAGCTCGCGCTCCGCTGCACCGTAGTCGTGGAGGCCGGCCGCAGCCAGGCCGTCGAACATCGAGCGCGACAGCGCCCAGACGTGCAGATCGTGCTCGCCGTGGTGGTCGAAGCGGTGCGCGAGGTTGCGGACGGACTCGGCGCGCACGTTTTCGAACAGCTCGTCCTCGCCGAGCAGCCGCTCGAAGAAGGCGCCCTCGCGCAGCCCGGCCTCGGTCACCTCGATCGAGTCGAAGCCGCCCTGCTCCATCGCGGCGGCGAGCACGAGCGCGCCCCCGAGGATCACGTCCGCGCGGTCGTACTTGATCCCCTTCACCTGGCCGCGCTTCGACGCCGGCCGCCCGGCCAGCTCGTCGATCAGCTCCTCGAGCGCGTCGCGCGTGAGCGGGAAGCCCTGCACGTCGATGTCGGGGATGTCGCGCCGCTTCATCGCGGCCGCGGCGAGGTTCCGGATCGTCCCGCCGATTCCCACGAGGCGGCCGCCGCCGCTCCACCAGGCGACCTCCTCCAGCTTGGCGAACGCGTGCTCGCGGAGCGCCCTCATCTGCTTGGCGCTCGCCTTCTCGTCCGGGAGGAAGCGCTCGCTGACGCGGACCGCGCCGAGCCGGAGCGAGCGCGAATCCGCGAGCCGCCTGCCCTGGATGCGGAGCGTCTGGATGCTGCCGCCGCCGATGTCGAGGCCGAAGCCGTCGTCGATCGTCGTGGAGTTGGCGATCGCGAACCAGCCGTAGCGGGCCTCCTCTTCGCCGCTGATCACGCGCGCGTGGAGGCCGGTCGTGCGCTCGATCTCCGCGAGCAGCTCATCGCCGTTCGCGGCGTCGCGGATCGCGCTGGTGGCGAGCGCCTCTACCTGGTCGACGCCGGTGGCGCGGCAGAACGCAGAGAAGACCGCCGCGGTGTGCAGCGCGAGCTCGACCCGTTCCGGGCGGAGCTCGCGGACGCCGCCGTCGCCGGGCTCGCCCATGCCGGCGCCGATCCGGACGGCCTCTCGGATCTCGTCGACCAGGCTCCACCACGGCGTTCCCGGCTCGTAGCCGAACACCACCAGGCGCCACGAGTTCGACCCCATGTCGATCACCGCGATCCGCTCCACGACTGCGGATGATGCCCGCAACCCTCAATTTCCGGCGCGCCGCTGCCGATGGTGGACGTGATGAACGCGATCGCGCAGGTATCCGCCGCTCCAGTAACCGGTCCGAAGCTCGACAACCGCCGCGTTCTGGCGGGAGTCGTGGACCTGCTCATCGTCGCCGCCGGCGCGGCGCTCGTGCTCGTCGCGGGCGACTCGCTGACGGGCGAGCGCCAGGGCGCGCTCGGCGCCGTGATCCTCGGGTGGGCGCTCTACTACTTCTTCGCGCTGGAGTCGGGCGACGGCCAGACCGTCGGCAAGAAGCTGATGAAGCTGCGCGTGGTGCGCGCGGACGGCTCGCCGGTCGGCATGCGCGAGGTGGCCGTGCGAACGGTCCTGCGCGTGGTCGACAACTACCTGGTGGGCCTGATCGTGATGCTCGCGACCGGCGACAAGCGCCAGCGGATCGGCGACCTGGCCGCCGGGACGATCATCGTGGACGCCTCCGCGCCCGCAGCGCCCGCGGCGCCTGCGGCGCCGGTGGTCGAGCCGGCCGAGGAGGCCCGGGAGACCGACGAGCAGCCGGCCGCGGCGACACCCGCCCCGCCCGATCCGACCAAGACGATCACCCTGCCGGCCCGACCGGCAAAGCCCGCGACGCTCGAGGATCTGACCGAGCCGCCCGCCGACGAGGCGGTCGCGGAGGAGCCGGTGGCCGAGGAGCCCGTGGCCGAGGAGCGCGCGACCCAGCAGGCACCCCGGGGGCCCCAGATGCGCCCGTTCCCGCCGGTGGAAGAACGCCCGGCGGAGGAGCCGGTGGCCGAGGAGCCCGTCGTCGAGGAGCCGGTGGCCGAGGATGTGCCCGTGGTCGGCGACCCGGCGTTCGAGGTCGAGCCGGTCGATGACGAGGCCGTCTTCCACGTCGAGCGCGTCGTCGAGGACGAGCCCGTTGACGAGGACGAGCCGGTGGACGAGGACGGGCCCGCCGCCGAGGTCGACGAGGATCCGCTTCCCGAGATCACCTCGCCGTCGCTCGAGGCGCTCGCTCAGGACGTCGAGGCGGCCAAGGTCGAGGACCAGCCCGTCGAGGACCAGCCAGTCGAGGACCAGCCCGTCGGGGACCAGCCGGCCGAGGACCTTCCCGAGGACGACGTGCCCATGACCGTCAAGTCGGTCGAGACCGTCTCGGCCATCGACCTCGTCATGGGCGGCGCTCCCCAGGCGGAGGAGGACGACTCAGAGAGCCCCTCCGAGCCCGCATCCGACCCCGAGGGCCCGGCCTCCGCCTAGTCCGCCGCTTTGCGATGCCTACACTCGTGGGCTCGCATGGCAATCGGCACAACCGGGCATCCGCTGCGGGTCGCGATCGTCGGCTCAGGGCCGGCGGGCTTCTACGCGGCCGGGCACCTGCTGAAGGCGAAGTCGCACCCTGACCTCTGCGTCCAGGTCGACATGTTCGACCGCCTGCCCACGCCCTGGGGCCTCGTTCGAGCCGGCGTGGCGCCCGACCACCCCAACATCAAGGCGGTCAGCCGCGTCTACGAGAAGACCGCGGAGCACCCCGAGTTCCGCTTCTACGGCAACGTCGAGCTCGGCCGCGACCTCTCGCACGACGACCTCACCGCCCGTTACCACGCGGTGATCTACGCGGTGGGCGCCCAGACCGACCGCCGTATGGGCATCCCCGGCGAGGACCTACCCGGCAGCTGGGCCGCCACGGAGTTCGTCGCCTGGTACAACGGCCACCCGGATTACAAGGACCTCGTGTTCGACCTCAGCGCCGAGCGCGCGATCGTCGTGGGGAACGGCAACGTGGCCACCGACGTCGCCCGCATGCTCGCGCTCACGCGCGACGAGCTCGTCCAGACCGACGTCGCCGACCACGCCCTCGACGTGCTCGCCGACTCGAACGTCAGGGAGATCGTCGTGCTCGGCCGCCGCGGGCCCGCGCAGGCCGCGTTCACCAACCCGGAGCTGCTCGAGCTCGGCGAGATGACCGACGCCGACGTATTCGTCGACCCCGGCGACGTCGAGCTCGACCAACTCTCCAAGGCGTTCATCGAGAGCGAGGCCGCGCGCGCCACGCAGAAGAAGAACGTCGACATCCTGACCGGCTATGCCGCTCGCGAGCCGCTCGGCAAGCCGCGCCGGATCGTCCTGCGCTTCCTCGTCTCCCCGGTCGAGATCCTCGGCACGGACCGCGTCGAGAGCATCCGCTTCGTGCACAACGAGCTCGTGGAAGCCGATGACGGTTCGATCCGGCCGCGCCCAACCGAGCTGGCCGAGGAGCTCGACTGCGGCCTCGTCTTCCGCTCGATCGGCTACCGCGGCACGAGGATCCCGGGCCTTCCGTTCGACGAGAAGACGTGCACGATCCCTCACGAGCACGGCCGCATCGCGGGCCTGACCGGGGAGTACGCGGTGGGCTGGATCAAGCGCGGCCCCACGGGCATCATCGGGACCAACAAGCGCGACGCCCAGGAGACCGTGAGCTCCGTGCTCGAGGACCTCGACGCCGGCCGCCTCCTCACGCCGGCGGACCCCGACCGCGACTCCATGGAGGCGCTCGTCGCCGAGCGCCAGCCCGACGCGGTGAGCTACGCCGGCTGGCAGGCGGTGGACCGCGCCGAGCGCGAGGCGGGTGAGCCGCACGGCCGCCCGCGCGTGAAGCTGTGCTCGTTCGAGGAGCTGCTCGAAGCCGCCAAGGACGCTACGCCGGCGCCCTGACTGCCTCGCCGTCCAGCGCGTCCAAAGCGCGCTCGACCGACAGGCGCAGGCACGTGAAGATCGGCGTCTCCGACTCCGTGTACGCGCTCGACTCGGTCGTGCGCAGCTCCTGCACGAGGTCGAGGAACTCGGCCGGGTCGTCCGCGTCGAAGGCCACGACGAACTCCTGGTCGTCGAGGCCGAACGAGTAGGCCGTGTTCGTCTCGATGCCGGTGAAGCGGCGCGCCACCTCGATGTGGTCGCGCATCACGCGCGTGCGCTCCTCGGGCGGAAGCCGGTACCACTCGCGCTTCTTCCACATCGGGTAGACGATCAGGTACCTCGAGTCGGCCCCCGCGCGCGGCCCGAGCGGCTTGTCCGGCTCGTCCGAGTAGGGCGACTCCTTCGTCATCGCCAGGTAGGAGTGCGCGATGTCCGCGTAGCGCATCAGGCCGCTCTGGTTCAGCAGGACGTGCAGCTCGTGGATCGGGTCCATTGTGTGAGCAATCGCACGGACCATGAGGTCGCAGTCGCCCCTCGTGCCGACCAGCGAATACGCGCGCAGGTAGTGGTCCTCCGCAAAGTCCCTGCAAGCGGCTGCGAACTCGCGCTTGTCGGCCGCGCGCTCCTCGCTCGACCTGCGCCGCCAGGCGGGATCGACCTTCAGAAACGTGTATTTCACGTAGTTGCGCTGCTCGGCCACATGATTAGTGTGGCCGATAGGATGGCCACCGTGCGTGTAGCGCTCGTCTCGCCCTATTCCTACACGTATCCGGGCGGCGTCGGGCGTCATGTGGAGGCTCTGGCCCAGGAGCTGATGGAGCTCGGACATGAGGTCCGGCTACTCGTCCCATACGACCCCGATGACCGACTGGCACGCGTGACCCACCGCGGAGCTCGCCCGCAGCAGCGGCCCCTGCCCGATTACGTCGTGCCGATGGGCCGCACGCTCGGCCTGCCGATGAACGGCGCGGTGTCGAACCTGGCGACCTTTCCGAAGACCGTCGGCCTCCTCGGCCGCGAGCTGCGCCACGGCGGCTACGACCTCGTGCACGTGCACGAGCCGAACGCGCCGTACATGTCCTGGTACGCGACGGAAGCCGCGCGCGTGCCGGTGGTCGGGACCTTCCACACGTATTCGACGAGCGGGATCGTCAACAGGATCGCGGCGAACGTGATCGGGGTGCGCCGGCTCTACTCGAAGCTGAGCGCCCGCATCGCTGTCTCGGAGGCGGCCCAGTGGACGGCGCAGCGCTACTACGGCGGCCGCTACCGGATCGTGCCGAACGGAGTGGATCTGTCGGCGGCCAGCCCGGACGGCGCGCGGCCCCACGACGAGCTGCGACTCCTATTCGTGGGGCGCGCCGAGGAGCGCAAGGGACTGCCCGTGCTGCTGCGCGCCTTCGAGGCGCTGCGCGGCGTGGGCGTGGCGGCGCGGCTCATGGTCGCGGGGCCCACCGCCGAGGAGGTCGGGCCGCTGCTGCTCGACCCGGAGGGCGTGGAGCTCGTGGGCCAGGTGGACGACGCGGAGAAGTGGCGGCTGCTCGGCGAGGCCGATCTGCTCTGCGCGCCGTCGCTCGGCGGCGAGAGCTTCGGCATGGTGCTGACGGAGGCGTTCGCCTCCGGCACCCCGGTCGTGGCCTCCGACATAGCGGGCTACCGGGGCGTCGTGCGCGACGGCCGCGACGGCGTGCTGGTCCCCTGCGGCGACGCGGTCGCGCTCGGCGAGACGCTGCTCGAGCTCGCCTCGCACCCCGAGCGGCGCTCGGAGATGGCCGAGGCCGCGCTCGAGCGGGCGGAGCGCTTCGCGTGGCCCAACGTGGCGCGCGAGGTGGAGTCGGTCTACCAGGAGGCGCTCGGCGTGCCCGAGCCGGACGGTCCGGTGGCGCGACTCGCGCGCCGCACCGGCGCGGTCCCCTCCGAGCCAGGCCCGCGGGTCGGCCCGAAGCGCCTTCCGTCTCTCGAGCCCAAGCTGCCGGCCGCGGGCCGGCGCCGCGTGGCGCGCACCGCCCGGCGTGTGCTCGTGGCCTCCGGCGCCGTGGCGGGCGCCGCCCTCGCGGTGCTCGCGCTCCAGCGGCTCGGCATCGAGTCGATCGGCCGCGCGGTCGTGGCCGCCACGCCCGTCTGGGTGCTGGTGGCCTTCGCGCTCATGTGCGCCTCGATGCTCGTGCGCGCCGAGGCCTGGCACGCGATCCTGCGGGCCGCTCTGCCAGGCACGCGCGTCCGCAGGCGCGACGCGGCGCGCGCCACGATGATCGGCGTGCTCATGTCGGCCACGCTGCCGGCCCGGCTCGGCGAGCCGTCGCGCGCGCTGATCGTCGCGAGGCGCGTGGGCCGAGTCCGCGACCGCCTGCCGATCGTGCTCGGCACGCTCGTCTCCCAGTCGCTTCTGAACATCCTCGCGCTCGTGGTGCTCGGCGCCGTCATGTTCCACACGGTTGGCCTCTTCCAGGGGAACGAGGACGCGCTCGTGGTCGCCACGATCGCCCCGGTCGTCCTGCTCGCGCTCGTGCTCTCGGTGCCCTGGTTGCTCCGCCGCGGGAAGCCGAGCCGCTTCCAGCGCGTGCAGCAGGCGGCCACCCTGGCCCGCGGCGCGATGCTCCGGGTGCGCTCGGGCCTGCAGGTGTTCCGCCGGCCGAAGCTCGGCGCGTGGGCGCTCGTCATGCAGCTCAGCGCCTGGGCGATCCAGTGGCTGGCGTGCTACGTGCTCCTGCTCGCGCTCGGACTCGGCGACGAAGCCGGGCTCGGCGGCGCCGCGGCCGTTCTCTTCGCCGTGAACGTGACCGCCGCGCTGCCGGCCACCCCGTCGAACCTGGGCGTCTTCCAGGCGGCCTGCGTGGCGGTCCTGTCCGCCTACGGGGTGGGCAAGACGAACGCCCTGGCCTACGGGATCATCCTCCAGGCGGTCGAGATCGCGACCGCTGTTGCGATGGGCATGCCGGCGCTGGTGCGCGAGGGCATGACCTGGCGCGATCTGCGCCTCAGGACGCTCTACGCCGCTCCAGTCGAGCTCCGGCACGCCGCGCGGGGCGGCGACGCGGCGGAAGCCGAGGCCTAAAAAGCTTCAGATAGGCCCTCAGGATGACGAAAAGTCTCCTGAAAGCCCATGAACAACGGGAATCTGGCCGAGGCGCAACTCCGCGCCCTCATTGACGTGGCCGCCGTCGCGGCGGGCGCGAACAGGCTCGAGGAGGTCCTCGAGCTCGCTGCCGAGCGCGCTCTCGAGGCGGTCGGCGGCTCGTCGCTGGCCATCTCCCGCTGGGACATGGAGTCGGGGGTCGTCCGCACGCTGATCA
>Ga0126312_10000513_pt1 | contig 23327 bp, 19 predicted proteins | sample Plot104A_FD_92537 | JGI IMG/M metagenome (GOLD analysis project Ga0126312, IMG submission 92537) | Serpentine soil microbial communities from UC McLaughlin Reserve, CA, USA - Plot104A | ecosystem: Environmental > Terrestrial > Soil > Grasslands | place: USA: UC McLaughlin Reserve, Lake County...
TGCCGGCTAGCACGCGCGCGATCGCCTCGCTGCGAGAACGGACGCCGAGCTTGGAGAAGATCGAGGTCAGGTGGCACTTCACCGTGCTCTCCGCGAGGTAGAGGCGCTGCGCGATTTCCGCGTTGGTCAGCCCGAGCACCAGGAGGCCGAGCGCCTGCTTCTCGCGGTGGGACAGCGCCGGCCGGACGGCGCTCGCCCTCGTCATCGGCGGCACGACGAGTTGACCGGCGCGCACCGCGCGCACCGTTGGGGCGAGCGACGCCTCGAGATCGGAGTGGAGGACGAAGCCGCCGGCGCCCGCCTCGAGCGCCTTGTGGACACCGTTGGTATCGGCGGTGGCGATAACGATGACGCGCGCTTGGGGCAGGCGCATCCTTGCCGCCCGGATCGCGGCGGCGCGCTGGTCGGCTCTGTCGCAGCATGCGATCACCACGGCGTCGGCGCCGCGCGCGTCCTCATGCTCGAGCTGGGCGGAGCTGGCGGCCTGGATCGAGACCAGCTGTCCGTCCCGGGTCAGTGCGCCGGTTACGCGCCGCCGGACGGCCTCGTCGTCCGCGACCACGGCAACGGCGGGCGCGCGGTCGTCGATCGTCACGACGGCCTCGAGAGCACTCACCGTTCCCATGCCCCACAAACGTTGAGCATGGGCGCGGGCTTGCGTCGGAGAAAGGTCGGACACGTAATTCACCTCGACCGCAAACGACGAGGCTCCTCTTCGCCATGCGGGGGCGGAAGAACGCACGTGCTCGGCCCGTTTCTCTCGCAGCAGGACGGGATCGAAAGGAGGCAGTTCCATGACGACGTGCCTCGTGACCGGCGGCGCTGGGTTCCTAGGCTCACACCTGTGCGACGAGCTTCTCCGGCGCGGGAATCGGGTGATCTGCGTCGACAACTTCGAGACGGGCTCGCTCGCGAACATCGGGCACCTGCGCATGCCGGAGTTCGGGCACATCCATGCCGACATCACGCGGCCGTTCCATGTCGAGGAGCCCGTGGATGTCGTTTACCATGCCGCCTCGCCGGCCTCGCCGATCGACTACCTTCGCCTGCCGCTGCACACCCTGAAGGTCGGCGCCTACGGGACCCACAACGCGCTCGGCTTGGCCAAGGAGCATCGCGCCCGGTTCCTGCTGTTCTCGACCAGCGAGGTCTACGGCGACCCGCAGATCCACCCGCAGCCGGAGTCCTACTGGGGACACGTCAATCCAATCGGACCGCGCGGCGTCTACGACGAGGCGAAGCGCTACGCCGAGGCCCTCACAATGGCGTATCACCGACAGCAGGGCGTCGACACGGCGATCGTGCGCATCTTCAACACCTATGGCCCGCGAATGCGTCCCAACGACGGCCGCGCGATTCCGACCTTCCTGCGCCAGGCTCTCACCGGCAAGCCGATAACGGTCTTCGGCGATGGAAGTCAGACGCGGTCGTTCTGCTACGTCGATGATCTGATCAGCGGGATCATCGGACTCGCGCAGTCCGGTCACCACTCGCCGGTGAACATCGGCAATCCGAACGAGTTCACGCTGCTGGAGCTGGCGCACGCGGTGATCGAGGTCAGCGGCTCGATGTCGGAGATCGTGCACGAGGCGCTGCCGATGGACGACCCTCAGGTCCGCCAGCCGGACATTTCGCTCGCATGCGACCTGCTGCGCTGGGAGCCCACAGTCGAGCTTCGTGAGGGACTCCAAAGGACGATCGATGAGATGGGCGTCGAGCGACTCGTCGGCGCGGCGGCCTGAGGGCCGCGCCGCCGGCCGCGCGGGCCTTCCGATGCTGACCGTCGAGGGGGCATGAGCGTTCGATCAGCCGCGCGGCCGCGCGGCGTCATGTCGATCGACGTGGAGGACTGGTTCCAGGTTCAGAACCTCGACGCGGTGATCCGGCGGGACAGCTGGAGTAGTCGACAGTTGCGCGTGGAGCGGAACATGGACCTCATGCTCGCCCTCATGGCCGAGCACGAAGTCCGTGCCACGTGCTTCGTCCTCGGCTGGATCGCCGACAGATGTCCGGCGCTGATCAGGCGCATCGCCCGCGAAGGCCATGAGGTCGCCTCCCACGGCTATGGCCATGGGCTGCTCTCGGAACTGTCGCAGGACGAATTTCGAGCCGACGTCAGACACTCGAAGGCCCTGCTCGAAGATCTCACCGGAGCAGAGGTCACCGGGTATCGGGCGCCGAGCTTCTCGATTACGGATTGGGCGATACCGATCCTCGCCGAGGAGGGGTTCACCTACGACTCGTCGGTGTTCCCCACCGTTGCGCACGACCGCTACGGGAGGCTCACGGGGATGGAGGCAGGCCGGCCCATCGTCGAGCTGCAGCCTGGGTTTTGGGAGGTCTGCGTCTCGTGTCTGAAGGTGGGACCCACCAGCGTGCCTTGGGGAGGGGGCGCGTACTTCCGCCTCATCCCCTACGCGGTGTTCCGCCGCGGCGTACGCCGCATCCTGGGCGCGCCCGCGGCGACCTACGTCTTCTACATCCATCCCTGGGAGATCGATCCAGACCAGCCGCGGATCGCCGGTGTCGCCCGCGGCTGTCGCTTCCGCCACTACGTCGGGCTCGGAAGGGCCGAATGGCGCTTCTTTTCGCTCCTCGGTGACTTCCACTGGTCGACGATGAGGCAGGCCCTCGCGGGGGTGACCGGAAACGCGGCAGGTGGAGACGGTCCCGGCGGGCACGAAAGAGCCGCCGCCACTCACCCGTTGATCAGTCGATGATGTGTTTCGACCACCGGGTCGTCCGGGGACCGGACGCCGCCCCGCGGATGGGGGGCGGCGCGTGACCGTCGCCCTCGGTCCGTCGAGCGTCGCGCCGACGGACGAGCGGAGGCGAGCTCGTCCGCTGCAGGTCGCCCACGTCAATGCGAACTTCGCCGCGGGATCCGGTGGGATCGTGCTGCGCGAGGCCCGTGCGGTCGACCCAGACCAGTACACGACGACGATCCTCGCTCCTGGTGACGGGCCGCTCTTCGCCGAGGCCGAGCGCCACGACGTGGAAGTGGTGCGGCTGCGGCAGATGGGCGGCGGGCGTCGCGTCTACCCGTGGGCGGACGGGGAAGCGCTGCGTGAGCTCTGTGAGCAGTTCCGCGCGGGCGGGTTCGACGTTGTGCACACGCACGCCGGGCGAGCCGGGGCGGTGGGACGCATCGCGGCACGGCGCGTCGGCGTGCCGGCGATCGTGCACACGCTCCACGGCTTCCCGTTCAACGAGTTCCAGTCGCTTCCCACGCGACGCGCCCTGCAGGCGATCGAGCGTGGCCTCGGTCGCATCACCGACTGGTTTCTGACCGACGGCACCTTCGTCGCCTCGGAGGCCGTCCGCCTCCGGATCGCGGCGCCGGACCGCATTCGGGCCCTGATCAGCCCAATCGACGCCATCCCGCCTGTCACCAACATCGCGCGCCGTCGCGCCCGCCTCCTGCTCGGAGTGCCCGCGGACACCAAGGTCATCGGGACGACGGCCCGCCTAGTGCGGCAGAAGGGCCCCCTCGACATGGTCGACGCCGTGGCCGCGCTCGGGCGGTCCGACGTCTTGATGATCTGGGTGGGCGATGGCGAGATGCGTCCCGAGGTCGAGCGGCGCATCGCCGAGCTCGGGCTCGTGAGCCGCTTCCTCCTGCTCGGCGACCGCAACGACGTCCCGGATCTGCTGCCCGCGTTCGACCTCCTGGCGATGTCCAGCCTCTGGGAGGGGCTGCCGTGCTCGGTGCTCGAGGCGATGATGTGTGGGATCCCCGTCGTGGCGACCGCGGTCAACTCAGTTCCCGAGGTCGTCATCCCGGGCCGGACGGGACTGCTGGCGCGCCCCCGGGACCCTGCGTCCCTGAGCCGCGCGCTTGCGTTCATGCTCGACAACCCGGACGACGCTGCTCGTATGTCCGCCGCCGCCCGCAGCCAGGTCAGCGAGCTGGTCCGCCCCGACCTTCTGGGCGAGGATCTCATGGACGTCTACCGATGCGCCCTGCGGCACGCCAAGCGCCAGGGCCGCGCCGCCGCGGTGGACCTCGCGCGATGACGGCCATGCTGCGCACCGCGGGAGAGCGGCTGTCGATCGAGTCTGAGCCGTCCTGGGTCACGGAGCTGCTGAGCGAGGGGGCCGGCGGCGAGCTGAGCGCAGGAAACGGGGTCGAGCCGTCGGTCCGCGTGGTGGTCGAGTCGGACCGGCGCGGCTTCGACACCGACGGCTGGGAGGTGCTCACGCGCGGCGCCTGGCGGCGTGAGGGTGAACTGGTCATGACGAACGCCTGCACCGCGGGGTTCGACCTCCACGTGCGCTGGACGTCCGAGCGGACCGACTTCACGTTCCGGTGGCGTCCGCCGGCGCGCGACCGCGCGGCCGCGCGGGTTCTGCGGTCCCGATTCCACCTCTTGGCCCGTGCGCTGTTGATCCAGTACCCGGCGCTCTGGTGTGCGGGCCGCCGCCTGCGCGTACCGTTGCACGCCTCGGCGTTCACGGCGGGCTTTGCCACGCCGCTCCTGGTCGCGGCGAGCGGCGTGGGACGATCGACCCTGCTCCTCGAGGAATGCCGATCCGGCGCCCGCGCGACCGGGGACAATCTCGCCGTCGGCGACGGGACGACGCTGTGGGGGCTCGTCGAGCCGCTGCGGGTCGAGGGCGCCGGCGGGCGCCGGATGCCCCACGGCCGCACGGAGACGCCGATGCCCGATCGCGCCTCGGCGCTCATGCCCGACCGCGTCGTCGTCCTGCAGCGTGGCTCAGGCGACGGGCCACGGCTCGGGCCCTGCCGCCCAGAGGTCGCGGCACGCTCCCTCGTCACCGCCACCTACATGGCCGGGGAGCTGCGCCGCTACTGGTCATTTGCGGCGACCCTGTCCGCCGGCAGCGGCGCAGGGCCGGCCCACCCACCCGTGGCGGACGTCGCGTCACGCTTCGTCAGCGGCCTGCCGTGCCACGTCCTCGCCCTCGGTCGCCGGCCGGGAGAACGCCTGTCTGCGCTACTCGACACTCTCGAGATCGCGGCATGACCTCGACCATGACCGAAGCTGCGGCGAGCGGCGCCTCGAACGTCCGGGTTTTCCATAGCAAGGACGCTCCCCCAGATCCGGCGGCGCTGGCGCTCCTGCGCGCGGGCACGGCCGATGCCGATCTCGCCGCGCCCGCTGCCGTCCTCCCCGACTTCCATCTCAAGGACGACAAGGAGATGCCGTCGAGCATCGCGGTCGCGACCACCGACACGATCAGGCCCACCATGACGTGTTGCTCCCTGAATTGCGGGATGGGACTGCTCACGCTTGACGTCGAGCGGCCGCACGCCGCTCAGGTCGCGAGCTTCTACGACCGGGTCCGCGAGCGGATGCCCTACCCGCCGACCTATCGCCCGGGGCTCACGCGCGAGGATGTGCTCCGCTGTGCGACCGAGGGCGCGCGCTTCGCGGTCGACCGGTTCGGCGCGGACACGGCCTTGCTAGACCGCATGGAGGAGGGAGGGCACCTCGACACGGAGGGCTACGGCGGCGCCGAGCGCATCCGGCGCGAGCTGCCGTGGTCCGTCCAGCAGCTGTCGCGGCTCAGGTTCGCGACGATCGGCCCGAGCAATCACTTCATCGAGCTGCAGCAGATCGAGGAGGTCCTCGATCCCCATGCAGCCGCGCTCCTCGGCGTTGAGCTAGGTCAGGTCACACTGCAGCTCCATGGCGGCGGCGGCGCGCTCACGGGCGAGCTCGGCGTCCTGTTCGGTCGACGCAAGCGCTATCCCAAGGCGCTGCGCGTACAGATGGCGGTCCAGAAGCCGCTGTACCACCTCCAGGGCGTTGGCTCGCTCGCGGAGCTCCGGATGCGCAGGAAGCTGTACTTCTCGCGCGGCTTCCCGCCCGTGGCCCGCGACGGGATCGAGGGGGAGCGGCTCATGCTCTCCGTCATGATGGCGATGAACTACGGCTTCGCCTTCAGGGCTTCGGTGTACTCGATCCTGACCAAGCTGCTGCGGGAGTCGTTCGGGGCCCGCCAGAGCCAGCTCGTCGTCGATTCGCCGCACAACACGATCTACGAGGAGGAGATCGACGGTCAGAGCGCCGTCGTTCACCGGCACAACGCGGCGCGCGCGTACCCCGCGGCGCGCATGGCAGACCACTCCATCTTCGGACAGACCGGCCAGCCACTCCTCCTGCCGGGGACGAACCGCACGTCGTCGTACCTCTGCGTCGCGGGCGACGGCGCCGAGGCGAGTACGTACTCGGTCTCGCATGGTGCCGGATCGAACATCAAGCGCTTCGTCAGGGAGGGCCTCTCGCAGAACGATCCCGACGGTCGGACGACCCTTCGATTCGGCTACAAGACGAGGGAGCCCCGTGAGGTCGAGCAGCTCGACGATCGCGGTGTCGACGATGTCCTCGGCTTGCTGGCGGCCCACGACATCGTCCGACCGGTCGCGCGGATGCGGCCGTTCGCGGTCCTCAACTAGGAGCTGCTCAGCGTGATCGTGGCCGAGCGCTGGCGGGACAACTTGCTCGCCGTCGGTCCTGTCGGCGCGGTTCGGGTGGAGGTTGATCGCTCGCGCCCCGGTCGCCGCACCCAAGCGCGAACGATCCGCGATCTGCCTGCCGGCACGCCGGTGGTGCTCAGCGCCTCCGGGCGTGGAGCGATCCGCCGCTGCCGGGACGTCGCGGCGCAGACGGGCGTCGTGCTCGAGCGCGAGTTCCTCGCGGTGCCGTCCGCAGCCGCGCCCGCCTACCTCGTCGAGAATGCGCGCGGGCCCGTCGAGGTCTTCCTCGGCACCTTGCTCGTCACCCCGCCCGGCACGCCGTTCGCGGACATGGTCGATACCGCCCTCGGCGTCGTGCGGGCCCTGAGCCCCTGGCGACTGATCGGGGTGCTCGTAGCTGGCCGGGTCCTCGTCGGGAGATGCGCATGAGCGCCCTTGCCGTTGGCGGTGCCCGCGCGTCGGAGCTGACGCTCGCCGCGTCCGCCGAGCCGCAGTCCTTGTGGGAGTTCGTCGAGGCCTCCGGCCTGCGCGCTCTCGTCCTCGGCACCTCCAAGGTGCCCAACGCCAAGATCATCGTCCTGCTCATCTCGCCGGACACCGGCCGGCCTGAGCTCGCCGTCAAGGTGCCCACCACCGATGCGGCCACCACGGCGGTCCGGGCGGAGACAGCGATGCTCGTGGAACTGGACCGCGTCGCACTGGACATCAGGACGACGATCCCACGTGTTGTGGGAGACGTCGAATTCCATGGCCGCACCGGCGTCGTCACGACCGCCGTGCATGGAACGCCGATGTCGACGTCCTACGCGCGCAACCGCCACACCGCCAACGAGGCGCGCGTCAGTGCGGACTTCGCTGCCGTGGATCGCTGGCTGGTCATGCTCCAACACGGCACGGCGGCCCATCCCGCGCCCCTGGAGATGGATGCAGGCATCGGGGCGCGTCTCGCGCAGCGGTTCGCTGACGACGATCGCATCGACGAGGCCGTCGAGCGCCTCGGCGAGGCCTGTGGACGCCTGCGAAGCAGCGTCGTCCCGCGGACCGCCGTGCACGGCGACCTATGGATCAGCAACATCCTGCTGTGCGACGGAACGGTCTCCGGCGTCGTGGACTGGGAGGGCGGCGAGCCCCGTGGCGAGCCGGTGCGCGACCTCGTGCGCTTCGCGATCGCGTACGCGCTGTTCTTGGACCGCCACACCAAGGCTGGGCGCTGCGTCCGCGGACACCCTGGGCTGCGCGTCGGCACCTGGGGCGCGGGCGTCGAGTACGCGCTCGACGGCCGGGGCTGGTTCCCCGATCTCGTGCGCGGCTTTCTTCGAACCGGCCTCACGCGGCTTGGCGCCGACCAGTCGCAGTGGCGCGACGCCGCCTTGGCGGGGATCGCCGAGCTCGCCGCGCTCACCGACGATCCCGCATTCGCCCGCCCCATCCTTGCGCTGTTCTGCCGTCTGGCGGGCCGCCCTGAGCCGACGGAGGATCGTGCGGCTCGGGAATCTGGCGCTTTCGCGAACGGCCGTGCGCCAGTCTGAACACGCGGCCGAAGTCTGGGGCTAGCTCGCTCGTTCTCTCTTTAGGATGCTCGGCCCGGCTAGGTGGAATCCGTCGACGGTCGCCGCAGTCCGTAGAACCGGGTGCTTCTGGCGGTGCGGCCAGATGACGACGCTTGCTCGCCGATGGCCAATGCTGGCTCTGGTGCTGCTAGTGGGATCGATCGTCCTGAGGGCGACCGAAGCGTACGCGCGTGTCAGCACCCTCCAGGTCGACAAGAACGACTCGGGTTGCTCCGACAACGGGTCGGGCACGGCGACGCGACCGTTCTGCTCGATCGGCGCGGCCGCGACCCAGGTCACAGCCGGGCAGACGGTCCGCGTGTCGCGTGGGAGGTATCGGGAGCAGTTGTGGCTGGCCAGTTCTGGCACGGCCACGGCGCCGATCAAATTCATCGCCGAGCGGGGCGAGACCGTGAGGCTCACCGGTGGCTCCGACGGCTCCGGCGTCTATACCAACGGCAAGGCGTACGTCACCGTTCAGGGGTTCACGGTCTCGGATACGACGGGGGACGGGATCGTCGTCAGCGAGAACTCGTCGCACGTCACCGTGCGCGGCAACCGGGTGACCAATGCCGGCCAGCCGGTGTTGGGGCTGACGGCGAAGGGCATCCGCGTTGACCGCGCCAACGACAACGTGATCGCCAACAACACGGTCGACCACAACACGGACTACGGCATCTACGTGGTGGGCAACAGCACACGAAACCTGGTCACTGGCAACCGGGTCTACGCCAATGCGCGCGTCTACGAGCGGGCGGCCTCCGGGATCAGGGTCCACGGCGCGGCCGGCAACACGATCTTGCGCAACGTCAGCCACGACAATGAGGACTCGGGCATCGAGCTCGTCACGGGGGCCAGCAACAACCTGGTCGTCAACAGCATCGTCTACAACAACAACGACCATGGCATCGACGACACGGGCAGGTCGCCGAACAACGCTGTCATCGGCAACGTCGTCTACAAGAGCGTCACGGCGGGCATCAACTTCGAGGGCGGCGCGACCAGCGGGCAGATCTTCAACAACATCGCGGTCGACAACGGCCTCAACAGCCCGCGCACGCACGGCAACATCCGGGTCGACTCGACGTCCACGACGGGCACCACGCTCGACTACAACCTCCTGTACCTGAGCAGTCCGGGCCGCAACTACGTCTGGGGGGTGGGATACGACACGCTGCAACAGATGCAGATGGCCAGCGGCCAGGAGGCGCACGCCATCGAGGGCCACTACGTACTCGGTCTCGCACGCTCCCGGATCGAAGATCAAGCGCTTCGTCATCGAGGGCCTCTCGCAGAAGGATCCGGACGGTCGGACGACTCGACGGTTCAGCTACAAGACGAGGGAGCCCCGTGAGGTCGAGCAGCTCGACGATGGCGGTGTCGACGACGTCCTCGGCTGGTTGGCGCCCCACGCCATCGTCCGTTCGAGGATCGTGCGGCTCGATCGTCGTGAGCAAGAGCTCCTCGAAGCGGAAGTTTCGACAGAGATCATGCGTTGGTCTTCGTAGTGCGGCCTTGTCGAGCACCCCCCGACCCCACTCGCTTCTCAGCGCCATCCCGGCGGTCCCTCCATTGAGCCGATCCCCGACCCTCACTGTCCCACCCGCGCCCCCCCGAGCCAGATGACCCTCTCCCGCCGCACCCGGCTTGCGATCTTCGCCGGCGTCGCCACGCTGGTGGCCGCGCTGAGCGTGGCCGCAGCAGCGGCGAGCGCCAGCACGCTATACGTCGCGAAGAACGATCCGAACTGCTCGAACTCGGGTTCGGGCACGGCGACGCAGCCGTTCTGCTCCATCACACCGGCCGCAGCACGCGTCGCCGTCGGAGAGACGGTGCAGGTGTCGGCCGGGACCTACAACGAGATGGTGACGGTCTCCAGCTCCGGGACGGCTAGCGCACCGATCAGGTTCACCGCCGTGCCGGGGGACACCGTGACCGTCACGGGTGGCACGAACGGCTTCTCCATCTCGAGTCGCAGCTACGTCACCGTCGAGGGATTCAACGTGACCGCGACGCCGAAGGACGGGATCGTCGTCAAGAACTCGACGGACATCACCCTGCGGGGCAATCATGTCACCAAGGTCGGCCAGCCCGTGTCGGGTTCGACCGCCAAGGGGATCCGCGTCGAGAGCTCGCGCGACTGCCTAGTCGTCAACAACACCGTCGACCACAACACCGACTACGGGATCTACCTCGTCGGCAGCAGGCAGAATGAGGTGCTCTCGAACGTGTCCTTCGCGAACGCGCGCGGCTTCCAACGCGCGGCATCGGGGTTCCGGATCCACAGCTCTTCGGACAACACGATCTCCGGCAACGTCAGCCACGACAACGAGGACTCGGGCATCGAGCTGAACACCGGCGCCAGCAACAACGTCGTGGTCAACAACGTCCTCTACAACGACGGCGACCACGGCCTCGACGACACCGGCACCTCGCCCAACAACAGCATCATCGGCAACGTCGTCTACAAGAACACCACGGCCGGGATCAACATCGAGGGCAGCTCGACCGGCGCGACGATCGAGAACAACGTCAGCGTCGACAACGCCATCAACAGCCCGCGCACCACGGGGAACATCCGGGTCGACACCGACTCGACGATGGGCGCGACCCTCGATTACAACGTCGTCTACATGAGCAACGGAGGGCGGAACTACGTTTGGAGCCTGGGCTACAACACGCTCGCCGAGATGCAGATGGCCAGCGGCCAGGAAGTGCACTCGACCCAGGCCGACCCGAAGTGGACGTCGCCGTCCACCGGCGACTTCACGCTGCGGTCCGGCTCGCCGGCCATCGACTCCGCCAACTCCGGAGTTGCCGGTGCCCAGAGCAGCGATGCGGACGGCAACTCACGGATCGACGACCCGTCGACCGCGAACACGGGCGCCGGGCCACGGACCTACGACGACCGCGGCCCGTACGAGTACCAGCCTCAAGATCACCCGCCGTTGGCCAAGCTCAACGTGTCGCCCTCCTCCGGCGTGGTGGACCTCGACGTCACGGCGGACGCGTCGGCCTCCAGCGACACCGACGGCAGCTCACCGATCGCCAGCTACCGCTTCGAGTTCGGCGACGGCTCGGCTGCCGTGGGCCCCCAGTCGACAGCAACCGCGTCCCACACCTATCGCAGGGCGGGCACCTTCACGGTCACGGTCAAGGTCACGGATTCCGCCGGCTTGTCCTCAACGGCGACCTCGACCGTCACCGTGAAGGATGACCCCCCGGTCGCCGCGATCGCCGCGACCCCCTCGACGGGGCCGGCGCCGCTGCTCGTCGCGGCGGACGCGTCGGCGTCGACCGACACGGACGCGACGCGGATCGCTAGCTACAGCTTCAACTGGGGCGACGGCTCCTCGACCGGCCCCCAGAGCGGGCCACAGGCATCCCACACCTATGCGGTGGCGGGGAGCTACACGGTGACCGTCACCGTGCAGGACAGCGCGGGCCTGACGTCGCAGGCGACGACGGACGTCACGGCATACGGGAGCAACGTCCCGCCGACCGCGCGGCTGTCCGTCACACCGTCCAGCGGCGACGTCGACCTAGCTGTCACCGCGGACGCGTCGGCGTCCACCGACCCCGATGACGGCATTTCGAGCTACCGGTTCGACTGGGGCGACGGCTCGCCTGCGACCGGCCCTCAGAGCGCGGCCGATGCGGCACACACCTATCGCGCGGCCGGGGACTACACGGTGACCGTAACGGTCACCGACGCCGGCGGCGACGCATCCGACGCGACCTCGCAGGTCACCGTTACCGATTCGCCGCCCGTCGCGAGGTTGACCGTTTCCGCGAGCTCCGCGGTGGCCCCGGTCGCCGTGACGGCGGACGGGTCTGCGTCGACGGACACCGATGGCACGCCCATCGCCAGCTACGCCTTCGACTGGGGCGACGGCTCCGCCGCGACAGGCCCGCAGGCCAGCGCCAGGGCGACGCACACGTATGCGACGGCCGGGTCCTACGCCGTGACGATGACGGTGAAGGACGCCGCAGGACAGGCGACGACGGCCACGACACAGGTGCTCGCCAGGTCGAACCTCGTCGGCAACCCCGGCTTCGAGACGTCGCTGACGGGGTGGAACACGTCGGGCTCCATCGCGGGCGTCACCGTCGGCAGGGTGGCGGGCGGGCACGGGGGCGACTGGTCCGCCAAGCTCGTCAACGGGGCGACGACTGCGGGCACGTGCACCCTCAACGACGCGCCGGACTGGGCCAAGCCGACAGTGGCCGGCAACTACGCCGCATCGATCTGGGTACGCGCCGACACGCCAGGCGCCACGCTGAAGGTGAGGCTCACCGAGTGGAGCGGGACGGCGAACGTGGGATCCGCGGTGGCCACCGTGACGCTCTCGACGTCGTGGCAGAGCGTGAGGCTCAACTACACGACGGTGGCGCCGGGATCTTCGCTGGACTTCAACACCTATGTCCTCGGCGCCCCGCCAGGGACGTGTTTCTACGCGGACGACGTGTCGATCTACCTCACGTGATGCGTGCGGAGAGCGGTCCGCCACGCTCCGCGGCTCACCCCGAGCTGCGGGCTTGGCGATTCGCTCGTCCCCGACCGCATCGCTGAGCCCGGCCGTCACGATCTGCGCCGCCCGCGAAAGGATCGGCGCCTGGCATCCGTTCGTCAGGTGGGTCGCCCAGCGACTTCCATCTGACCGAGGCAAGCGTGGACTACAGCGACGTTACGGAGGACCTGCACAGCAACGGCGACGTGCCCGACGGCACGGCCCAGGTGCTCGCAGCCGATCCGGGTTCCGCCACGAGTGTGCTGAGCCTGAGCCGAATGTACGAGCCTCTGGTCGCACCGGCGCATGCCGACGAGTCGGCGACGCCCGGCATCCTCCCGGCCGGCATTCTCGGTCGTGCCTTGGGGCGCGGCCGCCTGGCCGTGGACAGGCGCACCGGCGCCGAGCCTCCGTGGCGGGTGCTGGCGGCCGGGGTGTTGGGCAGTCTCGCGGTCCTGCTGGCGACGGCGCTTGCCATCATGTCGTCGTCCGACGTCTCGGCAACCCTCGTCCCCGCCGCCGTCGTTGCCGTCCCCGCGTGGTGTTGCGCGCTCCATTACGTGTACCTGGGCCGTGCGCTGCCTCCGTTGACGCTGAGCACGCCGGTCGCAGCGGCCGTTGCCGGGTTGATCGGCCTGGCGGGCGCGTCTGCGGCCGTGATGGTCCTGCCGGGTATCGATGTGCTGCACCGGGCCGAGCTGCTGATCATTGCCGGCGGCATCGCGATCGGGTGCTCTTTGTACGAGCTGGTGCAGAGGCGCGTCGCTCCGCGCCGGCGCGTGCTCGTGGTCGGCGCCGCGGACGGGGGAGCGCAGCTCGCACGCGAGCTGGAGGCGCACCGCGAGCTCCCATTCGAGTGCGTTGGGATCATCGACGACGGACCAGGAGCGAACGGGTCGGACGCCCTCGGGACCGTCGACGACCTCCCGGTGCTCATCGAGCGCGAGCGCCCCGACCTGATCATCCTTGCCGGCGTCGAAGACCGCGGGCGCGTCATCCAGCGCATCTTCGACGCATCGACGTTCCGATTCAGGCTGGTCGACGTCAACCACTTCTACGAGGACGCGTTCGGGAGCGTTCCGCTCCACACAGTTACGCCGGTGTGGTTCATGAGCCTCCTGCACGTACATCGGCGTCCCTACTCGCGCCTGAGCAAGCGCGCCTTCGACCTCGTGGTCGTGGCGATCGCCATGGTCCCGGTGGGACTGCTGGTGCCGTTCGTCGCGCTCCTCGTGCGCTGCTCGGGCCCCGGCCCGATCATGTTCAGGCAGACTCGGCTCGGCGAGGCGGGGAGGCCCTTCGAGATTTACAAGTTCCGGACGATGGTCGCCGACGCCGAGCGTCGGGGGGCCGTCTGGGCTTCGGCTGCCGACCCGCGGATCACGCCGATCGGACGATTCCTGCGGCGGGCGAGGCTCGATGAGCTTCCTCAGCTGTGGAACGTGCTGCGGGGCGACATGAGCATCGTGGGGCCGCGGCCGGAGCGTCCAGAGTTCCTGGAGCAGCTCGCCAGTGAGGTGCCGTTCTGGACGCGTCGCCATGTCGTCAAGCCCGGGATCACGGGATGGGCGCAGTTGCGATGCGGATACACGGACGACTCGTTGGGGGCGGCCAAGAAGCTCTCCCATGACCTGTATTACCTGAAGCACCGGAGCCTCCTGCTCGACGTGGCAATCGCGGCGAAGACCGCTGCCATCGTCGTCCGAGGCACCGGAGCCCACTGAGAACATCGCCCTGTGCCGGTCATGAACAATGTCGCGGATCGGGCGCCCTGTGTGCCGACGGGTCGAGTACGGTCATGGCGCCCACGGTGAACGGGATCGGGTCCCCCGCCGTAGTCCTTCCGCGGCGGAGCGCGGTCCAGCGCCTGCGTCCGGCGCAACGGCTCGACGGCGAAAAGCTGGCGCTCATCGCCACGGCCGTCGCCGTCGCGATGCTCCCGCTCGCCGTCCCCGCGGGACCGGCGAACACCGCTCCCATCGACGGCCTCGTCGCCGTCGCGTGCGTCGCATGCCTGCTCTGGGCGGCCAGGACCGGACTGCGATTGCGGTTCCCGTACGTGGTCCCGGTGGCCATGTTGCTGGCCGGTGGAGCGCTGGGCGCGCTGATGGGCCCGGTGCCCAGCAAGGGCGTCGTCGCCCTCCTCCAGGACGTCGTGCTCATCGGATGGTGCTGGGCGCTGGTGAACCTCAGCCGTTCGCCGCGACACCTCAAGGTGCTTCTCGCTACGTGGGCGTACAGCGGAGTCGCCTGGGCGCTGGTGGCCTTCGTCGGGCTCGCAACGGGCTCGTCGATGTTGACCGGCCAGGTCGAGCACCAGGGCAGCCGTGTGCAGATCACGCTGGCTGACCCGAGCTATGCGGCCAACTACCTGTTCATCTCGATCATGATCATCTGGGCGACGCAACGGCCGCGGCATCGAGCGGTGAGGATGGGGGCCTACCTGCTGCTTGTCGCCGCAATCGCCACGACCGGTTCGAACAGCGGCATCGTGGCGCTGATCGCAGGCATGGTCATCGCGACGGTCCTGGGCGCGTACCGCCGATTCGGAGTGGTACCGGCGGTGACGCTGTTGGCCATCATCGTCGTCTCCGGCTCGGTGGCTGTGTCGACCATCAGCCTTGCGCAGATCCAGGAAAGCGCCCACGACAGCCCGTTCCCGTTCCTCCGCGACGGGATCGGGCGCAGCACCCAGAGCAGTGGCCAGCGGGAGGCTCTCCTGCAGGAGAGCCTCCACCTCTATGAGCGTGGAAGCTCACTGGGTGAGGGCCCGGTTTCGACGAAGACGAGGCTGAGCAATGAGAACGTCCTGCTCGTGAAGGAGGCGCACAACGACTACTTCGCGGCGCTGATCGAGCGAGGACCGCTCGGCTTCCTCGGAATCCTCGTGCTGGTCGCGAGCGTCATGCTCCGCGCAGCGTCGGTCGTCAAGGGCAGGCTCGCGCGGGGATTCGCCGATGTCGTGGTCAGGCCCAACGCGCTGGTCGGCGCGCTCGCCGGGACCCTCATCGCCATGACGGTGTACGAGCTCCTTCACGTCCGGCACGTCTGGGCCCTCTTCGCCGTGGTGGCTTGCGTCTCGATATGGGGGGTGAAGAGGTGAAGATCGCCAATCCCCTGAGGAAGCGTCACGGCGTTCTGATGGGCAACGTCGTGGCACGTGTCGGGGGGCTTGCCTGCGTGTTCGGCGCGACGCTGCTGCTCGCGCACAACGGTGGGCCCGCTGTCGTCGGCGTCTACGCGCTCCTTCACGTGCTCCCGGGGCTGGTGGGGACGATCGTCTCGTCCGGCCTTCCGGTGGCGGCGCCTTACTTCCTCGCGCGCTCCGAGCACGACGACCCGCGCGTGCGTTCGACGTTGTTCGCGATGGCCGTCGCCGGCGGAGGGGCGGGCGCGATGCTGTGGGCCGCCACCGCGCCGCTCTGGGGTCCGGTCCTGTTCTCGGATCTCCCCGTGTGGCTCGTCATGCTCGCGGGACTGGCGGTTCTGACGCGCTTGCTCGTGATCGCCGCAAAGGCCTGCTCTCAGGGCAGTGACGACCTCAAGGGCTCGAACGGCATCATCTTCTTCGAGCAGTTCGCGTTCCTGCCGGCGTACACGCTGCTCTGGGTCGCCGGTGCGCATGGCTTCGGGCCCGTCGTCGGCGCGCTCCTGCTCGCCGACACGGTGACCGCCTCGCTGGCGTGGAACCGTCTTCGTCGGCGCGGGTTCTTCCACGGAGCCACGCGCCCATCGCCTGCGCTCGCGCGCCGAATCGGGGCGTACGGAATGCGCGGTCAAGTCGGCGGCCTGATGTCCCAACTCAACCTGCGCCTCGACTTCATCCTGTTGGGTCTGTTCGCGGGCCCAGCCGTCCTGGGCATCTACGCAGTCGCGTCGAAGTTCGCAGAGCTCATCCGGATCCTCGGAATGGCGCTGACCTACGTCTTCTATCCGGCGTTCGCCAAGGACGGGCCGTCGCGGGCGATTGCGCGCGCGGGGAGGCTGATCCGGAAAGCGGGGATGCTGACGGCCGGGGGGGTCATCCCGTTGTGGGTCGCGGCTGGCTTCGCCATTCCGGCCTTCTACGGAGCGAGCTTCGATGCAGCGGTGACTCCCGCCCGCATCATCCTCCTCGGGCTGGTGCTCGACGGCGTGGCGGGCATGATCATCGGACTCCTGTACGGCGTCGGTCGTCCCGGGCTGAACTCCTGGGCGATGGCCGCCGGACTCGCCGTCACCGTGGTCCTCGACCTCCTTCTCATTCCCCGCTTCGGAGCGACCGGCGCGGCCATCGCGTCCGCCATCGCGTACACGACGACCACCGCCGCGCTGTTGTGGTTCTTCTGGCGCCTCCGGCGACCTGGTCGCCCGCTCCCGTCCCCAAGTTCCGCGCGCCCGCGCGTCGCCGTCGCCACTGCAGATGAACGAAGCAGCCGACCGTTACCCGTCATCGGATGTTGGTCTCGACGGCCGCCGATCAACGACTCGAAGAGAAGGAGACCATGGAGCTCAATCAAGTAGGAAGACGAATCGTCATGCAGCACTGGCGGCTGATCCTCATGTGTGTCGTCGCCTCCGTCTGCGGTCTGTTGGTGCTGGAGAGCGGGCGGACACCGACGTACACGGCGCAGACCCGTCTGGTGCTCGACACCCAGGACCCGACGACCCGCCAGGAAGCGGCGGCCATCGCCGACACCGCCAAGGCTCTCGCGACGAGCCCGCAGCAGGTCGCCGCCGCCCTGAAGAGGGCGGCCATCGATGGTCGGGATCCAGCTGACGTCGCCAAGCATCACGTCACCGTTCAAAGCCTCGGGAGCTCGAACCTGGTAGAGCTGTCGGTCAGCGACCGAAGCGCCGAGCGGGCTGCCGCCATCGCGAACGCGCTCGGGACCGAGGTGATCCGTGCGCGGCTCGGCGTGAGGCAAGGCGATCTTCGCACGATCGTGGGCGAGCTCGACAGGCGGATTGCGAGCCTGCGCATCCGCGCCAGGCGCGAGGCGGCTGCCCGGGGGGCCGAGTCCCCGGCAGCGCAGGCGAGCGGGCTCGAGTCCGATCGGGTACAGCTGCTGGCGCAAGCCGGCACCAACCCCAAGCCGGCGATCGTCAGCCGCGCGTCGCCGCCGGGGCATCCCGACCCGTCCGGACTGGCGGTGCGCCTCATCCTTGCCCTGATGCTGGGGCTGGTCGCCGGCGTCGCTCTCGCGGGGCTCCTGGAGACGCTCCGCCCGACGGTCATCGGCAGCGATGCTGTGGCGCGCGAGTTCGACGCGCCGTTGCTCGGGACGCTCTCCTCCGCGCCCGACGACCCGCGTGCGCTTGCGGACCTCTCTCAGGTGGCGGCTCGTCTGGGGCTGGTCACGGGTGCGGGGGGGAACTCGCAGGCGCGTCTTCTGGGGGCGGGGCCCGACGTGGACCTTCAGCCACTCGCGCGAGGACTCGGTCTCGCGGGGACTGAAGCGCCTGCACCGGTATGGGAGACGGTCCTGGCACCTAGCGCCGCCTCGCCCGAGAGGGGACCTGACACGCTGTACGAGAGCGCCGATCTCCGCTTCCAGGACGTCCCGCTCCGCGGAGCCGTCGGCGGGGCCGTTCCGGGCGCGACCGAGTACGACGAGGGCGGCCTCGTCCTGGTCGCACCGACCACGCTGAGCATGGCGGACGTCTCCGAGACAACGAGACTCCTGCGGGTCATTCCGCACCCGTTACTCGGCATCATCACCTACGTGGCGTCGAAGCGCCGTCGCAGACCGGTATGGGGCCGGCGCTCGTGAACCGCCACACGGCGACCGAGCCGCACCTGCGGACGCTGGCGGACGGTACGCGGGCCTTCCGTCTCCGCTTCCGCGCCGACGATCAGCGCCACACCGTCGTGCTCCACGAGCGCGACGGGTGCGAATGCGGATGTGGCGGCGGCTGGGACGAGCGCGCAGCGCGCCGCGAGCTGGGCAACATCGTCGCGCGCGTACGTGCCGGCGTGTGGACCGCGCCTATGTCGGCCCCGAAGAGCGCGCGGCCAGCCCAGCCAGGCGAGACCCCCACGTTTCACGCGTACGCTTCGGGCTGGCTTCAGGCCAAGGTCGATGGCGTCCTCGGTGCCAAAGCCAATCGACGCCAACACGGAGTCCGACTACCGCTGGCGGATCTGCGGTCATCTGCTTCCGTTCTTCGCCGAGGACCGCCTCGACCGCATCGACCGCCAGCGCTGCCTCGCGTTCAAGGCGCACAAGCTCGGAGAGGCGCAGGAGCTGCGCCGAGCGCTGGCCGCCGGCGCGGACATTCGCGACCGCCGGGGACGCCGGGCGGTCCCCCTCGGACCGGCTTCCCTTCGCAAGCTGATCGACACCCTCGCGGCGATTGTCGACGACGCCGTTGAGGACGAGCTGATCGACCGTAACCCGGCAAGAGCAAGCGGATGCGGGTCCGCGTGCCAAAGCCGAAGCGCACCTTCCTCGAGATGGACGAGCTCGCGGCGCTTCTCGATGCCGCAGCGTCGCAGGACGGGCCGCTTCGTTATCCCCGCGCTCCCGAGGGGCTCTCGGGGACCGCCGCCAGCGTCGCCTCGCTCGCCGCCTCGGGGCTTCGGCCTATGCAGATCGCCTCGGAGCTGGGCCTGGCGAAGTCGACGGTCCACTTCCAGCTCAAGCACCTCGGGCTCGAGGTGCCGAAGGGGTATGTCGGCCGGCGCGTCGTCTGCGAGGTCCTCGGCCGCTCAGGCGTTCGTGCGAGCGAGCTCTGCGACCTGCGCATCGGCGAGGTCCGGCTGCACGACCCCGGGAGCTCGATTCCGCATCCGGGACGCGAAGACGGACACCGGGATCCGCGAGGTCCGGATGAGCCCCGACCTCGTCGAGGCGGTCATCGAGCACCTCGACTGGCTCGACCGAATCGGCGCGCCAGTCGGTCCCGATGCGTACCTGGTCCCGAACGTGCGGGGAGGCAGGCTCTCTCGGCAGCGCGTCGCGGGAGTCGTCGGGCAGGCCGCCGCGCTCGCGAGCGAGGGGCTGCAACAGCGAGGCCTTCCCCCGCTGCCGCACACCACGCCTCACAGCCTCCGCCGCACCTACATCTCGATCGCCCTGCTCGCGAACAACTTCGACGTCAAGTGGGTCATGAGCCAGGTCGGACATGTCAACTCGAAGATGACTCTGGACGTCTACGCCCAGCTCGAGCAACGCATCGAGCGGTCCCATGAAGCTGCTCGCGGGCGTTGCGGACGAGCCGATCGAAACTCGGTGCCATGCGGGTTTTGGTCCCGAAGTGGTCCTGGCGGGCCACGCCTGGAGGCGCGGCGACAGAGGGGGCTCGCGCGGCCTCTCCGCGCGACCAAGAGCAGGAGCCCAACGCGAGAAGAACCCCGCGATTTGCAGGGCTCCTCGGAAGTGGCGCGACCCGGACTCGTACCGGGGACACGACGATTTTCAGTCGGCGACGGTGACGACTTCAATTGGCCGATTTGCAGGGCCTTTCCTACGGCTGCGTCGCGGCGGTTGCCCGTGGTTTCCAGCGGTTTCCGGTGGGGTTGGGCCACGAGCGCCTTGTCATGGCCCCAACGGGTGCCCGGCTAAAGGAGTTCCAATCCACCCGGCCGCGCGTTGGCACGCGAGCGCGTTGGCTGTTGCTCCTGGGTCCCATCGCAAGGCAAGAGCGATGAGAGTGCGTATCGGACTGTTCCTCTTCGTCCCGACAGGTGTCGAGGGGCACTCCGCTCCCCCTTGCCCTCCCGGTCGCGCGGATGACGGCGACGGCCTGACTCTCACTCACCTCGCGGTAGACCACCATTTCCTGGTGCCAGTCCTCCCAGACCGCGTCCACCTCCTCCGCCCACTGCCGCAAGCCGTCGATGCCCGTGTACCCGGCCTCTCCCTCAGCGGCGCCAAGGACGGAACGAAACTCCACCGCAGGGTCGAGAAGCTCGGTGAGCGATTCGAACTCCCGCGCGTTGAGCGCGTCTAGCATCGCCCCCAACTTGCGCCCGTCCTGCGGCCTGTCCTCCTGCGACGTCGCCCGCCCATAATCCCGCCAGGGGCCGACTGGCGAAGAAACTCAACCGGGGAACGCCTCGCGTGAAGCCGAAGAGGGATGTCGTGGAGCGCTAGGACTCGCGTTGACCGGTCCCTCGTCACGGTCGCTTCCGGACACAACTGTTCGCGCGTCCCGCGACCATCGCTAGCCGTGGAGTTCGCGAGCGTTCTCTGCGATGCCGGGACAGATAGGCGAGAGATCCATCGGTTCGAGATCTCAGGCCGTGCTGCCCTGTCCGAGCTTCGCGGTGCGCCGGACAAAGCGCGCCCCCAAGACCGTTGTTAGCTCGTGTCGCGCCGTTTCCGCGTCGCCGCCATCGTCTTCATCCTGGCCGTCGCCGGAGCGTTGGCGCTGCGCCACATCGCTGGCACATCTGGCGCCAAGCCGTGTGAGCACCAGATGTGCGGCGCCGCGACCACGGCGACGTCTGCGACGACGGCGCGGTGGGATGTGCGCGGCCTGTACATCTCGTGGGGATGCTGCAAGTCCGAGCTCGCCGCCGCCGCGAGACTCGGGTTCAACGCTGTGTCGGTCGGGTCCTACCGCCATCGGCTGGACTACCTGGAGTCCCTCGGCGTCAAGGGCCTCGTCTGGCTTGGAGGGTACGACAACAGGACATGCAGGTTTGTGTTCAGCGACGATGAGCTCACGACGAAGGTCAGGGCGATCGCCGGGCACCCGGCCATCCTCGGCTACGAGATCGACAACGAACCGCACGCCTACGCCTGCCCGAGCGCGCCCGGGCAGATCGTGCACCGTGTCGCCCTCGTGCGTTCGCTCGTCGGACCGAACGTCATCCTCTACCTCACGCTCAGCCAGGACTTCGCGGCGTTCGCTGACAGCGGCGTCGATCTCATCCGGATCTCGGCGTATCCGTGCTCAGACGCCTACGGGTGCATGATGCAGAAGATCGTCGATAAGGTCGCGGCCGCTCGAGCAGCGGGATTCACTCGCATCTGGGGCGGAACCCAGACCGCGGGCGACAACTACTATCGACCGCCCACGCCCCCGGAACTCGGCCAGATCCAGCAAATCTGGCGCGAGCAGGGAGCCGAGGGATACATCGCGTGGGCTTGGGACGGCCACGGAACGACCCACCCGCTACGCGCGAACATCGCGTTGCGGGCCGCCTGGAAGAGCCAGAACACCAAGTGATCTCGCGCCGGCTTTCCGCCCCCGCCGTCGCCTACCCGCCCGATCACGCTCGACGGCAAATGGCGCTCAGCGCGCCTGCCTGCAAGGCGCTGACGGCATCCACGCGCCACGACCTGGTTTCGTCGAGCGCTCCAGGGACCACGGCGCGCTGCGCTTCGTGGCGTCCAAGTCGAAGGCCGGGACGCGTACGGTGCCGGTCGTGGAGCGGCTCGCGCTGCTCCTGGCCGACCATCGCGTGCTCACCGACCATCGCGACGGACTCCTGTTCCCCGGCCGCGACCCCGGGCGCCCGCAGTCGGTGTCCGCGCTGGTCGAGTGCATCGCGCGGCGCTGGCGCGGCGCCGGGCTGACGCCGCTCGGGTTGCACGATGCGCGGCACACCGCGGCCTCGCTATTTATCGCCGCGGGTCTGAACGCCAAGACCGTCAGCACCTATCTCGGGCACGCGAGCGAGGTCGAGGTGGGGCTGCTCGAGCGCATCGCCGGCGCGGGTCAGATCTGATCGACCGTGCCGCTGCTGATGCGGGCGCCGAACAGTTCCTGCCCCAGTTTGACGCTATCCCGGCGCGAGACGCGGTTTCAGACCGCAAGCGTCGCGATCGCGGCCGGCAACCGCGGCCCGAACGCGCTCTGGCCGACCCCGGCGGGCAGCTGCCCGGTCTGCGCGCCCCCGCACTCGGGGCAGCGGACGCCCATGCGCATGCTCGATCACCCCGACGGCCAGCCGGGACAACTCCTCGACCCGATGGCGAGCCGGAGCTCCGGCCGCGACCCGCTCGGCCTCGGTTACCGGCATCGTTCGGATCGGCAGGCCTACGACCCGCGGTCCAAAAGGATCATCCCGCCGAAGAGCTACGCAGGCCGTCGTAAGGTCCCGATCCCGGGATTGCTGCGCGGCTAGCTGATCGACGCTCGCGCCCGCGTCGCCGAGCGCGGCCTCGCGCTCGTCTTCTGCCACGACCACGGCCGACCGTTGTCCTACAACGGGCTTATTGGATCCGGCGAAGCGGATTTGGAACCTCCACGGACTCGAGCCGATCGGGCTCCACGAGTGCCGTCACACCTTCGCGTCGCTGATGGTCGCCGCCATGAGCGAGGCCGGCAAATTCAACCCCAAGGTCCTACAGACGCTCATGGGGTACGCGTCGATCCCCGAGACCTACGACCGCTACGGCCACCTCATGCCGGGCTCGGAAACCGAGGCCGCCGGGCTGCTCGATCGCTACCTCGCGGCGGCCGCCGACGCCGTCCGCGCAGCCGGCGAAACCACCGCCCGCGGGAAAAGTGCGGGAAAAACTTCGGCGGTGCGGGAAGGCCTCCGGCGGTCCCGGGCGGAAGGCGGCCAGGACCAACTGAGTTTCGATCCTGTGCCGTAATCGGTTAAGGACATGCCGGCACCCACACGCCGCCGGCCAATGCTCGATGCCCTCGTCTACGACCGAGGTCGGCAACAGCTCATGGCCCTGCCCTCGTGGCCTGGCTGCGCCCCCTGAAAACGGCCCCACGAGGCCTGCGAACACCGCGTCGGCCCAAGCCCTGGCGCGTCGCTGGAAGGCCGCGCCGAGCTGTTCTTCGAGCTCCCGGCCAGCTCCCGCTCCAACCTCTCAACCCCCCACCCCCACGCCTGGATCTGGCGATCCATCCACACCAAGACCCCGACCA
>Ga0126312_10000516_pt1 | contig 23289 bp, 23 predicted proteins | sample Plot104A_FD_92537 | JGI IMG/M metagenome (GOLD analysis project Ga0126312, IMG submission 92537) | Serpentine soil microbial communities from UC McLaughlin Reserve, CA, USA - Plot104A | ecosystem: Environmental > Terrestrial > Soil > Grasslands | place: USA: UC McLaughlin Reserve, Lake County...
CAACGCACGCGACCTCACCGACGGGTCTGGGCGACCAGCCCGCCGCGGCCCAGTCACAGGGCCCGCACGCCTAGCGAGCGCTGGTCAAGCGGCAACGCGTTCGCCAGCGGTCACACTCGGCGCAGCTGCTCGCCCGAAATGTGGTCCTGGGCAGCGAGGGCAGATCACGCCACGGGTGAGGCGGATTTGTCTTGCGGAGACGCGAATCCGCCGCATGACCTCGAGTGTGGGATTGGGGGTCATATGGACCCCAAATCGCTCTCTCGATGTGAATTCGGCTCTTCGAGCGCACGCAAGGCTCGAGTGGTATGTGCCTCCCCCACCTGCCCGAATCCGTCTGCGCCACCCGGGCGCTCGGGGTTCGCCTAGCCGGAACTCGAGACGCCCGCGCCGACCCCCGCCTCGGTGTCCGACGCGGCGAGTCCTGCCGCGGCGCGGAGTTGGTCGATGCGGTCGGTGCGCTCCCACGTGAAGTCGTGGTCCTCGCGGCCGAAGTGGCCGTAGGCGGCGGTCTTCTGGAAGATCGGGCGGTGGAGGTCCAGGTAGTGCCGGAACGCCGCCGGCCGCAGGTCGAACACCTCGCCGATGGCCCGGACGATGTCGGCATCGGAGACCTTGCCGCTGCCGTAGGTCTGAACCATCAGCGAGACCGGGTGGGCGACGCCGATCGCGTAGGCCACCTGGATCTCGCAGCGATCGGCGAGCCCAGAGGCGACGACGTTCTTCGCCACGTAGCGAGCCGCGTAGGCGGCGGAGCGGTCGACCTTCGACGGGTCCTTGCCAGAGAAGGCGCCGCCGCCGTGACGCGCCGCGCCGCCGTAGGTGTCAACGATGATCTTCCGACCGGTCAGGCCGGCGTCGCCCATCGGGCCGCCGATCTCGAACTTGCCGGTGGGATTGACGAGGAAGTTCGGCAGCAGGTCGGCCTCGGTGAAGAGCTCCTTGTAGCCCTCGTGGAGGACCGGCTCGACGACGTGCTCCCAGAGGTCGGGCTTGATCAGCGACTCGGCGTCCAGATCGGGTGCGTGCTGGGTTGAGATCAGGAGTTTCACGACCTCGACCGGGCGATCGTTCTCGTAGCGGACCGTCACCTGGGTCTTGCCGTCCGGGCGCAGGTAAGGAATCACCCCCGCCTTGCGGACCTCGGCGAGCCGCTTGGCGAGGGTGTGGGCGATTTGGATCGGCATCGGCATCAGCGTGCGCGTCTCCCGCGTCGCGTAGCCGAACATCATTCCCTGGTCGCCGGCCCCGGCTCGATCGAGCTCGTCGTCGTCGTTGGGATCCGTGCGCGCCTCATAAGCAGTGTCCACGCCCTGCGCGATGTCGGGCGACTGTTCGTCGATCGCCGTGATCACGGCGCAGGTATGGGCATCGAATCCGTACTTGGCGCGGTCGTATCCGATGCGGTGAAGCGTGTCGCGGACGATCGACGGTATGTCCACGTAGGTCTCGGTCGAGATCTCTCCTGCGACGACCACGAGTCCGGTATTGACGAGGCACTCGCATGCGACGCGGCCGCTCGGGTCGTCGGCCATGACGGCGTCGAGAACCCCATCGGAGACCTGGTCGCAGATCTTGTCGGGGTGTCCCTCCGTGACCGATTCGGAGGTGAACAGGTGCTCGTTTTCGGAAAGTCTCTCCATGATGGTCGCGCAACGGTAGCGAACCGACGAGTGGCCGTGCCCTCGTCCGAGCTAGTCCTTGGCCCCGGCTCCCTGACCGCTGGACTCGGCCGGCGCAGATCCCTGCTGGCTCACGATCAACCTCACGTCGGTGGCGAGCTCGGCCGGGCTCTGCTGGACCGTGAGGGTCAGAGACCGAAGCTTGCGGATCTCCGGGGCGAAGGTCTCGTACGCCGGATCCTGCGCCAGACCCGCCTGCTCGCCGAGCGTGACCAAGCCGTCCAGGTTGAGGTAAGAGAGCAGCGAGACCGAGTGTGGGAGGCCGCTCGTCGCCTCCTTGAAGGCATCGGCCTCGTCGAGTCCGCCTGACTTGCCCGCCAGCTGCTCGACGGCGGCGGGGTCGGTGGCGATCAGCAGCACCGACCCGGCGATCGCGTAAGTGAGGTTGACCGTGGGCGACAGGCGGACGCTCTGTGCCGTCACGCCGCCGGCCTTTTTCTGACTGAACGTCGGCGCCTGGCCACCCCTCGGGCTCAGCGCTTCGGCGATCGGCGCCTGAAGGCTTGCCAGTGCCCGGCCCGCTCGGTCCGCGTCGATGCCGGAGCTCAGGAACTCCAGAAACGGGACGCCCGATGCCGGCGCGAGCTCTCCGCCGGATCCGGGGGCCGCCGGCTCGAGCGCGAATGCGGCCTCGCCCCCCAGCGACGGGAGGAGATCGGTCTCCAGGTCCACCTTGCCGAGCTGCTTGACGCGTTTGACAAGCCCGGCGACGGCAGCGGCGAGACCCGGCTGGTCGGCACTTGCCTGCTCGATGAGCGATACGAGCGTGTGACCGGGGTCGGCGATGCCCACGTACGCCAGCGTGTCCGCCGGTACCGAGCCGGTCAGAGTGGGATCGAACGATGGGAACGCCGCAAAGAATCCCGGCTGTGCCTTCGCGCGGGCCTCGTCCAGCTCCGAGCGGATATCGAATTCGATGCCCTCGTCGCTCGCAACGACCGCCATGGCAACTCCGTCGCTCGCGGTGGGATCGACGGCAGCATCGAGCGTGGCCAGCGGTCCACGGGGGTTGCCGACGAGCTCCGCGATTCCATCGGCCGAGAGATAGGCGTCCGCCAGCCGATTGTCCGGAAGGTCATCGCGCGCTTCATGGGCATTGGGGTCGTCGGCCAGCGAGCCGGTGCCAGAGGCGCCGCTCTGGGCGTCGACGACGTCGCGAACGCCGCTCTCGCGGCCGATTGCCAGGAAGCCACCGACGATCGCGGACGCGAGCCCCCGGCGGTCAACGCTCACCGGGACTCCCCTGTGATCCGTATTCTCGGGGGTGCCCGTTGCGATGGAGTCGGCGAACTTGCGTGCCGCCTTGTCGTCCTTGACCTGAAGGAGCTGGACCTCCTCGGCGGCTCGCCCGCCCGCCGGGACGACCGCGAGGGCGGCCTGGCCGCCAAACCACGGTTCGATGTCGCGATCGAAGTCCGGTGGAGCGCCCCTCGGTCCCGGCACGCGGGATAGAAGGCGCGTGGTCAGCTGCTTGGTGATCGTGGGAATCCGGGCGGCGACGTCCCGAGCGTCCTGGTACTGCCCGGCGTCGGGATCTAGGTTCACATGGAGATAGCCGAGCGCATCGTCGGGGACCAGCTGGACCGCGTCGTCCCCGGGCGGGCAGACATCGCCCCCGGGGGCCTGACAAGGAAGGGCTGGGACGGCCACGAACGCGATCACGAGCAACGCGGCGAGGACGCCGAGAGCCGCCGCCAGCCTCCGCCGGGTGGAGACCGACATGCTGGTCCAGAACCGGCGGGCGCCACGGCCCGTAGCCAGAGGCACCCGACCGACGGTGACGGCCGCGGTGCCGAGCGCGCCGCCGACCGAGCGAAGCGGCATACCCGGGCCATCCCGCTTGGCCTCGGGCTCCGGTTCGGGCTCGCGGGGCGCAGGCGCGGGCTCGCTCTGCCGTGGCTCGAGCCCGGGAGTCGGCGGTGGGTACGCGCGCGGCGGCGCGGGCGGCGGCTGACCGGTGGCACCGCCGGGCGGCGGCGTCGCAACGCGCTCGCGGCGCAGACGTGGGAGTCGAAATCTCGCCACCAGCAGCTCTTATATCGGCTGATCTCGACCAGGAGGCAAGGTCAGTGCTTCCCGCCGAAGGTACGGTCCCGCCAACGTGATCGTACCTTCGGCGGGGAGCACTTAACCCGGCTGCGCGGCGATCCCGGGGCGAGGCCGCTGGCGCCGAGTGTGGGGCATGAAGTCGATGACCAGCGGGACCCCCTCGAGGCCGTATTCGGATCGCAGGCGGTTCTCGAAGTGATAGGCCCAGTCCCGCGAGATCAGCCGCCGGTCGTTCACCTGGACCGCGAAGCGCGGAGGGCGGCGACCCACCTGCGCCGCGTAGTAGATGCGAAGCCTCTTGCCGTGTCTCGCCGGCGGCGGGCGGCTCGCCATGAGGTCGGCGACAAAGCGGTTCAGCTGCGGCGTCGGGATCCGCGAGGCACGCCGGTCGGCGAGCTGGATCGAGCGCTCCAGGAGCTTCGTGACGTTGCGACCGGACTTCGCCGAGCACGCCATGACCGGCGGGCGCTGGCGCAGGCGCTTTCCCAGCCTGGCGGTAGCGTCGTCCAGGTCCGTCTGGCCGATGTCCCACTTGTTCAGGGCAACGAGCGTCGCGCACCCTGTGCGCATAGCGAGCTCGGCGATCCGGAGGTCCTCCGACGTAACCCCCTCGGACGCGTCGCACACGACGAGCGCGACGTCCGCGCGCTCCGCCGCGCGCTCCGAGCGCAACTGGGCGTAGTAGGCAACCGTGCCCGCAACCTTGGTGCGGCGACGAAGCCCCGCGGTGTCGATGAGGATCAGTGGGCGACCGCCGAAGTCGAGCTCCGTGTCGATCGCGTCCCGGGTGGTGCCAGCGGCCTCGGAGACGATCACCCGCTCGGAGCCGAGAAAGCGGTTCACGAGCGACGACTTGCCGACGTTGGGTCTCCCGACCACGGCGACGCGGGCCACCTCCTCGACATGCCCGCCGCGGTCCTCGCCGGAGGCGTCGCGCGCCCACTCCGCCAGGCGGTCGAGGAGATCCCCGGTTCCGTGTCCCTGAGCGGCGGAGACGGGGAACGGATCGTTCAGTCCGAGCCGGTGGAAGTCCGCGGCGAGATAGTCGTCGCCGGGCTCGTCGATCTTGTTGGCGACAACCACAACCGGGATCGAACCCCGCCGCAGGATCTCGGCAACCTCCGCGTCACCCTGGCGCAGGCCTGCGCGGGCATCGACGACGAGGATCGCGGCGTCGGCCTCGCGGATGGCTTCGCGCGCCTGCCGCTGGACGGCCACCGAAAGCGAATCGTCGGCCTCGAGGTCGACTCCGCCTGTGTCGATCAGCCGGAAGCGAATCCCGTTCCATTCGCATTCGACCGCCTTTCGGTCCCGGGTCACCCCGGACTCGCGATGCACGACCGCCTCCCTGCCGCCCGCGAGACGATTGACGAGAGTTGACTTGCCGACGTTGGGGAAGCCGACTACGGCGATCTGCGGTGTCGTACGGATCATGCGGCAACCAGTCCGCGGTCGCGGGCCAGGCCGACGACTCGGTCGACGACCTCGCCGGCGTCCAGGTGCGTGGTGTCGATCTCGATCGAGTCCGCGGCGGGACGCAGCCTGCCGTGCTCCCGCTCCCGATCACGGGCATCCCTCGCGGCCTGGGCGGCGATCACATCCTTCACCGCCTCCCCGGTCTCGGCCGCACGCCGGCTCGCGCGCTCGGCGTCGGAGGCCGTCAGGAAGACCTTGAGTGGAGCTCGCGGGCTGACCACCGTGCCGATGTCCCTGCCTTCCGCCACGTAGTCGCCGGCCTCGATGAGCGCACGCTGCTGGGCCACCATCGCATCTCGGACCTCGGGATGAACGGAGACCCGGGACGCGGCGGCCGAGACATCGGGCGCGCGGACCGCGTCCGTGACCGTCTCTCCGTCCAGCGACACCTCATCGCCGGCGATCGCGATCTCGATTCGGCGCGCGAGCGCGCCCAGTCGCTCTGGATCGTCGAAATCGACGCCCGCGCGCAGGGCCGCGAGCGCGACGCACCGGTACATCGCCCCGGAGTCCAGGTACGTGAAGTCCAGGGCGCGCGCAACGCCCCTGGCTACGGTGGACTTCCCGGCGCCGGCTGGCCCGTCGATGGCGATGACCATGGTTCCGGCCGCTGAGGATAGAGTTGCGCCCGCAGCCGGACCGATCGGGAGGAACCGATGCAGAGCTGGGACATTTCGACGCTCGACGTGCAGCCCCACAATCCGGCGGTGCTCGACTCCGAGCAGGAAGGCCGGGCGATCGTCATCCATCTGCCGGCGGGCGAGCGGCTTCAGGAGCATCAGGTGCATGAGCGCGCCTGGCTGGTAGTCGTGACCGGGGCGATCGAGATCGAGGACTCGGGCGGGCAGTCGATGTCCGGCGGCCCGGGCCTCCTCGCGGCATTCGACCCCAACGAGCGCCGCGAGGTCCGGGCGACCGACGACGCCCGGATCCTGCTCTTGCTCTCCCCATGGCCTGGGCAGGGCCACCCAAGCCAGCGGTAACCCCGAGCAGCGACAGACAATCCACCCATGGGTGGAAACGATGCCGCTCAGCTAGGTCAGGGTTTCCAGGTCGGCCTCGAAGCTCGGGTAGCTGACCGCCGCCGCGCCGATTCCATCCACTTCGACGCCCCCCTGGGAGGCCAGGCCGGCCACCGCGCCCAGCATCGCGAGGCGGTGGTCGCCGTGCGCCGCCAGCCGCCCACCCCGAAGGGCGCCGGCGCCGCTCACCGCGAAGCCGTCCTCGGTGGCCTCGATCTCGGCGCCGACCGACCGCAGGCCGTCGACGACGGTTGCGATCCGATCCGATTCCTTGTGGCGCAGCTCCCCTGCGCCCGACACGACCGTCGTCCCCTCCGCGAAGCATCCCAGGAGCGCCACCAGTGACAGCTCGTCGATCGCCAGCGGCACCTCCTCGGCGTGGACGCGTGTCGCCTTGAGGGGACCGTCTCGGGCGAGGATTGTGCCAATCGGCTCGACTGGCTCCGGTTCCTCCTCCACCTCGATCGGCGCCCCCATCCGGTTGAGAATCCCAAGGAGACCGATCCGCGTCGGGTTCAGACCGACGCCGGTCAACCGCACTCGACTGCCCTCGATGATCGTCGCGGCGACGAGCATGAAGGCCGCCGAGGAGAAGTCCGCAGGCACCCTGATCTCGCCGCCCTCGAGGCCATCCCCCGGCCGCACCGTGATCCTTCGGGCCGGACCGCCGCCCACCGTCGGGACCGTGCGGAGCTCTTCGGTCGAGACGTCGGCGCCCCAGGCCGCGAGCATGCGCTCGGTGTGATCGCGGGTCGGCGCTGGCTCGGTGATCCGGGTCTCACCCTCGGCCATCAAGCCGGCCAGCAGCACGCACGACTTCACCTGTGCACTCGCCACAGGCATCCGGTAGGAGATGCTGCGCAGCGCGCTGCCCGCAACCTCGAGCGGCGGCAGGCGGCCATCGCGGCACTCGACCGCCGCGCCCATCGCCCGCAGAGGCTCTGCCACCCGATCGACCGGCCGGCGGCGGATCGAGTCGTCGCCGTCGATGACCCATGACCCCCTCCCCTGCCCCGCGAGCCAGCCCGGGAGGAGCCGGAGCAGGGTACCGGCGTTCCCCACGTCCAGGGCGAGGGCGCCGGCGGCGGCGAAGCGCTCGGCCGGACCGCGCAATCCGGCTCCATCCACCCGCAGGTCGATGCCTCCGGGCGCCGCCGACGCACCGCGCTCGGAGGACTCCACGCCGAGGGTCCGCAGGACCGCGATGGTCGCGCGCGTGTCGGCGGCGTCGAGGTAGCCCGTAACGTCGACGTGCCCATCGGTCATCGCCCCGATGAGGGCCGCGCGGTGGCTGATGGACTTGTCGGGCGGCGGGCGAAGCTCGCCTCGGAGCGGCCCCGAGGGGGCGAAGCGCGTCATGTCGAGATCGAGACCGCGTGGCCCAGCTCGCGGACGATCCCAGCAGCCCGCTCGGACTCCGCCTCTCCGGCGACCCACAGCGAGACGGCACCCGTGCGCATGTCGGGCGCCGGGTACAGGGCCATGTCCTCGATGTTGACTCCGGCGCGGCCCAGCGCGAGCGCGATCTCGGCCACCGTCCCGGGTCGGTTCTCCACGCTCAGCCGCAGCTCGTAGAGCTCCCCGCCGACCAGGTCGGCCTCCAGCAGGCGGCGGCGGTCGTCGCGAGCCGCGCTATGCCACGCCGCGACGCGTTCGTCGTCACCCGACCGGATGACGGCCGCCGCCTCGCGCAACCGCTCCGCGGCGGCGTCGATCTCGCGGGCAACCGCCTCGCTGTTGGTAGAGAAGATGTCGCCCCAGATCGTAGGGTTGGCGCCGGCTACCCGGGTGGTGTCGCGGAAACTCGGGCCCACCTCGGGCAGGCGCTCGGACTCCTCCACCGCCGCGGCTGCGGCCTGCTGCACCAGTACGTTCGCGATCACGTGCGGAAGGTGGCTGACGGTGGCCATCAGCCGGTCGTGCGTTTCGGCGTCGATCGCCTGCGGTCGGGCGCCGAGGTCCGCGATCGCGCGCTGCAGGCGGTCGTAATGCACGCCGCTCGAGCGCTCCGTCGGCGTCAGGTACCACCGAGCGCCCTCGAACAGATCGTCGCGAGCGTTCTCGACGCCGGCGCTCTCGGCCCCCGCGATCGGGTGGCCGCCGATGAAACGCTCGAGCCGCTCGTCGCAGGGCAGCCCGGCGATCAGCTCGCGCTTCGTCGACCCGACGTCGGTGACGACGGCGTCGGAGCCGCTCGGGTCGAGGGCGTCCGCCACCAGCGCGGGCAGCGCCGCCACCGGGCCCGCGCAGAAGACGATCTCCGCTCCCTCGAGCGCTGCCGGGACCGTCTCGCCCAGGCGGTCGAGCGCGCCCACCTCGACCCCGCGCTCCGCGTTCGCAGGCTCCGCGTCGTAGCCCGCGACCTCGGCGCCGAGCCGGCGCTTCGCGGCGAGCCCGATCGAGCCGCCGATCAGCCCGACGCCCAGGACCGCTATGCGCATCGGCGCCTAACGCTAGACGGCCGTGAGCTGCTTACCGGCCACCTCGGCGACCCGCCTCACCTGGTCCGCGTACTCGGCGAAGGCATCCGTTGCCAGCGCCTGCGGTCCGTCGCAGATGGCCTCCTCGGGCTCGTTGTGCACCTCGACGATGATCCCGTCTGCACCCGCTGCGGCCGCGGCAAGCGACATCGGTCCGACCCAGTCGCGGCGTCCCGCGGCGTGGGATGGGTCGATGACGATCGGCAGGTGGGTCAGCTCCCGCAGCGCCGGGACCGCGAGCAGGTCGAGCGTGAACCTGTACGTCGTCTCGAAGGTGCGGATGCCGCGCTCGCAGAGCATGACCCGGTCGTTGCCCTCCTTCAGCACGTACTCGGCGGCCATCAGGAGCTCCTCGAGGGTCGACGAGAGGCCCCGCTTCAAGAGCACCGGGATATCGGTGCGCCCGGCCTCGGCGAGGAGCGAGTAGTTCTGCATGTTGCGCGCACCGATCTGGATGACGTCGGCCACCTCGACGACGTCAGCGACGTCGCGTACATCCATCAACTCGGTCACAACCGGCAGCCCGGTCTCGTCGCGCGCCTCGGCGAGCAGCCGCAGCCCCTCCGCCCCGAGACCCTGGAATGAGTACGGCGAGGTGCGCGGCTTGTAGGCGCCGCCGCGCAGCATCGTCGCCCCGTTCTCCGAGACGACGCGGGCCACCTCGAGCGTCTGGTTTCGGCTCTCGACGGTGCACGGGCCCGCGATCAGGGCGAAGTGCTCGCCGCCGACCTTACGGCCGTCGACGTCGATCACCGTCCGCTCGCCCTTTCGAAACTGCGCGGACGCAAGCTTGTACGGCTTCAGGATCGGCACCAGGTGGTCCACGCCGGGAGCGCCCTCCAGGCCGAGGGCCGACACGCGGTCGCGATCGCCGATCGCACCGATGACGGTCAGGAGCTCGCCGGGGGAGACATGGGCGGAGCAGCCGACCGACTCGACGCGGTCGACCACGGCCTCGATCTGCTCCTCGGTCGCCCCCTCTTTCATCACGATCATCATGGTTCTCGTAAGCCTTTCAAAGTCTCTGGGAATAGCAAAGCGGGGACGGCGCCCGGCGGAGGTCTCCTGCTAGGTGGGGCCGTAGCGGCCGAGCCGGACGCCTAGCTAAATCGCCAGTAGTAGAACCATGCACGACGACGCGCGCCCAGTGGGGCGATGGGGAAAGTCGACGTGCTCGCGCGGTTCATCGCCAAGGTTTGTAGCAGGTGCAGGCGAAATAGTCCAGCTACGGGCGCCGTCACGCAATCGCGGCGGCCAGCGCTTCCAGGAAGCGGTCGTTCTCCAAGCGCGTCCCGTAGGTGACCCGGATGTGCCCCGGGCCGCCGAGGCTAGTGCCGCCTCGCACCACGATCCCCAGCTCGCCCAGACGCTGGATCACTTCGGCCTCATCCGGGTCGCCAAGCGGGATCCACGAGAAGTTCGCCTGCGACGGCGGTGGCTCGAGCCCGAGCTCCTTCAGGCCCTCCTCGACGAAGACCCGCTCAACGATGGTTCTTTCGACTCGCGAGGTCATGTCATCGCCGTGCAGGATCGCCTCCGAGGCGGCCGTCTGGGCGAGCTCGTTGACGCTGAACGGCTGGCGCACCGCATCGACGGCTGCGCGGAACTTCGCCGAGCCCAGCGCGTATCCGCAGCGGAGGCCGGCGAGCCCGTAGACCTTGCTGAACGTGCGCAGCAGGACGAGGTTCGGAAAGCGCTTCAGGAGGTCGACCGTCTCGTCCGGGTCGTCGTTCGCCTGGAACTCGATGTAGGCCTCGTCGAGCGCTACGGTGACATGCCGCGGGACGCGGTCGAGGAACTCGGCGATGCGCGCGGCCGGCAGGTGGGTGCCGGTGGGGTTGTTCGGGTTGTTGACACACACGAGCTGGGTGGCCGCTGTGATCTCGGTGAGCATCGCGTCGAGATCGTGGACGTATCCCTCGGCCAGCGGCACCCGGACCTCGCGGGCGCCCGTCAACGCCGCGAGGTGCGGGTAGATCGAGAACGACGGCCACGCGAATAGGAGCTCGGCGCCCGGCTCGCAGAGCGCCTCCGCCGCGGCCAGCAGGATCTCGCACGACCCGTTGCCGATCGCGACCTGGGCCGGCTCCACCTCGAACCGCTCGGCGATCCGCCGGCGAAGCCGCTTCGAGTGCTGGTCCGGGTAGCGGTTCAGTCCCGGTGCGGCCGCGGCGATGGCCTCGATCACCGCGGGGTGCGGACCCCACGGCGACTCGTTCGAGGCGAGCTTGATGATCTCCTCGGCGCCGAACGCCTGGCGGGCGGCGTCCTCGTGCAACCCCGCTTCGTAATGGGGCATACGCTCGAGCTTCTGGGCGAAGGAGACCGTCATGGCAACCATTCTGCCGGGTTGCGGTTACTGAGCCGAGTGCAGATCCGTTCGTAGCTCCTGCGCCGCGCCGAGGTATGCGTGCACGGGCGTATGGTCGGCCGCGGCGTAGTAGTGGACGAGGACCCGGATCACGCCGCGCATCGCGCCGGGGACGTCCAGCTCGCGGGTGCACAGCAGGGGAACCGCGTCGAGTCCCAGGCGCCGGGCTGCGACCGCCGGAAACTCGGCGTTCAGGTCGTCGGTCGCCGTGAACAGGCAGCTGACGATGCGGTCGGGCTCGAGGTTGTTGCGGGATACGAGTTCCCCCATCAGCTCCTCGGTCGCGTCCAGGATCGCCTTGACGTCGTTGCTCGACACCTTCACGGCCCCGCGGACTGCGTAGAGACGCTCGCTCATTGGTTCGCATCCTTCCAGAGCCGCCTGACCTCCGGCGGCCGCAGCCGTCGGGCCTTCCCCTCGGGCAACTCGCCCAGTGCGAGTGGGCCGAACCGAATGCGCGCGAGCGCCACGACCTGGTTGCCCACGGCCTCGAACATCCGCCGCACCTGCCGGTTGCGACCCTCGGCGATCGTCATCTCCACGACGCGCGATGAGGTGCGCCGTACCTTGGCCGGCGCGGTCGCCCCATCCTCCAGCTCGACCCCTCGGCGAAGCCGCCGAACCTGCGATTCCGTTGCCGGGCGCCGCAGCCTGACCTTGTAGGTCCGCTCGACCCCGAAGCGAGGGTGAGTCAGCCGGTTGGCGAGCTCGCCGTCGTTCGTCAGCAGGATGAGCCCGGTCGACTCGGCGTCGAGCCGGCCCACGGGATAAAGCCGCCGAGATGAGTCGACCAGCTCGACGACGGCGCGGCGACGGCCAGGCTCCCTCGCGGTCGACACGACGCCGGCGGGCTTGTTCAGCATCCACACCTCACGCGGCTCGGGCCGCACCGGCCGGCCCCGCATCGCGACCCCGCTCGACTCGTCGACGTCCCGTGCCGGATCGGTGACCCTCTCCCCCGCCACCGTGACGCGCCCAGCGGCGATCAGCTCCTCGGCATGGCGCCGCGAGGCGACCCCGCAATGGGCCAGATACTTCGCGAGCCGCATGCAGGTGAATCGTTACGTCGCCCGCTGTTCGCCGGCCTTCAGCAGGCGTTCGCGGAGCTCGCGCTCGTCCTCCGGCGTCGGGTCGAAGCGGGCCGGATCAGGCAGCTGGTCCAGGCCGGACAGGCCGAAGAGCTTCTCGAACAGGGGCGTGGTCCGGTAGACCATCGCCCCGAAGCGCGAGCGCCCGGACTCCTCGATCAGACCGCGTTCCGTGAGCGTCGCCACCGCGGATTCCGAGGAGACCCCGCGGATGCGCGCGATCTCGGGGCGGGACACGGGCTGCAGGTAAGAGACGATCGCCAGCGTCTCGGCCTGTGCCTGGGTGAGCGGCGGCGTCCGGGGCGTCGACAGAAGCCGGCGCGCCGCGTCCTCGGCCACGGGGTCCGCGGCGAGCGTGTAGCCACCGGACACCTGGCGCAGGACCACGCCTCGATTCCCTTCGACCAGGGTCCCCTCCAGCGCGTCGAGGGCCCGATCGATCTCGGCCTCGCTCGCGTCGCACGCCTGCGCCAGCTCGGCGGTTGACACGGGTTGCGGCGACAGGAACAGCAGCGCCTCCACCGTTCGCTCGAGAACAGTCATTGCACCTCCACCTCGATCGGTCCGAACAGGTCCTTCTGGTTCCAGGTTGCCTCACCGCGCTTGTGCATCTCGAGCAGGGCGAAGAGCGTGACCGCCTGCGTCAGGCGATCCTCATCAGCGAAGACCTCGTCGAAGTCGAACCGACCCCGGCGTGAGAGGAGCTCGCGGAGCACGTCCAGCCGGCGCTCGAGCGACACGGTCGGGCGGATGTGGCTGGTGTCGGGCTCAGGCGGGAGGCGGAGGAGATCCCCCAATGCCTCCGCCAACCGGGACGGCTCATAAACCTGTGCCGCGGCGTCGAGCGACGCTCGCCGCAGCTCCGGTGGCAGAGGGGCCGCGCGGTAGACATATCGCCGCCCGTCGGCGAACAGGCCGGACAGGTGGCCCGCGGCCTCGCGGTAGCGCCGGTATTCCAGCATCCGGGCGAGCAGCTCGTCCGCGGCCTCCTCGGGCCCGAGCTCGAGCCGTTCCTCCTCCCCGGTCGGCAGCAGCAGCCGCGACTTCAGCTCGAGAAGCGATGCGATCAGGACCAGGAACTCGGTCGCCGAGTCGAGGTCGAGCTCGCCGCGGCTCTCGAGGTGCTCGATGTAGGCGACGACGATCTCGCCCAGAGAGACCTCGGCGAGTGGGATCTCCTCGCGAAGGACGACCGCCATGAGAAGGTCGAACGGCCCTGCGAAGACGTCGAGGTCGAGGTCGAGCTCGGCGGCTCTCACGGCGAGAACCGTAGCGGCGCGCCCGGCGACTCCATCCCCGTGACCGCGTACAGGCGCCACTCCCCGGGCACGCCCTTCAGCTCCGACTCGCCCCGGTCCTCGAACTCGATCCCGGACCCCACGACCAGGTCCTTGACCGTGCTCGAGACCAGCACTTCGCCGGCTTCCGCCCGCGCCGCTACACGGGCGCCGATGTGAACGGCCATGCCACCGACGTTGCCGTCGCGGAGCTCGCACTCGCCGGTGTGTAGACCGGCTCGGATCTCGAGCCCCAGCGCGTCGACGTCGCCCTTGATGCTCTCGGCGCAGTGGATTGCGCGGGCCGGGCCATCGAAGGTGGCGAGCACCCCATCGCCGGTCGTCTGGATGACGCGGCCCTGAAAGCGCTCCACGGCACCGGCTACAGCCGCGTCGTGCCGGTCGAGTACCTCCTTCCAGCGCTGATCGCCGAGGCGGGCCACATGCGCGGTGGAGTCCACGATGTCCGTGAACAGGACGGTGGCGAGCACGCGCTCCGGGGGTCGTGCCTGTCGAGTGCCGGTGATGAACTCCTCGATCTCGTCCAGAACTGCATCGGCGCCCTCGGTCCACATGAGGTGGTCCGCGCCAGGCACCTCCACGTACCGGGCGCCTCTGATGTGCTCCGCGATGTACCGGCCCGACACAGGTCGCACCACCCGGTCCTCGGCTCGGTGAAGGATCAGGGTCGGCGCGCTCACGAGGGGCAGGGCGTCGCGCACGTCGAGATCGGCGTACAGCTCGATCAGTGCGGCGGCGCTCTTTGGGCTCGTCCCGGTCCGCAGCAGGTGGGCCCACTGGCGCTCGGTCTCGGCGTGGCCCACCCGTGACGGCGCCCACAGCTCGAGCGCGACTGGGCCACCCCACTCTCGCTGCATGCGGCTGCCCATGCGCCGCAGGTCCTCGGGTGAAACGCCCTCGGGGTAGTCCGGAGCCTGCGTGACCCTCGCGAAGCCGCTCCAGACCACCAGGTGGCTGCAGCGCTCCGGGTGGCTGGCGGCGAACATCAGCGCCATCGATCCACCCTCCGAGATGCCGAAGACCGCGGTCCGTTCGGAACCAATCTCGTCGAGCACGGCGACCATGTCGTCGACCATCTCCTCGATCGTCGGCGGGCGCCCGACCCTGTCGGAGAGACCCTGCTCGCGCTTGTCGAAGACGATCAGTCGCGAGAACGACGCGAGTCGCTCGAACGCCCGGGCGGCCTCCGGCCATTCCCACAACGCCTCCACGTGCGACACGAACCCGGGGGCGAGCATCAGGTCCAAGGGGCCATCGCCGATCAGCCGGTAGGCGACGCTCAAATCGCCGCTCTGGGCATATCGGGTCTCGGTCACGGTCCGCAACCGATCCTACGACTAGGAGCGCGGCGGCCCGATGCCCATCGCGTGGCGCACGTCCACCAGGGTGTCCGACGCGATCGCGCGGGCCTTCTCGGCGCCGGTGGCAAGCGCGGTCTCGATCGCGTCCTCATCAGGGCGAAGATCCGCGTAGCGCTCGCGGACGGGCGCCAGGAAATCGACGACGGCGTCGGCGACCGCCCTCTTGAAGTCCCCGTACCCGGAGCCCTCGAACTCGCTCTCGACAGCCTCCGGATCGGTCGCGCGAATCACCGCGAGGACGTCGACGAGATTGGTGATCCCGGGCTTGTCCGGTGCCCTGCGGATCTCCGTCCCCGAGTCCGTCACCGCGCTCCGGACCTTCTTTCGCACGGCATCGGCGTCGTCGAGGATGTAGACGGTTCCCTGCTCGGGGCCGTACGTGGTCGACATTCGCGATGTCGGCTCCTGGAGGTTCATGATGCGCGCGCCGACCCTCGGATAGCGCCCGGCCGGCACCTGGAGCACCTCGCCGAAGCGGGCGTTGAAGCGCTCGGCGATGTCCCGCATGAGCTCGATGTGCTGGCGCTGGTCGTCGCCCACCGGAACCTCGGTTGCGCGATAGGCGAGGACGTCGGCCGCCATCAGCACCGGGTAGAAGAAGAGCCCGGCGGAGACCAGCTCGCGCTGCTGCTCGGACTTCTCCTTGAACTGGTGCATCCGGTTGAGGTCGCCCCAGGCGGTCACCGAGCCGAGCAGCCAGGAGAGCTCGGTGTGCTCCTTGACGTCGGACTGGCGAAAGAGGATGCACCGCTCCGGGTCGAGCCCGGCGGCGATCAGGACCGCCGTCGTGTCATACAGGCGCTCGCGAAGCTCGGCCGGTTCGTGGGGAACGGTGATCGCGTGGAGGTCGACGATGCAGTAGATGCCCTGGCCCCGATCCTGGCCCTCGACGTACTGGCGGATCGCCCCTAGGTAGTTGCCCAGGTGCTTGCGCCCCGTCGGCTGGATGCCGCTGAAGATGCGTTCGGTGTCCGGCATGGCGGGCGCGGACTATAGACGCCGGCGGTTCCGCCTCCGGGCGACTCAGAGCTGCTCTTCGCTGGCCTTGTAGCCGATCTGAAGGAAGTCGGAGATGGCGACCGTGGCCATCACCGCCGCCACGAATCGAGTGGGTCTCGGTGCGACCACGAGGCCCGCCGCATACGCCGTAGCCACCCACTGATCGAGGCAGAACGGGCAGACGATCAGCTCACCGACCGTGTGCTGCAGCCCGATGCCACGGGGGCTCTCCTCGATTTCGCCCGGTCCGCCGTCGCCCTCGGGCTCGGTGAACGGCGACCGCAGGGGTGCGGTCACCTTGTCCTTGGCGATCGTCCGGCTCGTCTTGTGGCTCGCCACACCGATCAACGCCAGGTCGCGGGGCGCGATCTCTTCCGGAAGACGACGGCGAAAGCGCCATATGAATGCTCCAAGCGCAGCGGCATATGCGCCGGCGAGCAGTCCGTATGGCACCAGGCGCGCCCGCGGCTCGGTGGGGTCGGCCGCCCCGTTGGGTGAACCGGTCCACGAAGTCACTTCCGCTTGCTGCGATGGCGGGCACATCAGCGGTCGTCCGCCGGGTTCCCTTCCGGGCGCCGGGCGAAACCTAAAGCGGTGCCTGGGCGGCGTCGGACGCCGGCTCAAGGGCCCCCGGGACTGGCTCGGCGTCGTGGAACGGAGCGGCGCGACCGCACTCGCCGGCGGTCGCGGCTCGGGCTGCCGCCGGCGGGGCGGCGGGACGGCGTCGCGGGTCTTGGATGCCCAGAGCCGACGTGACGCCGCCTGCGAACATCAGGCAGGCTCCGATCAGGGCCGCGACGTGGAAGGCGTCCTCGGAGCTCGTCTGTATCGCCGTGGCCACGCTGGGGCCCTCAGATCCGGACAGTCCGTCCGCCTGGTCTCCGCTGGCGAGCGGCTCCGACTTGGCTGACGAGACGACGTTCGCGGCCCGTTGCGAAAGCTGGGCGGTGGCAAGGTGATCGCCGAGGCTCGACTCGAACTGGGCCGACACCGCTGCGCCGAGGACCGCGATTGCTAGCAGTCCGGCCACGCGGGCGATCGCGTTGTTCGTCCCGGATGCAATTCCAGCGTTGTGCTCTTCCACGGAGTTGAGGACGGTGGTCGTCAGCGGGGCGACGGTGGCGGACAGGCCGAGGCCGAACACCACAAGCGCCGGCAGCACCTCGGTGAGGTACGACGGATGGACCCCGACCCGCATCAAGAGCAGGAGGCCGATGCCACCGACGATCGGCCCGGCGGCCATCGGCAGACGCGGTCCGACGCTGGCGGTGAACGCCCCGAAGCGCGGCGAGAGCACGAAGAGCATGAGCGACACCGGTACGGAGGCGAATCCCGCGGCGAGGGGCGTGTAGCCGCCCACCTGCTGCAGATACAGCGTGAGGAAGAAGCTGGAACCGATGAGGCCCGCATAGGTCGTCAGGGTCGCCGCGTTCGCCACCGCGAAGTTGCGGACCCGGAACAGCGAGAGTGGAAGCATCGGCGCCCTGGCAACGGCTTCGCGCACGATGAACGCCGCGAAGCAGGCCAGCCCGGCGGTGAGCGAGATCAGTACGAGCGGGTCTCCCCAGCCGTGCGTGGGCTGCTCGATCAGGGCAAGGACGGGGCCACCCAGGCCGAGCGCGGAGAGGAGGACACCGGGGATGTCGAACCCGCGCACGGCATTGGGGTCGCGGCTCTCCTCGACCGATCGCACCGTCAGCATGAGAGTCACCACGATCAGCGGCACGTTGATCCAGAAGACGAACCGCCAGGAGAGCGTGTCGGTCAGAAAGCCACCCGCCGCCGGCCCGGCGATGGTGGAGATCCCGCTCCACGCCGTCCAGGTCCCGACCGCACGGCCCCTGGCCTTCCCGTTGAACGTCGCGGTGACGATCGCCAGCGAGCCCGGCACCAGGAGCGCTCCAGCGAGGCCCTGCAATCCCCGAAAGCCGATGAGGATGCCGGTGCTCGGGGCCAGCGCGCAGAGGATCGAGGTGACGCCGAAGCCGGCAAGCCCGATCGTGAAGAGGCGCCGGCGGCCGAAGTGGTCGCCCAGGGAGCCGCCCACCAAGAGCAGCGAAACCAGCGCGAGCAGGTAAGCCTCGACGACCCACTGCTGTCCGGCGAGCCCCATGTCCAGGTCTCGCTGCATCGCGGGCAGCGCCACGTTCACGACGGTGGCGTCGAGGAAGACGACCGTCGACGCCAGGATCGTCGCCACGAGCGTTAGCCGCTGTGAACGGGTCATGTGCGTTAGGCCGGTGCCGCACGGCATCGGCACTGGCAGGTGCCGTTCATGTATTTGAGTGTGCCAACATCGCGCACGCGCCCAGCGATCACGGCCGTTCGAGGACCAGCCGCATCCCCGCCGGCTTGACCTTTCCGGCGCGGATCGCGAGCTCCTCAGCCGAGACGAGGTCCTCCCGGCCCGCCTCGCGGGCGAGATATGGCGCGTGCTCGGCGTGCAGGAGCCGGAAGCGCCGTTCGAGCTCAGCGCGGAGGCGCTCCAGCGGGATGACGTCGGGGTGGTCGGCCTCCGTCACCGGGTGCGGAAGCCCCTGCGCGGCCAGCCAGCGCTCGGCCGCGGCATCCACGTGCTCGATCGCGAACTCGAAGGTGACGAGACGACCCCCCGGGCTGATCGCGTCTCGAAGGTTGTCGAGGGCGCGGCCGGCGTCCCGGAGATGATGGAGGGAGCGAACGGCGACGGCGGCGTCGAACGCCGGGGACGACGCAAGCTCCTCCAGAGTCGCTCGGGTGAATCCCGCTTCGTCCGGGGCATCCGGATCGAGTCCGAGCGCCTCGTAGCCCCGCTCGGCAACGAGACGGGTCAGGGCGCCGTCCCCACAGCCGACGTCGAGCACACGCGCGGGCGGGGCCGGCAGCCAGCGGAGCACAAAGTCGCGGAGATCCGGAGTGAGATGGGTCACCAGGCTGAGGCATGATGACTCCCGGGTCCAGGACGGAGACCGCTCGCGAGGTCGTCACCGAGTACTTCGACGCGCTCGCCGGCTCGAGGTCTCCTCGATGGTGGCCGAGGCCGACCAGGTGGCGGTGCACTGGCGCCTCCGGGGCCTTCGATGGATCGGGAAGGTTCCAGGGGCTCACGCCGAACGGCCGCCACGTCGAGATCCGGGGCCTGGATCTGCTGATGGTCGAGGACGGCAAGATCGTCTCCAACTACGCGTACACCAACGGAATGGAGTTCGCTCGCCAGGTGGGTGCTCTGCCCGCCCAGGATTCCCCGCCCGAGAAGGCATTGGCGGCGGCGTTCAACGCGAAGACGGCGCTCGAGAAGCGCCTTCGCAGCAGCTGATCCCCGCCGGGCTAAGGCTCCGGCTGGTCGCGGAGCTGGTGGGCCGGGGTGAAGAAGTTCCGGTAGGCGAGCGTCACCGCGACGAGGCCGGCGAGGGCCACGCTGCCCAGCAGCGTCCACAGCAGAATCAGCTGGAGGCGGACGGCGTCGGTCGGGCTCGCTCCCGCGAGCAGCATCCCCACCATCGTCCCGGGGAAGAAGATCAGGCCCGTCGTCTTCGTCGAGTCGATCAGGGTGATCATCCCCGAGCGAAGGCTCCGCCGGACAATCGGGGCGGCCGCCTGCGTCGAAGTCGCGCCGAGTGCCAGCGTGGCCTCCACCTCCCGCGCGTGGTGGGTCATGTCGTCACCAAGCCGGTTGAGGGTCACGGCGGCGGCGGTCATCGCGTTGCCCACCACCATGCCTCCGACCGGAACGAGATAGCGCGGCTGGGCCTGGAAGATCCCGAGCGCGACGACCAGCCCCAGGGTCGTGCCGCCCGCGATTCCGAGCGCCAGGAGCAACGGCCAGAAGGCGTCGGGCACGCGCTTGGCGCGGCGCTGCGCGGTGAACGCGCCGAACACGACCATGATCGCGATCAGGAGCACGACGAACCACAGGCTGTCCTGGTCGAAGATGAACTTGATCACATAGCCGATCGCCGTCAGCTGGATCGCCGACCGCACCACCGCGATCCCGATGTCGGCCTCCAGGTCGGCGCGGCGCCAAAACGAGACCCCAGCGGCCACCGCCACCAGAACGAGCGTCGCCGCGACCTCGCCCAAGCTGACGTGGATCGAGCTGCTCATCCCCGGTGGATTATCGACGCGAACTGGACACTTTCTCTCGCATAGCGAAAGCAGACGTCCAATGGCGCCGGAGTGCCCGAGTAGCAGGCCATCGCGGACAGCTAAGCGTCAGACGGCGAGGTGCTCCTTGACATGCCCCTCCCCCACCACGTGGCCCTCGTCCAGGCGCACGACCCAGTCGGCCATCCGGCGCGCCTGGGCGAGGTCGTGGGTGACGAGGACCGTCGACACGGCCACGCGCTCGCGAAGGTGCAAGAGCGTTGCCTCGACCGCCCCGCGCGCGCCCTCGTCGAGCGCCGAGGTGGGCTCGTCGAGCAGCAGGACCCGCGGCTCGAGCGCCAGCGCACGGGCGAGCATCACCCGCTGCTGCTCGCCCACCGACAGCTTGCTCGCCGGCCGCTCCGCGAACGAGGAGTTCAGGCCGGCCAGATCGAGCACCCGCGAGACGTCTGGCTCCCGCCCGGCGAGGTCGGCGCCGAAGCGGACGTTGTCCTCGACCGTGCCCTCCAGCAGCGCCGGCAGCTGCGGCACCAGGCAAACCTCGCGGCGCAGCTCGAGGGGATCCCGTTCGCGGACGTCGCAGCCGTCATAGCGCACGGTTCCGGACCCCGGGTCGGCGAGCCGGTTCAGGAGACGCAGCAGCGTCGACTTGCCGCTCCCCGATGGACCGGCGACGCAGCTCGCCCCCCTGGGTAGTGAGGCGCTGACGTCCTGGAGCGCGACCTTGCCATCCCGCTCCATCGTCACCCGGTCGAGGTCGAAGAGCACCTAGTGATTATCGCGGGACGGAGCCTTGCGGCTTGGAGTCCCACGGGCCAAGCGTTTCGCCGCGAGCTCGGGACCTCTCGGCAGCGGGTGGACGTATGCCGGTCGTACGACCAAGGGAGGATTGAGATGAGACGCCGATTCGAGTGCTTCGCGCCGGTAATTGCCGCCACGGTGATCGCCTTGGTTGCCGCAGCACCTGCGCTGGGCAAAGGAGAGGCGCCGAGCCGTCCTGACGGCGGCTCCTATCTCAACGCGAAGGGAGTGGTGTCCAGCTCCATGACCCAGCCGCCGCGGGCGATCTTCGGTCCGGCTGCAACGCACTCCGTCTACGTGGCGCAGCCGACCGATGACGGCATCGCGCTTGCCCGGGTGGACACCGCCGACAGCCAGGCGATTCGCACACGCATAATTGGCGGCGCTTACTCAATCCCCACGGTCGCGATCGACAAGTCCACCAGCGGATTGTCGACCGACGGGAGCACTCTGGTGCTTGCGCAACCACTCGTTGGCCTGTGGCAACCGAGCACCCGCTTCGAGATCCTCGATGCGAAGTCGTTGCGGCTGCGAAAGACCATCAGACTGCGAGGCACCTACAGCTTCGACGCGATCTCGCCGGACGGGGACCGGATGTTCCTCATCGAGTACACGTCCCAGCGGGATCCCTCCCAGTACCTGGTTCGCGCGTATGACGTGAGCTCGGGGCGACTGCTTCGCGCCCCCGTCATCGATCCGAGCGAAAAGGGCGAACCGATGACCGGCAAGCCCATCACCCGCGAGGTCAGCTCGAGCGGTCGCTGGGCGTACACGCTCTACCGCGGCTCGGACGAAGGCCCGTTCGTGCATGCACTCGACACCATGAAGGGTGAGGCTGTGTGCGTGGACCTGGCCGGGCTCGTCCAATCGGCCGATATGCGGCACGCCACCCTCGCGATGAGTACCGACGGCAGCCAACTGACTGTCGCGGCGCGGAATGGCAACCGGCTGGCCGTCATCGACGCCGAGACGCTCGAGGCGATCGCCCCGCCGGCGCCTGGGAGCACGGACGGCGGAGGCGGCGGGGTCGCCTGGCTGCTGATCGTCGTCGCGGCCGCGCTCGGGCTTGGTGCGGGTGGCGCGATCATGCTCACGCGGGGGCGCGAGTCGGGGTTGGCCGCACCTGACGCGTAGCCAGGTCGGGCGTTGTCATCCCTGATCGCAAGCCTGCTGGCGGCCGGCGCGCTCGTCGCGCCGGCCGCCCGGGCTGAGCACACGACCGAATGGCGGCCCCCTGAGCGATCGGCAGCCGTCTCTCTCGCGACCGGTCGACCGTCTCCCCTGGGGGCACGACTCTCGAGGTTGGAGCACAGACCAGCAGCGGAATCCGAGCCGAATGGCGCTGTGACGATCGGCCATTCGGTCCACGGGCACCCGATCCGGCTCCGCGAGTTCGGCCTGCACTGGACGAACCGACGAGTGCTGGTCTTCGGGTGCATCCACGGGACGGAGTGCGCCGCCTCGGCCATCCCGAGTTTTCAAAACGGGTGTCCAACGCCAGGCGCCGTCTTCTACGTCCCAAACCTCAACCCGGACGGTCTCGCGATGGGTACGCGCCTGAACGGCCGCGGCGTCGATCTGAACCGGAATTTCCCGGCAGGCTGGGAGCCCTTGGGGGAGCGATGGGACCTCCAATACTCCGGTCCGCGTCCGTTCTCCGAGCCCGAGACGCGTCTTGCCGCCCGGCTGGTCCGCGCTCTTCACCCGGACGTCACGATCTGGTTCCACCAGGAGGCGGAGCCGATGGTTCGCGCCTGGGGGCCGAGCATTCCCGCCGCTCGCAGGTTCGCGCGGTATCTAAGGCCCGTTCGGTACACGAGCCTGCCGTTTCGACGTCTGCCATGGCTGAACGGCACGGCGCCTAACTGGCAGAACCGCCGGTTCGGTGGAACCGCATCGTTCGTGGTCGAGCTCCCACCAGGCCCGCTGCCGCCGCGCGATGCCGGCTGGATCGGCGCCGCGGTGGCGAGGTTATCGGACTAGCCGCGGTGGGACCTCTGGCGGTGCGCGATGCGTATTGCACGGGTGTCGCGTTCCTCGATCGTTCGAGGGAAGATGGTCTTGCCGCGGCTGCGGCCGGTTGCCGCAGGCCTCGGGGAGGAGATTCAACTGGCTGCCGATGGGATCACCGAGAGCGTCGCGGTACCGCTCCGGCGCGGCCGCGCCGGATCCCCGTCGAAGGCGATCGAGCGCCGGCGCGAGCGTCGGTGGATCAAGGCCGCCCAATCGGGGTCCGAGCAGGCTCTCGAGGAGCTCTACCGTCACCACTGGCCGTGGGCCCACCGGGCCGCATATCTGGTCGTCCACGACGCCGCCGCCGCCGAGGACATCGCCCAGGAGGCGTTCCTGGCCGCAGTCAGGTCGCTGGATCGCTTCGATCGCCGGCGGCCATTCGGCCCGTGGCTGAACCGGATCGTCGTCAACCGGGCGATCGACTGGGCTCGCGCGCGAGCCCTCCGTCACGAAACCGCCGCCGAATTCGACGCCGAGGCGGCCCCGGGCGAGCCCGGACCGCCCGGGCTGAGCTCCTCCGTGTACTCCGATGAGGTGGTGGTGGCGCTGCGGGCGCTCTCGCCGGA
>Ga0126312_10000517_pt1 | contig 23285 bp, 26 predicted proteins | sample Plot104A_FD_92537 | JGI IMG/M metagenome (GOLD analysis project Ga0126312, IMG submission 92537) | Serpentine soil microbial communities from UC McLaughlin Reserve, CA, USA - Plot104A | ecosystem: Environmental > Terrestrial > Soil > Grasslands | place: USA: UC McLaughlin Reserve, Lake County...
ATAGAGTTGCAGTATAGATGCAGCCTAGACACAAATACATGAAGGAAAATCGTAATAACCGCAAATCTAGGAGATCGAAAGTAACAGCTACGATCTTGCTTTCGGAATTCTATGACCTATCTCATCCAATAAGTGAGGAAATGCCAGTCTATCCCGGTGAACCCCCACCAGAATTCTATCCAATTTTTTCAATAGGAAAAGACAAGGTAAATGTCACAAAAATTGTATTGGCTTCGCATACTGGCACCCATGTAGATGCTCCAAAACACTTTCTGCCAAGTAAAACTGCAGATGATGTCAATGATATTCCTCTTCAGAAATTTACAGGGAAATGTGTAGTCCTAGACTTATCAGACAAGGGTGTTGGGCATGGAATTACAGACTCAAATTTAAACAAATATTCTAAAATGATAACGCAGACAGGTACGGACATACTGTTAATCTATACCGGCACGAGCGATCAATGGAGCAAAAATGAAGGTGTTAGGACTAATTTTTCTTATTTAGAACCATCTGCTGCCCAGTGGTTGGTCGATCATAACATCAAGTGCGTAGGGATTGATTCTTTTAGTATGGAGAAATACGGATATCAAAAGGGATTAACTCATGAGAAATTGCTGTCTAGCGGTGTCGGAATAATTGAAGGCATTAATTCAAAATTAAAGGAATTTGTTGGGAAGAGAATGTTTCTTGTTTGTCTTCCCTTGCCTCTAAAAGGTATCGATGGTTCGCCAGTAAGACCAATCCTATTTGATATGCTTTGAAGTCTTTCTTATTATTATTAAACTGAAAAATAATAATAATTCTGACAGCGATCCTCTCAGTTGTTGTAGTGCAGCTGCTACTAATAGTTGTCTCTAAAGATAATGATCGAAATCAAAGCTAAAGAAATCTCAATGTCCATGCATTCTGGCATGGTCTTCTATGTCAGATTCGAAAACAAAGACGATTCTACAATGTTTGCAGCAGTGAATTTTCTTAAATATCATCAACACTTACCCAACGACACTTAGTATCTTGTCCATTGCTACATATCCCGCTTGACCATCTACAGAAATGCAAAGGCACCTGTTATACTCTGCATTCATTGGAATCGATACAAGCGTTTCTTTATCAAACTCTATAAGCTGGAATCTCATCTGCCCCAAGTCTGATTGAAACTTCATTTGAAGTGTAAGTATTTCGTGTCCAGTGTAAAATGATGTTGCTTTTGGATCGTCTGAAGATGCATTTATCTTGGTGAGTGGTGCTTTTATGTCAGGCCGGTATCTTTCAATAAGCAACATGCGTCAGTGCTCCTGCTTGGCCCAAAATTTCTCTTGGCTCGACGGAAAAATCAGATTCGCCAACGCCGCACGCGAACGCTGTAATATGAATATGAGCCTATCTTGCCGTCAGCGTTGTGCAAAACAATGTCATCGGGCACCGGCTTTGGATTGGACCTTAGGCGGCCTGCTCCTGACGACGCAATGAAGAATAGCAACTGATATATGCCTTTTTCCTCCTGGCCGCCACAACTCTTCTGGGCCGCCTCTATCCAAGGCAGATGCCCTGCCACATCTCTAGCAGGTCTTCTCTGTAAATGCCCTCAACATCTGGAATCAGGCCCATCTCTATGAAATCGACAATGCCGTTTGCGATCTTCGGGCTGAGGTACTCTTCAAAGTACTTCGCTGTCCGGGAAAAGCCCTTGCCAAAGTCAAGCAAGATGCGTGTATCGTTGTCATCAAGAAGGATCTTGTTGCTGCCACAACCTCATTGACTCCACCATAGAAAGTCAGCTTCGTTGGAAAGTGATAATGGTAATGGATAGTTACTTATTAGTTAGATCTTGCATCTCCTTAAAGAGTTGCCGTGCGTCATGTTCAGCTGATACAAAAAGCATAGGGAGCAATACTCTCCTGGATTCGCCCCATCCTAACCAGCTTCGTCCTCACCATCTTCTTGCTCTGACACCAGCCTATCCTGGATCAACTCAAGCAGACCTATTCTGAACGTATGTGCAATACCTGAAATCTTGTCGACCCAATTGATCTGTGGGCTAAAGTAGGCCCCATAGCACTGAAATTCTAGGGTCTTCGTACTGATAAGGGTCTCTACCTCCTCAGGCGATAGTGCTCTTGGCCTGTGCACCGCACGACAGATTTTGCAGGTTATAGTCCAAGGGCCTGCCAAGAAATTGAACACATTGCCCTCGATTATCTGCTTCAGCTCGTTTGCCAAGGGCAGAATAGTCTGATTGTAATAGTTTGGCCATTCTGTGTTTCTAATCTGCTCAAGCTTTTCTTCAGCCCTATTTTGTGATTCTGCCTCGACCCTTCTCTCAAACTCATAGTCAGCCCTTGCCTGACCCCGTCATCGAGAATGGACCTCACCTTTGTATACAATTGTTGATCCCACATGGCCGGCGAGGAAGGAGTCGGCGGCTGCTGTTCAGATGAGATTGACTGAGAGGGCATCGAGGGAGTGCCACCCGCTGCCTTCGCTGCCGGAGAGCTATCAAGAATGTGCTCAACAACATCTCTCAGGGCCTTAGCAGCAGCGTCTGTTACGAGCTTGGGCTTTTCAATCCTTTCCCACTCGTGCTTTATCGAATTGAGTTGCTCTTCTGCCCTTCTCTTAATATCTTCTTCTTTTGCCTTTAGAAACCGCCTTTCTGCCCCCACCAAGTTAATGACTCGTGGATGCGGTGGTGGTGGTGGTTGTCGTTCTGTCCCGCTCCCCTCATCACCCCTTTCAGCGATATCCTCCAGATGCCGTCCTATAACGCTCCGAGCAGCATCATCTCCTCTCATAACGCTTGCTGGCCCTCCCTTATCTTCTTCAAAGAAAGCCATCTCAACGCCCTCAAGTTTTTCCACCCTTGCCGTTAGCACTTTGTTGTGCCTTGCAAGATTGTCGACCTTCTCCTTCTCCTCACGGACCTGCTGGTCCAGCCTCCCGGTACTTTCTTTGTATCTACTGATGGTATTGTGTGCCTCAGCTAGCTTGCCTCTGAGGTCGTCTCTCTCCTTCTTGAGCTCATCCCGCTCCGCCTTGACTGAATCATAGTTTTTTATGGCGTCGATATGCGTAAGCTGCTGGTCAATTTTTTCTAGGAGCTTCCTGTCAAATTCCTCTACGATTTTATTTGTATTGCCACTCATCCTGCGGCTAGCTCCTCACCACGATAGTCTCCAACGCACGCCTGGCGCCTTCTACAAGGTCCTTTACTTCGAATTCAATACCCACAAAAGGTACGGATTTCTCCATTCCAGCCTCTCGTGCCTTTATCTTTACCTCAATTCTCTTTGCCACAAGCATTTTCTTTACGGCATCAAGCAGGATGATCGCATAATCCAGTGGCAGTTCCCTCGCCTCCAGGGGGTACTTGATTATGAGGTTGATAACCTTGGCAAACTTCAACTCTTCTTCCAGTGCCAAACTCTTTCCAAGCCTCTCGCCGTACTCCTCGCTTGCCCCCTTGAGGGCCCTCAGCTCCCCTTGGTAGGTGGTTGTTATGTTGTTTATCGCGGTAGTGAATGCCTTGGTAGTCTCATTAGATATCGGCTTTAGTAACCCTGTAATGGATTGTCTTATTCCCTCCAGTTCTGCCTTTAACTTGCTTGCGTTCTCTTGCAGGGATTTTACTTCTGAGTCAAGTGCGGTCTTTTGGTCAGATAGGCTTTTTATCTGCCCTGTCAGGCTCACATAATGCGCCAAGACGTTGAAAACCTCTGTAGGGCTGCCACATTTCTTTGCAAGCTCGCTTATGTCGTTAAAAGCAGCTGTTGTAAACCCGTACTTGGTTATCATCTCCTTGCATATGGCGATCGCTTCCCGGACGTGCGCGTACTTGGCCATCGCAACTGCGGCATCCTTCTCCGCAATGTCGCGCTTCTTTGTGGCTGCCTCAATGAGATCCTCTTCCTTCTTTACTTTTTCTTTTAGCGACTCGAGGCTATCAAAACTTGATAGGGCATCCATCAGTTGATTGATATCGCCCTTTCTGTACTTCTTCGCCACCTCTGATATTTTCTGTAAGTGCATTGCCTGGATGCCGGTCAGGCTAATTTCTTGCTGGTATGCCCAGAACTCCTTTATCTGGGCAAAGGTCAGGCCCTGCTGCGCCTTCATCTCGCTATACATAGAGAGCACGCCCTTTACTCCGCCAACAGCCTCCGGGTTTTGTTGAACATCTGCCAGAAGTGAGGCAAGTTCTTTGACTGTGACTCCGTCAGGCAACTCATTTCTTATTTTGAGAGCTGCCATGATATCGTCAAAGCCTAGGTCGGCCTTGATCATATCCACAAGGAGTTGGGCAATCCTCTCCCTTATCGCTGATTCCTCAGCCTCGACTCCCGAAATTATCTTTCTGATCGTATCTTCCTTCAGCCTCTCACCTATGATATCCCGGATCTCGCTACGGGTATATCCCCTCTTTCTCAAATAGATCAACAACGTGTCTCTTTCTTGCCGCTCCTCGGGTTTACCACTGTCACACAAGTTTTTCAACCGGGAAATATTTGCCCGAAGCTCTGCCTCTTCTTGTCTGTCTATGGAACCATCATCGATTCCTCTTTGGCCGCACATAAGACCTCAATGATGCTACCTATATTTTAATATGACTTCGCTCTAGAGAATAATCGAAAAAAAGAAAGAAGGGGAATTATGTTTCATAGCAACAGTCGCTGTTGGCATATTTGGCATAGGCAGTCATCCATCAGCCCATTAGTGGCCATACTCCGGCATTACATCAAGATAATTTGGCATTATGGGTGGCATTCTCTGCAAAGCCAAATGGCAGATCATATTCCCAATCTCATGTATATACCATCAAATAGTATTTTGGAAATGCCTGCAGGCAGCCGCTTCCAATGCCTATTTTTTCGCTAGCAGTGCCGGGTCAAATGCCTAAATGCACCGGGTGATGCCAGTTCCGTTATTATTATTGTTGCTGGCCTGCCTGCTGGATATATTGTCCTTACCCTTCGTTTCGGATGAGCTCTAGCATATGACATAGGCCTTTTTGTCATGTTGTATCTCCTCCTGTTTGGTAACAGTGAAGGGATATGGTGAAGAGGAATATCTAAGCCGATTTTGCTAGGAAAAATTCCGTCCCAGACGATGTCAAGGGTGGTGCTGCCGCCAAAGGTGCCGATGATGATGATACAACCGCAGTAGGCGCATTTATGATATATAATACCGCTCCGCCCTCCCACTGCATGAGGAACGCGTACTATCGTAGAAACCCCCATGTCGTGGAACGCAAGAGAAGTTGGAGCTTCTGTTCGCGCCCTGCTAATGTCCCCTTCAAGCTCAAATGCGCGCCATTCTTTTTCCTGCGATAATGTGTTGTCAGAAGAAACGTCCTCGCCAGTATCTTTGCGAATGAATTCGCCCGTATCTGGTTCAGTAACCAAGACGACCGAATCTTGTCGTGATGTTTTTTATTGTCACAATGAAATATAGTGGCCGCTCTACTCAATTGCGGTAGCAATTTCCTACTTAGCGGGTTTGCTTTGCCATACGTGGTATGTTTGGGGTTACTGCAACAACTAGGCTAGACACTCGTAGGATTGATTCGAATCTTGAACTGCGCTTCGGTGCTCATATACAGCTTGAGGGAAGCCGGCACATTGTCGTGTCTAATGATTGAAGGTAACCCAATACTGACTATGTCTGGTAATACATACTTACTAAGTCAGATATTGCTACTGATCTTAAATACTATCGTACTCCTTAGCATGATATGGTTACAAATTGGTTTGCCTATAGTAATCGCAATCTTCGCAGTAGAGCATTCAGCATAGGTAATTGGAAGATGGAGGCAAGAGATTAAGAAATGGCTTCAAAGATTGAAGTTGGAATTGACAGTTTCGCATCGTTCGACGGTGACTCACGACTTAGAGTTAGCCCATCTGAGCGCCTGCAGAACTTGATCAGAGTAATAGAACATGCAGATAAGGTCGGATTGGATATCTTTGGCATTGGAGAGCACCACCGTCAGGATTTTCTTGATTCGGCTCCTGCTGTCATACTAGCGGCGGCAGCCGCAAGAACAAATCGCATAAGGCTCACCAGTGCAGTAACAGTACTAAGTGCGGCCGACCCAGTGCGAGTTTTTCAGGAATTTGCGACGCTCGATCTGCTGTCGCATGGCCGGGCTGAGATGGTTGTGGGTCGCGGATCATTTGTGGAGGCATTTCCTCTGTTTGGCTTGCGATTACAAGATTACGACTCGCTTTTTGCAGAAAAGCTCGATCTGCTGCTGAAGATACGTGAAAAGGAGCGGGTGCATTGGTCTGGCGAATATAGGCCAGCTCTGACTGGACAAGGAATCTATCCACGGTCTGTGCAGAATCCTCTGCCGATATGGCTCGGCGTTGGAGGAACTCCTGAATCATTTATTCGAGCAGGGTTGCTTGGACTTCCATTGGCGGTAGCTGTCATTGGCGGTGAGACGCACAGATTCCGGCCACTTGTTGACCTGTATAGAGAAGCTGGGAGGAGAGCCGGCCATCCACCTGATCAATTAAAGGTAAGTTTACACTCACTTGGCTATGTCGCCGAGACTACGCAACGGGCAGCCGATGACTTTTATCCAGGCTACGCGAAAACATTCACCAAAATTGGAAAGGAGCGGGGATGGCGTCCAGTAACTCGTGCGGACTATGATGCGCAGCGAGGTCCACAAGGGGCACTGATCATCGGCGATCCAGATGAAGTCGTCAAAAAGATAATTCGACACAGCAAGGCGCTTGGCGGCATATCCCGTGTTACTTTTCAGATGGATCCAGGGTCATTGTCTTACGAAAAGATGATACGGGCTGTCGAACTGCTGGGTGAGCGCGTCGCTCCTGCATTGCGCGAAATTGAGGTTGGCACAAAATGACAGAACAGAATGAGATCAAAACAGGCCCTATTACTATTGATGAACCAACTGCGAGAGAGAAGATGATGATGGGTTATTACAAGATCGAGAATCATGGCAAGTTTGTAATGTACATCAAAAGTTTAGAAGAAAATATTACGATTGGCATCGTAAGTCTACATTAAAAATAACTAATTAGGCTACACGGCGGCCACATCAAGACGCTGTATACGTTCATTGATTACCTCGAATCGCCACATAGTTAACATGTCCCACTGATCTGATTCAAATCGTCCGTTTAATTCGAGCCCATCGCGGTCTTCCCACTCTACATATAAACGACCATGTGCGCGGAAGATCTCCCGGTCAACCCATTCGGCAAGCGGCTCTGGGTTGCCGTCATCAGTTAGCTTTGCGGATGGCGCAAACAAGGCAAAGAATGCCTTACGGTCACCATTATGCATGGCAGTAACCATTGCACGTAGAACAGGGTTTGTCAATTCTTCAGTCTTCATTCGTACAATTCTGCCTGCCTCTCCATTCGAAGGAGGATATGATAATCTGAGTCCGCTACCTTATTCATGGCTGCTTACACCCTTGGCACTATCTATCCACCCCTGACAATTTCACTTACATCGTGCTGACTTTGAAAGAAGGATAGGTTTATCTGACGCACATATTCTCTCATGACTTTGTCCCTAGGCATTAAGATTCACACATTTTGAAAAAGGTTTCCATAACAGGCACTAAGAAACACCATTACATTTGAAGTCGTCAGATGCCTTTCTAAGGATTTGGCGGTGGAGGAAGGAACGGACTAAGGGGGAACTAGGCTCAGAATATACAGCTTCGGGATATGGCAAAGAAATATCGTCTTAGCAGTGATGAACAGAGTCAACTACATGGTATTATGCGCTGTTTCACGTTTGTGGTTGTCGAGTTCGTCTTTATAGAGGAAAAATTCCAAGCATTCATGGCATATATACATAGGTCTTCAATTTAGACACAATCAACCCCGCGCTACAACACACAATTATCGATATTCCTGTCTAACTGGCTCTCAAATGCTATCTTCTATAATATTTTACCATAGGTCTTTATGGATGTGTGTGACCTGGATGATCAGCATTACCTCTGAGGCATTTAACACAAGATCACGTGGTCCTAGGAATTTCAGTACGTACACGCTACTTGGCATAGTAGTCGCTGTCGCGATTGTATTATCGCTCGTCTCCTACTTTTACTTTGCCTCTGTTTCGAATAGGATAGAAGATACGATCCGAAACGGCCTTGGACAGCATTCCAAGAATGAAGCTTTCCATTTATGTGAAATATTGGAAAGGCAGGTTCAATTTATTGTATCAAGCGTGGATATAGCGGTCAATTCACCATCCATTCAGAGTGGCAGAGTAGAGCAAGGCTCAGAAGTAATTAATCTAGCGCAGCAGCGCACATCAAGTTTGACTGACAGATTCTTTTGGCTTGACGCAAGCGGCAAGACGATGTGGTCTAGTGCATTTATGAATAATCCAAAAGAATACGAGCAATATAGAGGCTTTGACGTGAGCGACAGACCATACTTTGTAGAAGTCGCCCGCACAAACAAGCCATACTTTGGTCCTGTGATAAAATCTCCAGTAGATAACAGTCAGCGCATGTTCATATCATATCCGGTGTTTGTAGACGGGAGTTTTCGAGGTGTAGTGGTGGCATCTATAAAAGCTGACCAGCTAGCAAAGTCAATTACTGAGGAATCATCACTCGGCTTTGAGAGTTCTGTTGAGATTGTTGATTCACAGGGCAGCATAGTATATTCGCAGGCTCCTGAACACATTGGAGAGAACCTTTTTGGCGAAAAACTCCAGTCTGTGCTCCAAGCGCCAGCATTAGAGTCGCAGGAAAAATTGGAAGAATTTAACGAGTTTCTGAGAATGTCAATTGATCCGACAATTCCCAAAGAGGTCCATTCAAGAGACTTTAGAACAGTGACAGGAGACACAGCTACCATTATCGCATCACCCATTAGAGTGGTTGAATCAGAACAGGAAGGAAATGCGGAACAACACCAAGAACTGGAAGGAAATGCAGAACAACACCAGATTCTTACCCTCTACATGAGCATTCCGTATAATGTGGCTGCAAACGTGGCATCGCTTGTAGACGCTCAGCGAAATTACAGTGTCGTAGTCATCGGGGCAATTTCGGCAGCAGCCATTATTGTTTCATATTTTATCCTCTCTTCAAACAAGCGGCTTGAGCGAACCGTGGCTGAGAGAACGCAGGATCTGAGAGAAGCAAATGAGCACTTGAAAGAGCACGACCGGTTGCAATCAGAGTTTATCAATGTGGCTGCTCATGAGTTAAGTACGCCTGTCCAATCATTGCTCGGCGCTGCTGAAATGCTAGAAGATCAAATGCTGACAAGGGAGGAAATCATCAGGATCTCAAAACTGGAAGTTGAAATGATTCTGAGAAACGCAAAGCGGCTTGCGAAACTTACCTATGACATTTTGCAAGTATCCAAGATTGAAAGTAATTCGTTGAAACTGCAAAAGGAACAGATCAACCTTCAAGAGAAGATCGAGCGAGTTATAGAAGACGTAAAGCCCTTTGTTGACCAAGGGAAGCAGCTCCAGATTGTCTTTGAGCCAAAGGTAAACGAGCCTGTTATAGTTGAAGCCGACAGGACGAAACTATTTGAAGTGATATCAAACCTTCTCAGAAACGCAATCAAGTTTACCAGCAAAGGCACCATCAAAATAGTTCTAGAAAAAAGTGATAGCGAAGCCATTGTGACCGTTCAAGACACAGGCAAGGGGATAGATCCGGAGATAATGCCCAAGATGTTCGAGAAGTTCACGAGCAAGTCCGACAGCGGAACTGGACTTGGTCTATTCATATCAAAGAGCATAGTGGAAGCGCATGGCGGAACAATATCTGGCGAGAACAACTCCAATGGCATAGGCGCGAAGTTTCGGTTTACCCTGCCTCTTTATATCGTCAAGGGTGGCACTGAAAAGGAGCCGTCCAAGGCTTGAAAGGATTTAGCATATTGTGTCTACAAGGTATAAGAATCACGAAGATAATCAATTGCTACTGGATATGAGCCAAACTTTATTGGTGGAACCGCGTGTTGTGTCAATTCCACCTGGCTATTCTGAATTGTCCGTTATTACGCTTCCGTCAATATCTCAATTCCTTCATGCTTCCTCTGATGGTCGGCCACGAATTGACAATAAGAACAGGCGCGCTACTGAGAATCCAAAGAGCCAAGAGCCGCGCAGGATACTGATAGTAGACGATGAAGAGGACATTACAATGGTGTTCAAAGTAACTCTAGAGCGCGCAGGATTCAAAGTAGAAGTATTCAACGATCCTTTGGAAGCATTGTCACAATTCAAGCCCCATTACTATGATCTGGTCTTGCTTGATATTAGGATGCCACAGATGTCTGGATTCGAATTATACCATGAATTAAAGAAGAAAGACAGTGAAGTCAAGGGGCGTTTTATTTCAGCGTTTGACGTCTACAAGGAAGAACTTCGGAAATATTCATTAGACAAAGAGGAAGAAAGTATCATACGGAAGCCTATTTCCCTGACAGATTTGGTCAGAATAATAAAAGAAGAATTAGAATAGACTCGCCAGTCCTCTCCCCTTTCGGTGCTTGCCATCTTAAAACTATTGCCTTTCTGTTCCAGCAAGAGCCAATGAAAGAATCACTAGAACCCTGCAAATTGCATGATGCAATTCCACTGGCCCCAACATTGTAATTTGTATTTAAGAACAATCTGAACTTTAGCGTCAGCCTCCATCCGCATGGCATGTTTTATCTGAAACACTCTGCGGCAGGCAAGCACGTCTCTCTCTTCCCCTCACGAGCACAAGGCAGTTATGTGTGGCGGCTTTTCATGCTACCGGGTCTGATAAAAGAAGTTTGGTACATATTGCTAAACTGACATGATTCTGGTCTTTAGATTCAAATGAATTTTTATTCAGATCCCAACGGTTTGACACAAATTATAACCTTTAAAGCTCTAGCAGACTTGTGAACCCATCACCATTATGACAACGACAACACCAAATTCCGTCGAAACCCCATTTTTATAATGGGTTCACATACGGTGTTTTGGTTGAGCTTACTACTGTAACCCGAGAAATCGAACAATTTTGCTGTAGCAGGCAGCTGTATATCTCTGATAAAGAGAGACAAATGTATATTTTATTAGTCACTAATAATCATAGCATGTGGCAAGATCTTCTCCTCGATATATGGGGTTGTATCCCAGAACTTTCAAAAGGTTGCCAAGACATGACCAATGCTTCGAGCACTTTCCTTGGGATTGCGGTAGGGGCCCTTATTGGTGGGATAATCAGTTGGTTGATCTACAACAGACAAAAGAAAACGACTGAAATGCAAGATTTTACGCTCGCCCGCATAAAAGAGGTAGATGAGCTTCATGAAAGAATGCTAGAAAGGCTGCAAGAATCAGAAAGGCGTAATGATTCAACTCTAAAGGCAGTATTGGAACTAAACAAGAAAATAGAGTACATGATTGAAGAACAAGATAAGTTGCATAAATCGATTCAAAATAATAGAGGATCATCGACGTATAACAATACTACTACTACTACTGAAACAGACGCGAATGGGAGCTCAGGCTAGGAAATAACCTTCACAGGACATATACACTGGATAGCGAAGATTTCCAAAGTCGCACTAGAGAGAGAAAAACTTCGGGCGACATCGGCCTAACTATATGTTTCTTCCAGGCTACACAAGAATCGCAGGACTCATAGGTTATCATCAGGCGATTCCATCTTGTTGTTCTTCTTCTTCTTTCTCTTCAAGCATCCGAGCTGTACACGCTTTTATTCTGCCGCCACGAATCCACAGAAGTCCGCTGCACCGCAAGGTCGGATCTTCGACTAACCCTATTGACGGCTCGGAATATTCTGGCTCTATTTGTACACGCTTGTTCCTTGACTATTTGGATATAGCCGTTTTCATCTATTGTGGTCAATTGGCATTGAGCTTGCTGTTTACTAGAAATTCTTCGACTTCTGCTTCAGTGACTGGGTCCGGCTCGCCTGGAAAGGACTTTGACAAAGCATTGTAAAAGACAACTACACAATCTCAGAGTTGCTTTTACGTAAAAGTGGCAGATATATCTGCTGAATCATTACCGCTTGGTCTAATAGTCCGATCACCCATATTCTTGATAATATACTCTACAAGTTCTTCGTGCTGGTGTTCCCTAAGGTGACGTCTAAGCTTCAGCAGATCATAGTCATCTTTTAGGCAGATGGGACATGGTTTCTCCATAGCTGATATCACTTTCACTGATTCTAATGAGCATATCGGTGCGATCTTCTGCATGACTACGCGTGTACAGCTGATGTTTTCTACCATGCATTTAGCCATATAAGCATCAACCAATAGCCAGTTTTTTCACGTAAAAACTGCTTCAACCATGTTCTATTAGATAGAAATTGTTTAGTCAGGCGGTCTGCCATAGTAGCATAACGCTATGTAAAATATGGCACAAAAATGCATATCCCGTATAAGTCATTTTGGTCCTTTGTTCATCATATGCCTATTGATGCAGCCTTCTCAAAAAATCATCGCGTTATCGACAAGCACAAACACTCGGACTGCCAGCATTTTCACTTGGTATGGGGATCACGCAGAGCCAATGCTGAAACATCATCAACCAATTCTGATGTTCAGGAAGCCTACAAGGCAAGGAGAGAAGAATATTCTCCCATTGGTGTGCACGGTACAACGGTGGCAGTAGACTGGGACTCTTGCATTGCTGATAGTGCATGCATTGAAGCCTATCCTGTCCAAGTATTTCAGTGGTATAGAACGGACAATGATGTGTCCCAGCTGTTGAAATGGCAAATGCAACAAGCGCAGGAATTGGAAGCACTGTGAAGGAGGGTAGAAAAGACTATGCTGCCTGATAACAAACAAGCGCAAGGTGAAAACAATGGCATGAAAAACACATCAGAACAAGACGCAGATGATAAGCCCAAGGAAAAGCCCATTAGCAATAACAACCTTCCAACTATATCCCTTATTATGAAACCTTCTCCACCAAGCACTTTGAATGATCTTGAAGAGGCTGGCCGAATCCGACTGATAGTGCGTTCTGAACATCTGCAAAAAAATAATGCAGAAGTGCTAGTCAAATATGTGAGCGCGAAAATTACTAATAATAATAAGACAAGGTTCATGATATCCCCGCCAAGGATGCCAACAGATGGCGATCTGAATACCAGTGACGATTTTAGAGAAGAAGTAGAAGAAAATGCCATCAAATACTCGTCTACAGAGCTCATGCAAAAAGGACTGCATACATGGTATGGTGAAATTGTGATTCCATGCAATTGGCTTGAAGGCGGCAGTAAGACCTTTGAACGAACAGGTTCGTTCAGCCCACACTATGACGATAGTTTATTCACAATGACCATAAGTTGTATGCTATTCAACAACCAGACACATGAAAGCAAAAAATCTATAGTAGAACTACATTCAACAGATGCTTTTCATTGGAAGCAAGAATAGAAAGAAGTTTTTTTGATTATTGCCTTTTTTTTTGAAACATCTAAGCCACATAATATTTGTATATGCGTGTCTGTGGACACGGTCCATATTATGAAAAGAAGAACAATATATGCCGCCAAATCTACCGATAGAAGAATAATATATTATTCAATCCAGCCGTGTTGAAGGAGCTAATTTCTCCAACTTGGGTATAAGCTCTTTATATGTTGGTATCTCGTAAGCACTATCCTTTAGTATCAAGATAATTTGCTTTTGATCCTTTATTGCTTCTGCAGGATCTCTTGGATGCAAAGCGATTCTGATGATTTGTGGTGTTTGTTCTATCTGCAATTTGAAGGCTCTTTCATCCCTGGCCATGTTCACAATGTTCTTTTTCGGATAGCCAGTGGAATCCCAATTTAAAACCTTTGGCAGCCTTATTTTTTTGAACTCTTGTTGTAAAAATAACAATAAATATTCTTCTTGCTCCTCTGCTAATCTGAATCCTAACTTTTCTAATACTTTGATAGAGCTATTATTCAACTTCCATGCTGGCGGTATAAACACATTGGTGTTTATTCCTATCTCCTGGAATATCTCTAGCCCTGCGCGTATCTGTTCTTCTGCATCTGCTTTTGTTGTTTCATGAAAGTCATCAAACTGACCGTTTTTCTTCTCATGGTAAAGACCGTGCAAAACAATTTGACAGTTCTTGTATGATTTTATTTTATCAACAAATTCTGAAAATCTAGGAAGGTCTTGCTTTTCATTAAAGAAGGGTATCAATGCAATATTGAATTTTATTCCGAGTCTCTCTAGTTCATCAGCCGATTCCAGTATCTTTGTGGAAAAAGCGGGACATGCGTCATGTATTGTGACCACTCCCAATCGCGTTTCTAGTTGCCGTTGCTCCAATGAAACACATGCTAGAACCGAAATTAATATTATTATAAGTTTTCATGACACAATTTTTCACAATAACAGCAGAACGAAAATGATGTCCTTGACCTTTTTTACAATATTAATCTACCAATAGGAGTATTACGCAAAAGAAACGAACTAGCTAGGATGTACATAATTCTAAAATCAATTAGAGCTGCTCAGTTGTTGGATGTCCGACACCCCACCCCAGCCGAAATCTAAAATATATGCTTTGAAGGCCTTTGCTTCCTCTATTGGATTTAGAGTCTCTGGATATTTTCAATCAGTGAAAGTCCGAATGCTTGCTTATCTCCTACGTCAACTATATGACAAGTGACTTTTCTCCATCCTAATTGCTTACAGGCCTCATACCTCCTGTTTCCCGCAATGATCTCAAAGGGTTGCCGAAAGACGGGTCCAGCGGTTTCCGTGCCGATAGCGGTTCTAAAAGTGCATCACTAACGATAGGCATCAGGTGGGTTCTGTAAAGTCTTCGTCAGAACTGTTGACCTGTAAAGATTCGTCGGATAGTAACTATACAATACAGCCGTTATGACCATGTACATAGCTGCACTTTGAAGAGTTATCCAACTCTAGGTCTACTCTAGTGTCTGGATGATGCTCAAACTGCGCCAAATACTCTTTGTAAAAGTCAGACCACATAATGAATTGTATTTCAGGCTTATCCCTTCTAACTACAAATGCAGCGTGCTTGCCATGTGCCCTTTCCTATTCATGAAATTCGCAATGCCACAGGTCGCGAAGATTAGTGCACGTTCTACATCGGGCCAGTACAGTCACTGGGAGTTTCAAGATTGTCTAATTGCATTAGTAATTATCGTCAGCCATTTATCTGTGCCTTCTATCTTGATACCCGTTGCTTTCGCTGATGCATTAATCTACCTTTCATCTCCAATTAATTTGACGAAAACTTTTCGCTCGCTCAAAGAAATCTTCATTACTATTCGCCGCCTAATATTTCTCAATTGAGGATGTCTCGTATTCTTTCCGGATATTTTCTTTATTCTGCTTAACAGTAATCGCCCCGTCCACTATTCTTTCAATTTGTAACCTAGGAATCTCGTATTTTGTTTCTATATATCCCTCTTCAGATTTTACAATAAAAGATTCAGCTAAGGCGGCTTCTACTTGTCCAATAAGTGCACCGTCGGATGAGAATACATCCTTGCAGTTTATTATATTATCGTTACTGATTCTGCCTTCATACGGATACTCGGACATTGTACCCAATATGGCATCTAATCAGTATTAAGAAATTAATCGTTCGTATTCTCCAGAGCTGAAATGCACTTTGGGGTACTTTAAGAAATCTTGTTGTGTATTGTTTTCATCATTGCTTTCGTTTCTTAACTAGTATGTTGTTGCCATCTATGTTTACTTCGTAGGATGGTTCTGGCATATCCGCAGGAGGATTTGTCACCTTCCCTGTCCTTACATCAAATTTGGAGCCGTGCCAAGGACATTCAACTTCATAGCCTTCAAGTGTGCCATCAGCTAAAGGACCGCCTTCATGGGTGCAGATATTGCCAATCGCATAGTAGTTCCCATTAACGTTAACTATACAGATATTTTCATCCGCAACTTCAATTGCCTTCATCTGTGAAGGTTGAATATCCTTTGTATCGGCAACCTTAACAAAATCCTTGTTCAATAAGAAGACCACTTGATTTTGGCATCTAAAGTCTATATGCATTTCTTTTTGGGGGTTCTCATAAGTCTTTGTTAGACTGACAATCATGGGAGTGGTATGACTCGTTATTAGTGATGTACGGGAACTAAAGTTGTACTATATGAGTGACAATGAGGCTGAAACGGAGGCCAAAAGGGAAGAGATTAAGGAGGAAACTCACGGAGTTGAAGACGAAGAGAAAGATGAATCAGAATTATATTCTAGAGGATATGATGGCCGCCGAACAAGAACAAGATGCTATATCTGATATTGAAATTTATTAGTCACTTCTAGTATGGTCATTTCTTTTGTTATATACACGCATTGACAATCAAGATAATTAAATCCGGCAGTCGTGAGCTACCTCTCCCTGCCAAATAATACTATCTAACCTGATTGATTATTATCTTCGCAAACTCTTAAAATAAATATTCTGACAATAGAGAACAACTTGACAGTCGCTGAAAATCAATCAGCAACTCAACAATTAACATCTGCTACCGCTGTCGACGATAATAGCATACACGAGATCCTGAAAGATCACTCACTAACATTTGCAGAGAAAGCACTCTCTATAAACAATCAAGGCCCACAAGAAGGCAAACGTCTGAATGCTGGCGATATTGCAATAGTAGATGTGGACCTTGCAATGGCTCAGGATAGTACTGGACCTCTGGCTATCAAATCGATAAAAGAAATGAGGATTGACAAATTGTACGACCCATCAAAAGTTCTTCTGGTAATAGATCATACTTTTCCAGCCGCAGACGAAAAGGTCGCAAACCTCCATGCTATGATGCGAGAATTTGCTGCACAGCATAATTGCATGCTGGTCGAAGGTTCGATATCCCATCAACATATTCTGGAATATCTTGCATTGCCGGGCATGATAATTCTTGGGGCTGATTCTCACACTTGTCAGGCGGGTTGTGTAGGGGCATTTGCCACAGGAATTGGAAGTACCGAAATCGCTGCCATATGGGCTTCTGGAAGAATGTGGCTGCGTGTTCCAGAGAGCATCAAAGTAACATTGTCTGGCAGTCTTGAGAGAGGGGTATATGCTCGCGACCTAATACTAGATTTTATTGGAAAAATGGGAGAAGATGGGGCAAACTATAGGGCTTTGGAATGGTTCTTTTCAGACGAAAATGTCAGGAAAGCGTTTACCATGGACTCTAGGGCTTGCATAACCAATGCTTCTATGGAATGTGGAGCAAAGATCTCAGTATTCCCATTTGATGAAGTAACCAAGCAATATCTAGATCAAAATCCAAGAGCTATGATTAGTAATCAAAATCCTGCTTTAGGCATTGAGCCAGGTCAAGCTGCCAATTACATTGACAAAATAGAGATCGACTGCAGCAACATAGAGCCCATGGTTGCAGGTCCTGACCATCCTGATGCCGTCCATTCAGTCAATGAGATGGACAGGCTAGAAATTGACCAAGCCTTTATCGGATCTGCTACAAATGGTAGGATCGAAGACTTGGAAGTAGCCGCTCGAATATTAAAAGGTAGAAAGGTGCACAAGAATACTAGGTGCATCGTTACACCTACTTCTGTCAAGGTCTACGAAGAAGCAATTAGCCGAGGATATGTACAGATTTACCTTGACGCTGGCGCCGTATTCACAAATGCCACCTGTGGTGCTTGCGTCGGCACTCACCTAGGTGCTTTGGGAGAAGAAGAAATCTGCATATCTTCGTCTTCTAGAAATTTTGTAGGCAGGATGGGCGCTCTAACTTCTAAGGTATATCTCTCATCTCCTGCCACAGTGGCTGCATCTGCCATTGAAGGAAAGGTAGCCGATCCACGGGGGTATTTGCACTGAGCAGCAACGACAAGAACCGTAATACCACAGGAGACTCTTCTACTACGGCCACAACAAACAATTTTAGATCATCGCCTGTCACACCCGCACCTCCGTCGTTGACGCCACCTCCTTCAGTAATTCCAACATCAATTTTAAAGGGAAAAGCATGGATCTTTGGCGACGACATCAACACAGACATTATAATTCCATTTAAGTTCAAGAGCAGGACAAACGATCCGTACGAAATGGCAAAATATGCAATGTATGGCATTGACCCTGACTTTCACAAAAAGATAGCCAAAGGAGATTTTATTGTTGCAGGAAAAAATTTCGGAGGAGGATCAAGCAGAGAGCAAGCACCAGTGGCTCTGAAATATGCCGGTATAGCAGCAGTGATTGCTGAAAGCTTTGCAAGGATATTTTACAGGAATGCATTTACGATTGGACTTCCTGCTCTGGAAATTCCTGGAATAAAGGATAAAGTAATTCAGGGCGACGAGCTAAGAGTAGACATAGGCAATTTTATTGTTGAAAATCTGAGAACTCGCCAATATGTTTCTGCCAAGCCGGTGCCTGAATTCATGCATAAGTTACTTCTTGAAGGAGGACTGGTCGAATATTACAAAAAGAATAAACAGTTTCCATGGGATGGCAAAATTGTATAATTTAGCATTGTTGTCTATTAACTAAGGTCGCAATTATTCCAGTAAGTACTATATTTGAACCCACGACCTCAGCCAGTTTTCTAGGCACTATTCTCTATTACCTATCTAGAGGGGACAGCTATGGAAGGAGAAATAGGAGGAATCAATTTTGCCATAAAGATACACTTCGAGAGCTGAACATAAGACGCTTTTTCAAAATGCTTCGCCACGATATTTGGCAGTAAGAATAAGAAAAGCTACTCCAGATTTTTGGAGGTACTCAATTCATAAATAACAGCGTATCGAGGCATATAGATGTCCTGGAATTTGGGTAAACAACAAGGCAATCAACGACAAAAACAACAGGACATACATGCTCAGGAAGTTAGGATAGACTTTTCATTCAAAAGAGAAGTGTTCTTTATCATTGCTGGAGCTCTTATGGGCGGTATTGCAATGGCTTTTCCACTGACTTTTCTTTCAGGGATCAACGAATCAGGATATGATCTTACATGGGTAGTATTTGGACATATAGTTGGTGTTAATTCGCCTATAATTGCTAATATTATAGCAGGATTCATGATTCACTTCCTAACTGCTACTTGTATTGGAATAGTCGCTGGAGTTTTTCTCTATAAGACAAATATTCTTAATATCAGCAAGCCTTCAAATGGTTTGCGCTACGGGTTGTTAGTCGGTGTCATAGTGTACCTAGTTTTTTTTATTCCAGTAGAGCAATTTGTATTAAATCAAGAGTTCAGACGTGCTGGTGCATCAGAGTACCAAATCACACCCTTGACCAGCAATAATGACATAAATCCTCTAGTTCCCCAAATTAGCACAATTATGATACATCTATTATTTGGGATTACATTGGGATTATTTTCATCGTTCTTATCGATCAGGTTTGGAGCTAGATATAGGTGTCCGCAAGGTTGTGATATATCATTTTCGAGGATTGATACTTTACAAAACCATTCAGAACTTGTCCATGGACAAAACCTACCTCAAAATAGAAGAAGGATTGTTATATTGGGGGGAGGATTTGGGGGCGTATCCGTACTCAATAAATTGCAGGATAATTTCCAGACTGATGTTACTATAGATATCACAATGGTAAGCAAAGACAATTACCTGCTTTTTACGCCGATGCTTCACGAGGTTGCATCTGGAATGTTGGAAACAAGGCATATTGTAACACCTATCAGGACCTTTTGTAAGAGATCGCGATTTTTTGCTGCTACAGTGGAGGAAATTGACTTGCAAAGAAAACGACTTCTAATTAGATCTTCTTCCTCAGCGTCACCAAAAACGCTGCAAGGTACTCCTAACTATTCTGCAGACATGTTAGGAGATGATTTGAAGTTTCTAGATTATGATTACCTTGTCATCGCTTTAGGTAGTGAGACAAAATTCCTTAGAATGTCTGATATGCAAAAATATGCATTCACAATGAAGAATTTGAATGATGCCATAGTTCTGCGAAATCATATTATATATTTACTTGAAGAAGCAGATCAATTACCGATAACAAGAACAGCGACTAAGGATAGCAACGTTAACAGAAAAGAATTACAATCTAAACTTCTAACAATCGTAGTAGCAGGCGGTGGATTTGCAGGTGTAGAAACTGCAGTTGAAATAAATGATTTTATCCGGAATTCCGCAAAAGAATATTACCATAATATAGACTACGAGAATATACGAGTCATAATAGTTCATTCAGGGAATAGACTCTTACCTGAGATGAGCGAGAAATTGGCAGAGTTTGCTTTACACAAACGCAGGAATAGTGGTATAGAAGTTATTCTTCGTACTAAAGTTATAGGGGCTACAGAAGATAGTGTCAAGCTTAGTGACGGTGCTATGATATTTACTAAAACAATAATTTGGTCTGGTGGAGTATCACCTACAGCTGTAGTGTCTTCACTATCATGTGAACATGAGACTAAGAGCGGGAGAATAGTTGTAGATAAGTATCTAGAACTACCTGAATACAAAGGTGTTTATGCACTCGGTGATTGCGCCTTTATCATACATCCTAACGAGGGTACTCCTTATCCACCTACAGCTCAGCACGCCATTAGGGAAGGTTTGGTAGTCGCAAAAAATCTCATCACAGAAATAGAGGATAAAACGGATCGCAAAGAAGAATTTAATTACAAGACTAAAGGCATGATGGCTACGATAGGAAAGAGGAGTGGTGTGGGCGATTTATTGGGTATACAGGTGCAAGGATTTTTCGCATGGTGGTTGTGGCGCAACTATTATCTTGCAAACCTTCCAACAATACAGAAAAAGGTCAGAGTGTTAGCTGACTGGATATTAGATATGTTCTTTAAACGCGACGTAACTATGTTCAGAGGGCTTGTAGAAGAAAAAAATGCCGAAAGTAAAAGAACCACGCTCTAGTTTGCATAAAGGTTTGATTCCTTTAGACAGGTTTTAGTAGAAGCGATCAACGCGTCTATCCAAATATCTGTCTGGAGTTACCCAAGCAAGCTAGATTGCTTGATCCAAAACTATTGCCTGTTACAGGACAGGAGCAAGCAAAGAGGCTTGTTGAGCTATCTCTGCAGCATTCGTAGACTGGCGGGTGCAGAAATGTGGGCAGTGCGATCACTCTGTACTGCAGCGCGATTATGTCGACGCAATTTTTTGTGTTACCTACAGGAGAGACTGTTTGTCGACAAACCGGAGGATATGGCACTGGCATTGCTGTTGAATTTGTCCGACAATTACCAAAAAAAAACCTGATTTAATACCTTAGTTAACCAGATTGATAAAAATGGACCGGGCGGGATTGGCATCGTGTACTTGTAGTTGCATGGATCAGATTTCATTGGGTGGGCTGCGCCCCCGAGGTTTCCAGAGTCGTGTCTTGGTCTTGGGAGATCTGCAAAATTGTACATGAAATATATATACATCCGTTCGAGCTCCCAGTAATGGGATGATTGAAGCGTGGCCGTTACATGATACCATCACCGCGATAATGGTGTATGCATGCGTCAACCCTGGCCTGTTCGGAGGGCTCATTGTGATACCAGACCAGACTACTGCTCGCCCCCTCCAAGCTTTTTGCTGTCTGACTGTCTCTTAGAACTTCTTTAATTATGGATTTGTAATCATATATTGTGAGTTAGAAGAGTATGTCTGACATCGTTCCAAACTGGGAGGACATAATCCACAAAAACGCTAGGACAAGCGATGGTGGAGATGCTGGCAACGTGGTTGAAGTCGAAGAAGATACCTTGACTCTTGAAAGAGGACCTACTGCAGAGTATGTCATTCCAAAATCAAAGGTACAAGGGTTTAATGGCGCAGAACTGTCTCTAAGTGTTTCCTTGAAAGAACTAAATAATCAGTACAGAAGGAAGTAAAACCGGACACTTTACAGAACCTAAGCCCCACATCCTTTTGATAAGAGAGATATACACAGACAGTCTCAAAAAAATCATATTGTTGCTTGAGCAACCGATAACTGGAAAGTATTATCATCGGTGAAAGCCTGTAAATAACATGTTATGCCTTGCTCTCCTCAGAATTCTCTATGTCTCTGCAAGATACAGAAAAAGTGACCTGCAAATTGCGCGGCGCTACCTTTAACACTGTTGAAGAGCGTGATAGGCGCAACGAGCAGCAGGATCCTGAAGAAATGGCAAGAAGGAGAAGGGAAAAGCAGAAGAAGGGATAATAAGTGCCGCGCAATTGCGGCAAAAAACATAGCAATGAGCTTCAATACAGATAAGTAAAAACTTTGTTCTTGTTGATTTTCAATTGGCTACTGCTGCCATCATACGCTGCACCTATGACCATTGAAGATACAATGGCAGCCGCCGTCGGGCCGCTCCCAAGGCCTATTGTCTGATTAGGTTTTACAAAGCGTTCTACTGCCTCTTTAGCCAAATTCCTGGTAGCTTCCTGAAATGAGCGCGGGATCCAGTTTGTTTCTTCTTGCAGGCCCGCATACATATGACGTAGCTTATGCCATATTAATTAAAAGAGTTGCAATAGCATGCTCTTAAGAAGCAGAGGCAGTAGCTTTTCTACCATGGGATTTGACGCTGAAATGCGGCATTACCTTTTTGCTAAACATTTGAATGAATTTTATCTCATCTGGGCTGGTGCTGTGGGTGTAGACTCTGGTAAAGCCTGCTTTAAAGTACCCCTCAATTGATTTTATGCAATCTTCAATTGAAGTTGTTATCTGGATGGTCTGTTTGATTTTTTCATCAGGAACTTCTCTTTCGGCTCTTTTCTGAAGCCTTCTAGGATCGCTGATGTTGGAACCAAACACATCCTTTATCAGGGTGGCTCGCCAAAAAGTTGCGGATCTGAACGCCTCGTCATAATCCTCTGAAAAAGATACCTTGTACTCCACTATCTTTTCTAGCGAGTCTAAATCTCTACCTGCTTTTTTTGCCTCCGTATCAAAATTACGAATTACCTCGCCTGCTTGTGCCAGTGACAAATAACTTATCACACCATCTGAATATTTTGCAGCAATCTTTGTTGCCATTCTTCCAGTTGCTGCCATGTAGATTGGGATCTTGCTAATAGGTGGAGTATACAGTTTTGCGTTATGAATGTGAAAATATTCTCCATGAAAATTCACAAAACCTTTATGATCTGCGCCTTGTCGCCATAGTTCTCTGATTATCTGAATCGCTTCCTTTGTCCTTGTAAGTCTTGCTCTTGCCTTAGGCCAGTCAAATCCAAGTGGGGCTTCATTCATTGCCTCTCCGGTGCCTAATCCAAGACCAATTCGGCCAGGATAAAGAACGTCAAGGGAAGCAAATGCTTGTGCAATGATG